>Ga0207014_1021_pt1 | contig 40568 bp, 68 predicted proteins | sample Alteio_BWMinCont_56_FD_153495 | JGI IMG/M metagenome (GOLD analysis project Ga0207014, IMG submission 153495) | Enriched cells from forest soil in Barre Woods Harvard Forest LTER site, Petersham, Massachusetts, United States -... | ecosystem: Environmental > Terrestrial > Soil > Temperate forest >...
GTGTAAATCTTGCAGTTGTTGCAAAAAGTAATGCTTATGGCCATGATTTGCCTACGATTTCAAAGATTTGCCAGGATAGCTCTCAGGTAAATTGGTTGTGCGTTTTCAGTTTGCACGAAGCATTAATAGCACGGAGTTCCGGATTTAAAAAGCAAATTTTAGTCCTTGGACATATTGATCTTGATGTTTCACTAGCTATTTTACAACAAATTGACATAACAGTTTTTGATTTGGATTTTGTTGTAAAATTAAACGACATAGCAAAAAAATTAAAAATGAAAGCATTTGTTCATGTAAAAATTGATACAGGTCTTTCTAGATTGGGAGTAATTGCAGAGCAAGCTTTTGAAGTAATAAAAAAAATTTATAATTTATCAAACATAAATCTACGCGGAATTTTTTCACATTTTTCAGAATCGGATGCGCATGACCAATCTTTTACATTAAGGCAACTTGAACGGTTTACTAATTTATTAAATAAATTAAAAGAAGAAAATATAAATATTCCATATGTTCACTCTTCAAACAGTACAGGAATTATTCGTTTCGATTCTTGTCATTTTAATTTTGTGCGGACAGGTGGTGGAACTTATGGGCTTTATAAGTCAGTAGTTTTTCAGCAATTGGGAGAAAAAAAACATTCAATTCATTTAAAGATTGCAATGAGTTGGAAATCAAGAATTATGCAAATTAAATATTTACCAATTGGCACGTACGTCAGCTATGCTCGCACATTTATTACATATCGTCCAACAAAAATTGCAATAATACCGATTGGTTATTGGGATGGTTACAATCGTAATTTATCCAACAAAGGAATAGTTTATATTAAAAATATTTCAGCTCCTGTAATAGGTCGTGTCTGCATGAATATGATTATGATTGACATAACAGATATTCAGAATGTAGAAATTGGAGATGAAGTGATTTTGTTGGGAGATAAACCCGGAATTACACCTAATGACCTGGCTCAATTATCCGGTTCAATTAATTATGAAATTACCACAAGAATAAATGCTTCAATTCCACGAATTATTATCTAAAATCATTTATAATCTGATTTTTTTATTTCAAAGCTTACAATGCCTTGTGGTTCGATACGATACGTTTCTTTAAACCCAAGACCTTGATAAACTTTGATTGCAGGCTCATTTGTTGTTCTGGTATCAAGTTTTACTATTTCTGCTCCTTTTTTAAATAAATCTTCAATTGCATAACGTGTTAATTTTTTTGCATACCCTTTACCTCTGAATTCAGGGTCCACATAGACAAATTGAATTTTGCCTTCATAAAACTTCTTTTTAAAATATGTAGTAAAACCAATTTGTTTATTATCTTTTTGCAAAATTTTAAAATTCAGCTTTCCAAAATATTCAGGATCTTTATTGGGTGACATTTTTTCAATTAGAAAATCCAATGAAAATTCAGGGTTTTCAACAAGCCAATAATAGTCTCTTTTGAATGCATTTTGAATAAATTCAATATCTTTACTTTTATCAAAATCGCGAATTTCTTTATTTGTTTCTGTTTTGAATAAAAAAAGAGTTAAAATTCCCAAAACTAAAGCTGTTATCACTGTTATTCCTATTATTTTTCTTCTATTAAGCATTTTTTCTCCAATTTAATTAATTAGTAAAGTCTACTAAATAAGTATAGCTGCTAACTCATTTTTTGTAAAAAAGGACGGAATCTTGATTTTCGATGATTATACGTGATATCTTTAATAAAAAGGGGGATAATATGAAAAAAATAAATGAAATTAAAAAATCTATAATTTTAATGATAATTATTTTTAATGTAAATAAAATTTATTCAGATATTAGAAAAATAGCAGAAGCTAATGCAAAGGTTGTAAAAGAAGTTAAAGAAGAAGAAATTAAAAATAATCCATGTCATGGATGGCCATGTTCACGTGGTCGCCCTAGCCATTATCATTACAGAGATCGCAGATGTGTTCGTGGCGAACAATGTGCATCTGGATATGCTTGCGTTGGAAATGTCGAATTCTGGGATGACGGAGAACCAAAAAAATGGGGTACATGTAGAAAATGTCCAGGAAATGTATGTCGTGGCAGGTGATGGATAAAATAAACCAAGATAGAAAATTATGAAGAAACTAATTTTTGTTATTTTATTCTTACAATATATAAAGCAAATTGATGCTGCATGTGACAATGTCATAAGATATGAGCGTCCTGATCACAGGTGTATTAGCAATAATGATTGTGATGCGGGCAGATGTTGCCATCAATCTGGCTATTGTCACAGTTGCATGAACAGAGGAGCTTGTAGGCCAGATTAATGTTCAAAAATAATTTCAGATAACATCAAACCTTTGGCCGGCGCACTTGGCAAAGTTTGTTCCTGGTCTTTTTCATCTAAAACTTGTTGTAAATATTCAATTTTTAACTGTTTTCTTGATGCAACTTCTAAAGATGCGCCAACAATTCTTCTGATCATATGATGGAGAAAAGATTTTCCCTTTACTTCAATTCTATAAACATTAATTTCCGGAATGTAAATTAATTTTATATCATCAATTGTTCTTATTGTGCTTTCCATTTCATATCCGGTAGAATATGACCTAAAATCATGCTTGCCAATAAAAATTTTAAGAGATTTCTCCAGCTTTTTTAAATCAATTGGCCAATGATGAAAATGCCCATATCTCTGATTAAATGGCAACGGTCTTTCTAAAAAAAAATGATAAAAATAAGTTTTTTGTTTTACATTTTTTAGTGGATAAAAATTTTCATTACAATTTTCAATTGTTCTGATTGTTATGTCACCTGGTAATTTATTATTCCATGCAAGTAACATTTTTGATGTTTCGATTTTTAATTTTGTTTTAATTCTAGCTATTTGGTTTAAAGCATGAACGCCGGCATCTGTTCTGGATGCTCCAATAATAGTCGGATTTTGGTTGAAAACTTTTTTGAAAGTTTTAAGCAATTCCCCGCTGATTGTTTTGACATCTTTTTGTTTTTGCCATCCCTGGTAATCAGTTCCATCATAAGCAATTATTAATTTATAAAAATTCATTTTTATTTTTTGAAATAGTTGATTAATTATCAAAAAGGATTATAGCTTATTTATATTATATTTTCTCATGATTTAAAAGGAATAGTCATGAAAAAAATCGTTTTTTTATTTATCATAAACATTTTTACCATTTCATTAAATTGTTGTGAATATATTTCGCGCAATGATTTTTTTAAAATTGAAGTTTCAATCCAACATCTTCATAAAAAAATGAATTACTTGTTTTTTATTGCAAAAAAATTAGAAAAATTAATTAAGCGAAATGAAGATTTTATAAAAGAAAATAAATTATTTTTTAATGAATTTGTTGAATATATTGAATGTTTAAAAATGAAAAATATAAGAAAGATACATATTATTGCAGCAAATTATAGGTTTTATAAATGGCTTTTTTATTATTATAAAAAAAGTAAAACGATGAAAAAAAATCTAAGACATTTTGCAGATTTTGCACAATTTGAAGAAAAAAAAGAAAATCTTGAAGGAAAATTAGAATTAGTAAAATCTATAAAAAAAAGATTAAATAATGTTTCTGAAGAATCCAAATGTTGCAGAAAAAATTTTGATGATGTTTATAGATGTTTATTGGAATTAGAAAATCGAATTTTGAATTTAATAGAACTATTTTCTGAAGTTTATAATTGCGGTAATAATGTTGATGAAAGTTTGGAAATTCAAGTGGCATTATTTAATAAACAAAGACATTCCATAGAAGAATTTAATTGTTGTTTGTGGGTTTAAAAAGATAAAAACAGGTTCAAAAAAAATTGAACCTGTTTTTATTAATTTTATAATTTCCAGATTACTCAGCAGTGTACCTTAATAAAGCCATTGAGCGGGCTTTTTTAATTTCACTTGCTAACATTCTTTGATATTTTGCACAATTTCCTGAAATTCTTGAGGGTAAAATTTTACCTCTTTCAGTTAAGAAGTTCTTTAAAAAATCTGAATTTTTATAATCAATTGATTTGATCAATTCAGGATTTGTTGTAAAGCGACATGATTTTCTTACTGAAAATGAATTTCTTCTTGCTCTTTTTTTTAATAATCTTGGACTTACTTTAAGTTTCACTTTTCTAGCCATAAATATTTATCTCCTACCGATATTACGCTTCTTCGTACTCTTCTTCTTCAGAGTTTTTTAAAGAATTTAGTTTTGATGATTCTTTTTCTTCATTCAAATTTTTCATTTTATTATTATTTTTTTGAAGCAAAGAATCTATATCCTGAGGACCTTCTTCTAATGATCTTGGTTTTGTATATTCAAGAGTTTTTCCAGCTGCCAATACAGAAACAAGATGCCTCATTATAATGTCATTAAACTTTATTTTAAATAGATCTTTTAACTCTCTAAAGAGAATATCTTTTTGGTCAGTAGGAACTTCAAAACGTGTTAGATAATATACGCCATAATCATTTTTACGGACAGGATAAGCTAATTTATACTTTCCCCATCTATCAAAAGATAATAGGCTACCTTTGGCATCCTTAATCAATTTATTAAATTGGGATTCAAACTTAGTTGATTCTTCGTTTGTAATCTCAGGAATAGCCAAAATTAAGGTTTCATAGCGATCATTGCGATTGATGCTCATTTAGAACTCCTTACTAATTGGAAGTGTTATGTAAACACTATAAAACAACAAAAATTGTTTTATTTAGTTAAACTTATTTCTAATATTATCAAAAAATTTAAATAAATCTAGGAATCACGCTCTCAATAGTGAAATTCACTAAATTTTAGTAGATTTTTATTATAATTTAGACGGTATTTGACTAGATAATATTTGTTCAAAATTAAGTTCTGCTTTCTCAGCTTGTTGCCGTTGAACATCAGCTTCATGTCTCTCTTGTATTTCTTTTTGCTTAATTTTATTGAGATGGCATTTATAAGCGGTCAGACCCTCTCCTAAAGCTTTCATAATATGATTTACAGGATTTGACGAATTAATTTTTTTGCCAAGTTCATATAAATATCTGTAAAGCTTTAACGCTTGAATATCTACATGTTCTTTTTCAAGTGCTGTTATTTTTGTTAAATATTTATCAAATTCTATGTTTCCATTTTTTTCACTTAAATATAAAACTGCGAATTTCATGATAGTTAATATTTCTTCAATAGATTTCAAATAATTATTTGCATGAAAGTTATGGTATTCAACATTGGCATCAAAATTATTTCGCAGCCTTAAAAATTCCTTTTTAAGGTCAGAAAAGGTTATTGCAGAATTTTGTCTTACCATTTCGGCGGAAAATAAGTATGAATTGATAAATAAGAAAAGAAAGATTAATAATTTTTTCATTGATAACTCCATTTAAGTGATTTAGGTAAAAAAAGAGCCAGGCGTTAAACCTGACTCTTTTAATTTTTTAGACTAAATTTTGAATTCTTTGAATAACACGACCAATTATTCTAAAATGGTCTTTTCCACGAATTAAGGCTATTGGAGCGGCTTTTTGATTAACTGATTCCAACACTATAAAATCTTCAGTATATGCAACTCTTGTAACAGTTTTAATTGGCGTATCGTTGCCATATTCTACGGCAGCTATATCACCTGAACGAGCCCAAATCTCAGGAGAAACAATTAATCTATCTCCTTTGACAAAAGCTGGTGCCATTAGGTTATTTTCAATTGCTAAAGCGAACATAGCTGTATCAGTATTATTTAAAACAGGAATAAATACATCTTTAAATCCTGTAGTTATTTGCATAAGTTGATTATTGTATGGTGAAGGATTAGATGGTATATCACCAACTACTGGAACTATTTGAACTTTTAATTCAACATCCGATTGTTCTGGCATGCTTACGTTATTATCGATATTATCTGTTCTTTTGCGATTTTCAGCAAAAAGATCAATAGGGCTAATTTCGAAAGCATTTGCTAATTTTCTTAAAGAATCTTCGTTCCAACGTCTTGTGCCATTCTTAATATGTGTTAAATAGCTTTCTGACATACCTGTCTTTTCAGCTAGAATTTTAGTTGTCCAGCCTTTTTCTCTCAATAGCTCTTTAACACGTAAAGATGTTGAGCCTTTCATTTTAATCCTCCTAGGATATCTCTATCAAAATACTTAAAATTTGATAGTTTTATAATTGAAAATAGTTAGTTAACTGCCTTATTTCTAATTGTATAGATTATTAAAATCTTGTCAATTGGAAAAATATCAGGGATAAATGTCTAAAAAAAATGTTTCCTATAGAAAGAATTATGGTTAAGATAGCCTATTTTTGCACTATTTTTATTGAAATAGGGAATTCTTAAAGGTCTTTGATGAATAATAAATTTTTAGGTGAAATAGTTGAAAGCTCTCTTAATAATTTTGTAGCTCAAAGTTGGGATTGGCAACGCCCGCCCTCCTTTGGTTCCGTTGTAATTATTGACACTAAATTGAGAAAATTATTCGCAGTTGTTTCTTTTATACAAACATCCTCCATTGACCAGGTAAGGCAACCTTTCGCCTTTAAAAAAACCCAAGAAGAATTGATCAAAGAGCAGCCCCAAATTTTCGAATTTTTAAGAACTAATTTTACTTGTTTGATGCTAGGCTACGTAGAAGAAAATAAAGTTTTTAGTATTTTGCCTCCTGAGCCGCCAAAAATTCATGAATTTGTAAGGATTGCTTCTCAAGAAGAAATGTATATTTTTTTTAACTGCTCAAATTATTTACAAGTTTTATTTGGACAAGTTCAAAATATTTTTAATATAGATGAACTTTTAATTGCTTTATTAAATAATTTGAAAAATCAAAATTTATTAAATAAAAATCATTTTGATGAATTCATAGATATTTTTTTAATGATAAATAATAATGATTACTTTAAGTTAAAATTATTTTTAAAAAGATTAAATTTATAAAAGATTAAAAGTTAGAGAATCGTGCATGAATTTTCTTCTTGTATTTTTAATTCACGCGAATATTCTTTAAGTTCAAATTCTTTAAATAATTGATCTAGTTGGTCAAAAGATTCATCTAGATAAATATCATAAATCATAGCTCCCGGTTTTTTAAAACTACCATTTGATTCTTTAAAATGATCTATTCGACCGGGATAAGAACGGCTATATAAGTTATATTTAAATTTATAATTAACATAAATACGATCTCCTTCTTTTGTAAAAGGATTTTCAATGTCTAAACTAATGAATTCTGGTATTTTTGGGCAATCAGGATGATAACCGTTTATAGATATTAAAAAGAAATTACTAAACAATAATAAAGCAAAATATTTAATTTTCATACTATAAAATCACGCATTTATTTTGGTTTTCCATAAATTCAGTATAATATTTACAAATTTGTTCAAATGATTTGCCAAGTTTATAAGATTCATTAACTATACCGCCGCATTCTATGCACCAAAAATTTGCATGCACGCTATCTCCGGGTATTTTAAAATATGTACCCCCTTTACTAATAAATTCTAAACTACTCTGTGTTACTGGTACCATTACTGGCACAAAATGCCAATAAGTAAGATTTAAAATTTCATTGGTACCTAATTTATAAAATCTGAGATATAATGCTTTTTCTTTTATAAAAAATGGATTCCCTTCATCTGTATAAAGTTCGATTATAATACATTTTTTATCTTGTTCTTTTACATCTAGTGTAAAAACTTTTCCAGTTAAGAGTAATAATAAAATTAGACATTTAATTTTCATACTATAAAATTACACATCTGCAGTTTGTTTGTTCAAATTCATCATAATATTTCTGTATTTGTGCAAAAGATTGTCCAAGTTTCTTTTTAAAAGGTTTGCATTCATAAAGATAAACAATTGCATTAGGTTTTAAAAACTGGCCATAATTTTCACGCGAATTAAAATTGCCTGCTTTATAACTCAGACACATTTTTTCATTTGTATCCTTTTTGCAATGATAACATCTTATGTATAGATGATTATCTCCTTTACTGACATAAAATGGATTGCCTTTTTCCGTAAAAAGTTCTAATGTTACGGATTCTTCACTTTCAAGACAAAATCCTGTAAACGAAAATAATAAAAATTGAATTAAGGCTAAATATTTAATTTTCATGTGTTCCTTTTTTTATGTCTTATTATAAAATAACGCAATGTATATAATCAACATCAGGATCTCTATGTTCCTTGTGCCAAATATTTATTTTTGCAAAAGATTCTCCAAGCTCTCTTCTACAGCCTTTTATGAAAACTAAATCTCCTGGTTTTAGCCAGCTGTTTAAATTTTTAAAATAATGTTCTTGTTCTTCAAATTCAATAATTGTTTGAGGGCTCAATTTTACATAGCATTTAATCCATGTAATTCGTTGAAGATCTGTACGAAAAGGATTGCCATTTTTAGTATTGAGCTCAATTACATCTAAAGCAAAAATTTTTGCGTTTAGCGTTAAAAATAAAACAAAATAATTTATTTTCATTTATAAAACCCTTATCTAGTTATTGGATTGCGCAGCAATTTGTTTCAGGAATTTTATTGATTTGTTCATCTTGGATAAATTGTTGATAATAAGTAAAAAACATTTTCAAAAGATTTTCCATACTTATATTGGTATTGTTTTTTTCCCCGAATTGTAAAATATTTCCTGGTTTAAAAAAGGCAAAATCATAAGGGTACGCATATTTCTAAATAATCAGTAATCATTTGAGATAAATGGTTAAATTTGTAGCATCTCAGGCATAATTCACCAAGACGGAAAAAAAATGGATTTCCTTGCGACCAATCAACTTCAATGATTTGTTCGCCATAAAGTTTTTGCGCAATTTCAAAATTTAAACCATTAAGGCTTCCTATTAAAAATAATAAAAATAGATATTTTATTTTCATATGACTCCTATGCTTAAACTTTTAAAAAATTACTTATAAACCTGAAAAAAAGCAAATTATTTATTAAAGTATATAAGACGAATCTTTAATTAATTTTCTATTTGTAAAAAAAACTGATATAATATATTAATAAACAAAAAATGAGCGAAACAAGGCCTAATCATGTTTAATTTTATAAAAGATAAATTAAGTAAAATTTATTCCCAGATGTCCTCTAAATTAAACGGTATTTTCTCAAAAGATTCTATAGATCAAAATGTTTTATTGGAATTAGAAAATTTACTTATATCTTCCGATATGGGAATTAAAACAGTTAAAAAAGTTATTGAAGAATTAAAATCGTCCTTTTTAAAAGGCGAAATAAAAAAGGGTGAAGATTTAAAAAAATCACTGGAAAAAATCCTGATTAATTTAATTAAAGAAAAAAATATAAATTTTCAGGAAAATAAGATTTTTTTGTTAGTGGGAATTAATGGTAGCGGAAAAACAACCTTTATTGGCAAGCTATCGCATAAGCTTCAAAAAGCGGGTAAAAAGGTTTTACTTGTTGCCGGCGATACTTTCAGAGCTGCAGCGGTTGATCAATTGGAACAATGGGCCAAAAAAAGTAATGTAGAAATTGAAAAAGGAGAACCCAATCAAGACCCAGCTTCTGTAATTTTTGACGGATGTTCAAGATTTAAAAATGAAAATTTTGACTATTTAATAATTGATACAGCCGGGCGATTGCAAACAAAAATAAATTTAATGAAAGAATTAGAAAAAATAAAAAAAGTAGTTTCAAGACAATTGCCTGATTATAAAATTTGTACTTTATTAACAATTGATGCGATGCTTGGACAAAATTCTTTTGAGCAGGCAAAGATTTTTAATGAATCTACAAATTTGGATGCAATTGTACTTACCAAAATGGATAGCACTGCAAAAGGCGGAATTGTTATTGCAATTAATCAGGAATTAAATCTGCCTGTATCTTTTGTAAGTTTTGGCGAAGAAATAGATAAATTAAAAGAATTTAATGCTCATGAATATGTTGAGCAATTATTATCATGATTTTGCAACATTTAATACAGGAAATCAAAAAAAAATTACGGCCAGTTCCGGATTTAGATAATGAACAAAAAATTTGGTGGATTCTTGAAGAAGTTACTCAAAAAAACCAATCAGAATTAATTCAAAAAAATTTTTTACTTACCTCAGAGCAATTAGAAAGAATTAATTTCATTATAGATAAACACGTTAATGAACATATGCCATTACAATATTTGTTTGGATATGTTCCTTTTCTTGAAAATAAAATATTTGTAAATCCTCCTGTTTTAATTCCAAGGGCAGAAACAGAAGAATGGTGTGCAAATTTAATAAAAGAACTAACGAGTTTAAAAAATAAAAAAATCAGAATTCTTGATATCGGAACAGGTTCAGGTTGTATTGCAATTTCTTTAGCAAAAAAAATTCCTTCAGCAGAGATTTTTGCAGTTGATATTTCGGATTGTGCAATTGAGTTAACAAAAAAAAATATCTTAGAAAACAAGATTAATAATATTAAATTGATTAAATCTGATTTATTTGAAGAATTAAAAAATGAAAAATTTGATTTAATTGTTTCTAATCCTCCATATATTCCAGATGAATTATTTGAACAGCTAGATTTATCAGTAAAAAAATGGGAAGACCCAAGAGCATTGATAGCTCAAGATAAAGGGCTTAAAATTATAAAGAAGATAATTGAGCAGTCAGAACACTTCTTAAAAGCTAATAAAGAATTTTTTGAAAATAATTTATCGCAATTAATTTTAGAAATTGATTGTTCACAAGCTGAAGAAGTTTCAGACTTTTTGAAGTTAAATAATTTTTTTAATATAGAGATCAATGAGGATTTGCAACAAAAAGATAGAGTAATAAGAGCAAGGAGATTTGGTGATAATTTTTTTCAGGAGCAACAAGGAAATAGTAACGGTCAATTTTAATGCAAATAATATTGTTCTTTCTCTTTTTAAAAACGATTTAATAATTTCTTATGTTAAATGCGAATTGATCAATTTTGAAATTTTCAAATTAAATATTTTCAATTTTTCTAAAGTTCAATTGTTAATTCATAATTTTTTAAAATCTAATAACTTAAAAAATCCAAAATTTTATATTTCTGCTTCTTGCGACGATATTAAAGAAAAAATAATCAAATCTAGAAGTATTATTGATGATAAAAATGAGATTTATGAAAATTCAACTTTAAATTGGAACTGTTATAATTTGGGAAGCTTTCAAGATAGCTATGTTTATTATATTTCCGGAATATCACATTCATTAATTTTTCAATATAAAATTTTAGCTGCTAATTTGGGCATGAATATTAATTTCTTGCTTCCTGAAAATGCAGTTTTACTAAATTTGTGCACAAAATATAATCCTGATTTTTTGGAAAAATTTAATGAAAAGGCTGACATAAAAAACTGTTTCGTGGATTTTGTAAATAATTTAAATATTGAAAATTATATAAGTAAAAATTTAGAATTAGATATTAATAAGGAAAAGATATTTTTATCTACAGCTCTGGGATTATTTTTTTGGGGGAAGGAATGAAGAATTTTAATTTTGTAAATGTAGCCTCAGATAAAAAAAATCAGAGTTTTATTAGGTGGATTAAAATATCGGCTTTATTAATTTCTGCAGCATTTTTATTATTAATTTTTTTACATGTAAAATTCAGAAATAGAATTGACTTATTAAAAAATAAGAAAATTACACTAGAACAACTTATAATTGATTATGATTCTTTTACTAAACAAAAAGAGAATTTAAAAAAATATCAGGAAAAATTATCAAAAAAAATTAAGAAATTAGAAAATTTAATTTCGGGATTTAATATGGATAATTATTTGATAAGCATCGCTCTAGCTATCCCCGAAAACGCATATATTGAAAATTTGGAATATGATTATAAAGATGGAATAAGTTTAAAGGGGCATTGTAGCAAAACAGGCTGTGCAGCAACATTTATTGAAAATTTAAAAAAATTATCTTTCATGCAAAAAATTAAATTGGAATATTTAAAAGCAAAAGATGAAAAAAATAATTCCGAATCATTACATGAATTTTTAATAAAAATTGATTTGAAAAAATAATCTTTATTTGCTTTGAATCAACAATTTTATTAATATGGCATTTTAAGGAAATATTATGCCAAAAATTAAGAAATTATCTGACAATGAAGCAAAAAAAATTGCAGCAGGAGAAGTGGTAGATCGTCCGTCAAATGTTGTAAAAGAACTGATAGAAAATTCTGTTGATGCAGGTGCGACAGATATATCAATTTATTTAAATGAAGCAGGAAAGAATTTAATAAAAATTATTGATAATGGTTGTGGAATGTCTTTTGATGATGCAATTCTGTGTTTTGAGCATCATGCGACAAGTAAGATAAATTCAATTGAAGATTTGAACTCACTTAAAACTTTTGGCTTCAGGGGTGAAGCTCTTTCAAGTATTTCAGCAATAAGTAAAATAAAATTAATTACTAAAGAACCTCAATCAGAAATTGGTTCGCATTTAGAACTAAATGATGGAAAAATTTTATTTCATAAAAAAATTTCATGTTCAACGGGTACTCAATTGGAAATTTCTGATTTATTTTATAATGTTCCTGCAAGATTGAAATTTTTAAAAAAGACTGAGACGGAATTAAGACAAACCTTCTTATTATTCCAGGCATTTTGCTTAAGTAATTTAAACATTCATTTTAAATTATTTCATGAGGGAATTGAAATTTATAATTGTCCTCCAGTGTCTGATTTGAGTTCAAGAATTTCTCAATTATGGGATTATAATTTTGCACAAAATATAATCTTTTTTTCTGAATCGGAGCAATCTATCAATTTAGAGATTTCAGGAGGAATATCCAGTCATAATTTTTCAAGATTTAATAAAAATCAAATATTTTTATTTGTTAATGGTAGATGGGTAAAAAATTATAATTTAATTAAATCCATTTTAAAAGGATATATGAATGTATTACAGGAAGGAAGATTTCCTGCAGCATTTATTTTTATAAATTTACCTTCCAATCAATTAGATGTTAATGTTCATCCAAAAAAAGAAGAAGTTCACTTTATCAGCACAAAAAAAATTGAACAATTTTTACAAAATTTAGTTAAAAAGAATTTAGAAAATTATTTATCAAAGCAATTAAATAAAAAAATTGAATTTCATGATGAAAAAATAAAAAATAATTTTATTCCTGCAACTCAGACAACTTTAGATATTGAACAAATCCCATTTTTTGAACCAACTGACTCTTTCAATGCTGAAAATCATTTAATAACACAAAATAATTTAAACATTGAGTGGGGAAGTTTTCCTGAAAAAATTGAAGAAAAAAAATTAAATGTGGATTTTGTTGATATTGAAAACAATTTAAAAGTTATAGGACAATTTAAATTAACTTATATTTTAATAGAAAAAGATGATGGATTGTTTTTAATGGATCAACATGCAGCTCATGAAAGAATTTTATATGAATTATTTTCAAAAAGATTTCATGAAGTTGCAACTGTTCCTTTGATTTTTCCGATAATTATTACGTTAAAAGAATCTGAAATTCAATTTATTGAAGATTATTTTGAAATTTTTCATTTAAATGGCATCGATATTGAAAGATTTTCTAAAGATCAACTGGTAATTAAAACTATTCCAGTGCACATCAAAGATATAAAAATGGAAGAATTAATAAATCAGATAATTATTTGGGTTGAAGAGAATCAAAATTTAGAAAAAAATGATTTTTTTAAAATAATTAATGAAAAAATACGTGCACAGATGGCATGTAAAGCTGCTGTAAAAGCAGGTGACCCATTATCAAAAGAACAAATTGTTCAATTAATTCAGAATTTAGAAAGAGCTGAAAATAATTTCACCTGCCCTCATGGACGGCCAACAGGTTGGCTTTTATCAGCATTTGAAATTGAAAAAAAATTTAAACGTAAGTTTTAGCTATTTTTTTAAAAATAATGTTGCGCCATAATAAATAAGTATTGCAGCTGCAACATATGCAATAGCTCTTACTACATTAAATGCCATGTGTGTTGTATCTGCAGGCATTAGCATTCTAAACGGAGCTAAAACTATAATTAATGCACCCGCTATTAGTAATAAAATTCCAGCCACTTTATCTTTTGATGGATGATGTTTAACCATTTTTGGACTCCTTCTTTTGAAATTAAACATAATAGGACATTAACTGATATCAGAAATAAATGTCAATAAATTTACTTAGGAAAATTTTATCTTCTTTTTATCTTTTCAATTATATTATGAAAAATTTTAAAAATTATGACTTGTAAAGTTGGAAGTTCAAGTTTATCTAGACCAATATTAATTAAAATCACTGCAATAACTGCCGTTAGCAATTGAATTGCAAATTTTCCAACTACAAAAATAAATAAAAGGATACCGGTAATTATAGAAAGCAGGCCTAATAGACTTTTATCGTTTCTTGCCATTTTTTTACTCCCGATTTTTAAAAGTTATATTTTTTTATATTATATTGAGTCAATAAAATATCAAATTGAAAAAATAAAATTTAAAAATTCAAAAAAATTAGAACTTGTAAAGTGCTGGATTTTTTTTAATTAATATATTATTTTTGTATAATCTTAGTAAAAGTAAAATCAATTAATTTTAAAAAAGGAGCTTCCAATGGCTTATGCAGTTAAATCTAAAAAAAGTGGAAAAACTTACTATCTTCATTCAAAAGAAGTCAAATTAAAAGGTGACCGCAAACAAAGAATTTTCTATTTTGCTGGAGAAGCTGGTAAGAACGCGTTAAATGATCTTCCATCCGGGTATGAAGTAATGGAAAACAAAAGAACCGGTTTGCCAATGCTTAGAAAAAAGAAAAAATAAATTATAAAAATAAAAATTAGGCCCATTATTATGGGCCTATAAATTTTATTATGATCAATCAAAAAAGAGATCTTGTTGCTGTCTTCTTTCTTTTATTGTTCACAGCCGGATTTTATTATTTTTATTGGACTGTAAAAACTAAAAATGCTTTAAAGACTTTGGGTGGGGAAATTCCGACCGCATTTCTGACAATAATACCTTTTGCCAATTTTTATTTTTGGTATAAATATTCAATTGCTTTTGCAAAATATATAAAAAAGAGTGATGATTATATGGGTTATTTTGCAATAAATGCATTGTTGCCGATAGTTGCTATTTTTATTTTGCAAAATGATTTTAATAAATTTGAAAAATAGTTATTCTTTATCTCGATAAAATTTTGCGAGTGATGAGACGGGTTCTTCTTCTTTTTGCTTCTCATTAGCTTTCAAGTTATTTTTATTTTTTATATTTTCGTCTTTTTTATTTTTAAGATATTTTTTTGTTTTGTTTTTTTCTTTTTTAACCATCCATTTTTCCTTTTTTTATCTTTTTCTGAATGCCTGACGTGCTCTTATGCTCGCTTCAGCTTTTTCCCTTGTTTTAGAATGAGCAATAACTTTCCATTTCCCTCTTTCGTGTTTCATTATTGTATAACCTTTAGTTTTAGTTTTCCGGCCCACTTTATATGGCATAATAGCCTCCTTTTTCTTATATTTTTAGTTTATAAAAATTCCTGTATAAAAAGCAAGAATTTGTATTCTAACTGAATAAATATCAATAAAACTATTAATAAATCTATTGTTTTTCATATTTTGATTATGTTACAATCATAAAAAAGGAGATAAAATGAAAAAAAATATTGTATTAATCATTTTTTTAACAACTTTTTCTATTTCATTTGAATTATTATCTAAATTTGAAAATTTAATAGATAATGAAAAAAACCTCGAAAGTGGTTTGCAAAAATACCAATCATGTTATGGCTATGCTTGTAATTCTCACGGAACATGTTGGTGCATCTCACGAAGAGATATTTAATTTTATAAATAATATCAAAAAATATTAGTGAGCATGAAATCAGTTGTGTCTGAATAAAAATCACATATTATTAAAATAAGAATCCAGTGAATAATTCCCACCACCAATAATTAAAAAGGCTAAATAAACAAAAATTAAAGTAAGTGGAAATGAATAAATCATAAAAGCATCACGTTTTTGAATATGCCATGCTGTTGCAATTGACATCATAATAATAAGGCAAAAACATTCAATTCTTGTAAATAAACCGAGCGCTAATAAAATTCCGCCAAAAAATTCTGTCGCCGCTCCCAAAAATCCCCACATTGTTGGTACAAACTTTACATTAAGAGGAAACATTATAGCTGTACCTAAATTTTTCCAGCCATTTTTGCCATCTTTTATTTTTGGCAAACCATGCCCAATTGTTAAAATTCCTAAAATAATTCTTAAAAAAGTTAATGTGATTTGAATTTGATAATCAGTTGGTTGAAAAAATAATAACTTCAAAAAATTCATAAACTTCTCTCATTTCTTACAATTCTAAAATTTGATTTTAAAAAATTAAATATTTTATAAAATTGCACAATTACAATCATTTTGAATATAAGAAACTGCGCAACATTGTTTGCAAGAATCAGTTAAACAACAGCAACACAGACAACAATATGCACAACATTGAGTTTTTGCCTTCATATGAATTTCATAAGTTTCAATAATTTCGTTCAATGGAATATTATCTTTAAGTTGAATGGCGGCTAATGCCATTTTTTTTAATAGTGCATATCTTGACTCACTATGATTTTCCTTTAATAATTCTTTTTCAGCTTGAATTGCCAATAGATAATTATTTACTATTAAATTAATCATTGCGATATTGCCAAGATTTTTAATTGAAGGCATGTCTTGCATAAATTCTGTAAAGTTTTTCAAATATTTTTTTCTGCTTTCTAAATTATTTATTAATTCATCAAAACACTGATAAAACCTGTTATTTTCCAAATATTTTAGTATATCAGCCAAGGCGATTATTACTTTGTGTTCTAAAGCTTTTGCAATTACATAATCATTATATTTATATGGTGATGAACAACAAGGAATTGTTTGCTGAAAATTAATCAAAAAAAATACAAAAAATAATTTATTAAAATTAATGAATTTCATTTGTCTATTTCTCCTACTACTTGTTTTATGAAGATAAATTTGCTAATGCATCAAACTGATTTTTGCTAAAAAATTTACTCACAAGATGTTTTTTTGCATTTCTTTTTTGTCTATCTCTTTTTGCTGCTTTCTTTGTCATTTTATATATAATTTCAGGCATTTCATATACATATATTTTTAAAACCCATCTAATATCTTTATCAGTTGCTATAAAAAAAGAATCTACCGATTCTGCCATAATTCTAAAAATTTTGCCCCGGAATTCTTCATTGGGGTATGTATTATAAAATCTTGCATATTTTTTGGTATTCTCTTTTTTTTCAAATGCATTTAAATTTAAAGTCAAAATATTTAATAAAATAAAAATTAAAATTTTTTTCATTGTAACCTTTTTTTAATAATTAACTTGTACAATATAAAGTTTCTTTTCTAAATTCTTCTTCAGTGATTTCTTTGGTATTTCTTTTTGGAATAGAATAAATTATTTCATTGATTTTTACACAATAATAATATATTTCATCATTACTCCAAGCGTCAGCAATATATTTTAATCCATCACAAACAACTTCACCAACTTTTCCGTCTAAATGATAAATTTCACAATTTCTGACATCCATTGAACCCAAATAAACCTTCACATATTTTGCTGCATTTAAATTAAATGCCAAAATATTTAATAAAATAAAAATTAAAACTTTTTTCATTAACTTCCTTTATAAATCTTTTTCTACTTTTTTCAGATTTGAAGTAGGAATACGATAATTTCTTCCTTCTATTTTTACACAATAAATTGTTACTGATGTCCATCCATCAGGATAATAAATTTCGCCATTTCCGTTACATAAAACGACACCAGTTTTTCCAATCAAATGCAAAATTTCGCAATTGAGAGAATTTGCATCTGTTTCTATAACTTTTACGTAATCACCAATTTCAGCCCAAGGACAACCACGTAAATTAAAAATCAAAATATTTAATAAGATGAAAAGTTTTAATAATTTCATTCTCATCATATTTTTAACTCAGTAATTTTCATTTGATAAAATTCTGCCATATGGGCATAATAGGTCTTCAGGTATAAATCTAATTCTTCATCGTTTGCAAATTCTTTTATAAGAATTTTTTCAACAGAATAATAATTGTCCTTTTCTCCATCTTTTATTTTTATAAAAACTTTATCTACTGTATCATGTATAATTTCTCCAATTGCATTTGTATATATTTCTGGATATCGGGGGCATTGAGGGATTAATGCGTATCTTTTTGCATGCAAATTTACTGATAAAATTAATAAACCAAAAAGTAATGTTTTTTTCATAAAGTTTTCCTTAAATTAAATTTTCAAAAGTTATTTCATTTTTAAAGAAATCAGTCCTGCATTGGAAAAGTATCAGAAGGTAGGAAAAATTCTTCTAGTTTTTCATATTCTACTATATAAATTTTTTCAATTTCGTAAAAATTTTCTTTTATTTTTATAATTACAGAATCCCCGCAATCTTTTATGATCTCACCAATCTGAGCGCCAAATCCATCTTGCAATTCAGGATATTTATGAGTATGAACAATTGCCCATCTTTTTGCCTGCAAATTAACAGATAAAATTAATAAAACAAAAAATAATAATTTTTTCATAGAATTCCTTTTGTTGAAATTAATAAACTGATTTTTTTATTTTAAAATAAATGAAAAAAAAAATGAAGAAAATCCCAAAAAATCTTTGAGTCAAAAATGTTCAGCAAACATCTTTTGCAATGGATTTGCCGGAAGGTATTTTCACTTGGCAGCCAAAAGAAATTGCTCGGTTTAAAAAAATCCGTTATGCAAAGTGATCGAACAAAAGGAACAAAGTTCCAATCAGCAATGTCCATGTTAAATTATTATATTAATCGTGCAGGCAAAAAATTAGATCCAAAAGATAAAGTTCGCCTTGAAAAAGCTAAAAACGAATTAAGAAAAGTTTTTGGCAAAGAAACTAAATAAAATTTATGGTCTGTGAAGACAATTTGGAATAATTTCACAATCAACTGAATTTTTTCTTATGATGCTCAAACTTCCTGAAGTTTCCAGATACGCTAATTCTATCTCTGACATGTGTTTAACGCCCCTTAATCTTAAAATAGAATATAATTCATCTTTTGTAATGTTTTGCTTTTTCATCGCAAATTCTTCTAAATGACCATCTTTAATAATTAAAACCGGTGTTCCATTTAATAATTTTTCAAAGTAACCGCTTTTCATTGAAATTTTTGTAATGATTCTTTCAATCAAAACAATTGTAGAAATTACAAACATACCGTGAATTAAAGGAATGTTTCTATAAAACATAGGGTCACCAACGGATGCTCCCAAGGCAATAATTATTATAATTTCAAATGGACTTAATAATCCCATACTTCTTTTGTTCATTAATCGGACGTTTAAAATTGCATAAACATACATGAAAGAAGTTCTGAAAACAATTTCTAATAAATGTATTATTGTAGTATCAGTTCCAATAAATAACTTATAAAATTCATCAAAAAATAGACTCATTTTATCCTTCTTTAACTTTTTGTTATATTTGGAAAGTATATTAATAAAATAAATAAGAAATCAAATTGAGAAAAAATTATGTGGTATTTATTAGCATTGGCATCGGGATTTTTGGCGGCTGTAGTTGCAATTTTAACAAAATTATATTTAAAAAATATTAATCCATTCTTTATTACTTTTTTGTTTTCAGGTATCACAGTAATATTTTTATTTTTAGTTGATTTATCCACAAAAAAAATAAATTGTAACCAAATTACTTGTTTAACTTTTAAAGAATGGCTTCCTATTGTCATTGCCGGTTTGATAAATGGATTATCTTTTTGTTGTTATTTAGGAGCGTTAAAATATGGCAAAGCTGCAGGCGCAGTCGCGATTGACAGGTTAGGAATTTTATTTGTTGTAATTTTATCAGTATTTTTTCTGGAAGAACCACTTTCTATTAAATCTGTGGCAGGTGCTTTGATGATGATTTTGGGAGCTGTTTTATTAAGTTTTAATTAACTTCTTTCTGCGTCAAATTCTTCTTTGGAAATTTGTTCAAACCATACTCTATCAAATAAATATCCTATTCCGTCTATTTTTAAATAATAGACATTTTTGCTATAAGGACGTTTTTCAATTTTATAATAATCTTGTATTACATTTCTATTACGAGTCCATAGATATTGTAGGGCAACTTGCCTCGGGTCTGTTATATCAGTGATTCCCCAAATGTCATTTTGATTGCCTTCAATGAATGCAACTTTGTTTTCTAAACCTTGATTATAGGGATCAAATTTTATTCTTGCATATTTTAATTTTTCAATTTCTTTTTTTTCATCTGTCTTCTTTATTTTTTTAGGACAAAATAGGCTTGTTAAATATTCATAAGAGAAACATTGAAAACAAAAAAGTAGATTTAAAAATGCAAAAAAATATTTTAATTGCATGATAACCCTTCTTAAAAATAAAAATTACAACGATTATAACAGGAAGTTTCTTTTTTTTAATGTTTTGCAATTTTGCTTTCTTAACAAAATAATTTGCCAACATTTATTTTATTTATTATTAATGATTAAGTAATTTATTTAAAAAAGGAGAAGATCTATGAATTCAGCGGCATTAAAACAATTAAAAGAAAATTCTTCCTGGTATTTAGTTTTAGGAATTTCATTAATTATTCTTGGAACTTTATTTATTTTCTATTCTTTTACTGCAACTATTGTATCTGTTATTTATTTGGGTGCGTTAATTACAATTGCAGGAATTTTTGAAGGCGTTAAAGCATTTAAAATGAATAAGTGGAAAAGTTTTTTCCTACATTTATTTTTATGCATTTTATATTTAATTGCAGGCATTTTTATTGCCTTAAATCCGGCAGTAAATGCGCTTACTTTAACATTATTATTAGCGATATTTTTTGTGATAACTGGTATTGCAAAAACCATTTTTGCGTTAACTCAACACGTGCCTCACAAAATGTGGATTTTATTAAATGGTATTTTAACACTCATTCTTGGAATTTTAATTTGGATGCAATGGCCTGTTTCCGGTTTATGGGTAATTGGAATGTTTTTTGGAATCGATTTGATTTTTACCGGATTTACCTGGATTCAATTATCAATGATTGCGAAAAATTTAAAATAATTATTGCAAAAATACATTTAATAAATTAGTTAAATTTCTTTGATTTTTGATGATAAAAAATTGTTTTTGATCTTTGTACTTTTTTATTAGATTTTCAATAATAATTTTTTCATTTTTATTAAAAATCCAAAGTTGTTTTAAATATTTAAATGAAATTGTATCAGGGCATGCTCTTGTTTTGTCTTTTTGTCTTATTATAAAATTTTTTATTTTACGTCTAATTCCTCTAAAAAGACAAACATAAATTGGATAATTTAAAAAAATAATGCTATCCGCTTTTTGTATTCTATATTCCAGTACTTCAATTCCCATTCCTTCAATAATCCATTTTTTTTGATTACAAAATTGGCAATGTAATTTTTGATAATCCTGAAATGTAATATTATTTTTTTTTGATTTCCAGCAATATAAATCTAAATGAATAACAGGAATTTTTAAAAGATCATGCAATTTGCAACTGAGTGTTGTTTTTCCTGATCCTGAATTTCCAATAATAGCGATTTTTTTCATAATTCTTTAATTTTGACAAAGATAAGAAAATTAAAGATGGAGACTCATAAATCTGACTTTATGCTTCTTTTATCTACTTTCGATGATATAAGAAAGTTAGCTTCATTTCACTACCTCTCCATCTTCTAATAATAAGCTTATCAGATATATTTTCTATTTGTCAATAAAACGAAAAAAAGTGGCTATTTAAACCTGTAAATTGGAGGGCAATTTTTATTAAAATTCCGTAGGTTTCTTTATTTTTCTTGAATACAAATAATCTTCTTCAATTGAGGTCAATTTTGATAATACTTTATAGGTATTCCAGCTTTTTCTTATGATGGGTAGTGGATTTTCTCTATGATTCCAGACAAATAATCTTGTTTTAGGGTCTCCCGGATTTCCGCTTCCAAAATCACCATAAATTTTACGGTATTTTCTATATTGAGCATCTGATGCACTTTTAGCTAAAATTGATGCTGCTCCGACAATTGTATAATTTTCATCAGCTTTGTGTTCAGCAACAAAATTTAATGAATTAATATTTTTTCTGTTTAACGTAATTTTTTTTGAAGTTAATTTTTTTCTTAATGCATATTTTAATAAACTTTTTTTTCTTCTATCAAAACCTTTTTTTGTAGTTTCCCAATTATCAACAATATAATGTTCAATATTTTCAATTTTCTGCATCTTTTTAACAATTTTAAAAAGAACCAGCATTTCCCATTCATTAAGATTAAAAGATTGGTCATCAATCATTGGTGCTGTTATTTGTTCAATTACAAAATGTGTTGCAGTTTTTTTAATTATTTTTGCTAATTTTTCTCTTTTTTTGAAAGCAACTAATTTACTATCTTTAACGCCGATGCTTTTCCAATGCTCAATAGTTTTTTCATCAGCAACAACACCTACAAGAAAAATACTACCAATTACAGGACATTTTGTAGCATCATCAATTCCGGCTATTAATTTTATTTCTTGTGTCATAGTAAAAATAAATTATTTATTATATTGTATATATTTCAACTATAAAATATAAAGTTAAAAATGGCAAATTATAAGATTATAAATGTGGAGATCTTATTTCTATAAATTTATCAACTAATGCTTTTTCAGTTACTTTTCCTTGAGAAAAAAAATTATCATCAATAATAATTACGGGTTTTTCTTTCGCTTTATACTTTTTTAATAATTTTTTACCAAAATCGGTTTCTCCATCAACTTCAATAATAGAAAGATCATATTCGCCTTCTAATTTGTACAAAATTTTTTTTATGTAGTCGCAAAGATCACAATTTTCAAACATTATAAAAGTTACATCAATCATCACTGATCCTTTTTTAAAATATTGATTTTTCTTTTTCAAATTTATTCTACTAAAAAAATAAAACAAAAAGCCAAAAAAAAAGAAAGATAAGAAATGCCAGAAATTCCTGAAGTTGAAGGATTTAAATATGTTATAAAAGTGCATTGTTTAAAAAAGAAAATTATTGATATTGATTCTTCTGACAAAAAGCTAATTAAACATAATTATGCAGATTTTAAAAAAAATTTAATTGGCCATGAATTTGTTTCAACTGAAAGAAGAGGAAAATATTTATTAATTAAATTAAATGCATCAGATTATACTTTGGTTATGCATTTTGCAATGACTGGCTTTTTAGTTTATTCAAAAGACAGTCAAAAAGTAAAATTTTCAAAAGTTAATTTTTATTTTAAAGATAAAACAATTTTACATTGGATAAGTGTTAGAAAGTTTGAAAAAATCTGGCTAATTAAAAGTTTTAGAGAAATTCCTGGCTTAAATAATTTAGGACCAGATCCTTTAAAATTAACAAAAAAAGAATTTATAGATTTACTGAATAATAATAAATCAAAAAATGTTAAAGATTTCTTAATGGATCAATCAATAATTTCCGGCATTGGTAATGAATATTCTGATGAAATTCTTTTTCAATCAAGTATTGATCCACATCATAAAATAAAAGATTTAACAGGAAATCAACTGTTAAAAATTTATAATGAAACTCATAAAGTTTTAAAATATTCAATTGCATTAAGATTAAAAGATATTAAAAAATATTCTGAAAGAAATTTCTTTTTAAAAAGCGACAGAGAAACATTTAAATCATCTTATCTTCAGGCGCACAGACACACTGACATGATTTGTCCAAAAAATAAAAATCACAAATTAAAAAAAGTAACTATTGCAGGCCGTTCATCATATTATTGCCCAAAGGATCAAAAATGAATCATTTATTAGAAAAACTTGAGCCATCTTTAAAGAAAAAATTAATAAATAAAAAAATGCCTGATTTTGAAATACCAATGTTAGCAACTTTAACAAAAAAATATTTTTCAGACAAAAATTGGATTTTTGAAAAAAAATTTGATGGCGAAAGATGTTTTATATACAAAAATGGAAGTAATGTTTTTTTAAAATCCCGTAATGATAAATTATTAGATGGCAGTTACCCGGAGATAATTCAGGCAGCAAAACATTTTAAAGTTGATCAAATTATTTTAGATGGTGAAGTAGTTTCTTTTAAAGGCAAAAATACCAGTTTTGAAATGTTACAAAAGCGCTTAGGTTTAAAAAACCCCCAAAAAGCTTTGCAAACCGGTGTCAAAATTTATATTTATGTATTTGATATTTTATATTTAGATGGATACGAGCTGTGCGATTTGCCATTACTAACAAGAAAATTAATTTTAAAAAAAGCAATTAATTTTAAAGATCCAATTAGATTTACAACACATAAAGATACATATGGCTTAAAATATTTTAAAGAGGCGTGCAAAAAAAAATGGGAAGGAATAATGGCCAAAAAGGCAGACAGTAAATATGTGCACGTGAGATCCAGAAGCTGGCTAAAATTTAAATGTGTTGCTGATCAGGAATTAGTTGTTGGAGGTTATACGGAATCTGTAAAAAGAGATGGTTTTGGTTCATTGCTTTTGGGATATTATAAAAATAAAAAGTTAATTTTTGCCGGAAAAGTAGGAACAGGATTCTCGCGTGATTTTATTGAAGATTTCTTTAAAAAATTGCAAAAAATAGAAATTGCAAAAAATCCATTTTCTTCTGACGAGATGTTAAAAAAAAATGTTCATTTTGTTAAACCATTTTATGTCGCGGAAATCGGTTTTGAAGAATGGACAAAAGATAATAAATTGCGTCAACCAAGATTTCAGGGCCTAAGATATGATAAAGCTGCAAAAGATGTGGTAAAAGAAACGCCGAAATAGAATTCAATTAATTTACACTATTCCTTCCTCCCCTTCCAAAATTTCTTTATTTTCTTTGAATTCAGCAAGAATTGAAAATGGTAAACCTTTGTAATAACTGAAAATTATATTAACTAAATTTGGATGTAAATTTGCTAAACTTTCAAATAGTTCTTCTTTTTTTATTTCAGGATTTTCGATTATTGAAAACTTTAAATCCTTACTATTTAATTGATCTGGAGAAAATTTTTTAATACGAAAGGACATTTCTTCGGGCGAGTATATAACAATTTTTGGAAATGTGTTATTGTCGAAAGTTAATTTAGAGCTTTCAACTTCTTGATTTGGCTTTAAATCAAATTTTATTCTTTGCCTATCTATTAAATAGCTACCTATTCTCCCCTCACTAACTCTTTTTCTCAACCTCCACATTTGGCCCGAAATGTCGTAATTTGTTTTATTTTGCAAAATAAATGAATTTGTCGAACCAAAATAAATCAAATTAAAGATCAAAAATAAAAATTTATATTTCATTGCTTTTCTCCTCATGCTTTTAGTTTATTAAATTTTATTATAATAAATCAAGAAAAAATCAATTCAGACTGAAAATGTGTATAGAAATCTGTTATAAAAACCCTTGTTTTTCATATTTTGATTATGTTACAATTAGTAAAAATGGAGAGGAATTATGAAATATATAAGAAATTTACTCATATTATTATCTTTTTGCTTGAATGAAGATTTAGTTAAAGCTCAGCGCTGTGTAATAACATGTAATAATTTTGAACCCATACGCATTGAGAGTATAACAGATTTACCTAAAATTTGGTGTAATGAGCGTTTAGCACGAAGGAGATGCCATTCTAATAATTCCAGCGCAGTTTGGGAGGAAATATGAAGAAATTGAGTTTCATTTTGTCGATTTTGTTAATAAATTTAATAAATGCAAGAACAGTTAACGTTTTTAATCCCACTCTTGCTAATTTAACATTTGTAGTTTGGCCAGATAACACATATACGCCAATTCCATCTGGTGAATCGCGCAATATAAATTTACAAAATGTAAATTCAAGTGCGTATTTATCTCCTTCAACGGGTAAGAACCCAAAGCCAGCTGAGTTGCCAGGAGATATATGTTATTACATGGATAGCAATGCACGGCCAGGTATCAATCAAAAATTTCAATTTACTAATGCAAATAACTATATTTTAAGATTAGATGGTTGCCAAAAAAATATGATGGGAAATTGTGTTTGTTATGTTAAAATTCAACCAGGATAAATTTTATTCTTTAATGACAGGATAATCATTTTTTCGCCATTCAGTCATGCCGCCTTCATAACCAAAAAGATTTTTAAATCCTTTTTTGTCTAAAAATTCAAAAACATTTTTGTCTAAGTTACAGTCAAAATCTGAACAATATAAAACAATTTCTTTATTTTTGTTCCATTTTTCTACATGTTTTTGTAATTCTTCAAAGGATATATTCATTGAATTTTTTATTCTGCAATCTTCATAAGTGTTGCGTGTTAAAACATTGATAACAATTAAATCAGAGTTTTGTTTAATTTTGTCATTTAATTCTTTAGCAGTTAATTTTTTTATATCTTTCATCATAAATTAGTTTCCCTTTTTGATTATTGTATCAAATAAATCAGGAGTAAAGTCAATGATATAAATATTTCATTTTAAACATGAAAATAATCTAATTTTCAGGTTCAAAATCTTCATTTTTTAAACACTTGATTTTTTGTTATATAATTTGTTACTGTTAGAATAGAAAGGCTGAATTATCGTTATTTGACAACATTTATTAAAAAGGAAAAAATATGTTCTACGGTTCAAATAAATTAAAAATATCATTAATTTTATTATTGTCATTAGTTGCTTCAAATTCTTACCCAGATTTCATTATCAGAGTGCAAAGTCCGGGCTTTGATGGAAAAGAAATAAAAAAATTTGACATTAAAATACTGAAATCCCAAGATTATCAGTTCGATCTTAAACCAAATATTGATTATTATCTCAACCTTAAAACAAATGGTTATATCCAAATCAACATAGCCGATGCAAATGACAAAATATTTTATTACACATTTCGTCCTTCAGACAATGTGAAATATATGATTAATATACCTGGCGAAGAAATTTGTCCTGATTCATGGAAAAAAATCTCTATTAACAATTATTATCTCTGTTTAAAAGAAGAAAGTTTAAAAGGATTAATTGAATTATTAGAAGCAGTAAAAAATCAAAGAAATTCGGATGTTCAAAAATTATTGGAAGATGGAACAAATCCTTCAATTCCAAACAAATTAGGATTTAATGCTTTAACATTGGCAATAACAAATGGATATCCTGAAACTGTTACAACTATTCTTGAAACTTTAGCTAAAATGGGCAAAACAGAATTAATTACAGAATTAGTTAATACTCGTGATAGGCAAGGCGAGACTCCATTACAATTAGCAAACCGATTAAAGAAACAAAATTCTGCAGAAGAAGCTTATCAAAAAATAAGTAAAATTTTACAAGATAATGGAGCGAAATAAATTTTTTATTCTCTAAATTCATAAAAGAAAGCTTCTAAACTACAAGCTTTCTTTGCTTTAAATCATTGCTTTTAGCTTCAAAGATTTGTTAAATTAATAAAATAAAGGAGAATATATGAAAAATATGTTACACAAAACAAAGATCAGTATTCCTGAAAAAAAACGTATTGAATTAATAAAAATGTTAAATAAATCTTTGGCTTCAACTTCTGATTTATCAATTCAAATGAAACACGCGCATTGGAATATAAAAGGAAAAGAATTTATTGCTCTTCACAAACTTTTTGATGAAATTGCAGAAGAAGTTGAAAATCAGGTCGATGTTATAGCAGAACGCGTTACAAGTTTAGGTGGAACAGCATTGGGAACTGTTCAGGAAATTGTAAAAAATACAAATTTAAGAACTTTTCCAATAGATATTTTTGATCTTGAAAAAATTATTACTCATTTGTCTCATAATTTTGCTATTCTTGGCGAATTAGCAAGAGATCACATGGATGCATCTGAAAAACTTGATGATATGGCAACAAATGACGTTTATATTGATTTAGCAAGAATGTTAGATAAAAATCTCTGGTTTTTAGAAGCACATCTGCAGAAATAAATTTATAATCCTGAAGGATATGTTTCCGGAACTTCGCCATCAATCCATTTTGAAGTTTTTTCAAGTGGTTCTAGTGCAGTAGTTTTATCACAATGAATAACTGCATCAAACTGATTTTCTAAATCAGCATAAAAATAATGACTCATTCTTTCTGTTTGCGGCATATAAACTACTCCAATAGCACGTTCTAATAAATTTTTTGGTATTAAATTTTTTTCATTTAATATTAATAAAAAATTTGCAATCCCAATTTGATGAAATAAAAATTCATAACTTTCGGGTAATGCATTTCTTATTATTTTGCGCTCAACTGGATTATCCCAATTTGAAGCTGCTGACACAGTACCATTATAAGTTGTAAATCCAAGGCTGAAAGAATTATTATTAAATTTTTCTTTTACCAGCTGGCCTATATTAAATTCTTCTTGCAATGACATTTGTGTAAATGCTGAATTACCAATATGAGAATTATGAGCCCAAACTATTATTTTGGGTTTTTTAATACCTTTCTTGTTATAATATTTAATAATTTCTTCAAGAGTTTCCATCATGTGAGAATCTCTTAAATTCCAATTATTAACTTCGTTAATATACAAAGACCGATAATAAATTTCAGAATTTTTAACTACTTTCGCATTTTGCATCAGATAAAATGAATCATCTTGTGATATTTTTTTTTCTTTTATTAATTTCCATTGAAGATTTTCTAAATTTTTTAGTTCCTGAATTACTTCATTTTGACAGCTTTCAGATAATTGTGAAAATACATAATATCCGTAAGCTTGGGGATCTCGTCTGAATTGTTCAAAACATGAATAATAATATTTTGCTTCGTCTGCAGCTTTTGCGTCAACCTTTTCTAAATAAGAAATTATTACATCAACTGATTTATACATGCTATAAAGGTCAAGGCCAAAAAAATTAATTTTTTCTTTTTTTTCTTTATTAAAATCTTTTAGCCAGATAATTAATTTTAAAATTTCTGTATTTTGCCACATCCATGTCGGGAATCTATTAAAAACAGATAAAGATTCTTTTGGGTCAGAAAAATTATCATCAGTAATAAAATTATTAATTTGATAAGCGTCCGGCCAATCACCTTCAATTGTAATTGCATTAAAGTTTTTTTCAGTAATTAATTTTTTACTAATTTCCGCTCTCATTTCATAAAATTCTTTTGTTCCATGAGTTGCTTCGCCCAAAAGAACAATTTGCGCATTTCCGATTTCATTTAAAATATTTTCGTATGCTTTTTCATCAAAATAAATGGCTTTATTTTTGATTTTTTCAATATAATTTTTGTTCAAACTAATCTCCTTTATTTTTTAAAAAATTAATATTTTCTTAATTTTATTTACAAGGATTAATTTGAATTTATAAATTCAATAAAAATAAAAAAAATGAAAAAATTAGTATGATAATTTTTACTATCGGTCATTCCACAAGAACTTTGCATGAATTTTTAGAAATCTTAAAGAAATATAAAATCAATCAGTTGATTGATATCAGAACAATGCCTCGCTCCCGGCATAATCCACAATTTAATATGAATACCTTTGCAAAATTTTTAAGAAATAGAAAAATAAATTACAGGCACATGAAAGGATTAACAGGTTTTAGGCATGCAAAGAAAGATTCAATAAATTCAGTTTTTTATAATAAATCATTTAGAGGTTTTGCAGATTACATGCAAACATATAAATTTAAAAAAAATTTAAAAAAATTAATTAGTTATGCAAAGAAAAAAAGAATTGTTTTAATGTGCGCTGAAATATTGCCGTTCAGATGTCACAGATCTTTGATTGGCGATGCACTTGTTGCAAAGCATATTGTTGTAAAAGATATTTATAATTTAAATTCTGTAAAAAATCATGAAATTAGAGATTTTGCCAAAATACGAAAAGACAGATCAGTTTATTATCCAAAAATGAATCAAAATTTATAAGAAAAATTGATTGAAGCGTAATATTTATCTTTTTTTTGATCGCCAAACAAATGTTGATAAATAAACCAAGAAATTCCTCCATGAATTGCTATTTTTTGTGTTGAAAAAAATAAAGATGCGCCTAAAAGAATTTCATTTCCGCCGGTATTTAAGTTAATTTTGCCTGCAATTTTGTCTTTTTGCGAATATGTGCCATCAAATTCTATCATCCAATTAAAAATAAATTTTTCTTTTTTGTACCAAATATTTTTACTTAATCCTAATTGATACAAAAATTGATTTCCGAATTTAGTATTAAAATGGTTTGTAGTTAATATTGCCCCAGATGAAGCATAATAATACCAATCAGTTGCAGTATGGCTAGCTGTCAGACCAAGAAAAAAACTGGATGAACCAAAACCTGTTGGTGGAATTTTTAAATAATTGCCGTTTGAAAATCTTAATCCCGTTACAAGAGTTATTACGTCGATTGAATTTTTATGATATTTTGCATACAAAATATATTCGGTTTGAACAAGTAAATCTTCAATCCCTTGTGAGCAATGATGGTCCAATTGTTGTTTTATTGTGTAAGGAAATTCAATGAAAATAGAAATGTGATCAGTTATTCCATAAAGAACTTTAGTTAAAATTCTTTCATCTTTTTTATTTTTTCCTTTTAAATAATCAACATATATACTTGCCAATGTATCATATTTATCTAAAATATTTTGCCCAAAACTAATTAATGGTCCTGGTTGCTGAGAGATCGGCAATGAAAAATTTCCAATTCTTGGTACGCTATATCTTCCCTGGCCATCAACCTCATCAACTTCTTTTGTTAAGCAGAAAGAAAACGTTAGTAATAAAATAATTAGTTTTTTCATTTAAATTTTTATTTCCAAACCATCATAACCAACAATAATTTCTAAATTATTTTCTTGGGATAATTTTTTAAAAAAATCTTTTGATTTTCTTATATCTTTATAAAACCATGCTCCAAAATGCATAAAAATTATTTTATCTGTGTAATCTTTAAATAGATTTATTAAATTGGGAATTCCTGTGTGTCCAAAAATTTGGCCCGCTTTGCTTCTTCTTACCATTCCACCTTTTCTTTTATAACTGCTTTCGGTAATTATTAAATTTAAATTTTTTAATAAATGATGATATTTTTTTTCTATCCAAATCATATCCCCGGTATAAAGTATTTTTTTGTTTTTATGTTCAATTAAATAAGCATTTGATTTAACTTTTATACTATGAATCGTTGGAATTGGCGTAATTTTGTAATCTTCAATTTCAAATTTTTTATTTATTATATGAATATTTAAATCATCATATTTTTCTGGAGCATAAATTGGTATTTTAATTTTTGGTTTTTCATTGTTTCTTACAAAATATGCATGATCAGGATGTAAATGGGTTATTAAAATATATTTTGGCTTGTGTTTTAAAAATTCTTTCTCACCAAAATCTAGTAATATTTTTTTGTCTAAAAGTACACCCGATTTTTTTGAATGAAATCTTGCAGATTCTTCAATTTCACCGCGTGTTCCTAATATTTTAATTTTCATTGATTTTTTAAAATTTATTTTTTAATTTAATTTTGGTTATTTTTAAATATAAAAAGCAAGTACTTTAAGAAGGAGTTTCTATGTGGTCGCAAAAAGAAATTATTATTTTTTTTCTTGGAGTTGAGGTGTTTCATACTTTAACACATATTATTTTTGCGATTTCTGGCTCATTGCCAGTTAAATTTTTTTCTTTAAAATGGACAGATAAATTAAATCTTTTCGGGATTATAATTAATGCATTAATTGTTGTTGGATTATATTGGTGGTTGATGAAATTACAATACTGATTATCTTTTAAGATTTGTGATAAAAATTTTTATTTATTTTTTTTCATAAAAGTTCACAATTTCGCCATTTTCTATGTAATAAACTCTATCTAATAATAATTCTATAAAAATTGTATCATGACTAGTTATTGCCAAAGTCATTCCGGAATTTTTAAAATCAATTAATAAATCTGCAAAATTTTTTGTAGCTTCAATATCTAATGATGCACTTGGTTCATCTAAAATCAATAATTTTGGTTTTAAAGATAATGCTCTGGCAATTGCTACTCTTTGTTTTTGCCCTTGAGATAATTTCGGAACATAATTTTCTTTTAAATTTTCAATATCAAGTTTTTTTAAAATTTTTAAAACTTGTTCTTCTGCCTGATCTTTATTTATTTTATGTAAATGAATAATTGGTAAAGTGCAATTTTGCAATACGTTTAAATTGTTGAATAAATTAAAATCCTGAAAAACAAAATTTATATTTTTAGCCTGTATATGATTAGGTATTTTTTTTATATCAGCATTTTCAAATATTATTTGCCCATCATATTTTTTTTGTAAATTGACCATACATCTTAAAAGAGATGTTTTTCCTGATCCATTATTGCCAAGAAAACATGTTATTCTATGCTTTGGAATTTCGAAATTTACATTTTTTAAAATATCTTTTTCTTTTAATTTAAGATTAATATTTTTACCATAAATCATATTTAACTTTCTTTCTAACAAATTTGCCGAAAAAAATTAAAAAAATGGAAATTATTATATAAATTAAACCAACAATAGAATAAACAATTAATGGATTATATCCTTGATCAACCAATTTCATGCCATTTTTTGTTACTTCAAGTACACCAAGAGTTGCTATAGCTGATGTACTTTTAACCATGTGTGTATATTCATTAATTAAGATTGGCATTGTATTTTTTAAAACCTGCGGAATAATTATTAATTTTAAAGTCTTAAATTTATTAAAACCACAAATATATGCCGCTTCCCACTGACCATGATGAACGGAATTTATTCCGGTTTTTACAATTTGAGAGACAAATCCACTTGCATTAATTCCCAAAGCAATAACTGCCGCCATTGCAATTGATAATGAAAATTTAAAAATTTCAGGAGTTGCAAAATATACAAACAATACCAGAACAAAACTTGGTATTGCTCTTATAATGAAAGTAGAAAAATTTAAACCGTTTGAAATTAAATAAATACTGAATTTTTTTGAACAAATTATCCCAATAAAAGTCCCAATAACAAGACTTATTAAAATTGTTCCTATAAAAATTTTTATTGTAGTCAAAGTTCCTAAAAGTAAAACAACAAGTGAATCAAATTCAAAAGCTTTATACATATTTTTTTATATTAATTATTCTTTTTTTATATAATAAATAATTCATTTTTAAATTTACTAGAAAATAATTTTTTCAATTCAACAGATTAATATTTTCAATTTCGGAAACTTGAATCTAGAAAATTTAAAAAGTTTTTATTTATATTTTTAATATGAAAAGTAGATTATTATTTTTCTTGCTGATTTTTCAGAATTTTGGATTATCTTCTGTTTCAATGGTTTACAACTTTCGAATTGCTCAGATAACAAAACACTTTCAATTTGATAATTTAGAATATGATAATAAATTTACTTTGATAGCGCTTGTTTTTGATCAATATTTAAATAGACGAAATTGTATTTCCACAAATTATGCAGGTGGTTTTGGAACTTTTATTTTTAATTACAAACAATTTTATTTAAGAGCAGATTCAGCATTTTCCCATATCAATGAAAAAGAAAATAAAAAATTAATTTTTTCAGGCACAGAAACAGATGATGTTCTTTTTTCTCTAGGTTATAATTTTGTAAGAAATGAAAAAAACTTAGTTACCTTTACTGGACTTTTTGGAATTCCTACACATAAAAGTCATGCATTGCAACACGCAGATTTCGGGTTTGGACAAAATTCATTAGGTGCGCAACTTGATGGCTCGAGATTATTAAGTGAAAAAAATATTTTTATGTACGGCTTAAGATATGTCAGATTTTTTAAAAATGAGGCATTTGATTCTGAATGCAATAAATATAAATATTCTATTGGCAATTTGGCAGATATTTTTGTTGCTTTTAAAAACATTTGGGGCAAGCATGCATTGGAATATGGTTATACTGCAAAATTCGGCTTTGGAGCTAAAGTTTATCCAAGTTTTGATGATATTGTAAAAAAGACAAATTATATTCGCAGCAATTTTTATATAAATTACAGATACAAAACAGTGTTTAATAATATTGTAAATAAATTCCTACTTTATTTTTCCTATGGATTTGACCACTCTCCACAAAAATTTGGATGTAAATTTATTTTGACGTTCTGGGGATCATGGAATGTTAGTTTTTGAAAATTATTTTTCTTTTATTTTGCTAATTTTATTGAATATAATAATTCGGATAAATCTTTTGATATTTATTTACTGAAGTCCAAAATGTTAAATAATTTAAAAAAATATAAAATCTTGCCAGTTGATTTCACCAAGCCTTGGTGGGATTTAATAAAAATTCAAAAATGGATATTTTTGATAATTATTTTTGTTGTTATCATTAATCAGATTTTCTGGACTTTAATCCCATTTATTGCTGCTAAATTATTTGAAGCTGAAAATTATTATCTTTGTATAGCTTTCTTTGCTCTTTGGTTTTGTTGGGATTTTATATTTGCATTTGTAAGAATTACTTTAAATACAAAATTTCAATTGCAGTGTATTCATAGCATTTACCAAAATGCGCATTTATATCTTCTTGAAGTTGATCCTAAATATCATGTTTATAGGTCAAGTGGAAGTGTAATTGCAAAAATTGAAAGAGCGGCAAGAGGATATGAAGATTTTGCTGATGAGACTTGTTTTGAAATAATGCCTTTATTTATTGGTTTATTAGTTGTTGTTATTGCTCTTGGTTATTACTCTTTTATTTTAAGCATTGTTTTATTATTTTTTATATTATCAATGCTAGTTATTGGTTACTCCGTTTCACAATTTAAATGTCAGATTTGGGAAGATAAATTTATTAAGAGTGATGATACTTTTAAATCAATAGCTTTGGAAAATTTGACGCAGATACAATTGATTCGCACTACTTTTGCTTCTTATTTTAGAAGTAAATTGCTTGAAAGAAAAATTTCTGAAAATATGAAAACAGAATCTTCACTTTGGTACATTTATTCATTTTTGTTCTCCGGCTTGACATTAATGTATGTAATTTCTTTATTTGTTTTATCAATGTTGCTTTTATTGCAGATAAAAAATAATAACATTTCTACTGCAACTTCGGTTGGTTTATTTTTAACGTATTTGCAAAGTTCAAAAGAAATTGCACGTTTTGGCAGATTAATAAGAAAATTAAGACATGCAAAAACTGCAATTCAGGATCTATTTGAGTTTATTCCAAATTTTGGAAAACAAACTTTTCCTGTCTTAGAAAAAAGTAGTGTAGAGATTAAAAAAGAAATTTATATCAACATAGAAGCTACAAATATTTATTTTGATTACGGCAAGGCAATTTTATTTAATGGCCATACGTTTAAACTTGAATGTGATGAAAATCAAAAATCTAAATTATATGGAATAATTGGTGAATCTGGCACAGGAAAAACAACTTTTCTTTCAATTCTTGGCGGCCAATTAAATCCGATTGAAGGTAATATTCTAATTAACGGAATTGATATTTATAAAGTTGGTGACATAATTCGCAGCCAACTTATTGCGCTGCAAGGACAAATATCTTCAAATGTTTATGGAACTGTTAAACATAATTTATTATTGGGTTTGCCCGAAAATCATAATTATTCAGACAATGATTTAATATCAGTTTTAGAGCAAGTTGGTTTGTTACATATTTTAAATCAGCATAATGGCTTACAAACAATATTAGGTGAAGGTGGACTTAATCTTTCTGGCGGCCAAAGGCAAAGATTAAATTTTGCAGGACTTTATTTAAGAGCAAATTACTACAAACCAGTTTTAGTCTTAATTGATGAACCAACAAGCAGTTTGGATGAAATTAGTGAAGCTGCAATTACAAATATGATCGAGGAACTATCAAAAATTGCAGTGACTTTAGTTGTAGCACATCGATTAAAAACTATTGAAAAAGCAGTTGGAATTATCGACTTTGCTCTTCTTGAACAAGAAAAAATTATCAAAATTTATAAAAAAGAAGAGTTAATAAAACATTCTGAATATTATAGAGAATTGCTACAAGGCAAATTTACCTTGGAAGATTAAGTAGAATAAAAAAAAGGAGAAGAAATGATTAATTGGGCAAGAGTAATTTCTGTAGGTCTCATTTCTGGCGTTGCTGCCGGTTTGCTTTTTTTAATTTTAAGAAGAAATAAAAATTTATACGAAAAGTTAAATAAATATTTTCATCCGGATCTAGTTGTTATTTTATGTGCCATCTTCTTGATTGGTTATGTTTTGGGTGATTATCTGAGTGGTAAAGATTTATTGGAAAGTTTTTATAAAAATTTAGCAAGCTTTCTTAAAAAATGGATTTCCTTTTTTCTTATTATTTTAGTGATTGATTTTTTAGTAAAAAAGTTTTGGAAAAAGAAATAAAAATAAAGCTCTATTATAAATGAATTAAAGACAAACAAAGTAATTGGAAGGTCTTCATGATTTTAGTATTTCCAGAAATGATTATCATGATTGTAATGGCATTAGCGAGTACAATATGTGTTTATATTAATCTTTTTCTTCATCAGAAAAAATATGGGCAACATGTGATATTTGCGAAACCTACAAATTCAGAAAAAAGATTACTTGAACAGCCATTTGCGTATTTTCTGGGGGTAACATTATTTGTTATTGGATATAGCTGGTTTCTCGCAAACTATATTGAAGGAAGTTCGCAGCAATTTTTATTTGGTCTATTTATATCCTTATTTTCCGTAATATTTGGCCAAGCGTTGGGTGGAATATTTATATTTCTTTATACTATAAAAAAACCTGAAAAAATTTCGGGACAAATAATTTTTAAGGATAAACAATTTTTAGCGCTTCATCTGCAAGCAACATTAATGCCTTGTCTTATACTTTTGATTTCTTTGTCCATTATAAATCACTCAGCTTATATCCTAGGCAGCTTGGTTGCAGTAATTTTTATGTTAATGAAATCAGTCGTGCATTTAATAAGGAAGTAAGTAGAATTGCATCTATTTGCTCAACGGATCTATCATAAACAATAAATAAGGTTAATTTACCAATAACGATAAAGTTATTTAGAGCAAATAAATTAGGTATTTTGATTTTTTATAAATATTGCAGTGGCGTCTGATAAAACTTTTGCTGTTTGGTCGATGTTCCCTAAGCAACGGAGATTCCACCCAAATTCTAATTGTATTGTATTAATGCCATTTTTATTATGACTTCCATAATTTCCCACAGTAAATCCGCCATCATAAGATTGGTGTTCTTTTTGATAATTATCTAATGATGGAAATATTTTATATCCTTTAGAATGTAATGTTTCCAAATTATCTTTTAATTCTTCTAAAACATTTTTTTTATTTGCATCAAATAATCTTTTAATAGTTTGTTTATTTTGAGTACCAATAAATATTGTACTGGCAACTTTACCTTGACCGTGTATATCTATCAAAAATTGCTGTAACTTTAGTTGTAGCACATCGATTAAAAACTATTGAAAAAGCAGTTGGAATTATCGACTTTTCTCTTCTTGAGCAGGAAAAAATTATAAAAATTTATAAAAAAGAAGAATTGACAAAACATTCTGAATATTATAGAGAATTATTACAAGGCAAATTGACTTTGGAAGATTAAAAAAAAGGAGAAGAAAGTGATTAATTGGACAAATATAATTTCCGTGGGTTTACTTACCGGTGTTTCTGTTTTTATATTACTTCTAATTTTAAAAAGAAATAAAAAATTTTACGAAAAATTAAATAAATATTTTCATCCTGATTTTGTTATTATTTTATTTGCAATGTTTTTTATCGGTAATACTATAAATGATTATTTAAGAGAAAAAGATTTATCAGAAAGCTTAACTGCAAGTGCGATTGGCTTTGTTTTTATTTTAATTATTGATTTTTTAGTGAAAAAATTTTGGAAAAAAAAATAAATTTAAGAGAATATGATAAAAAAAGAAATTTATGAAACACTTACATCAGAAAATTCTGCATTACTAATAATTGATCATCAAATTGGTTTATATAGTGGAGTAAGAGGAGCCTCTACTTAGCATAATGTATTTCTCGAACCACTGTTAACTATTTTTTTCCCTTCACATGTTTCTGAGATTTCGGTGGGTTTTTTTTAGAACCTCCTGGGCCAGCCCATAATATCTTATTAGCCCAATATGCAGCACCCAATTTTCCTTTAGCAATATTTCGAGCATGACGTGCTTTAAATGATCGACGAGCTTCGGGGCTATAATTATGTCCCATACTACTATCACCAAAATGAATAAGTTTTATTACATCTCCTTCTTTGGCTAATACCATTCCTTTTTTACTTTTGCGTGTACTTTTGCGAGGCTTATTAAATCCATCAAAAACAACTCCTCGATATTTAATTTTGCCATCCATGAGTTTTTCAAGTCCCAAAGGATATTTTTTCTTATTCGAAAATCGAACCATTTCCTCACCTTTTTTATATATGTACCTCAACTTATATTTATATTAGCAGTGAACCTGAAAGGGTAGCAATAAATTTTGTGTGGTGGAGTTGGCAAAGGATTGTCATATATAGACTAACTTGTAGGAGTAACCTCGATAAGCGAAGAGTGGCGTCACCTTATAGATAAATTTAGAAACTTTCAAGTTGAGTTTACCATAACCTTAACACACATCCAGACAGTGTATTCAGATTTAGAGATCGATTTGAAAAAATAGATTTTGTGAAAATTTAGAAATTAATTCCATTTGCTTGTAATAATTTTAAGAATTTTTTTTCTGTTTATTAATGTAAAATAAATAAACCAAGCAAAAGGAAGAATTAAAATTAAATTTAATAAATATGCATTCATTCTACTGGACCACAAAAGGGCACCTATTGTTAATTTAGTTAGCCAATAAACTAAAAATATGGATATAGCATAAAAAATAATAATAGCTTCTAATTTCAATCTTCTGATTTTTTCAAGATTAATTAGGTTTATTATGTAATTATTTGTTAAATATGTGATAAATAAAGTAATAAATAAGCTCAAACCTGTAATTAGTACTAAAGCAACCATTTCATATCCTTTTCTTTCTTTTTATTTTATTATTTAGTTTATAACTATAAAGAATAAAATACAATTATGCTTTGCCTGATCTACTTGTATTATCAGCACAAAGATAATCAACTGCTATATCTGTAAATGTTCTATTTTCAGTAAAATGATTTATTTGTTCTTTAAATCTATTTCTATGATTTTGAAGTTTTTCAGACCAGAATTTGAATCTTTCTGCATTATGACCAAACCCTTTATTTATTAAATTAGAATCACAATACTTTAATAATAGATCAACTATATCTTGTCTATTATCTCTTTCTGCAAATTCTAATGTTAATTCGATGTCTATTCTTGCTCCATTTTCTAATAATAATTCTATTAATTCTAAATTTTTTGTTTCATATGCATGATTTAATGCACTCGATTGAAAATAATAACAATTTACATTGGCACCGTGCTGTATAAATAATTTCGTGAGAAATAAATTATTACTATTTACGACAAAACAAAAATAAGCAACATTTCGGGTTATTTCTTTTAATTGATCTTGAGAGTATTTAGCCAAAATTTCCATTCTTAAATCATGTGGCGTTAATGGATGTAATAAAGGTGGCACTCTTTTAATATCACATAATAAAAAATATGGTCTCCATACCCCAATAGTAACCTCACTAAAGATATTAGAACCTTTTTCGATTAATAATTTTATTATTTCGATATTCTTTTCATAATAGGCTAACGATAATAATGAACCCCAATTAGATTTTTCAAAATTTACATCTGCACCTTCTTCAATTGCGCGTCTAGCTAATGATAAATTTCCTTCTTTAATGGCATCTATTAAAATCCAATTAGGCGCATCCTCCCATATTTTTACAAAATCATAAATTATTTTGGATCCAATACATGCAGCAACAAAAATTGCACCAACAGTTTTTATTCTTTTTATACCAGGCATATCCATTGGTTTGACTGAATTTGAAAATAAGAATATAGAGCAAAAAATTAGTGATAAAATTGACTTTTTCATCTTAAAATAACCCCTCATTTTGATAGAATTTTATCTATACTTACAGTATAAATAAATATTTCAATTTGTCAATTTATGCCTTTACATTAGGCGTCTATCAGGTTCAATAGGCTAAATAAGGCTTATTTATTATTTTATTGATTTTGATGAATATTATTAATATTTTGGAGTTAATTATTTAAAAACTAGGAAAAAACATGAATGATAAATTTGGTAAAGAAAGCGTGGAGCTTGCAAGAAAACAATTAGAACAAGAAGGTTATATTTTAAAAATACCGTTAACATTCTTTTTTATTGCATTTGTTTTAATATATTTACTGTTATTAACTCTTTTTAAGAAAAATAAATATTTACATAAATTAAATAAATATCTGCATATTGAAGCAATAATTGCATTATTTGATATTTTAATCTTAATTATTGCAAGGAATTATTTTGAATTTGGTGAAAACATAATGCACAATTCTTTTAAATATTCTATATATTTTATTATTTTTATATTTATTGATTTTTTAATAAAAAAATTTTATAAAGCAAAATAATTTTCCTCTTGCAATTAAAAAATAATTATCTATATTCT
>Ga0207014_1011_pt1 | contig 40224 bp, 36 predicted proteins | sample Alteio_BWMinCont_56_FD_153495 | JGI IMG/M metagenome (GOLD analysis project Ga0207014, IMG submission 153495) | Enriched cells from forest soil in Barre Woods Harvard Forest LTER site, Petersham, Massachusetts, United States -... | ecosystem: Environmental > Terrestrial > Soil > Temperate forest >...
TCTTGCGGTAGCACCGTAAGACGCGACGCCCCCGCAGCAGGGTCACTTCGCACGCATTCTGCGCGAGGGCCGCGCGGGCCCCCTGCCCCGCCGCCGGGGTGCGGCTCGCCCTACTAACCTAGAACTGCAGGGTCGTCGCCGAGACCGTAAGGCCATTGCAAGGTCACGCAAGTTTACCTACCGTCGCTTCGCAGGAGAATGCGGAGACGAGTTGGAGTCACAGCCTCTGACTCGTCGGCGCCTGAAACGGCACCGCGAGGTAACGAGCGGTGACGAGATCATCCGCTGCCATAAGGGCGCGTGATGACCTCGAGCACGTGGCCATCGAGATCTTCGAAATATACACCGCGACCGCCATCGTTACGGTTGATCTCGTTAGGCCGAGATTTCGCGGGATCTGCCCAGTGACTTAACCCCTCTTTGCGAATTCGGGAGAATGTCGCGTCAAATTCGCTCTCCTCGATAAGAAATGCATAGTGTTGAATCGAGATAGGTCCGCCCTTTTCCATGAAATCGAGCGAAACGTTGTTGGCCAGTTGGACCACCATGAAATGGTAAATCTGTATTGCGGGGGAGCAACCCAGAATTCGGACCAGAAACTCAGAGGATTTCTTTTTGTCGCGGCACCAGACGATCGTATGATTCAGCTGAACTGGCATGTTCTCACTCCTCTAAAGAGTCGCCGCCGCTCCCAGAATCGCGACTCAGGTCCGCCTCCCGGATCTCCCTGTCGCAAGGTCTTAATAGCATTCTGCAAGTCTCCACTCGTCCCCTGGAGACTTCTTCATCTTAGCGCCGCAGCACGAGCCGGGTTTCTTCGTCTCTCTTCCTCTTCAAACATCGTCCGCGTCAATCGCGAGACTTTACTTGCTGGACTTCTTATCCGCTACCCGCTCCATCGCGATGAGCTGATCCGATGTAGCCAGCATTCTCTCCTGGTCTTCACTGACCGTGTACTTGCCGGCAACCGCTAAAGTGGGCACACCCGGGATACGGTAATCAATGCTCTTCTGCTCCGCTTGGGCCTCGGACATGTTTACACCGAAGGAACGATACGCCGCAGTGAACTTGACCACATCGACGCCGTGCTTCCCGATCCAAGCGGTGATGCTCGGTTCATCGTAGAGCATCACGTGATTCCTATGGATGTCCTCGAATATTTGCGAATTCAGGCGATCCACATCACCCGTCACCTGCAGGGCGTAAAAAGCCTTCGCCAACGCCTCCCATTCCGGATGGCCTAAACCCACCGGAACACGCTTGAAACTGGCATCTTTAGGAAGCGCCGCAATCCAGCGCGACAACATTGGATAGAACTCATAGCAATGCGGACAGCCCCACGAAAAGAATTCCACTACCTCAATCTTCCCACTGCTTTCCGGTCGCTGTGGCGTCTTGAGCACGACATAGTCATGCCCCGCGATGATGCTTGCTTGAACGGGGGTGGACAGCGCAAGAATGGTAAGCGCGACGAAACTCATCCTTAACCGCATGGCAACTCCTACTTAGAATCGGCAACCCACATCGAGAGAATTATCTTAACGCCGAAGACGCTGGTCGGCTATGTAGGTCAAGCATCGAATCAAGATCCATCGATTACCACCACCCTGGCGGCCAGTCGGGGTGCCCGCTTTCCGGCCTCGGCCTTAGTCTGTCTTGCATGGTGCGACGAGACGTAGGTTTATACTCTCTCCGCTTTACTTCAATTCAGCCACATTGTGAGAGCCTATATGATGACTGACGTCACCTTAAATGAGCGTGAACAAACCATCCGCCAGCAGGTTGCCGCTCAAGGATTTATGACCCTGATTGGCGCGGAATTGGGGAAGTTAACGAGAGGGACGTGCGAAATGTCTGTGCTTAAGCGTCCTGAGCTCCTGCAGCAGCACGGCATGTTTCATGGCGGGGTTACCGCGTTTCTTGTGGATAACTCGACTACCATCGCCGCCTCAACCATGACCCAGCAGGGTCAGACGGTTCTCACCGCCGAATATAAACTCAGTCTTTTTTCCCCAGGCTTCGGGGAACGCCTAGTGTGCCGCGCTCGTGTCATCAAAGCCGGCAAAACTCTTTCGGTGGTCGCTGCGGACGTGTTCAGCGTGACTGGAGCAGACGAGAAGCACACTGCAACCGCGCTGGCGACGATCGCCGTTATCGCTGCGAAAGAATGATTTCATTCAGTCTGCAGAACCAATCAACCAGCGCCTGATTTCCGTCATGCGACCGCTTCTTATTGTCCTTCCAATCCACCGCAAATCAATTGGGCGTTGCACTAGCATTTGCAGAAGCCGATCGGACCATTTCGACAACGACCGTCTGAGGATCGCGCAGTGTCACCAACGCGCTGCCATTGGCGCCGAAACGCGAGTATTAACGCGTCGAGGCTTCCAGCGGCGGCGCGGAGGCCGGAGGCCGGCGGTGCTTGGTCGCTTGTTCGTAACCGTAGGCAATCTCGATCAGCACTTTCTCTGACCACGGTCTGCCGACAAATTCGATGCCCACCGGTACGCCGAGCGTGGCGGTCTGGGTTGGCATCGAGAAGCCGCCTGGCACGACGATAGAAGGAAAACCGGTCGCCGCTGCAAGACTGCCGTTGCGTTCCACCTGGGTCTCGCCGATGGGCACCACAAGCCGCTTTTGATGCGGGAAGACGATGGCATCGAGTCGATCGTCAGCCATGATCTTCATCACACGCAGCTGCAACTCGGAGCGCTTCTGTAGACGCAGCCGATACCCGTCGTCCATCTCGAGGCTCTGTGCTTTCTTGATGTTGTCCCCGATGTTCGGATGAAACTTGCCGGAGGCGATGACCTCCCCCAGCGATTTCACGGGCGCGTTGCCTTCCGCCAGGTACGCGTTGATGGCCGGCTTCAATTCGTAGAGATCGACGCAAATGTCGTCCCTGATCTTCCCGCTATTGAGGTCGGGCGTGTTCAGCTCGATCAATGTCGCGCCCGACCTTTTCAAATCCTCGAGCGCGTTGTTCGCTAGAACGTTGACTTCTTCGTTGACGGAGGCACTGCCGAAGAAGCTGCGCAAGACGCCGATGCGCTTGCCCTTGAGGCCCTCGGCCTTCAAGAATTTCGTGTAATCCTTCTCCGTATTCCCTACGCTCCATGCCGTGACAGGATCGTTGGGGTCGAAGCCCACGAGCACATTGAGCATCTGTGCGGCGTCCGCAACGGTGCGGGCCAGCGGACCCGCCGCATCCTGCGTGAACGAATACGGAATGATACCGGCACGGCTCACTAACCCAAGCGTTGGGCGTATGCCCACGATGCTGTTTGCCGACGCGGGCGACCGAATGGAGTTGATGGTGTCGGTGCCAATACCTGCCACTGCGAAGTTGGCAGCCACGCCTGCGCCCGTGCCCCCGCTTGAACCGCCAGGCGTGCGGGTCAGATCATAGGGATTCAAGGTCTGCCCGCGGATCGAGCTGACCGTCTCACCCCAGATCGCGAACTCGTGCAGGTTGACCTTTGCAAGAATGATGGCACCGGCGGCGCGCAATTTCTGCGTGATCGCCGCATCGGTCGCGGGCATGTATCCTGCCAGGCTAAGCGAGCCACCCGTGGTCGGCATGTCCTTGGTGTTGACGTTGTCTTTCAGCAGGACCGGGATCCCATGCAGCGGACCGACAAACTTCCCGGTTTTGCGCAGATGCTCATCGAGCGCCCGCGCCTCCTCCAGCGCGTTGGGATTGAGGAATATCACCACATTGAGCTTTGGCCCCGCCTGGTCGTAGGCCTGAATGCGCTTCAGATACGCCTGCACCAATTGCGTCGCCGTGAGCGCGCCGGACTTATACGTTGCGTGCACATCGGCAATCGTCGCTTCTTCGAGATGAAATGATTTGACTTCGCTCTCCGCCCCGCCGCTCCTCGCCAGCAGCATGACCGCCATCGCCATGACAATGTGTAACCGCTTCATGAAGTACCCCTTCGCGGATTATTTTTATGATCCCTCCGCATATTACGCCCTTCCCCTTCTGTTTCTATGCAATTCACTGGGGAGAACAACCTCTATCGGGGCGGCGGCAAGGACTTCCAGAAAATCATCGTGTCGGTCTTGCTCACGAGATTGGCAATGCTTCCGGTGCTCTTGCTTCTCGCTGAGCATAATTAGCGCGCCTCTGGCCAACATGACGCCTTCCTAAGGTTCGGAAGTCATCGGCCCCCGCGCGCTGTGCCTTCCTGCTCCCTGGTCCTAATATAGGCCTCTATCGGGCGGCGCCCGGCGATCCGGCGGGTGGCTGTTCCCACGGCCGCTCCCGCTCCAACAGGACATTGAGCAGGTTGTCCTGGAAATTGATGTTCCCCGTGAGATGTTCGTGATCGCTGCACAGGAAAAAGGCGTACGCCAGCGGAAAAAAGACATCGTCGGAGCGCGATACGGTAGGGTCCAATGACTGTCGCGCAAGCAACGAGGGCTTGGTAACCTCCCCGTCGCCGGGCTCGAGCATCAGGCGCGAGTAATCGATCGATGGCTCCGGGTTGTGAATGTCTTTCGGAAGCAGGCGAACCGCTGCATGCCCTTCAGGTGCGTGTATGGAATCTTGCTCTTCGACCACTCGCGCCGGCGTCAGCGTGCAGTCCCCTCCGAACACCACCAGGCGAACCGGCGCAGTCTCTGATGTGTTGTAACTGAGCGACCAGACGAATCGCCTTGCTCGCTCAATGCGCTTTGCAAAATAGTCGTGCAGCACGTCAATCTGTTGCTGCCCTTCTATCGAGCTCGGATTGCGCGCCTTCACGCGCTCTTCAACGGCAGGATCAAACACCGACCACTGATAGGCCATCCACGTGCCGACGAAGAATAGATCACGCTGCACAGGTTGGCCCTTGATATCGACGATCCAATTGGTGACCGGGTGCGGCAGCAATTCGTAAACGCTCGGCATGGTAGCAAGCGCCTCGACCGGAATCGCCTGCCAACCCACGTGGTGCCCAAACAGGAGACTGTGCAAGGAGTTGACGGAGCCCAAGTTGGGCGTGCCAAGCAGGACTGCCGTGCGAATCTTATCTGCGCCTTCGAAATTGGCAGCAAAGTCGTTGCTGCCAAGAACATCGGTCACGCCATACTGAATGTAATACCGAGTGATCAGTCCACCCATGCTGTGAGCGACGATGTCGACCTTGAGCTTGGAATCGCCGTAATCCTGTCGAATCTGATCGATCAACGCGTCCAGCTTGCGTGCCGTTACGACATTGTCCTGACGCCAATCATAGGGGAAGACGTAGTAGCGTCGCGTGCCGGCATCGGCGATGCGTCCCGGGTGGCCCCGCACATAGCCTCCCTGCTTCTCGAGCGTGTCGATGATTTGGCCATAAAAGTCGTTTCCCAACAGACCGCGAAACAAATCGTAGGCTTCGACATCGTCCGCCTTAGGCTCGAGAGTCTTCGGATCTATTTTGAGGCCCAACGAATTTGCGGAAATCAGGATGTTGTACAGCGATCCCGGCCAGAGTTCCCGGCCGCTGCCGCGCTCGCGCAGTCGAGACCCCAATATCCCTGGAACGATGATCACCGGCGGCACTCGGACCCGCTCCATGCCGCTTTCGTACAATCGATGCAGATCCGGAATGCGGGATCGCGACAATTGCGCCGCGTCGAGCGCTGCGACCGCCGCCGTAAAGACGATCCCTGCCGTCCAGATTGCGCGCCCCTTAAAGCGCATTGCCAATTGATGAATGCTCCTTGGCCAGCATTTCCACAGCATCGCGCATTGGGGCCCCTAAAGAATGATGCATAACGGCAGCGGACCGACCATCAGCACGGTTTCCTGCTTCGATGCTTCCCGGACGCTGCGAGAGGTACTCACCGCGCAGCAGAGGATGTTAAGCCGACGCGGGTCGGCACCTCTTTTCCTGCATGTGCACTGTACACGGCGGATAGCGCAGGAACATTGACCTGGGACACCGCGCCCACAATCGCCTCATCGACGCACGCACTGTACTGCAGAGTAGCCTGAATACCGGGACCGTCGACCTGCCAGCAGACGTACTCCGCCGCCCCCTGGATACGCGAGTAGAGCGCCGCTGATCCCTGCGGATTCGAAAGATTCAGGTCACCGTATTTCACGGCAATCTGAGGTGCGTCGACGCTATCGGCAACCGCCGGCAGGACGGCCAGGCTTGAGGCGACAGTGCCGAAGAGCGCAGTGGCAATCACGGTGCGAAAACGGATAGTACTGGTCATGCTGTTCATGTATGTCTCATTTAGGGGTTATTTCAATTTAAGTCCGCAGATTGATCTGCCGATGCAAGACCACACAGCCGTGCTTTTTATTCCATGCAGTCGCGACGACCCCAATACTGCGTGACTGATTATTGTGGTGGCGCGCCACTTACGTCGCTAGGCAGTGTCTTCTTCCAGCGCCACACGGCAGCTCGATGTCTCAATTGCCTCGGATACGGCCATTAACCCCGCGCGAGACGAGCAGCGCGACCAGCAGAGGAATCCCGTGAGCAGACGCGTGCCATCACGCGCCTGTGGCAAAAGTTCAAGACCGGGCAATAGCCGGCGCCCTCTTCCGTCGCCACCACGCGCCGTTCCAGAGCCAATCCACCAATCAACTCCTCAACGCATTATGAGGGGGAGGGTAAATCAGAAGTCTCGACAGTAGTATGCGATGGCATTCCGAATCGGATAGGTACTCGAACTAGCAACCATTGCGGATTGCCCCGAGCGCGCATTGATTCATCCAGCGAGGTTTATCATGAAGAATAGGCGCACCTTTCTGCCGACACTGGCTATCGTTGCACTAGCCCTAACGGGACAATCGATGTCTTTCCGGGCCGCGGACCTGCCGAAAAATGCCGGGCCCGGTCCATTACGCGGCCACAAATTCGCTCAAATAGCCATTCAGGTAACCGACCTTGATCGCGCTACCGAGTTCTATCGTGACGTTCTTGGATTGCGGCTGCTGTTTGTTGCAAATGGTATGGTCTTCTTCGCCGTCGGTGATGCGCGATTGATGATAGAACGTGGCAAGCCGGGCCAATCGACGACTTTATATTTTGATGATTCAGAACTTGAGCGAAGTCGAGTTCGGCTCGAGGCCAGTGGCGTCAAATTCGCCGGCCCGATTGAAACCGTACAACGAACGAAATCCTACGAACTCAAACTTCTGGAATTTTCTGATCCCGACGGAAACCCGCTGGCGTTGGTGGGCCAGATAGCGACTAGCGGAAAGTAACCCGAGTCGGAATGGGCCCAGCCCACAGGGTGCAAAATCCTTAAGCCTGGCAACAGCGGCCGCCGCACAACAGAAGCTTAACGCGCTATTGCGACGCCGCACACCCCGCCGCCCAAGAGCCCCTTAATCGCAAATTTAGCAGTCGGATGACCTTAATCCGCTGCTATGTACAGTACCGAACAGTAAAACTCAGATTGTTCGGCTAGAGATAGCTCGGCTAAGTTGTTTTTGCGAGAAGACGCTTGAAGGTACAGGACCGTCCAAGCTGAGAGGTCATCTTGCAAGCATCAAAGGGATTGGTGCGATGTATCAACTCGACAAACAGCTCGACAGCACACAATGCTTCCGCGGCTTTGTTCACGAGGTCCTCGATTTAGAGCCGACTCCCGGAGGTCTGCGGGCCTTGGCGGCTCACCCCCGCGAGAGTTCTCCGGGCGAGCAGGGCGAAACCGCCGTGGTGTTTTTTGCCCCTGGCATCCACGCCGTCGCGGTGGCCGCCTGGAAGTGGAAGCGCTGGACGATTGATAGCCGGCCCTGGCATGGACTGTTTCGAATCTTGGAGGAGCCCATGACGCACTTCATCGCGGATTCCTCGATTGTATCGCTGCGCCTCTCGCTTCTTAAGCTCAACGAAATTTTAACGGCCCGCGCCTTAGGGGACCCGATCGCCGACATTCTCTTAATCTCAAGCGCCTCAGGCGCCGCCCTAGAATTGGCGCATCTCGCCAAAACGAAGCTGCGTTTCGTACGGTTGCCGGCCTGCGCGTCGCTCAAAACCTATCTTGAGGAATTTCCGGCGAATGTCCCGACTCCCGTGAGCGCGAGCGTAGGGGATCGGAGTACGGCAGCGATGACGACATTGAAGGTGGTGAACAGCGGCATTAGCGGCAAATCCTTGAGAGAAGATCCAAAAGAGTGGAACCGGGACGACCCCGACGAGCAGAAGGACGCGGTTGAGGAGACGGAGAAATCGGAAACTACCCTAGCGGCTGCCGGCGGTCAGGCGCTACCGATTTGCCCTGCAATCGCACTTCTGCCTCCCAATCCCGAGCACTCCGGAGCACTTCGTCGCGCTGGACAGAAAGTCCTTCGCTCGGTGTCGGTTGTCTCGCGCAGGCGCGTGCATGCAAGTCGCTTGGCCTGCGAGGACCATCACTTTGAATTACCCGACGCGCTCTTGAGCTTATCGCCCGCGCAGCGAAAAAGTCGCTGCACGGTGAGCCACGAGCTCTGCACGCTCGATGGGAAACGGATTTTTCTGCTGGGAGACCTTCCCTTACCAGTACACGGCATGTATGCCCCATATTGCCTGCGGCTCTGGGCCGAGGTTGAACCGCAGGCGTTGCTGCAAACACAAGGTTGGTACGCAGAGGGTCCCGACCAGCACCCGCCGCTGCCGGCGGAACTGGCGAATCGGGTTCCGCTCGTACCAACAACGACGGGGTTGCCCATCCTCATCCATTTCAGAGACAAAGGAGCCCGGCCGATATTCATCTTGCGCGACTCCGAACACCCCTTAAGCGCTGAGCAGCAGATGGGCATTGGCTTGCGGCGCGCCGAGGGGTATGCAAGAGCGCGCAGCGAGCGGCGCGATTGGGCGGAGGCCTAGCACTGTCGAATTTGAACCCGAAGGGTGGTATCCCTCCGCCAACGGCGAGTCCACCCTTTTTGCAGCGGGGTACCAGTTCTTGGTACCCCGTTTTTTTTCGCCATGATCGAACGCGGTAGCTCGAGGTCTCGCAAGTTTACAGAGTCTTAAAATAAAGGCCCGGCAGGAGCGCAGTGCGCCGCCGGGCCTTCGTATATGTCATCTATCTTTGTTAGTGGCAGCCGGCTCCGCTTCCCGAGTCGATCCGCGTCACATAACCGGCGCCCGCGGCTATTCCGGTCGCCCCGGTTCCGCTGTGCACGAAAATGCCGGCGCCTGGAGCGAACGAGATCCGGGTCACGGTAGTATACGGCGAGCCGGGGTCTGTCATTGGAACGATACCGTTGCCGGCCGCGCCGAATGCTGGGTCAGGTTGACCATTGGTCAGCAGTCGCGTGACTTGGCCAGTCAGGGATGTCGGGGAGCCAACGCCGCCCAGCAGAATCTTGTTGTTATTCTGCAGCGTCATCATCTGATAGACAACGTTGCTCAGATGCAGCATCCCGGTGCCATTGAAGGTCTTGTCGAGCGCACCGTTCGCAAGCAATCGAATCACACCAGTATCGGTTGCGTTTGCCGTCGCGCCGGTCCCACCGGCCGGAATAATCGAACCGACCATCACAATCTTACCGTCCGCTTGCACCGCCATCTTGCGTCCGTAGGCGACGATGTCGCCGAAACTCACCACCGTGAGCCCTTGATTGGTGCCGAAGCTCGTATCGAGAGTACCGTAGCTGGTGAGGCGAGCGACGTAGTAATAATCGTAGGTATTGTTGTCCCCAACGCGTCCGCCGACTAGGATCGTTCCGTCCGCGTTCAGCCACAGGTCAGCGCCCTTTCCGGCGGGGCCGAAGTTACCCGTGTAGAAGGAGGCAAAGCCAGCAACTCCGAAGGTTGTGTCGATGGCACCTGCCGGCGACACTTTGACTACGACCGGCTGCCAAGGAGGGCCGTTGCTAGTATATGTGGCTGTCGCAATGAAGAGCGTACCGTCGGCGGCCGCCTTCACAGCCCAAGGGCCATTGACGTAATTGGGGAACGGGATGGTGAGCTCACCGCCGGTGCCGAAGGTTGCATCAAGCACGCCTGCAGAGCTGTAGCGAGCGAGCACGATGTTGGTTTGGTCGGCGGACATCATTCCGATGACGGTACGATCGGATCCATCAATTGTGAGCGAGGCATCAAGCACACCCGAGGTCGGGGGTGCCGGAACGACCGAACCAAAACCGCCGTAGGTTAAGTCCCGTGCGCCGCCTGGCTTTAATTTAACTATGGACGTGAGTGGTAGTCCGAGCATATCCACCGCGGCACTTGAGACGATGTAGAAATTGTTCGTGGAGTCAAATACGCCGGCCTCGAACTCGGACTCGTTCATGAATACGGGAGAGACCTGTACGTAACCGCCGTTGGCAGCACCACCGTAGCTCGCATCGAGCGTGCCTGCGGTGCAGCCAGCAGGGACGGTTTGCGCGTAAACCAAGGAGCTGCACGCGCAGAGCAGGAGAGTTGAAACAGCAGTCGACCGAGAGGTTTTCACGTGGTTTCCTTGTAGTGATCCCATGCTGGAGTTAAACCCATATAGCAATAAACAATCGGGCCATCGAAATTCGCTTCAGAGACGCGAACCAAAACGTTCGCGCATCCTCGCTTTAAATAACTTCGATGTGCTTGGGTTTCGCTTCAGGCTGTGACGGCGTTCCCGGTAGGTAAGCCATGAGGAAGAAATATGTTTAGCAACTCAAGCGATTTATCGGTTGTAGAGCTGCCCTCGCCCCATTCAACAGGGTGGCTGAAATTCCTCGCACCGGGTGCAGACGAGGTCCTTAATCGGCTTGATAAAGCCCGGCGAAGTCACACCGGGTCTCTGATGAGCCCAACCGATCAGAGCCATGCCGCGCACCAGGGTGAACATTGGAAGTAGTGTCAGGGCTTCGTCGGTAATGCTGCGCACCGCCCGGTAGCCCTTGATGCACGCGCGCTGTATGGCGGCAGAGGTCGCGTGCATCTCACTGTCAAATATCGATCCCGCCAAGTCGTACAGGTGCCAACCGAACGCGGCATCGTCAAAGTCGATCACAGTGGATCGCTGACGATCAAGCAAGACGTTGCCTGGATGCAAATCCGAGTGAATCATGCTGTAGTTTGTTGGGTGCCTACCGTACCGAATTAAAGCGTCCCGGACGCGTTGGCGGGTCGCGAGCAGCAAACCGCGTTCCGCGGTGGACAGGATTTCGTGCTCCCAAAACCGACCCCAGAAAGGCTCATCACCCATGAGGCCGTCCTCGTTGAGTGCCGGCCGCACAAACCGCGCGGGCGGCCGCCAGCCGCTCGACTGATTATGCATGGCCGCAATGATCGATCCGAGTCGCTCGAAGTAGCCCTCGACCAGGGCGGCATCCGATTGCCCACGCAGCACATCTTCCAATAGATCACCGTCGACCCATCGGACCATACCGGCATATCGGGATTCACGCGTGCCTGGAATGCAAACCTCGACGTAATCGGCGCCGTCGCGTGCCGCCACCGGCGCCGCCACTGCGACGCCGGCCGCTGCCAGAGCGCGGGTCCAGAGGTGCTCAGACTTCAATTCCTCGAGCGTGTGATACAAAGGGCGGTGCAGCCGCAAGGCATACGCGGAGCCGTCCTTCGCGTCGATGACTTTGAATGTGATGTTCTCCGACACCGAGAAGAGCGTCAACTCGCCGCGGTCTATGGGAAATGCCTTCAACGCGTTCCGCGCCGCCCGTGTGAATGCCTGCGTAGTGGCGGCACTATCCGGCATCGATTTCAGCGATCGTCTGGTCGAAGGCATCGAGGAATGATGCCGCGTCGCGCGAGGAGAACACGAGCGGTGGCCGGATCTTGATGACGTTGTCGAACACACCGGCATTGCTCGTCAAAAAGCCTCTGTCTTTGAGTCGATTGCACAACTCGACTGCTCGGGCCGAATCCGGCGTTTTGCGCCCAGGGTCCTTGATTATCTCGAGGGCGAGGAACAAGCCCTGGCCGCGAACGTCGCCAATGAAGCCGCGATCCGCCTTGCGTTCGAGCAGCGCCTTGCGCAGGGCGGTCCCGACGTCGCGCGCATTCTCGCGCAGGTTGTTCTTTTCAATGACATCAATCACGGCCATCCCCACCGCCGCTTGCAGCGGGCTTGACGCGAAGGTGTTGAAGTAGCCGGTCTTGGCACGGAACCCGTCCACCAGGGCACGGCTCGCGGAGGCCGCCGCCAGCGGCAACCCATTCCCCATTGGCTTTCCAGTCACCACGATATCAGGCATAAATTCCGTGACTTCATAGCCCCACCAACGCCCGGTCCGGCAATAGCCGGCCTGGACCTCGTCTGCAATGACCAAGCCGCCGGCGGCGCGGACTAATGCCGCGGCGCGCCCCATGAAGCCGCGCGGAATATCCGGCAGGCCTTCGTTGGCACAAATTGAACACATGATTAAACCTGCGAAACCGACGCCAGCCGTGGAAAATCGTTCGATGGCATCGCGCAGCCGGTCAAGATAGGTGTCGGCAAGCTCCTCCTGGCTCAATCCTGGCCGCAAAGGCCGATAGGCTTCCGGAAAAGGAAACCCGTGCACCTCGTCAGTCTCCGGGTGCGTACGGCCTACACCGGTCAGCTGGTCAACCAGCTCGCTGTTCCCGTGGTAGGTGGCGTCGGTGCAAACAATACCGCGTTTGCCGGTTGCGAACCGCGCCATCCGCAGCGCTATCTCACTGGCTTCCGTACCGCTGCAACAGAAGATCGTGCTTTCAATTCCGGGCCCGTGCAGCGCCGCTAAGCGCTCGGCGAACTCGATGACCCCCTCGTGAAGATAGCGGCCATGAACGTTCAGCGTCGCCTGTTGGCGCGCCATCGCCTCGACCACATGAGCGTTACCGTGCCCAACGCACTGCACATTGTTGTACATGTCGACATAACGGCGGCCCTCTGCGTCGAACAGGTAGGTGCCCTCACCACGAACGATGTGCAACGGCTTATCGTAAAACAGCGGCGCACCGGCGCCCAATGCCCGGTTTCTCCGGATCAGTAGTGTGTTCACATCCATTCCAGGCCTCGCTACTACAAGCTAAGACTACGCTTATGATCACCCGCCCGATGCTAAATCTCGTGCCGGTTTATCAAGGCAAATTCGAATCAGCGCTATCCGCCCTCACTGTGCGAAATCATACCGACTACTCTGAAGTCGTGCGAACATGTCATTAGGCTCATTCGATTTTTCCTACCACGTTGCTTGAATTGTTCCGCAGGATCCAGGACGCAAAATGCCTTGGGAAATAAGGATACTAAGCGCGGCGCTTTGCTTATCCGCATCGTTATTCTTAAGTTGCGGTAGGCCTGAGTCGGGTGCCGGAAATACGCCGTCCGCAGCAAGTCACGACGATAAGGTTCTCAACCTCTATATTTGGGCTGACTATTTGGGACCCAACACGATTTCATCTTTCGAAAAACAAACGGGCATCAAGGTCCACGTCTCTTATTTCGACACCGACGAGACGCTCGAAACCCGAATGCTGACGGGAAATAGCGGCTTCGACGTGGTGTTTCCGACGGCTCCTTATTTTCAGCGGCAAATCCGCAGCGGCGCTTACTTGCTCCTCGACAAAAGTAAGCTCCCCAATTTGCTCAATCTCGACCCCGCCTTGATGTCCCGGGTCACCGTTAACGACCCAGACAACGCGCACGGTGTGGTGTACACCTGGGGAACGAATGGCATCGGCTACAACGAAAAAAAAGTGGCGGCGGTGCTGCCAGACACCGTTCTAGATAGCTGGGCCCTCGTCTTTGATCCCTCCTATGCGTCCAAACTTGCCAAGTGTGGGATCAGCGTCATCGACGCACCTGCCCCCGTCGTGCGCCATGTGCTCGAATACCTCGGCAGAAATCCTGCCGCGCCGAGTCCACAAGATATGGAGGAGGTCGACCGGCTATTGACCAAGATTCGTCCCTACATACGCACCATCGACTCGGCCGGCTATATCGAATCGCTGGCAAACGGCGATATTTGCCTTGCGGTCGGCTATAACGGCGATGTCGTCCAGGCGCGCAGACGAGCGATCGAGGCGATGAATGGCAATACAATTGCCTATATGGTCCCCAAGGAAGGATCTGATCTTTGGTTCAGCATGGTCGCTATTCCCAAGGACGCTCCGCATGCTGCGAATGCCCATCTCTTTATTAATTACCTGATGGATCCCAAGGTCATCGCAAACATTACCAATTTCATCGGATATGCCAACGCCAACTCCGCAGCAACGCCGCTGCTAGATCCATCCATTGCCGCGGATAACATCATCTTTCCGACGCCCAAACAGCAACAACGATTGTTTGTTCAAACGGACGATTCTCCCGAGCAGACGCGCGCCATCACACGCTTGTGGCGGAAGTTCAAAACCGGCCAATAGCCGGCACTCTCTTCCGTCGCCGCCGCATCACGCCCTCTCGCTCCGCCCGCGACGTTGCGCTTCCGGCTTCGCTCTAAGGTCGCGTAAGGGGCGAAACAATCTGAGATCCCCGGCACGTTACTTTGTCCTGCAAATTGCTCAAATGCAGCATCTACACACGCCCAACCGGAACACCCTATGCGCTACGTCGCGTTTCTCTTGATGGTGGCGGGCCTTGTCCACGCCCAGTCCGCGCCTCCCAAACTCTACGCAGTTATCTTTGACGTCACAGTCAACACGGCCGGCAAGTTGGAGACACTCAAAGTCGCGAAGGTGATTGATCCAAGTACACATACGACGGACGCAGTGAATGTCACGGTCCCAGACAGTTATGTGAGCGCGGCCAGAGCGCTCTTGATGAAGACCAAGTACGGCCCTGATCGTACGCACTTCAACACGTACCTATTTTATGACCCAGCGCGTCCGAATCGTGCGGATATCGATCCGCAATCGGGGCCGGCCGTAGCAAGCTTTGGCCACGGATGGACATTCCACCATCCTGCGACCTAGATCACGCCCTACTCCCAGTGTGACGCAGGAAATCCAGGTATCTGAGACTCCCCACACATTGCGGATGCCCTTCAAATTGTTTAAATCAAGCATTGTCATAGGGATGTCTAGATGATGGCCTCAGCGACTAAGTCCCAGAGACTTGCTTTTGGATTGGCGGCAGCCGGCATCCTATTCGCTCAATCTCCTCACTGCCTCGCCGCGATCTACAAATGCACCGGCCCGGACGGCAAAGTCACCTATGGCGATACGCCTTGTGCGCAGGAAGAGAAGTCGCAGGAAATAGCGCCGACGCCTCCGGCACGTGCAGTGCAGCTACCGCCGGCGATGAAATCACTTCCGATGAGTAACACTGCCATCAGCGACAAGCGTGCCAGCGAGCTTAAGGCAAATCAGTGTTTCATGAAGAACTACAATGAATGGATCCGAGCCCAGGCACATCCACTGCCTGACAACGATGTCCGGATTGCAAAACAAGCCGAGATCAACCACGCCTGTCGGCAGCCGCTTGGGTTAACCGACTTGCCTTCTCCCTCCCACGGTCCGGAACAAATTGCGTTTCATTGCGGCCAAAAGCGCTTCATGGACTGGCTCAAAGCGCCGGGACAGCCGTTGCCGGACGACACTGTCCGGTTGGCGAAGTTGAAGGAGTTCATCGATGACTGTCGGCGCCCGATGGGACTACCTCTCATCGGCGGTTCACATCCGATTGACAACCCGAAACCGATCGCTTCGAAAGCAGCCGCCGTTTCAGAACAGTCGCCCGCGTCAGCGGCGTCGGGTGCGGTGGGAAAACCTCAGGGTGGGGTGAACGGCGATCCTTTGGCCGTGCTCAACGCGCTAGCCGACCGCATCTACGTGATAGGGGAAACCAGCGGCAAGGTCGCGGAAATGATCGCTGCCGAAGCCAGCGCTGCCGATGAGATCCGCCACTACGTATCAAGTGGTTCGACCGACGGCCTCCTTGCAAAAGAAAAAGGCCAGCAGTCGCCTCTGGCGGCAGCGGCCTATATGGGCTACCCGAATGTGGCCGCCGCCCTGCTGGCATCCGATGTTGTGAGAGCCCACATAAATGATGCCGACGAGAAGGGTGTAACGCCGTGGATCGCAGCTACTCTGTCCATGCGGCAGAGTCTGTGGGCATGCAATCCCTCGATCTGGGAAGATCCCTTTAAGTTTGTACCGATGTTGGTGACCCAACCTTACTACCTCTCTAATCCAATGCCTCCATACGCGAAAACGCGCGAGGTACTGCAAAAGGCAGGCGCCACCTCCGATTCTCCTAAGGCAAAGGAGCTGTGGCTCACCATCTGCAAAAACCAATCATCCGAGACCCGAACTAAGGTGCAGGCTAGTGCGGATCTGCAGAAGACCGTTCAAGAGGTCGGGGCAGCTGATTTGACCGCCCAAATACTCAAGCTTCAGAAAAAAGCGGCAGAAGCACAAAAAAAATAAGTACAGCGAATGGGAGACGTATGGCGCTCGGAGCATCAATGACGGCTGCATCACTGTTGCTGCTCTGGCTCGGCAGCTAAAATAGCCTAATTGCGGCAATAGCGGTACATACGAATACGCGCTCAGTCGAACAGACTCAGAATGCTTTGATACTTTTCTATGTAGCCGCTATTTTCTCTGTTGTAACGCGGAATGCTGACCGCCTGCACCAAAGAGCCCTCCTCGCGCCAGACACAGGGGCAGACGACTGCGGATCCCGGTGGCAGCTGGCCGGCTCGTCGCAGTTCGGCAAGTTGGACACCCATACGGTTGAGCGCCCGATAAAGCTTGGCGACGTTGCGCCCACCGCCATTGTAGGCAGCGACTGGAAAGATGCCGAGCACATCGGGTTTAGTGCGATAGGCGGCGCGGATTTCGCTGTTCATCTGTGACAGCTCAATGTCTAGCAGGCAAACGGCTGCCTTCATTGCATTGCGCAGACGGGTCGAGCCGCGCTCGAAGTTTGGGTCCAGCTGCGCACCGCGACAGCTACGAACGACGAACGAATAGGTACCGTGGCCGCGCCGATCGGTGAACTGCATAGGGCCCAGCGCCTTCGCGCTCGAGACGCTATAGCGATAGGCTTCGTCGCGCTTCAGTCCGTACTGGCTGAGCACTTCGTCGAATGCATCTGTGCCCTTCTCGAGGAAGTCCTCATCGTCGGTCTGTTCGATAACAGCGAGCGTTGCAATGACCTCCGCAGGTATCACGTCCGCGAGCAGTTCGCCCGGAAAGGCGTCGCTCGGCACGTTTGCGTCACGAAGTTCGTCCAAGGCGCTCCGTGCGGTGGCGAGCAGGAAGTCCCTGCCGCCGGTAATGAGCCGCGGGTCGAGGGTATCGCGGGTAAAGGGCAAGTAGACAATCGGTCGTGCCGTCGCGGCGGCCTCGCGCCAGCGCTTCTTTTTGATGAGGGTGTTGTCGAACACCGGGAACTTGCGACCGTACACCTTCAGCTCCTCGCCACCGCGCGAAAATGTGAACATGAGTCGCTCGGCCCCCGTTCCCTTGACGTGCCGCGCCACAATTCCGGGAGTACGCACGGTGAAGGGCAGTTCCCCGCGGCCAGGCTTCCATTTCACGGGTGGGCGGGGGATCTCCAGGTGGGCAATGGTCCAATTCTTCTGCGCTTCGCTCCACAACGCGAACGCGACCGGCCGGCCGCGCAGCACCTCATGTCCATCCTTACCGGTAAGGACGTACTGAAGTTGCACGTCGCGCAGCTGCGCCTGGCCCTCGGCAACCAAGTCGCGGATGACGAGGTCGCGCGTGCGCCCCCTGACGATCAACTCAGTCAAGTCTCCAGGCTTGGGCGGCGCCTCGTGCTGTTCCGACTCGGCAACGGCCACCGGAACTTCACTGTCGCCCTCGCTCTTCGCCTCGCTCGCAGCCATCGGAACATCGTGCAACAGGGGTGCTGGAGCGGCATCTGAGACAATCGGCGGTTCGTCCGATGGCTCGATTCGGCCCCCGGAGGAGATACATCCCGAGCAAATCGAGATGACCAGCAACGGCAGCGCAAATGAGGCACCACGACGGACACTCGCAAAGGAACTCAACAGTGCGGAAACGGGAGGTAGAAATGACATCATGACCATAATACTTGCGAAAGGCGCGTCGTACGACTTTACGTCGTGCTTCGCAGATTATCACTCGAGTCGCGTGGAAGGCGGAAAACCGCAGCACGGACGTGAACGCGGAAGACTAATTGTGGAGTTCGGCCATAAATCCCGTCTCACCCTATCTCGTCGAAAGGTCATCCGGCTTCACTCGTGAGCGGCCGATACCAGTTATGGCGCGGCTATACTGCGCAATGCATCGATCGAATATTTTCCCGCACCGGTAACGTACAACAGTAGGAAACCTCCCATAATGCTGAGATCTTTGTAAAAGCCATCCATACTGTCGACTTTATCCGCACCTGTTATTTTCCAATAGCGATGCCCAATGAACGCAGTCCCAAGCGTGTATAAAACCATAAGTAAAGCCGAAGGGCGCGCGAAGGCGCCAACAGCGATGGCGAACGCAACCGGAAGCTCCATGAAGATCGATACGGTAGCAGCGAGTCTTGGCATCGGACCGCCAAGCTGCGCTATTTGACTTACCGTGCCCGAGTAGTCCTTAAGCTTTCTAAAGCCGAAAATCAGAAATAGAGTCGCGAGAAGAAGGCGGGCCGCAAGAATGAGCTCATTGTTGATCATAACGCTACCCTCGCTCCGTAGTTTTCCTGTGCACTGGCATGCACAGTGCACAGTGCATGGTGGTTCTTAGCCTGCGCGGAACGCCGCGATTATCGAGTCGAGGATCCAAGGTCCTGATCACCATCAGCCAGGATTAAATTTTCGTCATGGCTTATTCCTCCCCTGCGCTTTTAATTGCAGTGTCGTCGTTTGTCCGGCGCCAGTACAGCGCGTACTCTCAACTTCCTCGCGAAAGATTGCCCGCCCAAAGGGGATTGTTTCGAGGCGTGTAGGAGTCTGCCCGTGAATGATTACTAAGGCGTGTAATGCGTGTAGATCAGGTCGGTCGCTTTGGCAGGCTCGTGACAGGGAAAGCAGGTTTTGAGTAGCGCCGCGTCGCCCGGTTTTCCATCTGCATTGAAGTGCCCGAACCCCCAGCCACCTGTGGCAGCGTATTTTTTTGAGTCCTTGACCTCGAACTGAATGTTCGTTGGCGGGCCCGGAACGAAGGATTGTTTATCGCCAAAGACCTTGTTGTTCTCATCCGACGGCACGTGACTGTAGTGCAAAGCGGCGATGATCGCGCCGTCGGGAAAGGGTAGCGTCCCTTCGCGGTACGCCTTGATCGCTATATCGTTGCCCAACACAATGCCCAAACTATTTAGCTTGCCTTCTTCGTGGGCCACCGAGACCGCCTTCCAGTCCCGGTATCCCTTAGGGATTTTGGTCACGAAGATTGGAGCGGAATCCTCATCTGCCTGTCCGGAGGCGGTAACCAAGAGGTAGGCGGTAATACTAGTCAGCGTGGCAGCTGCGATCGCGAGGGCGCTCTTAGGCTTCATCCTGACACCTGCGGCGTTTTTTGGCGAAGGGGCGATTTTAACGCTGATATTAGTCCTTGCCTACTAATCCCCACGCCGCCACCACATCATGCCCTCTCGTTGTCGCGCGAAATATCCAGAACTAGACTGAGAACCTGTCGAAGATTACCGGCGTCGTTCGTCGTTAGCTTGAGTATCAGTCAATCGGCGCTTAGGCGGCCTCATCTACCGCCCGTTAGGTCCCGTGTTGGCATTCAATAGGAGGCATTATGTCGCTCGATTCGATCCCCGCCACAACTTCCAAGACGCAGGCGCGCATTGGCTGGGGATTAACCACACTGACCATTCTTTTCATGCTGTTTGACGCCGCCGGTAAATTGGCCCTCGAAGCACACGTCGTGGAAGCCACCATGAAGATTGGGTATCCCGTGGGAGCCATCCGACCGATCGGAGTTATCGCGCTGATATGTACGGTTCTCTACGCGATACCGCGGACCGCCGTACTGGGCGCGGTACTCCTGACCGGCTTCTGTGGAGGTGCGGTCGCGAGCAAGGTTCGGATAGAAGACCCGTTATGGAGTTCAGTGCTATTTAGTGTTTACTTTGCGATTATTGCCTGGGCAGGCCTCTACCTGCGGGACGACGCGCTTCGCCGGATCTTCCCCATTCGGCGATAGCGGGCCCAATTCTCCATCGGCCGGGCACCAGGCTGCACATCCGAGCTCGGCGCGAGGCCCAATAGAAGTGGTGGCAGTGAACATCTTAACCCGTGCAAACATTAGAGACGCGAAAAGTACGGAGATCGCGCAGTTGGCCAAGATCTGGTTTGACGGCTGGCAAGACGCACACGCTCGAATCGTACCGGCAGAGCTTGCCCGGGTGCGTACGTTGCAAAGTTTTGAGGAACGACTTCGAGCGGCTTCAACCCTTGTGCGCGTAGCGGACACGGGTGCGCCAGTCGGCTTCTACATACTCAAGGGCGCCGAGCTGTATCAATTTTATGTCTCTTCCAGTGCGCGAGGCTCCGGCATTGCCGCCCTTCTGATAGCTGATGCTGAAGGTTATCTAAGCAAAACTGGTGTCCACACCGCTCATCTTGCGTGCGCTATTGGCAACGATCGTGCAGCCCGGTTCTATGAAAAGTGTGGCTGGTTTAAGACAGGGACAGTGACCGACGAAGTAGAAGTTCCAGGGGGAACCTTTGCGCTTAAAGTGTGGCGCTACGAGAAGTCACTTCAATAATCCGCGTTACTGCGCAGTTGTTGGGCACGGAGAAGACTTTCCAGAGTCAGAAACCTGGGGCGCTTGCCCGGGATGGTGAGGACCGACGAGTCGGGTCGCTTAATCGTCCTCCTCCGCCTCGGCGCTCGCCGGCTCGGCTCGCCGTCGGAGAAACATCCGGGCTCACCCAAAGTTTGCAAACTTGTAAAGCTCGCCAGCGGCGGCAGCGCGTAGACTCGATCTCGCACTTTCCGTTGCAAAGCAAAAGGATGCTCACATGTGCAAGCTGCTCTCCATCCCGGCTCAGGTCTTAGTCTTAGGTATCACCATTTATGCCGCGCTCGCGCCCGCGTCGCACGCGGCCGATGCGCCTGGCTTGTACCGCATCAGTAAATCGATATCGCTGGGCGCGCCTGAGCGCTGGGACTACCTGACCTTTGAGCCCGTATCGAATCATGTTTTTGTCGCGCATGGGGACAGGATCGACGTAGTCGACGTGTCTAGCGAAAAGGTCGTGAGTCAGGTGGCCGTCGACGGCGCCAATGGAGCAGCCATTGTTCCCGCCATCGGCAAAGGCTATGCCGGTAGTCGCGGGGGCAAGTCCCTGCTGGTATTCGACTTGAATACCTTCAAGATCGTGAAGACGCTGCCGGCCGCGGAGGATACAGATGCCATCGTCTACGACCCGGCCAGCAAACGGGTATTCCTGATGCAGGGTGATCCGCACAGCATTACGGTAGTCGATACCACCACCGATAGCGTGGTGACGACCATCCATCTCAGTGGCCAACCTGAATTCGCTGCGGTTGACGGCGCTGGGAAGTTGTTCGTGAATATCGAAGACACGCGTGAAATCGACCGCGTCGATACAAAAACCGCCAAAGTCGATGCGACCTGGCCGATCCAGGCTTGCGACAGCCCGCACGGATTGGCGATTGACAATGAGTCGCACCGGCTCTTTACCTCTTGCGTCAATTCGAAGCTTCTGGTGGTGAATGCAATGAATGGCGCCATCGTCAGTACACTCACCATCGGTAAGTACACCGATGCGGCCGCCTATGATGGCCGATTGAAGCGTGTGTTCAGCTCGAACGGCGACGGCACGTTGTCAGTAATCCAGCAGGAGAGCGCCGATCAATATAAGTCGCTAGGCGAGGTTGCCACGCAGGTAGGAGCCCGCACTATGGCGCTTGACGCCAAAACCGGGCGTATTTTCTTGGTGACCGGCGACTATTCGGAAGTAGATCCGAGTGCGAAGGATTTGCGCAAGCGCTACGCGGTTAAACCAGGTTCGACGCGAATGCTGTTGCTGGATAAGGTACCGTGAGTCAATAAAACGACATGTCGGTGTTGAACAAAAAAACATCCCGGCCCCGCTCGCTACGCGCAATCGCGTTCGGCCGGAGTTCAGTTTAGGGTGTACCACGCCCATCCTAAGGGTAACGCTACCCAGCCCGCCCCGCGCGCTTTGCTCGCACGCGGTGTGATTTCCGCGCCGACGCGGCAACCTCGCCCGCGGGATCCCGGTTCAATGTCACCGTACCCGGTATGTGCTGTTTGCCCCAACGTACAAACGCCAGCAACACCTCCCCGAGAGCACTGCCCTTGGCGGTAAGCGTGTAGGAGTACCGCACCGGGTGCTGCTGATAAGGTGTGCTGGTGATGATGCCGGTACTTTCCAGGCGCTTGAGACGATCGGCAAGAATGTTGGTCGGAATGCGCTCCGGCGACAGCGCGAGCTCGCCGTAGGTGTGCTTGCCGTGCAACAAGTCGCGCACCACCAGCAGCGACCACTTGTCGCCTAAGATGTCGAGCGAGTTGGCAATCGCACAGGCGGAACGCGCGAAAGGCTTTGCGGTATTCATGTTGGCTCTCCACGCCGTCAGCGAGTGACTTGCAGAATGCAAGTCATTATGCTACGGTACCCACACACTTGCCAAATGCAAGTAACTAAGGAGAGCGACATGACTGCGATAACCCTTCCCCAGCCTGCCGAGTCTCGAGGCGGTATCCGCCGCGCCGTCGCGATCGCACTGACCGTCTGGCTCCTACTCGTCGTATCACTAGGGCTAGGCGGCGCATTTGTTGGCCCTCCCGGGACACCTCCCCTGCCCATTGCGATTGGAGTTGCAGCGCCCCTGGGGCTCTTTTTCTTATTGCTCCGGTTCTCGCGATCCTTCCGCGAATTTGTGCTCTCGCTGGATCTTAAAGTGATTGCCGGAATTCAGGCCTGGCGATGGGCGGGTCTGGGCTTCCTCTCCCTTTATGCGCACAACGTGCTCCCGGCGGTGTTCGCCCTGCCAGCCGGTCTCGGAGACATGGCTATCGGGGTCACGGCCCCGTGGATAATTCTTAAGCTACTGCGTCAGCCTCGCTTCGCCGCCAGCAGCGCATTTATCCGATGGAATATCCTCGGGATATTGGACCTCATTGTCGCGGTCAGCATTGGAGCCGTGAGTGCCTTCTTGACGACCGGCGCCCCCGGAGAGATCAGTACCGCTCCAATGGCGACGCTGCCCCTGCTGTTGATCCCGGCATTCCTCGTGCCGTTATTCCTCATGCTGCACACCGCGGCGCTGATGCAGAGCAGACAACTTGTACGCAGCCGAGCCTAGGTACTAGAAGCCGCGCTGCCCTTGATGGGGCAGCGCGCTAAATCGCCGACCGTCGCAAGTATATGGCCCGTTCGCGCATCACGCCCTCTCTCTCCGTCCGCGCCGCTATGTTGCTCGCCCATCCTCGGCGCTCGCCGGACTCCCGCCACACTTGTAACTCCCTTCCTTGGGGGCTCAGCGCCTAATCTATTCATCACGAATCAACGAAAATGAAAGCGCTGGTATGAGCGCCTCGCAACGCCAAATTGCTTAAGATAACCGTTCATGAGCGACAATCTGCCTGACGAAGAATTCCGGCTCTGGCCTGAAGGCCCGCCATCCAAGCTTAAGGGCGCGGGAGCGGAGGTCGCGTTCCGCGGACCGGTCGGCACCGCAGGTGATGCGGCGATGCTGCGCAATGTGTCGGAGGCGACGCTCAGCGTGTTCAGGCCGGTCAAGCCGAACGGCGTCGGTGTGATTGTGTGCCCCGGCGGCGGCTGGCGCATTCTGACGTTCGAGCATGAAGGGATTAATGTCACGAAGTGGTTGACGGCGCACGGCTATACCGCCTTTCTCCTGAAGTACCGCGTGCACGGGACGCCCGCGGCGCCGGCGGACTATGACGCCTGGGAACTAAAGCTGATTTCAGAAATCGACATGACGCGCAGCGGGCGCACGGCGTTTCGTGCCATGAGCGAGATCGAGCCCTATGAGATTTTCCGTGCCGCGCGCGAAGCGGCGGCCGACGACGGGCGTCGCGCGGTTACGATTGTCCGCGAGCGCGCCAAGGAATGGAATCTGGACCCTGGCAAGATCGGCATGATCGGCTTTTCCGCCGGTGCGTTTCTGGTGGCCGATGTGGCGGTCGATCCGCGGGCGGCGCCGCTCGCCTTCGTCGCGCCGATTTATGGCGGCGAAACCCAGGGCCGACCGGTGCCGGAAAATGCACCGCCGCTCTTCACCGTCGTGGCGCAAGATGATTTAGTGGTTTACCGAATGATCGAGGGTCTCTATTCCGACTGGACCGATGCCGGACGTTCCGCCGAACTGCACATCTACCGGAGGGGCAATCACGGGTTCGGCATGGTGAAGCAGGGTTCGCCAACTGATCGGTGGATCAACCTGTTCTACGAATGGCTCGCTGACCAGGGATTGGCGTAGGCGGCTCAGGCACCCCAACCGAATTCCAGAGGATCTACGAAACGCTGCTCGGCCGCCCCATGGAGAAAAATTGTTTCGCACCCGGATCCTGGCCACGCACTTCCTCGAGGAAGTCGCGCGGCGCAAGGCAGGCGCCAATCGACCGGCCCAGATGTATCGCCTGCGAAACCGCAAGCAACCCATCCTTTTCTCCCGAGCACTGCTCGGCGCTGAGAAGTGACTGCCCTCATCGCTACACCAGCAAAACCAGCACTGTTACGCCGGTGGCCGCCACGGCCAGGAGCCCTTCCGCGATTCGCTCGACAATATGGATGGTGTTCATGTGTGCTACTCCGTCAACTGATTAGATCGAACAGGAAACAGAATGCACCGCGCGCCAATGCACAACAAACGGAGTATCTGACTGACGTTTAAGGGAAACTTAAGAGGCTGATGCGACGCCCAATACCACGCCCTCTCGCTCCGCGCCCTCGTCCAACCGACTGAACCCACCCTAAGGGTGGAGCGTGCTCAAGTCCCAAGTTAGTTGCCGCCGGAGTGCAGCGCCGCCGCGGCGTCCGCCAGCCCGAAACCGTAACCGGGGTCCCAGGTGGCGGTGCCTAAGGGCACGGCCGTGCTGCGCAGCGCCTTTAGCACCTGAGCTCGATTGAATCCCGCGCTTTCGAGCAGCGCGGCGGCGGCGGCGATCGAGGGCACCGCGGCGGAAGTCCCGCAAAAGTGCTTGTTGGTGAGCGTCTTGCCGTCGCTGAAAGGCGTGGTCACGCAGTCCGGGGAAACCAAGTCCGGTTTTGCGACCTGCAGAGGAGTGGCGAGGCGCGTGTAGTCGAAACCGTCCTGCGAGGCCGCGTCGGCGGTAGCCTGAAAATCGATGCGAAACGGACCGTGGTTCGACCACGCTTCGAGTACAAGTGGCGACGTCGCGAACGTCGCACCGACGACCAACGCATCCGGAATATCGCCGATCGTGCCGCCCGCCAGCCCCGAGCTTGCATGCGCCAGCGGCTGGCATTCGATGTTGCAGGTCGCGCTGCCCTCGGTAACTTGCACAACCAATCCTTGCGCCGTACCTGAATCCAGCGATACGGCCAGCCGCACGGCTTGCGCCGCACCGGTCGCATTGGTGTAGTCAAGAACCAATGTCGGATCCGATTGACTGCTGACCTGGGTCAGTACCTGCGAGTTGCCATCCAGCAGATAGGCGGTGAGCGCGTGGTTGGCGGGATCGTGCGGCGGATCGTTCCAATTCAAAATGAGTAACAGGCGATCTGTCGCGGGCACCGTGATGGCGTTGAACGCATCGGTTGCGGCGCCGCTCGCAATTCCAAAATCGAGCAGCATCACCTGCGAACCGGCGATTGTCGCCGTCGTTGGCACAAAGGGCCCTTGCCAGTAGCCACCATTCTGCTCATTTCCCGAGAGATGGACGAAGACCATTCGATCGTTCGCCACCTCCAATTGGGCGACGGTAGCGGCGGTCGCGTCGGGATAGAACTGGCCGGAGAACAGAATATCGTCGACGATGATGTCGGCGTGGAAATTGTTTCCCAAATCCTGTATGCAGCTGTTGAAGTCAAGGTCGACTCCATCGCAGAATCCGAGCACGGCATCCGGTGCATGTTGGTGAACGAGTTCGAGCATCCAGCTGCCCTCATCGAGCGTGCCCGCGGTGTTCTGGCTGATGTAGATCCCGGCGGGCAGCACACCCGCAGCCAGATAGGAAGCAAGATTGATGACGCCGGTGCTGATCACGCCCACGCGTACGCCGCCGCCGCGAAATCCCGCCGCGCGCAGCTGGTCAAGGTGCAGGATGCCATCCGCCTCGCTGGTGATGACAGGTTCATTCGGTGCAGGCGGAGCGCCAGGCGAACTGTATGCGCCGCCCGAGCCACCGCCGCATGCGCTCAAAGTCATCGCCGCGGCCGTGAGGCACGTTACCACACGTGTCGAAATCTGCATTTCTCCCTCGCAAAATCACGACATGCTTGGATGATACAGCGATCGGTACTACGGTGCGCTTGCAGATCAATTCCTGTCCGGCGCGAAGTATGTCAAATTACTGCCATCGCAGCTCGGCGGCCCGAGCGAGAACTGAGATGTGGGGCGCGAATACGCCCAATAATCCGCTAATTGCATCCAACTACACTTGCCTGTGCATTTGCTAGGGTTGCTTAAGTGCCAACTCCCATGACCAATGACTTCAAGAAAGCCATGAGCTCCATCGTGCTCACCGCCAGCGCGTCTCTAGCGGAGTCGCAACGACTGACAAGTAAAATGGGCAGCTTCAATCGCCGCAAGGCCGATCGAACTCATGGTCTCGCGGTAGAATTCTGCCGACTCCTTATCGAGCCGGTGAATGAGCACGGACCCGGATTCGCAGCTATTCCCGGGTTCGCCGAAACCTACTGCCGCAAACACCTCTCGGCCGCAATTAATTACTTGACGCATGCAATGGCAACTCATAACCAAAGCAGTCCGGAATGCAGGCGGCTGTTTCGCGTCGCAGGACTCATCGAACAAAACCTTAAAGTAAATCTAGATGCCGAAACGGCCAAGCTCTGCTGGTTCGGTGACGAAGGTGATTCTTCTTCGTTGGCCGGGCCGTTCACACGTCCGTGTGTTCGCCCGGCGACGGCGAGTTAGAGGCGCGACTCCAACTCGCCTCTCGGATTCGACCCCATCGACCCTTCAGCGACGGTGCGCGCTCGACAGGAGTCATTAAGAACGGCCGTAGCGGATCTTCAGAGAACCAGAGCGACCGGTCGCGGTGTCTCAGCTCCGCGCGTGTTCAGATCAATCGGGAAACTTCAATTCCTGCTCGATCGCCTGGGTGCTTCGTTGCGCACCGGATCCATGAGCGGATAGCTTCGCGAGTACACGGAATTGGTGCGTCTTCGGCGCCCGCGCGATCAACTGCAGTGACTGTCCGACTGCTAGAATCCCTCGATCACAAGTCCTATGAAAAACCTGCTCTCCCTGGGTCTGGCTTGCAGTTTGCTCCTTTTGTCCAAGTCCTTTGGCGGAGATGCCGGTCTTATGGCCGACTCGAAAAAGGTCTCTGGGGTCGAGTATCTCTATGCTGATGTCAGTGACACCAACACCATCCTGGCTACCATCGATTCCGGCCTGCTGCGTAGTTACCAGGGTAAGGACCGCGCTGCCTGGCAGCAGTTTTACAATGAGAAGCGCGCCAAACTGGCCAATGAACTAGAGAGGTTGCCTACCTCCGGACTCTCCAACAAGGACACCAGAGCCATCGCGGCCATGCGGAAGCAGATGAAGGCCTTCGGCAGCGGAGCGCTTTTTGCCCCTGCGGCCAAATGCCAGGATGCAGCCCGCAAAGACATCGCATATCCGGACCTCAAATCTGCCCTGGTCGCCTGTTTCGTCAAAATCGGCAACAGCCTCAGCTTTGAGGGCGGCAAGATCAATCGGGTTTCCGGACTCGACTTGCTGCATGAAACCTCCGATCCTAGCCGCCGCAAGGCGGTTTTCTTAGCTTTTGTTCCGCTGTGGCAGACTATCAATGGTAACAACGAGCCCGACAGCCCCTACCGCCGCATGATCACCGGGGCTGCCGCTGAAGCGGCCAAGAACGGCTCAGAAATCGACAACGCCGCTCGCGACGTCGGCATCGATCCCCCGGAAGTCGAACGCTGGTTGGTGCAGATCCTCGATGCCTGGCGCGAATCGAGCGACGATGCCATGGTTGAGCCCTGGGACTTCCGTTTCCTGGCAGGGGAGGCCGATCGCTTGCTCGGGGCATACATCCCGCGGGAATCGCTGCAGCCGATTAACCACCGTTACTACCGCGATTTGGGCGCTGACCTGGATCAAATGGGAACGCTCTATGATCTTGCCCCCCGGCCCGAAAAGGCGGCATTGGCCTACACGGAATTTGTCACACACGGACGAATGGTGAACGGGGCCTGGAGACCAACGGTCGCGCGCGTGTCGGCCCCGTACGAGCGCGGCGGCCTCTTCGTATTGAATGAGCTGGTACACGAGAACGGCCACGTGGCGAACATCACCGCGATTCGTAATCGCCCTGCTTTCGTGGATTGGCCGAGCGATCTTTTCGCAGAGGCTTTCGCCGATGTCCCAGCCTGGAGCACCTATGAACCCGCCTGGCAGCGCCGCTACCTGGGCCACGAAGCCCCGGAGCAACTCTCGCTGCGGGCTTTATATTCCGTTGTCATGCTCGACGTGGCCTGGTCTCTGTTTGAATTGCGGATGTTTCACGCTCCGATGATCGACCCCAACGCGCTTTGGACCGAAATCACCAGCCGCTATTTGCACATCGTGCCGCATCCCGAGTTTTCCTGGTGGGCAGTGCGAGTGCAATTGGCGGACCTTCCCGGCTACATGGTGAACTACGGCATCGGGGCCATACTCACCGCTGAGATGCGGGAGCACATCAGAGAAGCCCTGGGCGGTTTCGATACGGGAGATTCCCGCTGGTATGGGTGGCTCTCCGAACGTCTGTTGCGCTACGGCTCGGAGCGTGACACTCGCACCTTGATGCAGGATTTCTTGGGCCGTCCGGTGTCGCCGCAGGCGTTTCTCGAGCAGATTCACCGCCTGAAGCCAGTATCACCCAGGCAACCGTAATCGCTCCACCGATTCGGCCAGCCACTAAACGTAAGCCGGGCTTCCGTCGTCAATGATCAGCAAAACAGAGCCTGCTTCTCCTGGATACTCTTTGGTCTCAGAGGAGATAACGAGAGTCGATCAATTTTCATCTACGGCGCTAAACGGCAGTGACTAGCCCTCCAGAAATGCCCGGATGCCTTGAGCGCTTTCGGCTCCGTACACAACGACGGCTTCGATGTGGTTTCCGCCGGTTGAAAGAAACGGAAGCTTGTTATCTGCGGCAAAGGCCTTCATGGGGTCATGATAGGGATCGTCACGCCCGTTCCAGAGAAGGACGGGTACGCCTGCTGTGAGTACCGCGTCCGGCGCACCTTCGAGCTGCTCGAGCGCATCCCAGCAGGCACGAAGTCCGGGCACGACATCCGGCGTTACCCATGCGACCAATTCGGGAGCTACCGTCCCGGCGGCCTTTAGCAGCGAGTCAAAGCTTAAGGGCCCATCGCTTCCCGGTGGTCTGATCGCTTCTTTGCCGGTGACAACGTCCCAACCACCAACCACGAGCGATGACAGGCGCTTAGGATGATATTTCGCAACACCAACAGACATCCATCCGCCCATGGAATAGCCAACTAGGTTCGCGCGGTCGTATTTAAGATCATCGATGACGGCGACGATGTCTTCCGATCGCTGCCGCTGGCCGTAAAGTTTTGGATCGGAGGGCTTATCGCTCAAACCATGGCCAAGCGAGTCAACACAGGCGACACGGTATTTGTCCTTCAGTGCCCCGACGAAGCCATACTCTTCCCAACTCCTGGCGCTGCTAAGAAGGCCATGCTGGAAGACAACCAGTGGGCCTTCCCCCTCGACTGTGTAGTGGATCTGTTGTCCGCGGTTCGTGACGAATGGCATGTGATATCTATAGGACTATCGCGTGTGAGGCGCAAGAAATCATTGAGATGAGATTGTACCGCATGCGGGCATGGCTCGGGATCGTCGAGCCCAACCCTCTGTGATTACCTCTATCTTCGATCAGTCAATCGCTCTTTGCGCCAAATAAGTCAATGTATTAGTCGTGACCACCATAGCGCCGCTCCAAAATAACGCCGGGTGCAGACGCCGATGCCGAATTGTGTCGATGGCAATGCATGACAGAACCGATACGCACATCAGTGATAACACAATGGCTGGTATACCGGTGTGAGTGAAGCACGCCACAAAGCGGCCGAATGCAGGAGGCAGTAAACTAATCGATCTGGCCCAGCAGATTGTCTCTCGGAATCGCGCGAAGGTGTCTTGATGGAGTCGCGAGAACAAATCAAGATCGATCGATTCCTCTCCCTGACTACGGCGCCAAGCGCCGACCCCGAGCGCAATAGTTCCGGGTGGAGTGTTTGTGTTTCGAAGCTATACACGTCGGCCTGATTGACGAGGCGCGCGACGCATAGGACGACAGCGGCGCATCGCCGAATAACACCTCCCCTCTTGCCGCGACAGCGCCGTCGCGACTACGCCGTGCAAACGCGCGTCCGCGAAACTAGCCCCACACAAGCCCCGGAGGCGAGCGCGATCGGCAACACGCCGAGCAAGACCTGGGTGGCACTGTGGCCACTGGCGAGCAATGCGGCAGAAAACAACGGACCGACGAGCGAGCCCACTCGGCCCGCAGCCACGGCGGCTCCGAGCCCGGTGCCGCGTGCTACGTCGGCATACAAAACTCCACCAGCCGCGAAGACGATGACCTGCTGGGCGAGAATGGCGCCGCCAAGGAGCAGCGAAGTAAGCATGAGGGCGACCGGCCAGGCGGGCAGCAATGCGGCGCAAACCAGAACCAGCGGCAGCACCGCAATGCTGATCAAAATGCTAGCTCCTCGCCGGGACGAATCGAGAAGTGCCGCCTGCTTCAACGCAATCACGGCACCGCCCATGGAGAACCCGACCTGGGCCAGCATCGCAGAGTCCTTGGTGAGCCCGCGAGCCGTGAGAAGAAAGGGAAGCCAATTCAACATGAGATGCAGTGTCAACACGATTAGAAAGAAGCTGAGCCACAGCAGCAGTGTCTCCGCCGCTCGCCCATAGCCTAAGAGTTGTCGCGCGCCATCACTAAATCCAAGCGCTCGCGTGCGCAGTGCAGGCGCGGACCTATTGTCAGGAAAGAAAACCATCAGCGCGGGTACGATCAGCAGGGGCGCCACGCCGCCCACCCAGAACAATTCGCGCCAGGCGTCCGATGGAATAACGAATGCCAGGAGGCTCGCCAACGAGCCACCGACCGGCATGCCGACGTAGGCGATTCCGACACTGCGATTGCGCACTGCCGGTGCGCTGGTCTCTACAGCCATTGCGATCAGATTCGGCATCGCTCCGCCAAGTCCTAAACCGGTCAAGAACCGCGCACCTACGAGCAGCGACAAATTCGGCATGGTGGCCGTCAACAGCGAGAACGCGCCGAACAGGCCGATCGATGCAACGAGCACGGGCTTGCGACCCCGACGATCCGCGATGGCGCCGCCGACTAACGAGCCGATCAAAAGCCCGAGGCCGGTGGCACTGAAAAACAGCCCGAGATCGGCGGGTGTGCAATGCAATTCTCGTGCTATGCCGGTCGCGGCGACACCAGCGGCTTGCACATCGAAGCCCTCGCAAAGCGCGCACAGAAAGCAGAGGCCTCCCAAAAAAGGCGTGACGCGCGACTGCTGAATTTCAATCGGGCTGCTTGCCGCCATACACATCGATCATTGTGCGCAAGGAGCAGCCATCTTGGCGAGGCTCATGTACACCCGATACACACACTCGATCCACCGTGGGTCCTTAAGCAACGTAAGATCGCTCACGCAAGATACGCCTCGCGGTAGAAGATCGTCCCGAAGGATCTGAAGGATGCGCGGCGCCGTCAGAGGTTCAAGCTCGTCCTGACCTTCACTCTCGACTTGCACATCGGCCTTCCAAACGACCGACAGGCGCAGCGCTTCTTTCGAATAGCGCGCACGACACTCGTTCTCATCAAAGATACTCCAGCTGCCGTCGGTGTCGAGCCGGATCTCGGCGCTGGCGCTCATGCGGGGGAGAACGGCATCGGGTAGTCCGATTCGCCCGATGCGGTGATACATGCGGTCCGAGTCAGCCACGATGGCAACATTGCCGAAAGGCGCAGACTCTGTCCGCATCGGCCCGGTGGGACCCTCGGGCCAATACTCGAAGCCGCCGTCCGGGCCGTCATAAAACCAGGCAATCGCGCCCGCCTCGATCACGCGCCAAGGCTCAAACAGGCCCGAGGCTCCCATGGCCATCAGCAACCGCAAGGCGAAGGTCTCGCGAGTCGCGCCGCGAAAAACCGGCACATCAACATGCGGCACGCCGGCCGGCATAGGGGCATTGACATTCACGACCACGAGCTTCGGCAGAATGCGCGCAGCGGGAAATAGCGCGCGCGCCGCGGCGAGGAAGTGCGGGTTGCCGAGGATTTCTTTCGCGCCATCGACCAGTTCTTTACCGCCCTGGGCCCAGGTCTTGCGAAACCAGGGGTAGGCTGCATCCGCAGGGCGAGGACCGGCGGTGTCATCTGCGCCGGCCGGTAGGTAAGCGGCCACCGCGCCGTACGGGGCGTGGCGATCGAACAGCGCCCGCACGAATCGCCGATCGTCAAAAGCCGGCTCGATTCGAATCGGCTTGGCCATGTCTCGCGCTTGCGTGCGTGCCGCGTCGGCGGCCTCCCTCCCGACCACCCGGGCCGTGGACTGTGAGCTGGCTTGCATCGCCGTACCCTCTTTGTGATCGAAACTGGTCCGATCGTACACGAGCGCGTATAACTCAAATTTCTCGTTTGCTCTACTGGATTAACCTATCAGTCATGGCGTCCAGATCGTTGCGTCATTGGGAGCACCGCATCGGGCGGCGAATGCACCTGCGGGACCTGCATATTCTGCTCACGGTCGCACAAGCCGGCAGCATGGTCCGCGCTGCGCATCAGCTCTCGATGTCGCAGCCGGCGGTGTCGAAAGCGATCGCCAAGCTCGAGCACACACTCGGTGTGCGGCTCCTCGATCGCACCCCGCAGGGGGTGGAACCGACTACATACGGCCTCGCGCTTCTGCGCCGAGGCACCGCGGCATTCGATGAATTGCGTCAGGGAGTCGGCGAGATCGAGTATTTGTCTGATCAGGGAATCGGAGAGTTACGGATCGGCTACGGTGAACCGCTCGCCATCAACCTCGTGGCAGCGGTCGTCACAAAGCTGATATCCAAGCATCCGCGCCTGATCCTACATTTGCGCCGGGCCGACACGATTGCGCTCGATTTTCGGGAGCTGCGCGAGCGAAAGGTCGACCTCATGTTCGGGCGAGTCGCCTTGCCTTTCAGAGAGGAGGACCTGGATGCCGAGACGATCCTCCAGCATTCCGTAGTCGTGGTGGCGGGGGCGCAGAGCCCCTGGGTACGCCGTCGCAAGCTCAAGCTGGCGGATCTCGTAGATGAGAAGTGGATCCTGCTACCGCCGGAGATGCCGGAGAGTGAATGGGTTGCCTCTGCCTTTCGGTCGCAGGGGCTCACACCCCCTCGGGCGAGGGTAACCAACTTCTCACTCGATACGCGGACCACGTTGTTGGAAAGAGGAGACTTCTTGAGTGTCTTTCCCCCGGACCTCCTCAGTCGATATCCCTCCATCAAGGCCTTGCCCATTGATCTCAAGCTGCAACCTCGGCCAATTGCAATCGTGACACTCAAGAATCGCGCACGGAGCCCCGCCGCTGAGCTCTTTATCTCAGAGATGAGGGCCAGTTCGAAGACGACCCTGAATTTGAACCGACCGTAGGCACTCTCGTCTCCGCTCGTACCTCGCAGAGCCGGTTAAGAGGCCGGCGAGTCAGAGGCGCACCTTTGCGCGATCGCGCGGTGCTTTTGTCGGCGGACGCGATTCATAAGGACCTAGCCGATAACGTCAAAGTTAGTTGTCACCGCATATTCTCTCGGGCGCGGCCGCCCTTCGATCCGCCGGCTGCCGCCTCGAGCTTTCCGGCGAGCATTTTCATCGAATGGCCCGCGACCGGATTACAGGTATAGAACAAGTTGTAGCGCACACCTCGAATCTCGGGCGCCGCGGCCGGCGGCTTCCAAACCAGATTTGTCAGAGAGCGGGCGATCGCGAGTATCTCGCCCCGCTCGTAGATCCGATCGATCTTGAGCGAGGCGCGATTGATCTCCCGCAGCTCATTATCGACGCTGAAGAAGCCGGTCACCGGTGAAGGGTCGAAGGCGTACACCTTCTCGACTCGTGGCACGCCGGGTAAATCCGGCAACGCGTATGCAAATTGCTGCGCCAGGCCGCCGCCGAGCGAGTGGCCGGTGGAGTACAACTGGGCGGAAACCGGTTGTCCAAGCTGACTTCTTTTGATGCACTCGTCAGCGAATGCCTTCGCGAACTCGACTTGCGTAAGCGTGTATTCGTCCGCGCGTCCCGGCGTGAACCAACGCAAATTAGCGCGCCAATCCATTTTATTCTGAAACACCGTTCCGCCGAAGGCAACCGTGACCGCGGCCGGCGACTGTCTTTCCCACACCTCCACGCGCAAATGGTAGGTATCGAACTGTTTCCGCAGCTGATCGCTCAAGAATTTGTCGTCTTTCCACTTTGTCCATCCCGCTCGCGCCAGGGCCGTTTTCGGATCCTCCGAGAGTGTAGTCTCGGCCTTGGCCTGTCTCCCAGCAGGCGTTTCGCCGTACGCGGAATCGGCAAGCCACGCAAATTGCCAATGCTCCACAGCAAAAGGTGCGATGGGGCGCGGCGCGCTTAGAAAGCGTTCGCCCGGTTCGCGCACCACGACTTGTTCAGGCGCTTGCCCCAAGGCGCGAAGGAATTTGTATCGATCGAAGCGTCTCGACAGCCAGTGCAGCAACCGAATGAGGAAGTTCCGCTCCATGAACCACCTGTGATCTCGAGAGACTCAATCATGGACTTGTACCTAGCGAATATAAACTGTGCTAGCAGTGGAGAGCGTCCTGCCTCGCTGCCATCCACGTCGATGCGCGGGCGTTCGGTCGGTTCGGCGAGATGTCGTCAAATCTCATCAATTCCAACTCGGAGTCGCCCATTGCTGGCGATTTACATCGGGCGTAGTCTTTGGCTCTTAGTCAAAGGGGTCGCACCATGTTCCCTCACAACCGCATTTGCAGTATCTGGCTTTCCAGCACATTGTTGTTTGCTGCCGCTGCCGGCGCAGCACCTAGCGTGTCCACTGAAGATACCGCGGCGCAGTTGCAGAAGGCGGTCGACGGGGACTGGCGCGGAGCGGAGCACCGGGAGCGCGACCGCTACCGACACCCGGTCCAAACGCTGCAGTTTTTTGGGATCCAGACGAACATGACGGTGATCGAGCTGGCGCCCGGCGGCGGTTGGTACACCGAAATCCTAGCTCCTTTCTTGGCCGCAAACGGTCACTTGATCGAGGCTGCAGCGCCAAATATCGAGCAGAAGATCAAGGACAATCCGGTTTTCGGGCACATCGTGAAGGTCATCCCCTTCAAGCCACCGCTCAATGTGGCGCTCGGCGCACCGAATTCCGCCAACATGGTGCTCACCTTCCGGAGTACCCATGATTGGCTCAACGACAGCCCGGCGACGCTGGACGCCGTGTTTAAAGCGGTGTTCGACGTGCTCAAACCCGGCGGCACATTCGGCGTCGTCGAACATCGAGCCAAGCCGTTCGCCGAAGCCGTAGAAAGTTCGAAGCAACTGCACCGCATTCCTGAGGATTACCTGATCGCGTTGGGTCTGAAGACCGGCTTCCGGCTGCAGGGGGTATCGGAAATCAACGCGAATCCGCAGGACTCAGAAAGCGTAAACGTACACCGCCTCCTGCCGGATTTGGTCGGTCCAGAGAGCGAACACGCCGAGATGAAGACGATCGGCGAGTCCGATCGCATGACGCTGCGGTTTCAGAAGCCTTGAATGGCTTCTTCGATGGGCCGCGCCGTTCACACATCCCTGTGTTCGCGCGGCCACGGCGAGTCAGGCGCGCGAGCCCGACTCGCCTTCCGGATTTCGGTCCAAGGTGGCCTTCAATCCGTTGCTACATCCATGTAGCAAGCTGCCACCTAATTTCCAAAATTCCAACTCCTCCCCTGGCGGCCAGCCCGTCGCAGAATGCGAAGCCAACGACCTTTAGGTCGGCCCCGAGCTTAGGCGAGGGGTGAGGCATGAAAATGCCGAATACCGGCCTCTTGGTGCGCCAGCACCGAGCCGGCTTCCGGCGTCCCTCTTCTCTGCCGTATCTCGATCTTCGTTAGTGAACGCTACGATTCGCCGTCACGGCCTCTTGGCCGCCGCGAAGACGTCGCGCGTAGACGTTGTACCCACTACGTGCTCCGTACCCTCGACTCCGAGGTCCATCCATCCTGCATTCACCGCTTCAAACATTTCTTCGGCAGGTCTGGTGTGGCCCTTCGGAATGCCGAATTGCTCGAACGCTTTCGCCCACCCTGCACGCGGGACTGCAAAGGCTTTCACGTCGAGATTTAGGACTTCACCCAATTGCTCAGCGACTTCATCCGCGGTGACCATTGAACCAAGTTCGACGGCGCGCTGCCCTGACCACGCTGGTCCGGTCAAAAGGTTTGCGACCTCCACGCCGATGTCGTTCGTCGCGACCATGGTTGATTTCCGATTTGTCGGATTGTAGTAGACCGGTAGCGTTCCGCCCTGGGCCACCTGCAAGCCGTAGAGGAAGTTTTCGAAGAATCCCCCTGCGCGCACAAATGCGATTGGCGATATCAGGTCGCGAAAACCTTGCTCCAGAAGCGACAAGGCCGTGATTATCCCAAGCCCGCTGGTCCTGTTCGCACCCATCGACGACAGCGCTACCACCCGCGGCGGCGCTGCCTCGCAGGAGTTTGCCGCATGCTGGCGTCATCTTCCGCGTACTGGGGCACACCACCCGTTGTAGCACATGCAGAGTCCATCTCAACCAACAGGAGTGATAGAGTTGGCCCTGGGTCCATCGCCAAGAGCCTTACCGCAGGCCAAGGTTGGTGTCGAAACACCTTGGGCAAGACCGACGAGGCAAAACCGGGTTAGCAAAAACACGTGGGTTATGGAACGCGCCTATCGCAATCTCGGCTACTTTCTGCTCGCGCTTCTGCCGATTTTTATCGCAGGCTTTTGGATTCCCTATCTGTCCGAGATTCCTGCGTTTGATCCTTCCATTACGCCACCCGTGCACATCCATGCGGTGTTGCTCTTTGCATGGATCGCGCTCTTGGTCTTTCAACCGCTCGCCATTCGCTTTAGAGCATTCTCGGCACATCGGCTGCTCGGGAGGGCGTCCTACGTTGTGATGGCGTTGATCGTGCCATTCACCCTGGCGATGATCTGGAAGGAGTACCACGAGAAGTTGATCGAGGGGAAGTCTATCGCCTCTGCGCTGCAGGCAGAATTCGTTTCCTCAGCCCAGCTGGTGGTAACTGTAGCGGTGTATGTCTTGGCCATCGTGCGCATTCAAAAACGTGACGTGCCGGCGCACATGCGCTACATGATCTGCATCGCCCTCTTCCTATTGCCGGCTGGCTTGGCCAGAACACTAGGATACTGGTTCAATATCAGGCAGATGACTTCTCAGACGATTTGCCTTGCAGTGATTGAGACGTGCCTTGTGGCATTAATCACCTTCGACCTTCGCCGTCGATTCAACGCACGGCCTTACGTCGTAGCGTTTCTCGCTTACAATGCAACTGCAGTAATCTGGATAGCCCTTGGGCGACCAGTTTGAGGCAGCACCGAAGGTGAGTGCGGAAAAAAACAACACCACCGCTGACACGGTGATCAATGCGGCCAACCCGTACTGCGCGACTGAGCCGCGGTCGCTTCTGAAGATACGGCCGTTGGCGATGGCGGCGACGCCGCCGACGAAACCGCCCAGAGCACCGCCGCTGAGCTCATCGAGATTCTTCGGAGAGTACCTCACGATTAATTGAGGCAACAACGTCGCGCACCACGCCCTCTCACTCCGCCCGCGACGCTCCGGCCGCTACGCTGCGCTGTCCTGCTTCGCTTGCGGGCCAGCCGCGACTTCGTGTCGCGGCGTTCGGCGTATACGCCTAACCCTGCCTCGCTGCGGCCCGGCCGCCACTTCTTCACTGTGCAGTCCCTGCTTCGTTCGAAGCCCAGCCAACACTTCCATGTGTTGGCGCTCGCCACGGTGTTGCTCGCCCTGTAGAGGCGTTCGTCAGCTCGACTCACCCATAGTTTCGCGGCGTACCAGCCCGCCCGGCAGGTGGGTACCTGTACGAAGCGATCCAGTAGCTGGCTCACTTATGCAACCAATCGCCCGCCCGGCGCTATAAGCGGTCTGGCCCCGACCCGTGGTTGCACCTACACTGGTCCATCGGGGGACGCGATGGCATAACGTTGGACACAGTCGACCAACGATCAACAAAGGATTACGCCAAAGGAAATTCGCAGGACTACAAAATGAAGAAGCAGTACCTACTCTTTGTTGCTATTTCCATCGCGTTTTCGGTCAGTGCGCTGTCTCGCGCCAGCGGCCCTGGAGTCGTCGACGTGCTGTTCAAGGGCGCACAACTGTACGACGGTGGTGGCAATCCTTGGGTAGCGGCGGATGTTGGAGTCGCGGGTGGTCGCATCAGCTTCATCGGACATGCCGATGTCGCAGGAGTAACTGGGAAAGAGGTTGTTGACGCGCACGGTTTGGTCCTCACGCCCGGTTTCATCGACATGCACAGCCATGCCGATTTGGATGATCCCGAAGGGCGACGGATGCTGCCTTCGTTGTATCAGGGTATTACGACGATTGTGGAAGGCATCGACGGTGATGGAACCGATGCCATCAGCAAGGACTTTGCCCGATATCGAAAGAACGGGATTGGCGTCAACGTCTTGAGGTACGTGGGTTTCAATGCGGCACGGTATGCGGTAATGGGCATGTCCGATGCTGCACCGACTCCGGCGCAACTTCAGGGTATGAAGGACTATGTCGAGCGCGGCATGAAGGCCGGCGCTTTCGGCATGTCTTCCGGCTTGTTCTACGTACCCGCTGCCTACGCCACGACGGCCGAAGTCATCGAGGTCGCGAAAGTTTCGGGCCGCTACCATGGCATCTACGATACGCACGATCGCGATCTCGGCGCGGTATACAAGGGCGTCGGATATCTTGCCTCGACGGCCGAAGCCATCGAAATTGGCGAAAAAAGTGGCAACAGCATCATCTTCAGCCACTTCAGCCCGCAAAGCGTCAGCAACTACGGCCGTGCGGCCGAAGGCGCGAAACTCATCGAGGACGCGCGCGCCCGTGGCGTCAATGTCATGGCCGCGCAGCATGCGTACACCGCCAGCAACAGCAACCTACTCGCCTACGCTCTCCCTACATGGGCTGTAGCAGGAGGCGACGAGGCGAAGCTCGCGCGCTTTAAAGATCCCGAAACCCGCAAACGCATGCAAGCCGAGCACGAGGAAATGCTCAAGATCCGCGGCGGTGCGGAAAAGCTCGTGTTCACCGACACCGATCCGGAGCTGAACGGCAAGTCATTGGCCCAGGTGGCCAGGGAGTGGGGGGTTTCAGCATTCGATGCCACGGTGCGCATCGCATCCAAGCGTGACCTGGTCGAGGTCGAGAACGTCGGTCTCTATGACCAGAACAATATCGACTATCTGGCACAGAAGGAGTGGATGATGACTTGTACCGACGGCTACCCCGGCCATTTCGGCCAGGGCATTGTCCATCCCCGCGCATACGGGTCGTTCTCCCTGAAGCTGCGCAGCCTCGTTCTCGATCGTCATCTCATCACCCTGCCGTTCGCCATTCGGGGCATGACCGGCCTGGCAGCGGAGTTCTTGGCACTGCCGGATCGCGGACTCATCAAGGAGGGATTTCGCGCCGATCTACTGCTCATCGATCTCAAAAGCCTGCGCGACAAGGCGACCTATGAGAAGCCGCACGCCTATTCGGAAGGCATGGTCGACGTGATGGTCAATGGCCGATTTGAGATCAGGGACCATAAGCCGACAGAAGTTCTCGCGGGCCAGCCGATCGAGCGCACGAGAGAGTGACATCAGGGAGACTTACGCGCATCCTCCTCATCGTTAGACCGAATATCACATGCATTACGTCGGTCCTTCGCGGCAAAGTCTTCCCGGATATCATCGTGTCCGTCTTTGTCGCGCGGCTGGCGATGCTCCCGGTGCTGTTACTGCTTGCTTAGCATAACTAGCGCGCCCCTCCGCACGACGTCACAAGCCTTTCCGAACCTAGCCTAGCTCTAGTGCACCAGCTGCCCCACTCGATCGGCGACCGATATCGTCGCCGTCACGCCGGAAGTCAATTCCAGAAAGTCACTCTCGACGCCGTCGCTG
>Ga0207014_1023_pt1 | contig 39412 bp, 37 predicted proteins | sample Alteio_BWMinCont_56_FD_153495 | JGI IMG/M metagenome (GOLD analysis project Ga0207014, IMG submission 153495) | Enriched cells from forest soil in Barre Woods Harvard Forest LTER site, Petersham, Massachusetts, United States -... | ecosystem: Environmental > Terrestrial > Soil > Temperate forest >...
ACGCCCATTTGCTCCTTTAGCCTCATGCACATTGCCGCTTTTATCCCCTGCAAAAACGGTGGGGTGCCCCCATCTTCGCGAAGTTCAATAGAATCGGTATATTCATGCTCCCTCCATGGGTTGCTGTATGTTACCGTACCACCACCCGGATGATCAGGTATAGTATTTTTATAGATTTTTTTATTGAAGATCAAAACGCCCGGTGTGCCGGGGCCGCCTAAAAATTTATGGGGCGAAAAATAAATAGCATCCAAATGTGCACCTTTTTCTGCGGGATGCATATTCATATCAACATAAGGTGCTGAACAAGCAAAATCAACGAAACATAGACCGCCATATTTATGGATCATTTTTGCAATATTATGATACGGAGTTTCAATACCTGTTACGTTTGAGCAAGCTGTAATAGCGGCTATTTTATTTTTCCGGTGCTCATATTGTTCTAATAAATTCCTGAAATGCACCAGGTCAACATTTCCGTTGCTATCAGCTTTAATTACCTCAACCGTTGCAATAGTTTCCAGCCAGCTTACCTGGTTGCTGTGGTGCTCCATATGAGTGACAAAAACAACAGGCCTTAACAGCTCATCAATTTGCAGGGATACGGCATCTCTCTTTAAATAATCCATCATCCGCTCGGGCATCCGCAGCCCCATTATCCGTTGCAGCTTATTTACAGCGGCTGTCATGCCACTGCCGCAAAAAATCAGCATGTCATCAGCGTTTGCATTTACGTGTTGTTTAATAATAACCTTAGCCTGCTCATAAGCTTTGGACATTAAGGTGCTGGTCACAGTTGTCTCAGTATGTGTATTACCTATGAAAGGCATTATCTCTTTTTGCATCAATTCCTCAATAGGCTGGTATGCCCTGCCGCTTGCTGTCCAGTCTGCATAAATTATTTCTTTTTCCCCGAAAGAGGATTCAAAAGTTTGTCCATGGCCGATAATGCCCCGGCGGAACTTAGTAAAATAATTTTCCAATGCAGTTTTGGGGGCCATATCCTGGGGTGTTTATCGGGGAGCAAAGGCGTAAAGTATTGCGTCTTTGCAATTTTCTTAAAAATCATTTTTTCAAAGCCTGTTTAGGCTGGGCATTCCCGTTAAGCCCAAACAGGTCATGTGGTGTTTTACTGAACTGATCATTAACTAAAGAAGTCATAACTACAACGTAGGCTACAAATGCCAAAACAATGAGCAACTGGGTTTTGGATGTTTTTTGAATATCCTGTTTCGTCTTTACATCACAAACTTCGCCGGGGCAGTATTGGGCTTTGTCCTGGTAAATCATTTTATAAAATTTACATCCCAGGCAAATACCAAAAACCGATTCAAAAAACGTGAATATCAAACACACAAGACAAATAATGCCCGTTATAGGGCTGTAGGAATTTACAATCACCATAAAAACGAACATGGTGGCTGATAAACCCAGGCCAATTATCCAGGCAACTTTTTTTTGTGCAGCCCCAACATATTCGGGCACCTGGTTACGTACAATTAAACGCCCGATGATTAGCATAGGAGAGAATTTGGGGTTAATAAAAACACGTATGGCGAAATCCGTGAGAAAAATGGTAATAAAATATTTAACCATCAAAAAATCACTTTTATACAAAATTTGCATTAGTGAAATGATTAAACCTAAAAATAGTATCCCTGCCGAAGCTCTTATTTCTCTTTCATTTAAAACAGGAATGCTATAGCCTTCTACTGTTTCTCCGAATTGTATCGCTTTGCTCATTGTTTTAGTGTTTGATTGTAATTGGATGATTTACAGGAGTTTTTGTTACTGCCCGGCTATTCTGTAATAAAAATACATAAGGAGGTTGGTCTTCGAAAATTTATGTGACAGCCGTGCGGAAAAGCTACGTAACTGGGAGTTTTTGCGTGAAATTGGCAGGGATGCAAAACGCCTTACTTAAACCATGCAGAATAAGTCGTTTCCTCCGGTACATCAGTGGGGCTTTCAAAATCCAGGTGGTAACCATCAGGATCGTCGAAAGCAACCACCCACAGGTTATTTCCGACGAAGGGCTCTTTAATTTCAACACCATTTGCGGTAAATTCATGATAAAGGGCAAGCGCATCGGCACATTGAAAGCAAATAGATATGCCTTTTCCGTCCGGGCCTTCCTGGTCGAATTTTGCCTTGTTACGTGGTTCCTGCAGCATTATGGAAACTTCATCTCGTTTAAGCCAGCACCATTCAATTTTACCGAGGGGCGTCCAGTCAATGGTCTTTTTAAAACCAAGTTTCTCTATATAAAAATTCAGTGAGGCCTGCATATCACGCACCATAAAAAATGGTACAGCCAGGCGAATGTTGGGTGATGGCGGTGTATCTGGCATTTTTGTAGGGTATTGATCTTCAAATGTGTCACCATAAAAATAATAAATAGTTTATAAATCTTAATCGACGGATCTAAAAAATCCGGCAAAGAAAATATTTCTACATTTTCTTAAAAGAAATTTATATGACCTGATGTACAACTATCGTGATAACTATACAGTTTTCCGTGAAATCCGGTAGCCGGTTTTAACCGCTATTTCCGGTTATCAAATCAATGAGATATATTTATACTATTAAAGCAGGGGGATAGTGCCATGTTCCGGAAAAAGTACACCTATTATTTACTCTTTTTTGTTGCGTATATCGGGGCGCTGATAATCGAAAAGCCAACGTATTCGGTAAATACTGTACAAGCCTGTTTTTCGTACCTGTTTACTATAATCGTTCACTTTTGCGTATTTGCGTCAATGATTTGGGCCAATAATGCGTTTGTAATACCATACCTGCTGGAAAAGAAAAGGTTTGGGTTGTACATTGCCGCCCTTGTCACATTACTTACGTTATACACAGTCGCTACAAACCATTACAATCAATTTATTCATGGCACTATTTTACACGATGAACCCATCGGCACAAGCGCAGGTTTTTGGGACAATTTTGTTTATGGCCTCTGTTGTACCGTTATTGCATCGATGCTTTATATAACGCAAAAATGGTCGGAACAAGAGGAGCAGGTTAAAAATATCACGATAAACCAGTTGCAGACAGAGTTGAAATACCTTCGTTCGCAAATAAACCCTCACTTTTTGTTTAATGGGCTGAACACTGTTTACGGTTCTATCGATATGAATAACAGCGAAGCGCGGGACATGATGGTGCAATTTTCGGACCTGTTGCGGTACAATTTGTATGAAGCGGATGTGGATTTGATTGCGCTGGAAAAGGAAATAAAATACCTTCAAAATTATGTGGCCCTGCAAAAGGCCCGCAGTAATGACAATTTACATATTACCTTAAAAGTAAACTATCAAAATGGGGCTGTAAAAATTGCCCCGCTCATTTTTATGGCTTTTGTTGAAAATGCATTTAAATATGCATCGAGGGGCGATGCGGGCATTAATACTATCAATATTGAGTTAAACGAGGAAGCCGGGCGAATACATTTTACCTGCGATAACTCCTACGATGAAGCGGAAACAGCAACGGGGGGCATCGGCCTGAATAACGCGGCCAGGAGATTGGAACTTTTGTATAAGGATAGGTATACGCTGGATATTAAAAAGGAAAACAACATTTATCATGTACATTTAACGCTTGCAGTATGAAGAAACTGAGCTGTATTATTGTGGATGATGAGCCCGTTGCCCGTAAAATACTGCACGAATTTGTGGAGCAGGTTCCCTTTTTGGATTTGCAGGGCAAATTTGAGAATGCCATGAAGGCGGAAGCATTTCTGAAAAATAGTGCCGTAGATATTATATTTCTCGACATCGAGATGCCAAAAATTTCGGGCTTGCAATTTTTGCAAAAATTGAACATCGAATCGATGGTGATATTAACAACTGCTTTCCCTCAATATGCACTGGAAGGCTATGAATTGGATATCATCGATTATCTGCTAAAGCCATTTGCTTTTAACCGTTTCCTTAAAGCAGTTCAAAAAGCGAAGGATTACTATCAAATGAAGACAAGGACGAGCGGCACCCTGCCATCATCCTACATATTTATAAAAAGCGACAAAAGGATCGAAAAAATTGAACTGAATGATATTCTTTATGCAGAGAGCATCGGCAATTATGTGAGTGTCTATACCGAGAGTAAAAGGATCATTGCCTACCTCACCATGAAAAGCCTTGAATGCCAGCTGCCGGAAGAGGATTTTATCAAGATACACCAATCGTACCTGGTAAACTGTGCAAAAATAGACGCGATAGAAGGCAATGAAATTAAACTTGGCGGCAAATCGCTACCCATGAGCCGAAATTACAGGGAAATGGTGATGAAAATTGTACACCAGCGGTTATTGAAGCGGTAAAAAATGTCCTTTCGAATATCTTCAGGTTTAATATTTTTGTCGCAATTGCCCCTTTAATATGGCATACTATCACCCGAAAAGCCTTACTATTCCACTTAAATTTGTAATTCCCGGTGGAACGTACCCCGGGAGGTAATTACGTTAGGATTATAAATATAAATATGAAAATTGTAAGGGTTCAATACACCACAACACAGGAATATGCTGCCACAAATAGTGAAAACATTAACAATGTGGTAAAGGAGTTAAGGAAAATCAATCATCCCGGCATTAAATATAGCACCTACCTGCTGCCGGACGGCAAAACGTTTATGCACTTTGACCAGTTTGAAAATGAAGAAGCCCACCAGTTTTTGATGGGACTTGCTTCGTTTAAAAAGTTTTCGGATGAATTATGGGCGAGCGGACTGGAAGTGGAACCGAAATTGGAGTTATTATCTTTGGTGGCATCATCCGAAGATTTTTTTGGGTAGTCAATACCCTTCGCTGCCATATGTAAGGCGTTGGTTCGTCCTAATGTCACTTATTACCTGTCCCGATTTTAAAGTAGGGTTTGTAAGCAACGAGCCGTTTTATCAGTTCCTTATCGTCACTGATTATTTTTGCTCGTTCTTTTTCGCCGGCGGGTAAAATTATGAAGCCATAAGGACTTTTTCTTTCTCCAAGAATAGCGGCTTCGGCGTTAATTACAACTGGCCCATCCTGCTGCCCATTCGGTATGTTGCCGATGTCGGTATTGGTTAAATATGGTGCATAAAACATATAGTGCGGCATGCTCATGGTCATCAATGTCATATTATCCGGTGCAGCTATCGGCCCGGGATAACTACGCATTAATGGGCCCAGCATGTATGAAATGCCTGTCCTCGAAGGCGCTTTGTATATTCCTTTCTTTACCCTGGAAATTATAATGTCTTTGATCTGCAACGCCGTAAATTTTCCTGATGCCCGCATCGCAGCTACAGCCATATTAACAGGAAAAATTTTCCTGGCGCCTTCAGCATCGAAACTGATGGGTGTTGCAAGATCTTTCCTGAATTGGCCCCATTCCCATTCAGTACGGCTAACAAAGCATATAAATCCGTTGGTGCCTTTACGGGCTATATAATAACCTTTGGTGGGGTCTAACAAATAAACCGTCGCACCGGTACGCAGGTAGGTGGGAAGGGAACTCAGTGCAAAGTCCGTTTCCAGGCTGGCTGGCATTTTTTCAAGCTGCCAATCAGCAGGTTTTTGTGCAAAACTTTGGATGGAAATAAATAGAGTGATAAGGAGTATTAAAACCTGCCGGTATTCTTTTGCCAATTTGATCATAATGCCCAGGATTAATTGCCATACTTAATTGTATGTATTGTGTTATGATAAAGTTATTATTTAAAATTGGCAAAAAAAGGGGCACAAACGCCATTTTTAGGGTGATTTTGCGCCAAACCGATGGGTTGCTACAATTTCAGCAAACGTTTAAATGATAGAAAAGCGTTGACTTCCAAAAGGAAACGTCCCGGCTTTCGCAAAAAGCCGGGACGGTTGACTGAAATAATGCCCGAAAGCGTGTGTTTTACTAACTGAAGAGGTTATTAAGGGTTCAGTCTATTGAAAGCGCCCTGAATTTCCTCCGGTGTTGCTTTGGCCATAGCATCGGCAAAGCCAAATGTAATTTCGGATTTCCCTTCAGCTAATTGCTGAAATACTGCATCGATAAAATCACTTACCGGGGGTTGCGTATCGTGCAAGCCTTTGCCGCCGAGGTCGGTATTCAGCGCGGGCGGGATTATTTCAATCACTTCGATGTTTTTTGGCTTCAGCAAATAGCGCGATGAAAGCGTAAACGAATGGAAAAATGCCTTGGTCGCACTATATACAGGCACCTTGGTAAACGGTACGAATGCTAAGCCTGATGTTACATTAAGGATAGCATTTAACGATTTTAAGCCACTGAAAAGCGCTGTTAAATGAACGGGCGCTTCAATATTAGTAGTGATCTCGCTTTTAGCACGTTCAAAAAAATTATCGTCCGAAATGGGCATCCATTGTTGTATGCCTGCGTTGTTTATAAGTACATTTAAATCAGGGTGATGCTCCGAAACCCAGTTAAAAAGGTCTATTCGATCTTCTTCGCTGGAGAGGTCACATGTTTTGGTAATTACACCAGGGAATTTATCGGCAACTTCTTGTAATACTGATTGCCGCCTTCCGCAAATAATTACGGTGTTTCCTTCCTGAATAAACCTTTCGGTAAGCCCAAGGCCGATGCCGCTTGCGCCGCCGGTAATTAAAATTTTATTGTTTGATAGTTTCATCTTTGATTATGTGTTTTTAAATTTTGATGATACAAAAGTAAGCAGGCATTACGGCGTCAGTTTGTATAATTCAATCTATTGTTTATCAAATTCAAATATGCAATAAAATTCTTCCTGCCAAAATATTACATTTGACAAGCGATTGACATATCCTGATAATTTATAGTGATTATCATATTCAATTTAAATACCAATAAGTTCAGTTATGCAAACTATCACTGTAGATGATTTTTACAAACATGCCTCGCAGAATACCCAGGAAAGCGTAGACTCACTTTTACCCTCGGGGATAAATAAAGAAATTGGGCATTTTAATGTATTTAGCCTGGTTGATTTAATGCCAAGGCTTAGGGCTGACCCAGGCCATATGCCTTATAATCGAAGGGAGTATTATAAGATCAGCCTGGTACGGGGCCGGAATGTTGCCGAGTATGCCGATAAGGTTGTTCATATTGAAAAGAACGCCTTACTGTTTGCAACGCCAAAAATACCTTATAACTGGATCCCGCAGGACACTGACCAGTCGGGCTATTTCTGCATATTTACCAGTGATTTTTTAGTGCAATCAAAAAGCGGTGCAATTTTAGATGAGTTGCCGATATTCCGCTCCGGGGCCTGCCCGATTTTCCAGATCACTGATGACGAGGCGGAAGAAATGGCACTGCTGTTTAAAAAAATGCAAGCGGAAATTACATCCAATTATCTTTATAAGTACGACCTGATCCGCAATTTTGTGATGGAGATGATACATTATGGCCAAAAACTTGAACCAATAACGACTTATAACACCAGCCACAATGCTTCTGCCCGGGTTTCTTCCCTGTTTATTGAGTTGCTGGAAAGGCAGTTCCCGATAGCATCTCCTCAACAAAAATTGGGCCTGCGCACAGCAAAAGATTATGCCGGCCGTTTGGCTATCCATAGTAACCATTTAAATAAAGTGTTAAAAGAAAATACAGGTAAAACCACTACAGAACACATCAGCAGCAGGCTGGTGCAGGAAGCAAAAATACTGCTCAGGCAAACCGATTGGAATATTTCGGAGATTGCTTATAGCCTGGGGTTTGAGCAATTATCGCATTTCTCCAACTTCTTTAAAAAACAAACATCTTTATCCCCGGTTGAAATAAGGAACCAGGCTATTTGAACCAGGTAAATAAGCACATTTAAATCAAAACACTAAATTGATAAAAGAAGCAGGCACCATTTCAGATCCCGAAGTAAATGCGGCCATAGCTGAAATACAATCAGACATTGAGGCAATAGAAAAAAATCCTTCGCTTTATGAAGATAAAAACTTTAATGAGCGTCTATATGCTATAGACTTTATTGAATTTCAAATTATGGATCATATTGAAAGCCTCCTGCAAAAGACAATACAACCGGATGAATTGACCTTGCTAAAAAACCGCGCTAAAAAAATAAAAATTGAACTTGAAGAAATTGATAATAACCTGTTTAAAAAACTTCGGGAAGATATCCGGACAGGTGGATATACAGAAAAAGGATTCAAAAATCTGGTTAATGAATATGTCGGTTTCAATTTAGACCACACCGAACACCAGGAAGAAGAGGGGTATGATAACCTTGATATTTTTATCAACGGGTTATTCCCTGTCCGGGTTGCGCCTGAACAGACCAAGTATTTAGAATCCGAAATGGTATTTTATCAAAAAACACCCGCCCGGATCATTTTCGAGTTTGTTGAGAAAGTCCGTTTTGTGCAGGAAGATGTTTTTTTTGATTTGGGTTCTGGCTTAGGGCAAGTAGCCATCGTGGTAAACCTGTTGACAGGTGCTAAAACCATAGGCGTAGAGTTTGAGCCGGCGTTTTGTGATTATGCAAAGGATTGTGCCGATGCGTTTAATTTATCAGGTGTGACATTTATTAATGTTGATGCCCGGAAAGCAGATTATTCCGAAGGGACTATATTTTTTATGTATACTCCCTTCAGAGGTGAAATGCTGCAGGAGGTTTTGGCGATCTTAAAGAAAGAATCGTTATCCCGAAAAATCAAGATTATAACTTACGGCCCTTGTACCGCCGATGTAGCCTTGCAAAGTTGGTTGGATATTGCTGGACCGTGGGATGGGAATATTTATAAGTTGGCTGTTTTTAATAGCTTATAGTTGCCTTTATGATGCCAAGAGCGAAGTGCAACTCGTGGTGCAGCATGGCTTCAGTTTTCAACTGCAAACGAGTTCTGATTTAGGAGCGTTCGTGTTCATTTCGCATACGATAAATATTCCGTAAATAACTAATAATCAGGAAATTGAATTTTACACAATTTAGGATTAAAATGTATACGATTAATTATCACCAATTAAATATTTGAAATAAACGCGAAATGAATGCCTGTTTATTAAAACTGTTCCGATTTATACAATTAACAAGTTAATCAGCGAAGTACTTTTGTTATTAATATTAAAATAACCCAACAGCATTGAACTTAGTAAAATGAAAGCACTAACATTATCGGCCCCCGGAACATCTGATGTACTTGAATATAAAGAAGTGGCCGACCCTGCATTGAAAGCAGATGAAATATTGGTAAGGATGGAGGCCATCGGCCTGAACTTCGCAGATATTATGCGAAGGAGCGGCGTTTATCCGTTAAGGGGCAATGCACCATATATAAACGGGTATGAAGGCGCCGGGGTGGTGATAGACAATAATAAGAATACGATGTTTAAGCCTGGTGACAGAGTAGGTTTTGCTGACGTTCCGTTTGCAAACGCAGAATTGGTGGCCGTTCCTGTTGCCCATGTCATACCATTGCCCGCAGATATTAGCTTTGAAACAGCAGCTTCGGTGTTGTTACAAGGGCTTACAGCCCAATTTTTAACGTCCGACAGCCATCGGGTAAACCAGGGAGAGACTGTACTTATACACGCCGCTGCAGGTGGTGTTGGGCAGTTGTTGATACAGGTATGCAAATTATTGGGCGCGAAAGTAATAGGCTTGACATCTTCAGAAAGCAAAAGGGATATTTCGCTTTCACTTGGTGCCGATCACGTTTTTTTATATAGCGAAGATTGGAAAGCAAAAACCTCAGCACTATTCCCTAACGGTGTAGATGTGGTTTATGACAGCGTTGGCAGTACAATGAAAGACAGCCTTGAAGTAGCCAGGATTTGTGGACAAGTAGTTTTATTCGGCTTGGCCGGCGACAAATTAGAGTTAGGCAACCCATTGTTGATAATAGCTAATTCTAAAACAATAACGGGGGGCGATTTATGGAATTATCTGACATCTGGTGAAGAACGTGTTAAAAGGGCGCAACAATTATTTGGATGGGTACGCAGCAAACAGCTAACCGTCTCCATTCCTACGCTGTTTAAACTTTCAGATGGCAAACAAGCACATGATTTTTTGGAAAGCAGGAAAAGTACAGGCAAAATCTTATTAATACCCTAACGGCAAATGCTACCGGGAAGCACGAATGCAATTTCGGTTTTATTTTCACATCCCTTAAATTTGAGATAAGTGAATTAAACTGGCGGCCATAAATATTTATCAATATTTTCGGAACCTGACAGAGAGGGTGAGTTACTCCCTCTCAAAATCTAATTAAGCAGGTGAGGTATTACTGGTAAAAGCATTCACGGCTAACGAAAGTTATGGCATTTGTGCCCATATATTTTAGCTGAAGATTAGATTACTACACTCTTGTTATCGATTAGTAAATTGTTGAGTTTGATTGTAAAGGACCATTTCAAGGCTATTATCCAGCTTATAAATGTCCTTATAGTTTAGTACTTCTCCTTTACTCACTATAGAAGTAATATAAGCGATTTTTAACGGAACCGGCTTTTGTAAAGTGAAATTTTTTGTTTGATACTTTAATATTGCTTTATCAAGCGCTGCTATTTTGTTTCCAGAGCCATCATATTTTAATAACAACGCTGCTAATTTTTCGGCATACTCAACCCTTACGCATCCATGGCTTAAATCCCGCTGCTGCTTTTTAAACAGTTGTCGTTCGGGAGTATCGTGCAGGTAGACATCGTAAATATTGGGAAAACGGAATACAACCAGGCCGAACGCCTTATCACAGCCCGCTGATCGCGTAACCCGATATTTCCGGGGATTTTGCTTAACAAGAGAAAGATTAGCGGCATTAGGTTCAATATACTCTCCCTTGCCATCGTAAATTGCATAGTGATTATTCCCCAAAAAGGAGCTGTCTTCTAATGCCCTTGGAAGTAACTCTTTCCTGAAAATTTTATTGCGCACCTTCCATTCCGGTGCTGTGGTAAAGTAACTTATTTGACTTCCCAGGGTCGGCGTAGGGTTTTCACTGGTGCCCACAATTGCCTTAAATTCATATGTGGAGTCAGCTTCATACAAAGTCAAAGTGTACGACGGTATATTAACCATTATGTAACTGCCACTGTCTACATTTGCCCAGCGCAGCCTTTCCATGTTTATCGCTAATAGCCTGATGTCACTTTCAGGTATTTCATAGCAGTCGCCTGTGTACAAACCTGTCCATAGGCGCATGTGATGTTGCATTTCAGTGTACTCTTTTGATTTAGGCTGAACATCGCCAATAGCGTTCATAAAATCTTTTTCCATAATGGCGTCGGTAAGTGCCTTTTCAGCCCTAAAGCCGGTAGTCAAACTGTCAATTTTCTTTGCCGGATAGTCAGGGTTAAGTTTCCCGAAATGGAGGTTATTTATAAAATTTAATAGGGCATCCGTCAGTATGATATCAAACCGGGCTTGTCTTTTAATAGTTATTGTCCCGGGTTTTTCAAGTATGTTATGCAGGTCATCATAGTTAAGCTCGTGCGGATGATAATCGTCGCGTGATAAGCCGAATTGTAGTACACAATCGATCAGCAACATTGCTTGCCATGTACTGCCGGTACCACTTTGCGGTTTAATCCAGGGAGAATTGAAATTTCTTTTTTGATAAAACGTTTTAACTGAATTGGGATAATAAAGGCTTAACTCATTGCTAACGAGTTGGCGTTCGATTTCAGCCGAAAGTGTGCTATCGGCTAAAATAAACACAGAAGATTTATTTATGCTAATTTTTTTTGCTGCTTGCCCGGCAGAAAAAACAAATAACAAACTAATCATAATTAGCGGCCTGTACAATATATTTTTCGAGTGTTTCATAACCCACAATTAATAGTCCAAAATTGCGAGCTTCCAGGTATTTAAATAATGACAGCAGTCACTGTCCAGGTTGATTTACAGCACATCTGGTGTCGCTAAATGAGTTGTCCACAATTATCCGCCTTGTTAACGATAAAAAAGGGCTCCGCGATCGAGGCCGTCCTTAAGGTATTTAGATTTCCTGCAAAGGCCTTTCAAAAGGCTAAATGGCATCCTTCATATCTTCGCGAAACTCTTGCATCAAATTACCCGGCTTCATCCGGATGAATACTAAAGCTTTTATCCGTAATTTATAACTCAGTGCTATTCACAGGCAAATTCAGTAAGGAAATATAAGTAACGGTATGGTTATCAGTTCGGGAAATTCCTCGGTGATATAAGGGCCAACGATCTCTTCAAAGTGAAACCGATGATTTACCATCACAAGCAGATCATTGTGCAAGCCATTTATCATTACATCAACCGCTTTTGTAAGGTCCTTTTCTCTAATGTTATTTAAAAGCAAGTTGTCGTATTTTACATTGGCGCATATCTCATCTTTAAAAACAGCAGTGGCATATTCTTCACGCATGTCAGGCAGGCCCTTTGCTGAAAGGTTGGCGATGGAAACGATTGCGCTCCACGGCTTTGCCAGCTCGATCAAAAAACGTACAAATTGAATGCGGCAATACCTTAAATCGGCTATGTATACCATCCGTTCTATCTGTTTTATTGACCAATGAAGCGGAACCATCAATAACGGACAACGCACCTTATTCATTAAAGTGTTGAAGTTAATATGCTCTTTTGATAGTGTTGTGGATGAGTGATGTGTTGCGCCCCTAATGATCATCCAAATTTGTTCCTTGTTTGAAAATTCAGCAAGTTGTGTTTCATTAAACAGGGTAACGTCCATCTCCTTCATCTCAGGCCTAAATCCAGCGTTCTGATCGCTCAGCTTTATTAATGCCCCGGTCAATTCTGGTTCGCAATCCCTAACTGTTTCATCGCCGTCTACTGTAAATATTTTTTCTTTATGCATAACGTCAACGGTTTTACAAGCATTGGCTACTAAAATATTTGCTTCCAATCCCCTGGCAATAACCAATGCGAATTTTGCAGCATGCGTGCCTTGCGGCGTACCGTCATTAAATACAAGTAAGGTCTTCATAATTTACTGATCAAAGAGAAATCAAATCACAAGTAAAGTTTGAAAATATTGTCAATAGGCGCAATGATTTCGGTCATCGTAAAAAGTGCCTCTCGTCATATAATGCAAAGCATGAATATCAGGCAACTACACACTCGTTCGTCCATTTCCAGTTTTTAATGCCTGGCATGTCGTCCAGGTAAGTACATATATATTCATGATGCTCCCTGAGTACTGCTTCGCAATGAGCAATAAAAGGCTCGGCTTGTAAGTGCATAGCGGGTACCCTTTTAACAGCTTCCATTGCCAGGTGGTAACGGCTCATTTCATTTAATACTACCATATCAAATGGGGTTGTTGTGCTGCCTTCTTCCATATATCCCCTAACGTGGAAACGTGCCGGATCCGGGCGGCCATGAACCAAATCATGAACAATACGTACGTAACCATGAAATGCAAAAATAACCGGTACTGAATCAGTGAATAGCGATTCAAAGTATTCTGCACTCATTCCGTGGGGGTGATAAGCCGCAGGAGATAAGGCCATCAGATCAACCACGTTAACTACCCTGACTTTAAGATCGGGCATATATTCTCTTAATATCCAGGCCGCGGCAACGGTTTCCAGTGTTGGCACATCACCCGCACATCCCAAAACGACGTCCGGGTTTTCCGCATCGCAATTTCCTGCCCAGGTCCACTCAGATGCCCCCCTGGCGCAATGCTCAATGGCTTCGTCCATAGTTAACCATTGCAATTCAGGTTGTTTCCCGGCAATTACTACGTTTACATAATCTTTGCTGCGCAGGCAATGGTCCATAACAGATAGCAATGTGTTTGCGTCGGGCGGCAGGTAAATTCTCGCCACAGCACTTTTCTTATTAATAACAGTATCAATAAAGCCCGGACCCTGGTGGCTGTAACCGTTGTTGTCCTGGCGCCAAACATGCGAGGTAAGCAGGTAATTTAATGAAGCAACCGGCTTACGCCATGCCAACTCATGCGCTGTTTTTATCCATTTGGCATACTGGCTAACCATTGAATCTACGATAGTAACAAATGCTTCGTAGCAAGGAAAAATGCCATGCCTGCCTGTTAACAAATAGCCTTCCAACCAGCCTTCACACAGGTGTTCGCTTAAAACTTCCATCACGCGACCATCCACCGATAATTTTTCATCGTTTGGAATAATGTTTTCCATAAAGCACCGCTCTGTTACCTCAAATACGGCCTCTAAACGGTTTGAATTAGTTTCATCGGGGCAAAAAAGCCTGAAGTTTTGGTTATCCTTGTTTAAAATAAATATGTCGCGTAAAAACTTACCTAAATTCCTTGTGCTTTCAGCTTCGGTAATGCCAGGTCCGGGTATAGCTAATTCATAGGTTCTAAAATCGGGTAATAATAACTCTTTTAATAAAAGGCCGCCGTTTGCGTAAGGCAAGGCCCCCATTCGCTTTTTACCCTTTGGTGCAAGCGCTGCCAATTCAGGAATTAATGTGCCGTTTTCATCAAACAATTTTTCTGGGCGGTAGCTCCGCATCCATTGCTCTACATATTTTAATTTCTTTAAATCGTCTTTAACTCCCATTAGTGGTACCTGGTGCGTACGGAATGTCCCCTCGATTGGAACGCCATCCCATTCTTTTGGGCCTGTCCAACCCTTTGGTGTCCTTAGTATTATCATCGGCCACTGGGCATGATGAATTTTTTCTTCCGCCCTGGCTTCGTGCTGAATAGCTTTTATCCGCCTGTATGCCTCGGAAACAGTACCTGCCATTTGCCGATGTACTACCAACGGGTCATCACCCTCCACAAACAACACATCGTAACCATAGCCCATAAATAATTGTGTTAACTCCACATCGCTCAATCTGGAAAGGACCGTTGGGCCGGATATTTTATAACCATTTAAATGGAGTATAGGCAGCACAGCGCCATCTCTTTTAGGATTAAGGAAATTGATAGATTTCCAACTGCCTTCCAATGGTGCGGTTTCTGCCTCTCCATCGCCCACCACACAAGCCACCAACAAATCGGGATTGTCAAAAGCTGCCCCGAAGGCATGAACCAGCGCATACCCCAATTCGCCACCTTCATGAATTGATCCTGGTGTATGTGCGCTCACATGGCTTGGAATACCGCCCGGAGTAGAAAACTGCCTGAATAAACGCAGCATACCCTCTTCATTTTGCTCAATCAGCGGGTAAATTTCCGAATAGGTGCCTTCTAAATAAGTATGCGCAACAATGGCAGGCGCTCCGTGGCCCGGGCCGCAAACATAAAGCACATCAACATCTGTATCGTTTATTAACTTGTTAAGGTGCACATAAACAAGGTTTAAGCCGGGCGATGTTCCCCAGTGGCCAAGTAACCGTGGTTTGATGTGTTCGGGCTGCAAGGGGTACTTTAGTAATGGGTTACCCTGAAGGTATATTTGGCCCGCTGACAAATAATTAGCGGCTTGCCAATAAGCATGGATGTTGAGAATTTCTTTTTCTGAAAGTGATTTCATGGGTCAATGATTAATAGTTATCTATAAATTTTTTGCTGTGATGAGCTATAATCCACTCTTCGTCAGTGGGTAGCACCCTGATCTGAACTTTGGCTGAAGTGGAAGAGATTATTTCATCGTTATTATAATTTGATTGCTTATGGAGTTTTATCCCTAAAAACTCCATGTTCATGCAGATGCGTTCACGCATAGTGGCCGAGTTTTCGCCAATACCGCCCGTAAACACCAGCATATCAAGGCCGCCGATGGCTGATGCTAAAGCACCGATAAATTTTTTAGCGCTGTAACAGAATAAAGCTAAGGCAGCTTTAGCTTCGGGATTTTGATGCTCATCGGTTAGCAAACGCTGTACATCGTTTGTGCCTCCAATTGCCTTTAATCCGGATTCGTTGCTTAGCAAACGGTCCAATTCCTCATACAACAAATTACCCTCCTTTAAAAGGAACAATATTGCGCCGGGGTCCAGGTCGCCCGGGCGTGTTCCCATAACTAACCCGCCCAGCGGGCTTATACCCATGGTTGTTTCTACACCAATTCCATTTTTAACCGCAACCATGCTTGCGCCATTGCCTAAATGGGCAATGATAATTTTTTGACGTTTTAGGTGAGGGACTTTCCGGGCGAGTTTTTTCATGATATACTCATAGGATAAGCCGTGAAAGCCATATTTCGTCAATCCTTTGTTGGTATATTTAGCAGGTAAGGGATAATCTTTCGCATATGCAGGCATGTTATTGTGAAACAAAGTATCAAAACAGGCCACCTGAATGGCTTTTTTAAAGGCAGTTTTGAACGTAATAATAGTATTTATTTCTGCCGGTAAATGATTGGGCGCCAGGTAAACCTGCTGTAAAAGAATTTCCAGTAATTCGTTTGTAATTACCTCCGGCAACCTATGTTTGGGTCCTCCCTGTATAACGCGGTGTCCTATTGCTGACAACGGATATTTACTTTGATTGCTTTCAAACCATTTAATTACTTCCGTTACCGCATCGCCAAGATTTGTAAGATATACCGGCTTATGCTCTAAAACTGAATGTCTATTGTCATGAATTGAAAACGCCCCGTTTGTGTTGCCGATATTTTTAATAGTCCCCTCCAATTCCATTTTCAGGGAATTAGTCCGGTATAAGCTAAATTTCAAGCTTGAAGAGCCGCAATTTACGCTTAGAATGAAATTTTTAGCCGACTGGTTCATATACCTAACTTATTGATGAGTTAATCTATACGAAGGTATAACCTGGTACCCTGGTAAAAAATGATGGCTGTATCGATTAAAAGTGATGCCGATCATGCAGATAATTTTCGGAATAACGGGCGAAGGTTGCTATTTGGTTTACATTAGGAGATCAAAACATTGGGTGCCTGCACCAATTTCCTAAAAAAGTGACCAACATCACTTTTCTACATGCATTTGATTACTTTTAACCTGAAATCATTTTTAGTTATTTGCGCGACATCCAACACATGGCCGGCGCATTATGAGGAATATTATGGAAAATGCGGCTTTGTTAAAAGCTATTATTGAAACTGCCATCGATGGTATCCTGACTATCAATGAAAGAGGTATCGTTGAATCGATAAATCCTGCCGCGTGCAGCCTTTTTGGTTATTCGCCGGCTGAAGTGATCGGCAATAACATTTCCATGCTGATGCCCCCGCCTGACAAGGAACAACACGACGAATATTTGGCCCGGTACCAGCGCACGCATGATCCGCATATAATTGGAATTGGACGTGAGGTTACTGGTTTGCGAAAAAATGGCAGCAAATTTCCATTCAGGCTCGCTGTTAGCGAGGTGCAATTGCTTGAGCGAAAAATTTATACCGGTTTTATACATGACACAAGCCATCAGCGGGAAGCCGAGGAAAGACTTAAAGAATATGCCATCCATTTGGAAGAACTGGTTGAAGAGCGCACGCTTTCATTAAAAAAGACTGTTGTAGCGTTGCAGGAGGCTAAGGAAGAGGTGAGTTTGTCGTTAGAGAAAGAAAAAGAACTCGGGCAGTTGAAAAGTCGTTTTGTGTCGATGGCTTCGCATGAATTCCGTACACCGTTGAGCGCAATTCAATTATCGGTATCATTAATTGATAAATATGCTGAGGGCCTTAACAGCGTTAATATTAACAAACATGTTATCAAAATAAAAAATGCCGTAGGCAACCTCACCACAATTTTGAATGATTTTCTTTCGCTGGAGAAGCTGGAAGCCGGAAAGGTGGAGCCCGCATTTGTCGATTTTGACCTCGTAAAGCTTTCGGAAGAGATAACCGAAGAAATGCAGATGGTTGCTAAAGAAAATCAAAATATTATTTACCAGCATACCGGGGTGGCCAGCGTAGTTAAACTGGACCAGAACTTATTGAAAAATTGTATTTTTAACCTGATAAGCAACGCGATCAAATATTCTGGCGAGAATACCTTTATTGAATTTAATACCGAGATCAACGAACACAAGTGTGTTATCACCATAAAGGATAACGGTATAGGCATACCTGAAGCAGATCAAAAAAGCCTTTTCGAGGCATTTTTTCGGGCGCACAACACCGGGAGTATTCCAGGCACAGGTTTGGGGCTTAATATAGTGGCGCGGTATGCCATGTTGATGAACGGCAAGGTTGATTTTAAAAGCGTTGTTAACCAGGGCACATTATTTACTATTTCATTTCCAATATCATGAGCATAAAAGTTTTAGTAATTGAAGATAATACTGATATCCGCGAAAATATTGTGGAGATACTCGGGCTGGCCGGCTATACTGTATTTGCTGCCTCCAACGGTAAAACCGGTGTTGACATGGCCTTAAAAAACTTGCCGGATATTATTTTGTGCGATATTATGATGCCCGAGCTTGATGGGTATGGTGTATTGTACATGATTAATAAAAACCCGGAATTGTCGGCTGTGCCTTTTATCTTTCTGACGGCGAAAGCAGAACGGCTCGACCTCCGTAAAGGCATGGAGATGGGTGCAGACGATTACCTTACAAAACCTTTTGACGACCTGGAGCTTTTAACCGCCATTGAAACCCGGCTGAAGAAGAAGCAAGCGCAGCAAGACTATTACAACAAGCCTTTGGATCAGTTGAATACGCTTATCGCGAAAAACACCGGCCTGGCCGAACTGCAAAAAACGATACAGGAAAGGAAGGTGCGCCCATTTAAAAAGAACCAGGTAATTTACTATGACGGAGATAAAGGCAACGGGCTGTACCTGTTAATAAGCGGGAAAGTAAAGACGATAAAAATGGCTGAAGATGGCCGTGAACTGATGACCGGCATTTATACAGCCGATGAATACCTTGGGATAAACGCCACACTTACCGATGATGCCTACGGTGATACTGCAACTGCCCTTGAAGATAGTACACTTTGCCTTATCCCGAAGGAACAGATAGAACGGCTGCTAAACTTATATCCCGAAGTGGGCCGGGAGTTCATTAAGTTACTGGCCAATGATGTTAAAGATAAGGAAGAACAGTTATTGCAGTTAGCCTATAATTCGGTGCGAAAAAGGATGGCAGGGGCGATGTTACGGATACATGCCCAGCAGCCTGGCGCCGACGATAGCTTTAAAATAAGCCGCGAGGACCTCGCGGCATTAGCCTGTATGGCCACCGAGACCGTAAGCCGTACATTATCAGATTTTAAAGATGAAGGACTCATCGATAAAAAAGGCAGCACCATAACAATTCTTGATGCAAAACGCCTGGCGAAAATGAAAAACTGACGAACGTCACTAATCCGCCTGACGGCGCTCATTAGCCAAGTGTAAAACCCAAGCTATTTTTGCATTAATAAAATAGTTTTGCGGATGAAAGCAGTAGCGTACAGCATCAGATCTTTTGAAAAAGAATTTTTAGCTAAATCCAACCAAAAGAAACACGAGATCACTTTAATATCAAATGCCCTTGGCCCTGATACTGTTGGCTATGCCGTAGGCAAGAACGTTGTTATTGTTTTTACAAACGATGATGTTTCGGCCCCGGTAATCGAAAAACTGGCGGCTTTAGGCATAAAGTTTATTGTGACACGGTCAGTCGGTACTGATCATATCGATATAGAAGCGGCCGCACGTAATGGAATAAAAGTAGCAAATATTCCATCCTACTCTCCGCAAGCAATTGCCGAGCACGCGGTAGCCCTGGCATTCACCCTTAACAGGCACTTAATTAAAGCTGATAAAAACAGTCACCTTTTTAATTTTAGAAATGATGAACTGATGGGTTTTAATTTTGCCGGAAAAATTGTCGGTCTTATTGGTTTAGGAGCCACAGGCAGGGCGGCAGCAAATTTGTTTAATGGTTTAGGCTGCAAGGTGATTGGTTATGATGAATGTTTTCCTGCAGATTTTCCAAATGTCGTACCTGTAGATTTGGCTGGCCTGTTGGCAATGTCAGATATAATCTCCCTTCACCTCCCGTTAACCAAAAACACCGAACATATCATCAATAGCACTACGCTCCATCACATGAAGGATGGCGTGATGCTGATAAATACCTCAAGGGGCGGGTTAATTAACACCAAAGATCTGTTAGCATACCTGGATACCCGCAAAGTTGGCTATGCAGGCCTTGATGTTTATGAATATGAGAAAGGCCTGTTTTTTGAAGACCACGAAAATGACGCAGTAAAAGATCCGTTGTTAAAAAGTTTATTAGACCGGCCAAACGTTATAATTACCCCCCACCAGGCCTACTTAACGCGCGAAGCCTTACAGGAAATTGCCGATCAAACCATTAAAACCCTCGACTTATGGCAGCAAAATAAATGTGCTGACGGTGCTTGTACGTGTTCAAAAAAACTGTAAAGCAGTTAACCATAACGATGACAAAAACAAGGTAACAAATGCTCACTGAAAGTCAAATTCCTGGCCTCGCTACAAAGTATAATGTGCCCGCGCCGCGTTATACAAGTTACCCAACAATGCCCTACTGGGATATAAATTCGTTTACTCCGGAACAATGGAAATTATCTGTAAAGAAATCTTTCGATGAAAGCAATCAACAGGAAGGCATCAGCCTTTATGTCCACTTGCCATTTTGCGAAAGCCTGTGTACCTACTGCGGTTGTAATACCCGCATTACAAAGAACCACAATGTTGAGGTGCCTTATATACTGGCGGTTTTAAAAGAATGGCAAATGTACCGGGAGATTTTGCAGGAGGCGCCCGTGATCCGTGAGATACACCTGGGCGGCGGTACCCCAACTTTTTTCAACACCAAAAATTTAGAATTACTTATTAACGGCCTGCTGGATGGGGCGGTTATGCACCCGATGGCTGAATTTAGCTTTGAAGGGCATCCCGGCAACACAACCGATAAACACCTGCGTACTTTATATAACCTCGGCTTCCGTCGGCTAAGCCTGGGTATACAGGATTTTGACCCAAGAGTGCAATTTATTATTAACAGGCACCAAAACTTTGAGCAGGTGCTGGCGGTAACCGAAAAAGCAAGGAAAATCGGTTATACCTCCATTAATTTCGACCTTATATATGGCCTTCCGCTACAAACTATTGATAGCCTGGTAAATACAATGTACCTGGTTGCGGGGCTAATGCCAGACAGGATCGCTTTTTATAGTTATGCCCATGTGCCGTGGATAAAACCGGGGCAAAGGCGTTTTACAGAGGATGATTTACCAAATGCCAATTTAAAAATCAAACTTTACGAGTTGGGGAGAAGCCTGTTGAAAAGTTATGGCTACCTGGAAATAGGAATGGACCACTTTGCCCTGCCAACTGATGAACTGATAAAGGCTGAACGTGCCGGCCAGCTGCATAGAAATTTTATGGGATATACCCACCAGCATACGCAATTGCTGATCGGTTTAGGGGTATCATCCATAAGTGATTCTCATTACGCATTTTCGCAAAATGTAAAGGTTGTAGAAGATTACCTGCAACTTGTAAACAATGGCGAACTACCAATCCTAAAAGGCCATTTGATGACCGATGAAGACCTCATCATAAGCAAACACATCTTGAATATTATGTGTAAGGGGTTTGCCATCTGGAACCATTATATCGAACCTTGCCGTGCGGTGTTTGATGGCATCGAACGGCTCAGGTCAATCGCTGAGGATGGACTGATAGAACTTAATTCCTTCGGGCTAACCGTTACAGATGATGGGAAACGTTACTTACGCAATATCTGCATGGCGCTCGATGCCCGGCTTTGGGCAGACAAACCATCAACCCAGCTTTTTAGTATGGCGATTTAGCATAAGCCTGTTTTCAAATCTGTTAGATATTAATAGCTTAATTTTTTTTGAAAGGGTTTTGCAGCTGCCGGTAATAACGCTTTATCTGTATTCTGAAGATATCATAAATCAGTGTAAAAAAAAGGATAGCGACCGGCGCAAAGAATGCATGAAAGCCCATGAAACGAAATAAATAAGCCCCGCACAAAGCCCCGCACATAAAGAAAAGTATAATAGCCGACCGCAATTTGATCCTGGCCTTGAGGGTGGCCCTGTCATCACGGTTTTTTTGAATTACCTGGGCAAGTTCTATTCCCAAATCCGTAAAAGTGCCGGTAAGGTGCGTAGTCCTTACCACAGACCCTGAGACCATTGATACTAATGAGTTTTGAAGGCCCATTGCAAAAAGCAGGCTGCCTGCAAATAACTCTTTATCCACTAAACTGCCATCATATTTATATCCTCCTAAGGCAACCGCAAGCAGGATAACAGTTTCTATTAAAATAGGAATAACATAGGAGTAGCGCTGGTTTCTGCCGATCCATGACACGATGAAACTTGAAATAAAGGCCCCTGCCAGGAAAAGAAACATCCATAAAGCCACCACGCGAGCGGTCTTCCAATCCTGCATGGCTATGCGCTCTGCAAAAAGGGCCGCATGGCCCGTTACGTTGGTAGTAAGTACCGAAAATGCCAAAAAACCTGCGGCATTAACAAAACCGGCAGTTAAGCCAAGCAGCGTAGCCAGTCTAACGTTATGCGTATTGGTTCGTTTAGTACCGACGTGTCTTAACATACGATGGTTATAATTGTGCCTATACGTCTATAACCATATAACTGTCAGCACTTTTATTGATTTCGAAAGACCCGGATTATGGGTTATTATGATCAAATAAAGTTACTAAAACTATCTCAAACGCACTCATAGTACTACACTTTTACCAAAATATGCCCAGTTTACTTTTTTCACGATCCCGGTACCCCCATTCTTCGCCTTCCGCCAACTCGGGGTAATCATAGCCCTTTTCAGTTAAAACCAAATACACCATCGCAATAATAACAATTGGTGAAAATAAGTATATGAAAGCACACAAAACAGGGGCTGTACCAGTGTACCCCAAAGCCGTCATAGTAAAAAGAAACAGCGTCGCTAACGCTATAGAAATAATTGTTTTCATCGTAAAGTGTTTTTAATCAATAACATAAAATATCCTCACGGGGTTTTAAGAAATTTCATGAAAAATGATTATTGACCGTTATAAAATGACCGTTGTCATTTATTTTATTATTCTTTAGGTATATATTTATATTTATGTGGGAACGAGGAATATGGAGACTTAAACAACTATGAAACAAGTAGTTGTTATTGAAGAGGATGATGACACACGGTTTATTATCGAATTTATTATAAAGGAACTCGGGTATATCGCCCTGTGCTTCAAAAACATATTATCGATAGACAAAATCATTGAGATTAAACCGGATATTATTTTGATAGACCATTCCTATCTCGATGGCCAGGGAGGTGTACTATGCCAAAAACTAAAGTCTGCTCCTTCGACCATAGGTATACCAATAATTTTAATGTCAACGCTGCTTAGCGTGGCTGCAATTGAGGGAGCAGACGAAGCTGATGCATTACTTGAAAAACCATTCGATGTTGAAGAGCTTAATAAAGTACTCCTGCAATTTTAACATGACCGGCCGGGTTAATGGCAAACCGTTACACCACCGGTTTGTTTGGCTGGGCTCAGGTATGGAATGTTTAAATTTAATCCCCTTAAAATAAACCAAAAACCAAGGCAAACCATAACATAGGGAATAACACGATTTATCCGCCTGCGGACCATTGGACCTATGAACCCCGAACTAATAGTTGCCAGGAGCATTAATGGGAAAGTCCCTGCCCCAAACCAAAACATAAATTGTGCTGCCGTTATCGGTGACGGGGTATTGACTGCGCCGGCTAACGCAAGATAAACAAAACCACACGGAAGCAGGCCATTAATTAACCCTATAATAAAATGCCCCGAATGGTGCCCCAGTGCGTAGCTTAACAGTTTATTGACGGGCAACATTACCGCAGACAAAAATTTATTGCCTGATAGGTGTATCTTAAAAAGCCTTGTAATACCTGCCATAACAATAAGTAAGCCGCTTAACAGGCTTACGCCCTGTTGCAATCCGTATACCCATAGTTGCTTACCAATTACACCGATCAGCAACCCTAAAAATGTATAAGTGATGATACGGCCAAAATTATAAAGTATTTTATCTGCTACAACCAGCCACCATTTATTTTCAGCCATTGGAATTGCAAAAGCCAGCGGTCCGCACATACCTATACAATGTATGCTGCCAAATAAGCCGATGAAAAAAGCGATGGAATTATTACTCATTTTATATAAACTTCGTGCTGGTACAGGTAGGCTTTGTTGTCGCTTTTCCAGTCAAACACTAAAGCCCACTTTCCTTTTGCAAGGTGTTTTGTTAATATTAAGACAGGATTGCCATTTTTATTATCAAGGGCGAAGGTTGTGTCCCGTGCATCACTTGATGGCCGCGACATTCTTACTTCGCCCTTTATCAGTTGAGAAAAGGTAAGTTTAATACAGCAGGTGTCAATTTCAATTACCGGGGCTGCATGGTCTTTTGTCACTTGAGCTTCCCGGTTATAATCATGATCAAAATTTAATCCGTCTTCATAATACTGATGGTCATATTCGTCATTTGGCGCACTAAACATAAAATAGCTAAGCCCGCTAATAAATAGTACAAATGTTATTAATATCGCTACTGTTGCTTTTCCCCAATTCATTGTTTTATTTATTAAAAGGTGCTACAAATTCTGTTGTTACGGTTTGTATTACTTTATTGCCTGATATTAACTGCAAACGGACATCCGTTTTAAATGATCGGATCTTGTTTGCCGGTATCAATACAAAGAATACGGTTTTCATATCGTTGCCTTTAGTAATTGTCCCCGGGGCCTGTATGTATTTTATTTTAATGTCAGGGTCTTCCGGCTTCAATATTATAGTCCGGCTAAAATTGGCTTTATTGGTTATATCCGCATTGTAAATATTGCTGATATTGCCATTAGGCTGTTCCTGGTACAACATGCCCGAACCCCGCATAACCGTAATATCCATATCACCCCGGCTGAAAATAAAATAGCATAAAACTGTCATCAATACTGCAATAACACCGCTGTACCCCATCATCCGCGTGGTAAACCCGGGCTTCGTTTTGGTGCGGATCATTTCTTCGGAGAAATACCCTATCAGGTTACGCGGTTTATGTATCTTATCCATTACCTCATCACAGGCATCAATACATGCAGTGCAGTTGATACATTCCAGTTGGGTGCCTTTGCGAATATCGATCCCGGTAGGGCAAACAGCAACGCATAAGCTGCAATCAACGCAGTCGCCGGTTAAGGCGAGCCCAGTTTTATCCAATTTGCCGCGTGGTTCGCCCCTAACGTCGTCATAAGCAACAACCAGCGTATGCTCGTCCATCAATACGCCCTGCAGCCTGCCGTATGGGCAAATCACTGTACATACCAGTTCGCGCACCCGGCTGTAAACCAGGTAAAAAACGAGGGTAAATACCCAAATGCTGGCAAATCCAACCCAGTGGGTGTATACAGGTTCAACTATTATCTTAACCAGACTTTCGCTGCCTATGATATACGCCAGGAAAGTGTTAGCGATGAGGAAAGAAACAATGACAAAAATAAAATGCTTGGATACTTTTTTCATTATTTTATCCTTGTCCCAGGCAGCTGCATCCAGCTTTTTTTGCTTGTTCCCATCGCCCTCTATCCATATTTCAATTTTGCGGAACACCATTTCCATAAAAATGGTTTGAGGGCATATCCAGCCGCAAAATATCCGCCCAAAAGCAATGGTAAAAAGCACTACACATACGATAAACACGAGCGAGGCAAGCATAAACAGGTAAATATCCTGCGGCCAGAAAACCTGACCTGCTATTACAAAGTGCCTTTCAATTACATTCAGTAACAGCATCGGCTGCCCGTTTATACGTAGAAACGGACCGCTAAAAAAAAGCGCGAGATAAACATAGCTCAAGCAACTGCGCCACCTGTAATATTTACCTTTCCGAAGTAAGGGATATATCCATTTTCGTTCACCGGCATAGTTTGCTGAAAGTAAAGCATCCATCTAAATATTTAATTAGCAGCAGTTTTTTTATCGTCGTCCGGCTCCATTACACCCTGTGGCGCTTTTGCATTTGGTGGATTGGAACCGTGCAACGATTTCACATAGTTAACCACATCGGAAATTTGTTTTGGTGACAGCACTTTTTCCCATGTAGGCATGCCTTTTACCAAAACACCGTATTTTACCGTTTTAAATAAATCATTTATTTTACTGCCATGTAGCCAGTAGTTGTCAGTAAGGTTTGGCCCCACGTTACCCTGGGCGTGTTCACCATGGCAGGCAACACAATTTGTTTTAAAAATAACTGCCCCTGAGGCGATAACTGCCGGATCGTGGACCAACTTCACAGTATTTTCATCAACCAGGTTAGCAGCTTTACTTAAATATAATTTGTGAGCTGCATCTGCTTGCGCCATTTCGGTTTTGTACTCTTCGTACTGTAGCTGGCCCGTATGGAAAACATGATAGTTGAGTAAATAACCTATTGCGAAAATGATAGTTCCATAGAATAAATACATAAACCAGGCCGGGGTTGGGTTATCCAACTCCTGTATTCCATCATATTCATGCTCTATCAGCAAATCTTTTTCAGCAGACATTGGTTGCAGCGATAATAGCTTTTCCCAAACCTCGCCCTTTCTTTTCGGCTCTTTATCCTTCACCACCTTCAGCTCGGCAACTATTTGTTCATTGGAATAGCCCTGGGATTTTAGTAATACCCTTGTCAATACTTTAAATGCTCTTAACACTACCAACATGGCAACAATAAACAGCGTCAGCATGACTATGATGGATCCGTAAGCGATATAGTTTTGAGTTTCACCTGAGATCAGGCTATGATCGTCCTCTGCTAAAACCGGTTGAATTAGCATGGTTAAACCCATCGTTCCAATTGCGGTCAGGTATTTCATAATTGTACGTTTTGATTTGAATTAGATGTACCGTCTTCCAAAGGCAGATCGCTCATGCGGTCCACATGTTGTTTTTTAGTAATGAATAGAAGGATGGATACTGTTACAAAAAATACCAGGAATATCCACAGGGAGAAGATCAAATACATTTGCTCCCCCGAAACGTTTTTTACAAATTGATCAAACATAATATTGTTATTTGCTGGCTGTTTTATTTGCTTTAATATCCATTCCTAATCTTTGCAGGTAAGCAGTAATGGCAATGATCTCTTTCCTGCTGGAAACTTCAATATGATTTTGGCCCAGATCGGCTGCTATGGCTTTCGCCTGGATATCAAGATCATGGTTGGCTTGATATTCATAGCCTTTTGGATAAGGTACGCCAATTTTTCGCATAGCGTTTATTTTGGCAATAGTGGTGGTCGTGTCCAGGTCTTGGGTTATCAGCCAATCATAATCAGGCATAATACTACCAGGCGACATCAGGCGTGGGTCCATAAGGTGATTATAATGCCATGCATTTGGATATTTTCCACCAACCCTTGCCAAATCCGGCCCTTTTCTTTCTGAACCCCAAAGGAACGGATGGTCGTAAACAAATTCCCCGGCCTTACTGTATTCGCCATATCTTTCAGTTTCTGATCTAAACGGCCGTACAGTTTGTGAGTGACAACCCAGGCAGCCTTCCCTAATATATATATCGCGACCCTGCAATTCCAAAGGTGTATAAGGTTTTACACTGGCTATAGTTGGAATATTTGATGCGATGGTCAACGTTGGCATTAACTCCACAAATGAACCGATCAGTATCACCAACAGGGCGGCGATCATCAATTGAATAGGGCGGCGTTCGAGCCTGCGGTGCCAGCTGTTTTCTCTTGGGATTGTGTTTACAGGCGCCAGCGCCATTGCTTGTGCCGGTTCATTGGCCTGCAATTTGCCCTGTAGCGCTGTGCGGGTTAAATTGTATGCCATTACAATAACGCCTGTCAAATACATGCTACCACCCAATGCACGGGTAACCCACATAGGTATAATTTGAAGTACAGTCTCTAAAAAGTTATATTTCAGTATGCCTTCAGGTGTAAACTCCTTCAACATAAGGCCCTGGGTAAACCCAGCCCAATAAAGTGGGATCACATAAAATAGTATACCTAATGTGCCTATCCAAAAGTGAAATGAGGCGAGTTTTTTAGAAAAAAGCTGAGTTTTATAAATACGGGGTATCAGCCAGTACAAAATAGCGAATGTTAAAAATCCATTCCATCCCAATGCACCAACGTGAACGTGGGCGATGATCCAATCTGAAAAATGTGCTACTGCATTAATTTGTTTAAGCGATAGCATTGGCCCCTCAAATGTTGCCATACCGTAAGCAGTTAAACCTACTACCATAAATTTAAGCACAACGTCATCGCGCACTTTATCCCATGCACCACGCAGGGTCAGCAAGCCGTTGATCATACCACCCCAGCTTGGAGCAATAAGCATAATTGAAAATGCAACACCTAATGATTGTGCCCAGCCTGGCAATGTTGAATACAACAGGTGATGAGGCCCTGCCCAGATATAAATAAATATAAGCGCCCAAAAATGCAGGATACTTAGTTTGTAGGAATAAATAGGGCGATTAGCCATTTTGGGAAGGAAATAATACATCATCCCTAAATAAGGCGTGGTCAGAAAAAAATGCCACGGCATTATGCCCGTACCACCACTGAACGAGGGCATCCTGCACGCCGGCATAGATCATGTAGCTTTTCCAGAATGTAACTGGTATTTCAGCAGAATTTACAATGTGTAAAACTGCTATAGTAACAAAAGTGGCTATGTAAAACCAAATGGCAACATACAGGTGCCGTTCGCGGCGCTTTATGATGGTGCCAAACATGTTTATCCCGAAAACCACCCAAATTATGGTGATTGCGATGTCAATAGGCCATTCCAATTCTGCATATTCATGCGATGTTGTGATGCCCAGCGGTAATGTGATGAGCGCACTTACAATAATTAGTTGCCAGCCCCAAAAGTGTATCGCGCTTAGCGTATCACTAAACATACGGGCTTTTAGCAGGCGTTGCAGGGAGTAATATACCCCCATAAAAATGGCATTGCCCACAAATGCAAAAATAACCGCATTGGTATGCAATGGTCTTATCCTGCCGAAAGTCGTGTACTGGCTGTGCATATTGGCAGCCGGATGAAATAATTGTATGGCCAGCAGAAGGCCTATACTCATCCCGGCTATCCCCCAGATCACGGTGGCTATACCGAAATTTCGGACGATTTTGTTGTCGTAAAAAAAAATTTCAGGCTGCATAAAAATTGATTGTTTATGGATGTAAAACTATTCTGGATTGGCGAAGTAGAGTATGACGTCAGTTAGCCCAAAAAATGATGTTGATCATTTTTTATCGTTTGTTTCTTTAGCATTGACTATATGTATTGGCGGCGTATGCATGTCGTCATTGTCATCGAGCAGGATACGCATGGAAGGGGTGTACAAATCATCGTTTTGCCCGCTTTTTTGTGCCCAAAAGAATGCCCCGAGAAAGATGAGGGCCAGCAAAACGCTGCAGCCAATCAAAAAATATAGTATGCTCATAACAGGTTGCGTTTTTTTGCTAACAGATGTGTTGCCAGCGTTGTAAATGAAATAATGGTTACAGTGCTTAAAGGCATTAATATGGCGGCAACCAATGGGGATAATTTTCCGGTCACAGCATAGCTTAACCCTATAAGATTATAGGTTAGTGAGATGAGAAAAGAACAATAGATGACTTTTACTGTGTCCTTCGAAAAACGCAAAAATGACGGTAGTTTTTTAAATGATTTGCCATCCAATATTGCATCGCTGCCCGGCGAAAAATTATTTACGTTATCCGTAACAGCCACGCCCAGGTCGCTTTGTTTAAGTGCGCCGGAATCATTGAGGCCATCGCCTATCATCATCACATTGTGCCCGTTTTTTTGAAGAGTGCTGATAAAATCCAGCTTCGCCTGTGGCGACTGGTCGAAATGCATAGTGCCCGGATCTTTAAAAAATTGTACCAGGTCCTGCCGCTCGTAATCCCGGTCCCCGGATAATAAATACAATTTATATTTGCGCAGCATAGCTGTTATAGCACTTAAACCATCCCGGTATTGATGTGAAAACTCAAAATATCCGCGATAAACATCGTCTATAAGTATAAGTACCTTTGTAGTATTGCCGGAACTATAACGCTTGTCAAATACAAACAATTCGTTCCCGATGCGCAGTGTATGATGGCCAACCGTCGCTAAAATGCCTTTACCCGGCAGCTCCTCGTATTTGTTTACCAGTTGTTTTTCTTGAGGACCCAGGTACCTGCATATCATCCTGCTAAGCGGATGAATGGAATTGCTGCAGGCACTGTAAATTAACTGTTTCTCATCGGCCGATAAAATTGCTTTATCCTTCACGGTGTTTCCATCACCTGCAGTGATCGTGCCCGTTTTATCCATTACAATAGTATCTATTGCTGCCATCTGTTCAACCACCCGGGTGTTTTTCAAGTAAAACAGGTTTTTGTCAAAAATGCTTAGCGCTGCCGACATTGTAAATGGCGTACTTAACGCCAGGGCGCAGGGGCATGCTACTATCAATACAGCGGTAAAAGCCGCCACCCCTCGTTTTAGATCTGTTTGCATCCAAAAAAATAAAGATCCAAAGGCGACAATGAGCAAAACCACTGTAAAGTATTTGCTTACTTTTTCATTAAAGGTTTGTGTTGTGTTGTGCTGTTGCCCGGTAAATGCCTCGTTATTCCATAATTGGGTAAGGTAACTTTGCGACACCGGCTTTATAACCTCCATCTCGATAGCTTCCCCGGTTTGCCGCCCCCCGGCGTAGATGATCTCACCCAATGTTTTTTGCACCGGTAATGCTTCCCCGGTAACAAAGCTAAAGTCTATCATGGCATCCCCCTTCAATAAGATCGCATCAGCGGGGATAATCTCGCTATGGCGAATAATTATCCTATGCCCGGTTTCCAATTTTGATAATGCTATTGGCGTTTCAACTTCTTTATCAATGATATGCACCGCGACCGGAAAAAAAGACCGGTAATCACGCTCAAATGAGATGTGGTAATATGTTTTCTTTTGTACAAACTTGCCTATCAGTAAAAAAAACACAAGGCCGCAAAGCGTATCCGAAAAACCGGGATCATGATTAATAATTACCTCGGTACACGAACGGATAAATAGAACCGCGATACCGAGTGCCAGCGGGAAATCAATATTTAATACTTTATTGCGCAGATTTTTCCAGGCGGAAATAAAATATTCCCTCCCGCTATAAAAAACAACAGGCAGCGTAAATAATATATTCAGGTAACCAAAAAAGTGCCCGAATGACTGTTCATAAGCTGATATTCCAAAGTACTCGGGAAAGCTAAGCAACATCACGTTGCCAAAACAAAAGCCTGCTACTGCAATTTTTTGTACCAGTTTATCGCGTGCAGGTGTATTTTGCTTTTTAATAATATCCTGCAAGCTTATAAGGGGCTCATATCCTATTTGCGTAAGTAATTCGACCAGCTGTTTCAGGCTTATTTTATGATGATCGAACCTGATATTTAATTGCTTTTTCATAAAATCAACCCGGCAATAATGCACCGCCGGATTGATTTTATGTAACTGCTCAAGCAGCCAGAGGCAGCTGCTGCAATGTATATGCGGGATATAGAAGGTAACCGTTGTAATGTGCTGATCGGTGTAGTCAATCAACTCGCTGATGATCGATGGCTCATTTAAATAATCAAAACGTTTACTGCTGCCCGTTTGCGTAGCACCCGGATGATCGTTGTAGTTGTAGTAATTGCATAACTTGTTGGCTGATAATATTTCGTAAACACTTTTGCACCCGTGGCAGCAAAAGTGTTTGTCATCACTGATATGTTGTTCCGTAACGCAGTCATCCCCGCAATGGTAGCATATCGTTTTATCAATTACAGTATCTGATATCATTCCGAAATATTTATTTTTCAAAACTCCCGTATTGCCTATTAATAAAGAATGATAGGAAATGATCAAAAAAGTGATGCTTGTCAGATTTTTAATTCGAAACATCGTTCGGACAGTTAATCACTTTTTGCAATGGGAAGCGGGATCAACGATTAAAACGAGGAAAAAGTGATAGAAAAGTTTTTGAAATGTGACGCTGGTCATCTTTTACGGTTGGCAGAAAAATAGCTTTGCACCAATTGAAAACAACGATAGCTGCTGACCAGCCGGACGACACCTTATTTGCCCGGATTTAAAGCGGCCAGTCAGTTTTATATTAAAAAATATATAAGCGTTATGGGCCATACATTTCACATACCAGTACTTGGACTTGGATACTCTATTGATACTCCTTTAAAAGTTGCGCGATACGGCATTTCCTCAGTGGTATCAATTGTAGATGATGATTTAATTGAGCGCATGAGGGAATACCACATGCAGCTGCTCGGCGAAACATATATACCGATCAAAAAAAAAACGACGACGATAGCAGGGCGCGGCGAATAACTACTTACCTTAATTTTATGAAAAGAGTTGTTGACCGACAGCTCGAACAATTGAAAGCCCAGGATTTTGATCCCGGCAGTGAGTTATCCTATTACTTCAGCCTGTTGCCCGAGCGGTCGAGATTGCGGCAGGGTTACGACCTGATGATGGAGTTTCCTGACAATTACCAAAAAAAGATCTTCCAGGACAGGCTGCGGAAAGAAATGACCTCAGGTGCAATAGACGTTAATATAATGTCGAAAGTTGATAAGCTGAACTTTGCAAAAACGGGAGAGTTTATGGGCCAGCAAAATACCGACGCGCTGGCAGCACTTCGGGGTTTTGCAAAAAGCGATCTGCGGTCTTCTGTTATCTTGTCCGCTGGTTTGAACCCGAGGCTATATAGCTATATTGAATGTTTTGACGATTTCTTTCCCGACGAAAATGGTGTGACCAAGAAGAGGATTATCCTGAAAGTAAGCGATTTTAGATCTGCCTTTATACAGGCTAAATTTTTGGCAAAAAAAAAGGGCTATGGGTTTCGGAATTCCGCATTGAGTCGGGCTTAAATTGCGGGGGGCATGCTTTTGCTACTGAAGGTTATTTGCTGGGGCCGATACTTGAAGAATTTAAACAAAAACGGCCTGCAATGCGTGAAGACTTGTTCATTAACTATCAGTCGGAATTATTAAAAAAAAGGCATTCTTATTGACGCGGCGCCAAAACAAAAACTAACTGTTCAGGGTGGTATCGGAACAGCAATGGAAAACGAATTTCTACTTGATCGCTATGACGTGGATGCAACGGGGTGGGGAAGCCCTTTCCTGTTAGTGCCGGAAGTAACCAACGTGGATAATGAAACACTAAAACAACTTGAAGGCGCCGGTGAGCAAGATTTTTATCTGAGCGGTGCTTCGCCATTGGGCATACCATTCAACAACTTCAGGTATAGTTCATCGGAGGCCCAACGCGTTAAACGTTTGGACGCCGGCCGACCGGGCAGCCCATGTACAAAAAAATATCTGTGTACCAATACTGAATTCACCGAGCTGCCAATTTGTACAGCATCAAGGGAATACCAAAATCTGAAGATAAAACAATTGCAAACCCAGGTTTTATCGCCCGTTGATTATACTGAACAACTCGATAAAATAACCGAAAAAATCTGTTTATGTGAAGGGCTATGCTCATCCACCTATATTAAATATCAAATTGTAAAACCCAGGGAGAATAAAGCTGTTGCCATTTGTCCGGGGCCGAACCTGGCCTATTTTTCAAATACATATTCATTGGAGGAAATGGTTAAACATATTTACGGACAGGTTGACCTGCTTGATAAAGTAAAGCGGCCACATATGTTTCTTAAGGAGCTCAATCTTTACGTAGATTATCTTCAGGCTGATATTACAGCACACCTGAAGAACCTGGACGATAAAAAAAGAAAACAATTGGTTAATTTCAAAGCCCAGCTGCAGGAAGGCATAAATTACTACAAGCAACTTTTCAACTGCCTGCCAAACCAGGCAGCAGATTTTTTACAGGCATTTTATAACGAATTAATTATTTCAGAAAATAAATTAAACGGAACTGTGATTTAACGGGGGCTACGCAGTTGCCGGGAGTATCATTAACGGGATTGTGAGGTGATGGGTGGCTGCCGGTGTGTTTGCCAAACTAAAAAACCGTTTTAACGATTGATGGGACTGTTGTGTAATAGCCAGCATATCACACTTTTTATTTTCCCTTAGCCATTTCCACCCGTTTATCATCCTCTCATCCGAAATACTGCGGTAATATGCCTTGCCATAATCTACGTTGTAATGGAGGCTATTTATTAACTTTTGTTCCCGGTGTTGCTGATCATAGCCTTCATTATTGATATTGGACACCATGATATCGGCCGAAAAGTCTTGCGTAATATTTAACAGTGAGTTTATATAAGTGGCATCGCGATCATCGAGGTTTGCTAAAAATGCGATCTTTTCGGGATTTTTAACAGCCGCACCATCAGGGACGATCAGTACGGGAACATTTGCCCAATCAATTATTTTCTGGCAGCTACTGGTCAACGCAAATGTTGCTATATCATTATCTTCAGGAGCGGCCACCACAATAAACATAATATCCTCATTGTTTATAATTGATGACATTACATCCTGTATTTCGTGGTTTTCGTTATCGCAATTTATTTGAGGCACCGTCGTCCCCGGGAAATTCCGCTGGTCAAATTCCAATGCAAGCCTTGATGCCATTGTTATTAAACTGTCCGGTTCTTCGCTTTCTGTATCCAAGCTATCCCAACCGCCAACTATCGGCTGAAGTGCGGGCTTCATAGCTACCGGCTTTAAACACACAGAAAATAATGTAATGCCGGCTTTTAGTTTTTTTTGCCATGTGCATGGCATACCGCGCCGCGTGCGCAGCCTGTTCAGAAAAGTCTGTAAATACTGCTATTGTCTTCATATTGCCAATTGCGGATAAGGCTATTCGTGTATTTGTGTGCCTTCTTTTATCACTTTTTCGGCAAAGTCGAAAAGTTCCTTACGCATGTTTCTAAATTCATCAAAAAGCGCCTGCACTTCTGTTTGCAGGCCGGCAAATTCTTCGATCAAATCGATGCTCATTGCCTTATTTAAATCACTTATATATGGCTCCAGCGATTTTAGATATTTGGCAATGCCCTCTTTTAATGCGGCAATATTTGCTTCCTGGCGTATCGTTTTTTGCTTGAAGAGCTGTACCATTGACAAATCGCCGCCCTGGTTATTTGTATCTGAATATTTTTTTGCGATGTTTTTAAAAAACCTGGTTTCGTCCTCAACAAAGGAAATATCCTGTACCCAGTGTTTGCATAAAATATAGAGTTCTTCTAATTCATATTCGAGCTCTAAGTCCGGTGTTTTACTATTCATAGTGGGGAGTTTTTATTATTAAACTTTATTAAATGCAGGGTAAACCAGCAGTGGCACATTTATTTGGCTTGCCATTTTTTTGGTGTGGCTGCCGTTTATTAAGCCGTCAAAAAAGTTATGGGGCCTGTGTACCATAGCTAACATATCAACCTGGCCATGGAGGCAAAGCCAGTTTAAGCCAGCTTCAGTTTTATTATTTTTCACTATCCGGTAATAAATGTGCGGGTAGTTAGCTTTGTCGGCTAGCTCGGCAAGAAATGGTTTTATTTGTTTTTGAAAAATCTGATCAGTATCAGCCTCATCGTAAACATGTGTTAGCAATATTTCGGCATTGAACGCCCTTGCTAAAGGGACAAGCGCATAAATATGGTCCAAATCTTCTGAAGGACGTTTAAAGTCGGTGGCAAATGCTATTTTTTTTTATATCGGCTACCGATGCGGCTGGCGGAACGATAAGTAGCGGGGTATTTAATTCAGTGATCATGTTGTGGCAGTGATCGCCCAATATCAGGCTGGTTAATCCACTGTGCCCGTGTGTTGCTATTACTACCAAATCAATTGGTTGTTTAGCAGCAATTTGGTTAACCACATCGGCCAATATGCCATCCTCGCTTATACAGGTAATTTGGGGTTTAAATTGGTCGGTTGAACTTATTTGTTCAAGTTCTTTTTTTAGCTGGTGCAGCTCTTTTTTACTGCCATCCATTAAAGTATCGTATTCGTCCACGGGCCATGATATCATTGCCGCTTCCTGCGTGGCTGCAGGGATGGTTACCGCATTACACAAAACTACGTTAGTTTTTAAAAGACTTGCAAGCTGGTAACCATATTCGGCGGCATGCCTGGCACTGGCCGAAAGGTCTGTAGATACAAGTATCGTTTTCATAACTTTTTAAAATGAGATTTAATAATATAAATCTGAGCATTTCCCATCGCCTAAAAAGTGACGGTAGTCATGATATTATGTGATTGTGTATCGGCGTATAAGGCTATTTTAAATTAGTTGAAAAGAATGTTCACGTTCATTTCACATCAACACGCACTTTTTATATTTTATGAATTGCTGATTAACAGAGGTTTACAATTTACTTATTTAAAACATCTTCAACTTTCCTCTTTCTGATCGCCTTGAGTTCCTGTATCGTTATCGCATCCATCTTTTCTATAGCTATGGTAAAAGCAATGCTGTTCAGCAATTTGATGTCTTGTTTTAACCAGGCCAGCGTTTCATTTGGGTAAACGGTATGCAATTCGCGCAACGCCCAGCCTACACCTTTTTGCACATAATATTCTTTGTCGGGCAACAAGGGCGCTATCAACTGCCTGATTTGGCTGAATGTGGGATGTTGCTTTTTGGTGCGGCTATAATAAAGCAGCGAAACTACAGACTGTCTTCGTTTCCAAAGGTTTTCGTTGGTGTTCCATTCTTTAAGACGGGCATAAACTTCGTCGGGCGCAGCTGCCAGTATTTTCGTATAAATTTTGGCCAGCGCATCACACAGCCCCCAATCATCCACCTGCTCCTGCCATTGCACAATTATCGGCCACATCTCTAACAGCTCGCTTTCTTTTCTCAGGTGCCGCTCCAAAAAGAAAAAAGCATGGAGCCTGGGCCAAAAATCATTTTCAGTACGCCACAGCTCATCCCAAATCGCCAGTTGTTGGCCAAAAGGCAGGTTGGAAAAAGAATATTTACGTTTAGATTCCTTGCGGTGCAAGGGAACATTGCCATGTACGGTACGGATATGTGACCGTATTTCGTGCAGCTTAACGTTTAAATCCGGATTTTTCATTTGAGATGCTAAAATATTGATTTTAATGAGAATGTTTACCGCAGTTGAAAACTGCGGACATGTGCGCACCACGAGTTATGCTTTGCTAAACTCGCGGCAGCTATGAAAATAAATGTTTGCCAGCTTTACCAAATCTTGTTAATTTGTTCGTTTTAAATTACGATGAATAACAGGCACAAATGGAGGCAGAATGCCGGCATTAAATTGCAGGAGGTTGATACCGTGGTTTACCTGGAGTTTATACGTAATGCAGTGAAAGATTTGCCGGGCGTTTCAGAAAAGCCATGCTACAGTACCCCTGGCTTTTATGCAGGCAAAAAGCTGTTTGCACGGATGAAAGAAGACGGGGAAACATTGGTGGTACAAACCTATGAAAGGGAAAAATGGATGGAAACCGACCCAGCCACCTTTTTTGTTACCGATCATTATCTCAATTACGATTATATGCTCATCGCTCTTAAACATGTTTCGCCCGAGGTGCTTTCAAAGCTTTTAATTATCGCCTGGTGTAATCGCGCCACAAACAAATTGATACAGGAATACGAGGATATGGGCAACACCAAACCATTTTAAAAATGATAACATCAACCGAAAATGCTGAACACTACGTATGGGGCGCACAATGTGATGGCTGGCCCTTGCTAAAATCGGACGGCCTGAGCGTGATACAGGAACGTATGCCGCCCGGTACCAGCGAGCAATTGCATTACCACGAACGCGCCCAGCAGGTATTTTATATACTAACGGGTACCGCCACTTTTGAGGTAGAAGGAGAAATAAAAACTGTTTTGCCAAATCAGTCACTGCATATCCGCCCAAATACTAAGCACCGCATCCTTAATAATGGGGCTGCCGACCTCCATTTTTTAGTTATATCCGAACCTAAAACGCAAGGGGATAGGGTGAATATGCCAGCCCCACGCAACCCTCCCCAGTAGGGAGGGCTTTAATGTTGTACTAAAAGTTTCCCCTACCGGGGGTAGATTATTCACAATATAATTTGTTTTTTAAAGGTGTTCATGAGGGCTGCGCCGTTTAGAGGGGGCTGAACCTTGCCGCCCATCCGCCGCCGGAGGCCATTTTTATTGTTAGTTTATCTTTTGCAGTTACTGTAATTACTTTTTTGATGTAATCTGTGGCATCGTGATTGGCATTTACCCCATCTTCAAATATGGTGGCTTTGTAGCTGCCTTCTCCCAAAAATGATAAATCCATTGTTATTTCGCGCGGGTCCCAGTTGGTCATGGCGCCTGCGTACCAGGTAGTGCCGTTGCGGCGGGCCATGCTAATAAAATTACCCACGCTGCCGTCGAGCGAGACAGTTTCATTAAAAGTGGTAGGCACTGCTGCTATAAAATCAGTACTTTCCTGTTCGCGCATGTATATGGTTGGGTTATCGGCCAGCATTTGCAGCGGTGCTTCAAATATCGCGTACATCGCCAGCTGGTGGCTTCGCGTCCCCTGTGTCATGGGGTTTGAGTTTACCGGGCGGAAAGCATCTTTGGTAGCATTACGCATACCGCCGGGTGTATAATCCATAGAGCCGGACATCATGCGGATAAAGGGTATGCTCACATCGTACCCCGGTTGGTTATCAACGCCCCACTTCATATTTTCGAGGCCTTTTACCCCTTCGCAGTTTATAATATTCGGATACGTACGCTGCATGCCGCTGGGCTTATACATGCCATGATAATCAACCATTAAATGATGGTTGGCAGCCAGTTGCGCCAGTTCATATAATGAACTTACTGCCTTTTGATCATCACGGTCGATAAAATCTATTTTAAAACCCTTTACGCCCATTTGCGAGAACTTAGCAAACAAATTATCACCATCCCGGGTAATTGCATACCAGGTCGACCATAAAATCACCCCGACATTTTTCTGTTTGCCATAATCAACTATCTGTTGTACATCAAGTTTTGATTGGTTCAAGTCGTGGTCGTCCGACCATCCTTCGTCAATAATAATATATTCCAGTTTGTTTGCTGCCGCGAAATCGATGTAGTATTTATACGTAGGCACGTTGATGCCTGCTTTAAAATCAACATGGCTTATGTTCCAGTCGTTCCACCAGTCCCAGGCCACTTTACCTGGTTTTATCCACGAAATATCTGTTAGCCGCGAAGGTTCTGCCAGTCGCTGCATCATGTCGTTATCGGCCAGTTGCCTGTCTTCGGTGCTGATGACTACCACACGCCATGGAAAGCTGCGTGTGCCGGCGGTTTTGGCGATATAGTTGGCACGGGTTTTCACCGCATAGTTAAGCCGATTTACGAACTCTTCGGTTGGCACTTGAGCAAAAACGCCGTGCAGGCTATTGCCTTCACCCGGTGCAAGGTACATGCCGGGATAATCCTGCAAGTCGGCTTCAAGTATAACTGCTTTTAAAGCCTGCCCAACATCAACCAGCACCGGTAAAAAGGCAAGGGTATCTTTTTTTATCTTCGATAAGTTTAAAACATCGTAATGCGATTCAAACGAGGTGTT
>Ga0207014_1024_pt2 | contig 38916 bp, 24 predicted proteins | sample Alteio_BWMinCont_56_FD_153495 | JGI IMG/M metagenome (GOLD analysis project Ga0207014, IMG submission 153495) | Enriched cells from forest soil in Barre Woods Harvard Forest LTER site, Petersham, Massachusetts, United States -... | ecosystem: Environmental > Terrestrial > Soil > Temperate forest >...
GTGCGAAATTATGCTTTTAGCAAATCATTTGACAATCATTTTTCGTATATATGTTGTTATTGGAAATTATTGGTTTATTGGGTTGGATTAAGTTGATTGAGTTAAAAAAAGGAACCGCCATCTTTTTCCTTAATCAACCACTCACTTAATCAACCGATCAACCAACCAACCCTGTAACAAAAACTAATGCCGTAATGTCATAGTATTAGTTATTTTGTCTGCCAATGTCGCATTAATGACAAATGGACCGTACTTAAATTAAACTATTTCAACATAATAATATCAAAAAGGTATAAATAAATCATTTTTTTATAAAAATTCATTGTAATTGCGGGTTTTATTTATAAAATTGCTAAATAAAGTTTAAGTTTTTTGTATCGCATATCATCTGAATGTCTGCTTTACCTGTAACTACAAAACTTGGCAATAATATTGTTGATATGTGTAAAAAGAATACGCCCTGATTATTGAAACAAATTAATACATTAGGGCGTTCATAAATCGGAAGGATATATATGGAAGCTAAATTTTCGCCGCCGGTTAAGGATGTTATTCAATATAGCAGAGAGGAGGCCTTGCGCCTTGGGCATGATTATATTGGTACTGAGCACCTTTTGTTGGGTTTGATAAGGGACGGTGACGGCGTTGCAATTAAATTATTGAAGGAATTAAGCGTTGACACAGCAAAATTACGACGCTCGGTTGAGGATGCTGTAAAGGGTACCATAGGCACAAATGTGCACATTGGGAGTATCCCGTTGACAAAACAGGCGGAAAAAGTTTTAAAGATCACTTACCTTGAGGCAAAAATCTTTAAAAGCGATGTGATAGGTACCGAACATTTGTTACTGTCTATCCTTCGCGACGAAGATAATATCGCCTCGCAGATATTAGTACAGTTTAACGTGAATTACGAAGTATTTAAAAGCGAAGTTGAGTCGCACAAAAACGATGTAACTGACGAGATGCCGGGATCACCAACCGGCGGCGATGATGACTTTAAAGAAGAAGAATCATTCAGCCAGCCTAAAAAAGTATCCGATATCAAATCAAAAACACCTGTACTCGACAATTTTGGCCGCGATTTAACAAAAGCAGCCGAAGATGGCCGCCTTGACCCAATTGTTGGCCGCGAAAAAGAAATTGAAAGGGTATCGCAAATATTATCCCGTCGTAAAAAGAACAACCCTATATTAATAGGCGAACCCGGTGTTGGTAAATCAGCCATTGCCGAGGGTTTGGCATTGAGGATCGTTCAGCGTAAAGTTTCTCGTGTGTTGTTTAACAAACGCGTGGTTACGCTTGATCTGGCTTCATTGGTTGCCGGTACAAAATACCGCGGCCAGTTTGAAGAACGTATGAAAGCGGTAATGAACGAGCTTGAAAAATCGCCGGATGTTATTTTATTTATCGATGAGATACATACCATAGTTGGCGCAGGCGGCGCATCAGGTTCGCTGGATGCTTCAAATATGTTCAAACCGGCGTTAGCACGTGGCGAAATACAATGCATTGGCGCAACTACTTTGGATGAATATCGCCAGTATATTGAAAAAGATGGCGCTTTAGACCGTCGTTTTCAAAAGGTGATGGTTGAACCGGCTACGCCTGATGAAACCATCGAGATACTGAACCGCATAAAAGAAAAATACGAAGAGCACCATGGCGTAACTTATACTCCTGAAGCTATTAACGCTTGCGTTACTTTAACCACGAGGTATATTACCGACCGTTTTTTACCGGACAAAGCCATCGATGCCTTGGATGAATCGGGTTCGCGCGTTCACCTTACCAATATCCATGTGCCGCAAAACATTTTGGATATCGAGCAGAAGATCGAACTCATCAAGATAGAGAAAAACAAAGTGGTACGCAGCCAGAAATACGAAGAAGCGGCCAAACTGCGTGATACTGAAAAGCATTTATTGGAAGAGTTGGAGCAGGCCAAAGCAATTTGGGAAGCTGAAACAAAATCAAAACGCTATACCGTAACTGAAGATAACGTTGCCGAAGTGGTGAGCATGATGACCGGTATCCCCGTTCAGCGTGTGGGCCAGGCCGACAGCCATAAACTGCTGAACATGGCAGAAACCGTGGGCAGCAAAGTTATTGGTCAGGAAGATGCGATCAAGAAATTGACCCGCGCAATCCAGCGTACGCGTGCCGGGTTAAAAGATCCGAAAAAGCCAATTGGCTCGTTTATATTCCTGGGCCCTACCGGTGTTGGTAAAACTGAACTTGCAAAAGAGCTTTCACGCTTTATGTTTGATACCGAGGATGCTTTGATCCAGATAGACATGAGCGAGTATATGGAAAAATTTGCCGTATCTCGTTTAGTTGGTGCGCCTCCGGGTTATGTTGGGTATGAAGAAGGCGGACAGCTGACCGAGAAAGTACGCCGCAAGCCATATGCAGTTGTATTGCTGGATGAAATTGAAAAAGCACACCCTGACGTATTTAACATATTACTACAGGTCTTGGATGAAGGCCAGCTGACCGATTCATTAGGCCGCAAGGTTGATTTCAGGAATACCATTATCATCATGACCTCCAATATTGGCGCACGCCAGTTGAAGGACTTTGGTCAGGGTGTTGGTTTCACCACCAGCGCAAAAACTACACAGGCCGATTCGCATTCGAGGGGTGTAATTGAAAATGCTTTGAAACGCGCTTTCGCACCTGAGTTTTTGAACCGTATTGATGACGTGATCGTGTTTAACTCGCTTGGTAAAGAAGAAATATTCAAGATCATCGATATCGAACTGGCTTACCTGTTTAACAGGGTGCATATGTTGGGCTATAAAATTGAGCTTACGCTTGCAGCCAAAGAGTTTATTGCCGATAAAGGTTATGATTCGCAGTTCGGGGCACGTCCGTTAAAACGCGCCATCCAGAAATATTTGGAAGACCCGATTGCCGAAGAAATACTTAAAGGCGAACTGAGCGAAGGCGATACCATGGAAATTGACTTTGACAAAGAAAGCGGCGAAATAAAAATTGCTGCCCAAAACAAAGGCGAAAGTAAAAAGCCCGAAGAAGAAGAGCAGAAGTAATTTTTAGTTATAAGTTGATTGGGTTGGATTAAGTTGATTAGGTTTCATTAACCGCTCATTCAATCAACCGCTCAAAAAATAAACCCCGTTGTGATGAGCACGACGGGGTTTTTTGTTGATGCACATTTAAGAAATTAAAAACTTTGTCATTGCGAGGAGCCTGCCTGCCGGCAGGCAGGGAACAACGAAGCAATCTCGTCGTCAATGCGCCAACGTCAGTGTATTAACGTCAATGCATAACGAAAATGAACGCGAAGAGATTGTTTCGTTCCTCGAAATGACAAGTTGGTTGGTTATTAAAAATACCAGGCTACGCTATAGAATCTATTTCCCTTTAACTATAATCTTCCCCAATTTATAGCCCAGGTTTCCGTTCATGTCGGCGCCTTCTATGGTGATAGTATAGGTTGATGGTTTATCGGCTGTATAAAAAAATATATTTGCCTCCCCGTTTATACCGGTTTTAATATTTGGTTCCCAGTCGATTGTTGAGCGCAGATCGGGTAAATGTTTCGTAGTGTCATTTACGGTATATTTTGGTTTATAAAACTGTTTTGGTACGCTTATGGCCAAAGGTTTATATAAATACATGCCCGGGGTGTTATCAATGATCGGGCCATGACCCGAGCGGGTGGTAATTTCGATAAAAACGTACCAAAATGCATCTGCTGGTTTGAAGCGATCAGAATGATCTTGCGCTAATGGGCTATATCCGAACCGGTTAACATAGTTCATACTTTTGACATCTGATGACATCACCTCGATTCCTTTAATATCTTCTGCATTATGTGACTCCAAATAGTTTTTTAAAGTAAGGAAACCAAGCGGCTGATAAACATCATTTAAAAGTATCCCGTCTATTACGAGTACCGCCTTTTTATCATGCAGGTAATACCACATAATGGAATCCATCGGGCCACTTGCGAAGGGTATCGCCTTTTCTCTGAAACCATTTACATTTTCTTCAAGCAATTGCAAAAAGTTTTTTTTACCGGCCTTTTCCAGGTCTTTTTCATCTAATATTATATCGGCTTCACCCGGCCCGTTCAAATTTTGTGAACCTTGTACAATTTTCTTTGCTGTTATATTTACTTCTTTCAGCAAATGGTTGCCGCCCTTAACATAATCCTGCTGCATTAAAACGGTATTGCTTTTAGTATAATTAAGCAACGTAGTATCGCTGTTTACATACCAGGGTTCTAATGACCGGTTATTTTCCTTTGTAAATTCAGGCGGCCTTACTTCATCTACATTGATCAGCACATTAAAACTTTTGCCGTTTTTGTTAACCGCCTTTAGCACAAATATCGGGGTATCAATTTTAGGGAAATGATCAAAAGCAAACGCACCTGTTGCGTTTGTAGTAGTATCCATCAATATCGATGGCGTTTTTGAAAACAACAGCACATTAGTGCCTTTTACGGGCTTGTTAAAAACATTAACAACATTGCCTCTGACAGCCAATTCATGCTCGGGCTGGTAGGTTATGGCCGGAGGATTAAAAACCTGGCCCCAATCGTACCCTGCCCACCCCTGTGTAAGCAGCAGGTTGTCAAGCGCCTGCCATGCTTCGGCGGTTTTTGATGAAAGATAGTAACCGGGCTGCTCAATGTATCCTTTTAAGTCAGAAGTGAGCAACATCCGGTTAAGCATATTCTCATCTTTTATCGTATCCTTTTTAACCTGGGCATCATCGGTAACTGCGAGCGAAAAGCTGCCTGCGACTGGGTTACCCGCATTATCAATTACTTTTATTTTTAAAGCAATGCTGTCCCTCGAATGATATTCGGGTTTGTTTGTTGCCAAATGTATATCCAAATTATCATGATGATCGATATAAACCAGCCGTTCATTTAATGGCCTTTTATCTGTCGACATGATAGTAAAATTTGTTATCCCGGAAGGAAACAGGCTTTTCGCAATTTTTCTTTTTATAAAGCCGCCATCATTAAAATTAAAAATGGCCGCATAACAAACTATACCGCGTGCTTTGCCAATCAAAAAATAATTGCCGCCTGATTTGGCTATATCATTAGTCGCGGCAACGGCAACTTCTATCGAATCTCCTTCAATCGGATTTTTTACCTTTAAAACCATGCCGATGGTTTTTATAACAGGCAATGGATATTCTTTTACCAAACCGCCTGGTAAAGTTACCTTGGCTTTGTAGCTTACCCCGTCCTGTGCTGTAAGGTCGAAGGTGCCCATGCCGTTGTGCAATGATTTAAACTCCGCCACCTGTTGTTGATTATGATCTGTAATCACGCCTGAAACGTCAACCCCTTTACCATCCTCGCCGATTGCCTTAAAGCCGATATGGGCAGGCAAACCGGCAACAAGGTTGCCGCCTTCGGGTAAAAATTGAATATCGGTATTTTCAGGACGGTTTAAATTGATGGCGATAACGGCTTTTTTACCCGCCGGGCTACTTTCAGCCACAATGGCAAGGTTGGCTGATTTTTCGGGGATTTTGAAATTGACGTTCAATAAGCCGCTTTGGTCTGTTTGGATGGTTTGTTTATACAAATGTTTACTCCCGGCCATTACCTGTAGTTGTAAAGCATTATTGGCAGCGGGTATTTTATTTATATCGCTCAACTGCAATTTAACCTCTGCGGTATTGTTGCCGTTTTCCATCGATAGTTTTACTTGTTTATTCACCAGCCAGTTATTTTCGCCGCTACCGGTAACATAAAAACTCTTATAGAAAAAACAATCCGGCCCAAAATTGCGCATCCAGTTAGTGTAAGCGCGGATGGTAAAGGTGCCTTGTGAAAAAACCTTTTCATCAAGGCTGATATTGCCCCAGCTTAGCCCGGCCGCTACAGGCAAACGGTATTGTTTGATAATTTTATTACTATCGTTAACAATGTCAATATTCATGATGCCGCTTTTATCCGAAGCAGTAAAGTAAACGGCATTGAAAATGTAAGCCTTGAGCCATATCGTATCGCCAATGGCATAATATGGTTTATCAAATTGCAGGTAAAGTTTTTCAGGCGTATAAGTTTTGATTGAGCTATCGGATAAAGCCTTAATATTTAGCAATATATTTTTTAAAGGCGACGATTGTGAGAAACAAAACCCAGGCGCGCCTAAAATTAAGAAAGTGATTAAAACCAGCCGATAAATTTTAGATAATTTCATAGGGTATATGTTTTATTTTAACGTGAAGTCGATATAGTTTTTAACTCTGGCATTGCGTTCGCCTCACCTATATCCTCTCCAAAGGAGAGGACTTTAGCTTCACGCTTTTTTTTAGAACCCTCTCCTTTTGGAGAGGGCAGGGTGAGGCGAATACGGCGTTTATACCGAACTCCTGTCATTTTACGGTGATCTTGCTTTTTTTTTCGGCCAGGCTTCCGTTCATATCAGCGCCTTCAATGGTTACGGTATAGGTTGAGGGCTTATCTGCCGTGTAAAAAAACACCTTTGCTTCGCCGTTTATGCCGGTTTTAATATTTGGCTCCCAATCAATGGTTGAGCGAAGGTCGGTTTTATGATTAGTTGTATCAGTTACGCTGTACCTGGGTTTGTAAAACTGCGCGGGCACACTAATAGCCAATGGTTTATATAAATACAGGCCGGGCGTGTTAGTGCCTAAAAACGGCCCGCCGCCTGATCTTGTAGTGATCTCGATGAAAGCATCGTCAAAGCCCTGAAATCTTAGCCCGTACCGGTCATTATATTTTGATGAGTAATTTACCTCAATGCCTTTTATATCTTCTGCATCATGGGCGTTGAGGTAATAATTTAAATTAATTATCCTATCGGTGCTCACGGCTGCCAATGTTGACAGTAACGAGGGTGTTAATTCTATACCATCTATAATTATCCTGGCAAACCTAAAATTAATGTAATACCAGCCAAACGATTTATAATTAGTGGCAATAGTTATGGGCACATTGCCGGAATAAACCGTTGTGTTAACCGTACGGGATTGATAGGCTACCCTAAACCCTTTAATATTCTCCTGCAATAACTGGAGCCAGGTTTTTTTTCCTGCTTTTTCAAGATCATTTTCGTCAAGTACAATATCAGCGTTGCCCGGCCCATTCAAGTTTTGCGAGTCTTTTATTATTTTTTTTGCTGATATTTTTACTTCTTTTAGCCTGTGCCCCCCCGCCGGCAAATAATCCTGCTGTAAAAGGGCGTCGGTTTTTGTATAATTGAGCAAAGTGGTATCGCTGTTTATATACCATGGCGCCATTAAAGGGGCATTGGTGCCAGTAAATTCAGGCGGCTTTGCTTCATCAACGCTAACGCTGACATTAAAGCTATTACCGTGTTTATTCACTGCTTTGACGATAAACACCGGCGTATCAATCCGCGGGAAATTTTCAAAGACGAATCTTCCTTCTTTATCGGTTACGGTATCCATCAGTATAGCCGGCGTTTTCGAAAACAGCAGTACGTCCGTCCCTTTAACGGGCTTATTAAATACGTTTACAACACGTCCCGTTACGGCAAAGTCATGTTCGGGCTGGTAATTTATCACCGGAGGGTTAAAAACCTGTTCCCAATTGCACCCAACCCAGCCCTGGGTAAGCAGCAGGTTATCAAGCGCCTGCCGGGCTTCGGTGGTTTTTGATGAAAGATAATAACCCGGTTCCTCAACATAACCTTTCAGATCGGAAGTAAGCAGCATGCGGGTAACGATGTTTCCATCGTTCAACACGTCTTTATTAACCTGGGCATCGTCAGTAACAGCAAGTGAAAAACTGCCTTCAACAGGCCTGCCGGTTTTGTCGGTTACTTTTATTCTTAGCGCCACGCTATCTCTCGAATGGTAACTTGAATGGTTCGTTTTAATTTGAAGATTGAGGTTATCATTGTGATCGATATAAACCAGGCGTTCGTTTAAAGGCTGCTTATTGGCCGTCATGACCGTAAAATGTGTTATCCCGGAAGGAAAAAGGCTTTTAGCTATTTTTCTTTTTACCAGGGCGCCGTTATGAAAGTTAAAAACAGCTGCATAGCAAATAACACCCCTTGCTTTGCCAATTAAAAAATAATTGCTCTCTAACCGGGCAATATCTGCAGTGGCGGCAACAGCAATCGTTAACGAATCGGTTTCCATTGGGTTTTCTACCTTTAAAACCACCCCGGTAGCTTTTATTGCGGGCAATTGGTATTCTTTTGTTACGCCGCCGGGCAAGGTTACTTTTGCTGTATAGCTTTCACCGTTTTGCACGGATAAGTCAAAACTGCCCATGCCCAGATGCAGCGATTTAAATTCGGCCACCTGTTGTTGGTTGCGACCAATTACTATTCCCGAAACATCAATCCCCTTGCCGTCTTCGCCTATGGCCTTAAATGCTATATGCGCCGGGAAACCTGCAACCAGGCTGCCGCCTTCCGGCAAAAACTGGATGTCGGTATTTTTAGCACGGTTTAAATTAATGGGGATAACCGCTTTTTTACCTGCAGGCACACTTTCGGCAATAATAGTTAAGTTGGCCAATTTTTCGGGAGCTTTCAAATTAATATTCAACAGGCCATTATTATCGGTTTGCATGGTTTGTTTATACACGCGCTTGTTGCCAACCATTGCCTGTAGTTGCAAGGTTTTATTGGCTGCAGGCGCCTTATTTATATCACTCAGTTGTAACTTAATATTTGTAGTATCGCCGCTGCCTGTCAATTCTTTTAGCTGCTTATTTACCAGCCAGCCATTTTCGCCATTGCCCGCAACATAAAAGCTTTTGCTAAAAAAATAATCTGTTCCAAAATTGCGCATCCAGTTGGTATAGGCCCGCAGGGTATAAGTACCTGCCGAAAAATCCTTGTAGCCAAGTGTGATATTGCCCCAGCTTAGCCCTTCGGCTACCGGCAGTTTGTATTGCTTTACAACCTTATTGCTGTCGTTGGCAATATCGATATACATCGTGCTGCTTTTATCAGATGCTGTTAAATACGGATTTAAAAGGTAGGCTTTAAGCCATATAGTATCACCAAGCGCGTAGTAGGGTTTGTCGAATTGCAGGTATAGTTTTTCTATCCCGAATTTGAGCGTCGAATTGTCCGATAAGTCTTTTAGTTTTACCAGGTCATCGTTCAGCGGAACTTTCAGCGCAGGTACAGAATCGTTCAAATCTCCATCATCAAACCGGGAGTTTGTACCTGTTCCGGCGTCATAATCAACGGGCAAGAGTTCAGCAATCCTGTACTTGCCCCATACACCACTAAATACCAGGCTATTGGGATTAAAGGCACAACCGTTCCCATCAAATAAAGCGTATTGGTTATTGAAGCTTACTAAAGTATTTTCTGTATTCTGAAAGCTGGCTAAGTTGTCAATCCCGTGTACATCTAAATTATAACCATCGTGGTAATTACTAAAACGGCCTTTATCATAGTTGATGTAAAGCGAATAGACATTACGCGTAAGGCCAAGCGCAAATACGCCGTTCTGGTCGGTAGGTTTTACGAAATCCTCTTTTTGCAGCATTTTAGGCATCACTGTATCAATTGTTTTTGGCAGTTTATCTATTTTAACCCACCGGGAAAGGGAGTCTTTCGCGTAGGTTCCTGATGATTTTAAATTTTTGTAAAAATTTATCTTAGCCTGGATTAAACTGTCATCTGGCCGTTTAGGATTTGGATACCTTGCAAAACGCAGTACCCAAAATCCCTCCCGGAAAAATTGGGGCATGGTTGAACGGTTAAAAGGATCAGCAGCCAGCGAACGCAAAAAATGCATAGGCGAGTTTTCATAAACACCCTCCCGTCTTTTTTTCCAGCGCCTTTGCTCCGCAGAGCTTCCTTTCATTTCCTCAAATAGGGCGGAGCCTTCATAATGGACCTTCTCGGCATTAGCCTGCTGGTTGGTTAAAGTAAAATCAGTAAGCAGATATTTTATTTTGTATCCCAGCGCATCATTTTCAATTTGCAGAAAACCGTCCGCTGACGCAGTAAGAGTACTGTTTTTTTTATCGTAATCTAAATCAATAATTTCCGGGTTTAATATTTTACAATCTTCGGCCAGGTCAGATCTTCCTGAAAATTCGTCTTTAAACCATTCGTAATACTGTTCCCTTTCGGCATCGGTCTTAGCTACTATTTTTACTTCGTTTAAAATAATCGTTTTGGGAGTTAACTGAATATCAGGTAAATTGACATTGCTTTTGTCCACTGTGACACTTTCGGTATAGGTTTCGAAGCCTATGATGGATATGACCAGGGTGTACTTGCCCGGGCTTACTTTTTGAAACGTAAAACCGCCGTCGTTACCGGTTTTAGCCCCGATGGTGGTATTACTTAAAAATACACTGGCGTTTGCCAATACCTTTTTATCGGCACTGTTTATCGCCCTTCCTTTTATGGCGAAATAGGCCTGGTTACTTTTCTTTAAATTGTGATAGGAAAAAGGCGTGAATATGCCGTGCCCTTTACCTGCTGTTGAGAACAACAACTGGAAAATGACCATTAATAAGAATGATAAGGTTGAGGGGATACGCATAAGTTTAATATTTAATTATATGTACTAATTTGTTTTAATGGTTATGGCTGATTTGAAATATTTTTAATGCCCTGCCCTGCCATTTCCTTTGTCTCATAATCAATAGGCAAAAGGTCTGCTACCCTGTTTCTGCCCCATACCCCCGTAAATGCCACACTATTTGGTTCAAGCCAGCCGTTACGGTCGAAAAAAGCATATGGGGCTATAAAGTTTATTATAGAAGTTTCGCTATTATTGGGGTTATCTACATAGGTTGCCTGGATATTTATATAAAAATGACGGTTTTTATTATAGGTGACATAAAGCGCCTCGTCATCGCTACCAGGCCCAAGCGCAAAAAGCCCTTGTTTATTTTGAGGTGTTATGATATCATTTTTACTTAAGGGGATTGGCGTGAGTTTTTCGATCAGTTTTGGCAACCTGGCCTTTTTTGTCCAAAACGATAATGAATCACGCCTGCCAGCCGTTTCTGATCTTTTACAGGATTCGATTTTAGCTTCAATTAAACTATCGGCTGGCCGTTCCGGGTTTTCGTATCTTTCTAACCGGAGCACCCTGAAGCCCTCCAGGCCTATACTGTCATTTAGAGCCGCACGCAGAAAATGCATAACAGAGCCTTCATAAACCTGGCGCCGCCGTTTTTGCCAGCGTTTTTGCTGTGCAGGCGTCCCCTTCATCTCTTCGAACAAAACAGAACCTTTATAATCGAGCCGAAATTTTGCTAAGGCGCTGTAATCCAGCTTAAAGTTAGCCAATAAATATTTTATCTTATATCCTAAGGCAGCATTTTCAATTTCTAAAAAATCGGGTGATGAAGCTGTCAGTATATGTCCTTTTTCATCGTAATCAAGGTCGAGTATTTCGGGGTTCAGTATTTTACATTCGTTGGCCAGTTCCGATGTTCCTACAAATTCAGCTTTAAACAATTCATAGTCCTTTTCCCGTGCAGCATCCGTTAAAGGTTTTACGGTTACCTCTTTTAGCGCAATTGTTTTTGGGGATATAATAATGTCAGGCAAAGTGATATTGCTACTGCTAACCGTTGTAGTTTGAATATAAGTGCCATAGCCGATGATGGATACTACCAGATCGTATTTGCCGGGTTTTATATTTTGTAAGGTAAAAACGCCGTCGTCTGCGGTTTTGGCCCCAACAATCGTCTTACTTAAAAATACGCTTGCATTGGCTACAGGTTTCTTACCTAAACTATCCACCACACGCCCTGTTATTTCAAAGGAAACCTGCTGCCGTTTACGCTCCAATAAAATATTACCATCTATCTGCCGGTAATACAGGGTGGTGTTTTGCAATAATTCATCGAGGGTTTGTTCAATAGTACGTGTACCGGGCGTTAAATTTAGATGGGCCAATGGCCTAACGTCCATATCGTGATAAAAGAACCTGAAAGATGTAAGTGCCTCTATCTTTTTTATTGCAGTTTCAAGGCTTTCACTTTTTAAACCAAGTGTTACCTTTTCTGTATCGATGCCCTGCGCCTTCCCGGCCGTTGTAAATAACAACTGGAAAACAATTGTCAATAAAATCAACGACTTTAAGAGGTTCTTCATTGGTTTAATAATTGACTATCAGATCATTTATATTTTATTATTAATTGTCGGGACTATAATCAGAAGGTAAAATTTCGGCTACCCTGCTATCGGCCCAGTAGCCTTCAAAAGCGATACTTTCGGGGTTCATAATGATACCGTTGTTGTCAAAAAATGTGTAAGGGGAAACCATTACAAGCGAAGTTTTGGCATAGCTGGGCTGATAACCTAAAGGAATAGTTGCGAGGTTGCCTTTATAATTATGTATTTTAGTGTACATCACATACAGGCGGTCTTTAAAACTAAGCGCATAAACATCCCTTTTATTGGTAAGCTTAACAAAGTCATCGGCCTGCAGGTATGTTTTGCCTAATGTTTCTATATATTTTACGCTGTTATCCTCGTTAAAATCGAGCCTTTTTAATCTTAGTACCTCAAACCCTTCGGCGGCTAACTGATTTTCGAGTGCCGCGCGCAAAAAATGCATCATTGAACCTTTATAGGCTTTGTTCCTGTTTCTTTGCCATAGTTGTTGCCAGCCCTGATCGCCGGTAAGGTTTTCAAACCACACCGAACCTTTGTAGGTAACCTTCCCGCTTTTTTTACTGCTTGAGAATTTTGTTAACAGGTATTTTAGCTTGTAGCCTAAAGCCTCATTCTCAATCTCCAGAAAATAAGGAGAAGACGCTGTTAATACGCCTGTTTTTTCATCATAGTTCAAATCGAGGACCTCGGGGTTCAGAATCACACATTTTCCCGGAAAATTCCACCGGCCTAAAAACTCTTGATTAAACAATTTGAAATTTCTGTCCCAGTTTGGATCGGTCGTAACTTTTACTTCCGATAGCTTAACGGTCCTGGAAGCAATCACAATAGTTGGCAGGGCGATATTATTATCGATAAACAGCGCTTTTTTATAATTGCCATAACCAATGATGGACACTACAATTTCATATTTTCCTGGTGTCGTAATATTTAGTTTAAAACTGCCGTTGCTATCAGTTGTACAACCTACGGTGGAATTGTTTATAAAAACGCTCGCATTTGCAACCGCACTTCTATCAGCGCTGTCAGCTACGCGCCCGCTTATTTCATAAAAAGCTGGCTGTTCCCGGCGTTCGAGCAAGATGTTATTACCCATCTGCCTGAAGGACAAATTGGTATTTTGCAATAAAACTTCAAGTGTTTGCTGAATTGTCCGGCTACCTGTTATTAAGTTCAGATGGGCCAACGGCGTAACATCCCCATTATGGTAAAAGAACCGTAAGGTTGTTTGCTGTTCTATCTTTTTGATAGCAACTTCGAGGCTTTCATCTTTCAGGCCAAGCGCCACCTTTTCTGTAGCTATATTTTGACACTTTGCTGTTACCGGGAATAGTAACTGCAAGGCGCCCAATAATAAAAATATCGCTAAACAGGTCCGCATCAGTTTATAATTAACGTTATTTTATCAATTGTACTTTCTTTATCAGTTACAACCGGCGCCATCAATTAAAATGCTGCCATCGGGTTTATTTTGGTACGAGGCATTGTTTAAAGCGCATATTACTTTTAATATATCATCCAGTTTATCTGCTTTAAGTGCTGTACCCGTAAAACGGCAGGCCTTAACCTTTTCGTTGGTAAAGCTTATCTTAACCTTAAACCTATCCTGTAGTTGTGCTGCTGCATCGGCAAAAGAAATATCGTCGAAATGGATATCGCCCTCCCAGGCTATCACCTGTTTGGTATCAACATCTTTTTGAATAAGCTGATTATTTACCACATTAAAACTGATCTGCTGGTTGGGGGTGATAACCCCTAATTGCTGCTTGCCGTTGGCAACACTTACTTTGCCGCGCGTTACGGTGACTACAATGGTATGCAGCAGGTTATCCTCTTTGATATTAAAAGCAGTACCTAAAACTGTGGTTGCCACCTTGCCGGTATGTATAATAAATGGCCGGGTAGCATCATGTTTGATATCGAAATAAGCCTCGCCCGATAAATAAACTTCCCTTGTTTTGCGGTTAAATACCACCGGATATTTCAATTGTGATAATGAGTTTACCCGTATTGTACTGCCGTCAGCCAAAACCACCTGCTTTTTTTGATTTGCAGGTACATTTAAAACGGTTAACTGTAGCGGGTTGATCTTGTTTTCAATGGCAGGCCATTCCATATAAATGCTAAAAACAATTGCAACCATAGCGGCCACGGCGGCAATACTGCGCCACAAAATTCGTTGTGGGTGCATTTTTACCACTTTTGAACCGTTTATACCGGCACTATCCTTTACCTGGTTAAACAAACCGGAAAGCCACTTGTCCCTGCTGGTTTTATCCATCTGCTTCCATTGATCACCGGGGGCGTTGTGCTGATTTAACCAGGCATCAACACGCTCAATTTCATCGGGTGTGGCTTCTCCTTTAAGATAACGGTCTAATATATCTTCAATATCGATACGGCTCATTTATTTTGAATTTTGTTAATTGTCGGATGAAGGTGTAAAAGGTACTATAAGAAAGTGAAATAAGTTTAAAGGATGCAATTTTTCTCTTTTTAATGTTAATAGCCCACTTTTTCCATGTATGATGGCACACTGACGTATAGGTTTGTCTTTTAAACAAAGCAAAATGCGACTTTTAAACAAAACAGCTCCCCTGCTCTTCTTTTATCTTTGTCCCATCAAATCAATAAAAAACAAGCAAGCGGAATCCTGAAAATGTTAGAGGGCTTTGAATATTACGGAAATATTTACAAAAACAAATGAATTACAAAAACCATCGTACAAAATATTAGCAAAAAATAAAAAAATGACTATGAAAACAAATATCAATCATGCTTCCGTTTTATTAGTAATGGATATTCAGAGAATGGGCATGGGATTTCTTCCTGACCCGGCACCCCTGTTGCAAAATATCGGAAAAGCGATAGCTGCCGCACGAACAGCCAACATTCCGGTTATTTACGTTGTCGTCAGTTTCCGTAATGACTATCCGGAAATTAGTGCTGACAACAAAATTTTTTACCAGATTAAGCAAAGCGGGGCATTGCTTTTAGAAACTGACGAAGGCACAGCAATACACCGCGCTGTTGCACCTGAGCCAGGCGACATTATCGTTACAAAAAAGCGGATCAGCGCATTTGCAGGCAGTGACCTTGAGATTGTTTTACGATCCTTTAAAACAGAACAATTAGTAATTACCGGTTTTGCTACAAGCGGCGTTGTTTTCAGTACAGTAAGGGAAGCTGCTGATAAAGATTATTTGCAAACCATACTTTCAGATTGCTGTGAAGATCCCGATAAGGAAGTACACAATATTCTGCTCACTAAAGTACTTAACAAACAAGCATCAATACTGACCGTAAAGGAATGGGCTGATTCGTTAAACTGACGGATTATCCTCCCTTTGGATAAATATCAGTAAATCATCTAAACAAAACGATGCGTTAATACATATTTTTTGTTTTTTAACTTTGTAGTATGTCAAATACGGTTGGTAGCAGAGTAGTTCATGTAAATGCTGATATCATATTTTCCTCTGCAACAGAAAAATATTATGAAAGCCATGCCATTATTGAATATCATGCCTTAACGCGTGTTCTTTCCGGAGAAATGCGGATTGTGCAACCTGACCGATCATATACATTTATTGCAGGCGATACATTTTTATTACCCCGAAACTTGCCATCGGCAGTTATTAAACAGCCGAAGGATGGACGCCCTTACAAATCGGTATCCATATACATTAAGCCAGGCCGGCTGGAGGATTACTATAAAAGGCACGCATTTAAAGCAACCCAACCCTATAACAACAAAATTAAGACCTTTGATAAACATCTGCTGCTGGAAAGCTTTTTCGCCTCGCTACTACCATACTTTGAAATGGATGAAGTGCTGCCCGATAACATTATTTCCGTAAAAGTTGAAGAAGCCATTTCGATTCTCCGGAACATTGATGAAAGCACAGATAACATACTGGCTTATTTTGAAGAACCAGGAAAACTCGACCTGGTGGAATTTATGGAGAAGAATTACATGTTCAATCTTTCCCTGGAAAAATTCGGATACTTAACCGGCCGTAGCCTAACCACCTTTAAGAAAGATTTCCGAAAAATTTTTAAGATCCCGCCGGGACAATGGCTGACGCAAAAGCGGTTGGAATTGGCTCATTACCAGATATTCGAAAAAAGGAAAAAACCCTCAGATGTTTATTTTGATGCAGGCTTTGAGAACCTGTCACATTTCTCCTTTGCATTTAAAAAACAATTTGGCTATAATCCGACAAGCTTATTGTCCTGATAATTGCGCCATTATAAGTAAAAACGGCTTTAGCCCTCATGAGAGGCCTTTAAAAAACAAATAATAACTCGAATAAAAATGCGCCACTAAAAGAAAAAAGCTACAAACGATCTATCATTACCATAACCACCAAACCATAAAAGCAACAATGCCAATATCGCTTATTGAGCCCCGCAAATGCTTTAGCGCTGCTGACAGCTGATTTTTTATTGTTTGTTCGGACAGGTTTAGCCTTTCGGCTATCTCATGGTTGCTTAAGCCTTCTTCACGGCTTAGCTTATAAATTTCTTTTACCCTGGGGGATAACTGATCGAGCGAATTATCGATAGTTTGCTTAAGTTCTTTGGCTTCCACCTGTTTATCTATACCGGCATCATAAACTGCGGTTAAAGATTGCGCCATGGAGGCATATTCCTCGCGGGTTATGTTTTTCCTTATCTTATCGATAATGCGGTGCCTGATGATAGCAAAAAGGTACGATTGCAAGGTGGAGGTAATATAAAGCTGCTCCCGGTTTTCCCAAAGCTTAACAAACATATCATGCAAAATGTCCCTGGCATCATCAAGGCTGTAAAGTTTTGAAGCTGCAAAACCGGCGAGGCTTTCGGCATAACGGTTATAAATTTCGGCAAAGGCCTGCTCATCGCCATTTTTTACAAGGGCGATTAATTGTTCATCGGTTAATTTAGAGCGGGTGGCCATCAGGTTTATGAACGCCTAATGTAATATTATTTATACATAAGCGCAATGGCTTAAGAATTCGGCCCATCTTCAAATTAACACATTTTCAAATCACCTTCTCTTCTCCACCTTATCATAAAATCCGCCGAACGTATTCATTTTAACACCTTCTTCGTTAAAAAAATCGCCGGGGAAGCCTAATTGAATGGCGCTTACTTCGTTTAGTTTTTGCAGGTGCGCTGCGCTTAAGTTAACATCAATTGTTTTAAGGTTATCTTCCAGCTGGCTTACCTTGGTCGCCCCAACTATCGGGGTAGAGGAAAAGCCCTGTTCAGTTGTCCATTTTAATGCCACATTGCCCGGCGAAACACCCAGTTCATCGGCTATGGCTATAACGGTTTTGGTGATGTTTGTACTACGGTCGTTAAGGCGTACGCTTTCGGGTTTAATTCGCCCCTGTTCGCCGCGCAGGTATTTGCCGGTTAGTGCGCCGCCGCCAAGTGGCGCCCAGGGCGTAACGGTCATCCCGAAATGTTTGGCCATGGGGATCAGTTCGCGTTCTGGCGTACGGGCTAACAGGCTATACTCTACCTGTAAGGCTACAAACTGGCTCCAGCCCATCAGTTCGGCAAGGGTATTTCCTTTAGCAACAACCCAGGCCGGTGTGTCGCTGATGGCGGCATAGTTTACTTTTCCCTGCCTGATCAGGTCGTCCAGCCCGCGTAAAACTTCATCTATGGGCGTAATGTCATCCCAGATATGCAGGTACAGGACATCGATAAAATCAGTTTTCAGGCGTTTAAGGCTTTCTTCCACACTGCGCATCATGTTTTTACGGCTATTGCCGGATGCATTTGGGTTTGTGGTGTTATCTTTAAGGGTATATTTGGTTGCCAATACAAAATAATCCCTGTCGTGGTTGCTGATGTATTCACCTATTATTTTTTCGCTGGTGCCTAATTTGTAGATATTGGCTGTGTCGAAAAAATTGCCGCCTGCATTGGCAAAAGTGTCCATAATGGCGAAACTGGTTTCCTTATCGGCGCCCCAGCCTGCTTCGGTGCCAAAACCCATTGTGCCCAGGCATAATTCAGAAACTTTAAGGCCCGAACGGCCGAGTAATTTGTATTTCATAGTTTATTAGCTAAAAGCAGAAAGACCAAAGCTAAAAGCTTGATGCTTTAATTGGCGAATTTTGTTGAAATTTAATTTAACTACCACCCGGCTCCGCCGAAAAATGAAACAATATGGATATACGCTTGTAATTTATTTAAGCAAACACCACCGTCATGAAAATAATAAACATCCATAAAGCCATAAACGCAGACTAGTTACTTGCCCTATTGCAGCGAAAACTTAACCCTTTGTTTCACAAGCAGAAACAATCGGACATTAATTTTTTAACCGAAAATAAAAATGGGGCCATCGAGATCTCACACCCCGAACTTTATGATGGGTTTTTATTCAAAATAGAAATAGAAGGGAACGAACTGCACATTACGCGTTCGGAGCATTATGTGGACGACGTAAATTCGCTTACAATAGAATCGATATTGAATAATCTATTTGAAGAATTGGCTGGTGAAAAAGGGGTAACCTTTGTTTTGGAAGGATAAGTTGGATTTCGGATTTACGATTTACGATTTCGGATTGTTTTGATTGCGGATTGTATTTCGGATTTTTGTCACTCTATAAATGAAGTAAATAGGATGAAACGAATTCCAACTTAATCAACCACTCACCCAATCAACCACTCACCTAATCAACTAACCTCACCCATTTATCCAGCTGAACTTATATTCCAGCATGGGGTTTTTCATTCTCTCGGCAACACGGAGCAGGCGGGCAGGGAGGTTCATGATGTAATCGCGTGCTTTTTCGCCGGTTTCGCTTAAACCATCAATACTTTCAATATGCCAGTCTTCAATAAGCTCTTTTAATATATCAACATAGTCGATTGCGGTATAAATACCAAGGCGTTGTGCAGCGTCGGTAAAATGCCCGAATGTTTGGCCTATTTTTAAACCAACTTCGCGTAAAAAATGAGCAGGCATTACAATTTTTTTCCGCATCATATCCTCAAACGCAAGCATGGCTTCGTTGGGGTCAACTTCAAAAATCTTTTCAATAAAATATTTATAGGCTTTTGCATGACGGGCCTCATCGCCTGCAATAACGCCACACATTTTTGACAATAAGGTATCACCGTCCTTTTTTGCCTGCGAGGCAACACGGCGGTGCGATACATTGGTAGCAAGCTCCTGGAATGATGTATATATAAAGTTGCGGTATGGGTCCTGGCCTGTGCCTATATCAAAACCATCCGAAATAAGGTATTGGGTTGATACCTCCATCATTCGCATATTTACCCGGCCAGACAGGTACAGGTATTTATTAAGCAGGTCGCCATGACGGTTTTCTTCGCCGGTCCAATGCCTGGTCCATTGCATCCATCCACCCTCTTCATTTATCGATACACCCCTTACCATGGTTAACCATGATTCGTAAGTCGGCAGCGCTTCTTCTGTTATAGTATCCCCTATTAAAACAGCCACAAGGTCATATGACAGGCCCTGCGCACTTTCCTGTAACTCTTTAATTTCGCTGAAAAACGTATCCCGTGATGAATCAGGCAAAAAATCAGATGGCTGCCAGATCGTATCGATGGGTTTCAAATATTCATCCTTTTTTTCAAGCATGAATTTTTCGATATGCATCATCACTTCGCGCCGTTTTTCTTCAAAAAATATCATAAATTATTATTGTTGTGCAAAGTTAACATTTATAATAACAAAAATTTATCAATTTTAGTTGGTATACCCGATAGCATTCTTCATGCAATCCGGCAAGTTATCAACAGAAGGTGTACCGTTAAAAAGCGAAAAGTTACTGTTATAATCCCAAAGCATACCCGGGATATTTAATGCTTTAAGCGACTGTCTCACCGCTTTAATATACCGGCAGCGGCTATCCAAATCTGCATATTTATTGTAAACTCCATATTCCCCACAAAGCAGGGGCACATCATACTTGTTTCCCCAGTTTTTTACGATCTGCAGCTTGTCCCTTACCGACTGTTCGTTGCCATCAATAGGGTATTCCTTATAATTCTTCTCCCCATCAGTATTTTTTGCCTTGGGGTTAACAATTGGAAATTTTTCCGCACTATAAGGAAATGGCACCCCAACGGTTGCTTCCTGGTCGCCCACCCATCCGGCCCCCTGGTGGGTAAATAAAAAGGGTTCGTAAAAGTGAAAAGTGTATATAATATTCTCATCGGCAAGGCGCACAAAACGGCTTAGTTCATAAATGCTATTATAGTTGGATGCACCGACTATGAGAGTGCGTTGTTTATCAATCTTCCGAATTGCTGTAACCAGGTTATAAGCAGCGTCTTTCCACGTTTGCGGGTCCACGTGCGGCGGCTCGTTATATAATTCAAAAAAAAGCTGGTCGCGGTTAACATTCATATACCTTTTAGTGAGCTTTAGCCATAAATCAGCTATTCGCGAGGTTTCGGCTATATAGTTATTATCATTAAAACTCCCCGAATGGTAACAAATTACCAGCTTAAGGCCGTATAAACCACACTGCCTAACAATATTATCAATGCGGGAAAATATTTGCTCATCCGGGATATGCTTATCTTCAAAATACTCAAATGCTACAGGAAGCCTGATGCTTTTAAACCCAAGCTTTTTTAACAGCTCAAAGTCAGTGCTTTTCAGAACATCGCCGGTTAACAAATCCTTATTCCACGTTTGTTCAAGCCATGAAACGCTTATGCCATTATCAAGGCTTTTAGCCCGTTTAAAGGCCAGTAAACGGGCCGCTGGCGTAGTTGGATTGCTTTTTGCTATGAGAGGGTACAATGTTACGTATAGCACAAGCATAAATGTGCTTATAATAAGTTTTGCTGCCGTTTTTATAAAGTGACTGTTGTGCATAATATGTTTAAATGTGCATAAGTATGTTTATTTACTTTTTGTTATTTTGATTTACTTTATGCGAATTAAATTTATCGATAGCTAAAATCATATCATAATTTAAGAAAAAAGGAATGTTTGTCCAAATTACTAAAGAAGAATATTTAAAAGAGATCTCAAAGAAGGCCTGGTATCAGACAAATAATATTATCTGGACGATAATTTTTATTTATCCGTTATTCAGCATCATTGATTTCATTTTTGCCAATAGCATCTGGCTACAGTTCTTCATAGTACGTATTATTACCGATCTTGTTATTTTAGCTTTTTATAGTTTTTTTCAACGTAAAAACTATAATTTCAGGATATTGTTACACCTCACGCTGTTTGTACTCTCAGTTACTTCGGCGTTATTATGTAATATAGTCGATCTGCAGCAATTAAATATTTATTATTTACTTTTTGCAACAATAATATTGTTTTTCAACCTGCAGGTATTTTGGGAGCCTGTAAATTCAATTATACAGGTATTAATCGCCTTTTTGCTGCTTGCCATATTTTTCAGGCTGTTCAGTCAATATACTTTAGATCTTGTTATTAATAACGGTGGCCAAATATTTTTTATTATTACTTTAATTAGCTGCCTTGTGCCAGGAGCCCGCTTTAAAGTTATCGACCGCGATGTGCGTTCGCAGCTCCTCATCGGGCGGTCAAATGAACAGCTCAAGGATCAAAACAGAGACATTGCCGAAAAAAACAGCATTATTGATGAGCAATATGAGCAACTGCGTAAACTGGATAACCAGAAAAACAATTTTATAAATATTGCCGGCCACGACCTTAAAAACTTAGTTGGTAACATCGTAATGAGTAATAATATGCTTAAAGAAGATGATTACCGTTTGAGCGCCGACCAGGTGGAACTGATTGGCTATATATCGGAAGCATCTGAAAAAATGCAATACTTGCTGAATAAGCTGATGGATGTAAAAGAGATCGAATCGCAGGAGATGAAATTTAACCTGGAGATTTTTGATATCAATACCGAAGTTACCCATGTATTTAAAGGGTTGGTTGAAACAGCACAGATGAAAAACATCCACTTGGTTGATGAGATTTCGAAGGTGCCTTTTGATGTTAACCTTGACAGGGTGTTTGCCGGGCAGGTGTTTCAAAACCTTTTATCCAATGCAATAAAATTTTCGCAAACTAACAATAACATCAGGGTAGCGACAAGCCTGCAGCGTCAGAAATTCGTTTTTGAGATCATCGATGAAGGCACCCCCATCGGACAGGACGAACTTGACGGGATGTTTAACAAATTAAAAACTTTAAGCGAGGCCTCTGACCATATAGAAAGCCGGCTTGGATTAGGACTTTCAATTGCAAAATTAATGACCCAGGAAATGGGTGGCGAACTTATGTATCGCAGTGACGATAACGGCAACTATTTTAGAGTAGAATTTCAAGTAATTAATTAATGACCAAACCAATGAATAAATTTTTTACCTTATTAGCCCTTGTATTTCTTTTAAGTAAGGCATCATTGGCCCAAACCCAGAGTATCATGTCCTTTAAATCATTAGGACATGAGGAAGACGCCATTTACGGAATGAGTGGCGCCAGTTCATTTTATGTTAAGCTTTCGCCCGTTGTACAGGTTGAAGGAAGCAAACTGGTGATATATTTTGAGCCTTCGCAGGCCTTAATAAAAGAGCACTCTTTTATTAATATAATCCTTAACGATAAACCGGTGTATAGCTCCCGTCTTTCGAAGGACTCAATAGAAAAGGTATCCATAAACCTTACAAAGGAGGATATTTCGCCTGACAGGTTTCTGAAAATACAGATCAAAACCCTGTTAACTATCAGCGATGATATTTGCAAGGACCTGGATAATCCGGCTATGTGGATAAAGGTGAAGGATTATTCGTACCTGTCGTTAATTAAAAACAACAAAGCAGGGCTTAATGATGTAAACATCAGCAATTGCTTTGATTCGAAAAGGGCGATAGTTTACCCGGCAGACCCGAGCCTGAAAGACCTTAAAGCGGTGGCCTGGGCTTATGCAAGGCTTAAAAGGACACAAAATAAAAGCATATTGGTTTTTGAAGCAGGCCAGGTGCCTGATAGTATCAAGAATTATATAATGGTAGGCAATTTAGGTGCGTTGCCTGATGATAAAAAATCGCTGATAAAGGTTAGTCCTCAAGCCGGCGAAGGTATTTTTTACCTTTCCAAATCAATGGGTACTTCAATCGATACGATAACCCAGATGGTTAACGATAAAGGAAAGATGGTTGCCCGTAAAACAGTTTCGTCTGAAACTGTGCCAGCCGAAATACTATTTATATCAGGCGGTGACGATGAAGGGTATGAAAAAGCAATAACCGCTTTGAGTAATATCAATATCCTGAATTCCACTTTTGGCGATTACCTGCTAATTGACCATGCCGAAAGCAATTCCTTTAAAACAATCGACGAAAACCGCTCGAAAATAACACTGAAACAAGTTGGCGGGTCAAGCGATTTTCTTTCAGGTATTGGTTCGTTGAAGAATGGTTATAGCTTTAAAAACAGCGATTTTAGCTTTACACCGAAGGAAGTTGAAATAAGGTTTATTGGTACCTACAGCGGCTTAAGCCCAGGCGACAGAGGCTATTTTAACATTTACCTTAATGGCTTGCTCATAAGCAGTGAAAAGCTTGATGCATCAGGTAAATTAAATACTTCGGTAACTATTACCCGTTACCAGCACCATAAGTATAACACGCTTGAATCTGAATTCAGGTTCTTCCCTGCCAATGGCGAATGTAAGAACAGCTTTATAAACTTTTTTGGCGAGGTTGATGTCGATAAATCATACCTGGAATCAAAAAATCCGTTTATATCAAACGATCTTAGCTTTTACCAGTACCCCGAAGCATTTAACACCGGCACGACCAGAATAGTAATATCAAAACCAATAGCAAAATATACTGCCGGCGCGGTTGGCGAAATTGTTTATGAGCTAAACAACAACATCAACGCAAATAATTTCCCTGATTTTGTTTATTCAGAGTCAATACCGGAAGGCGACCTGAAAAAATATAATATCATTGCCTTACTTGATAAAGACGACCCATTATTTAACAAGTTCCCGGATGCGCCTATTAAGTTTAATCAAAATTTCCGCTTATATAATACTGATAATAACAAGATAGTCTATTCTTTGTCGGATACTGTATCATCGGGTTTGGCACAAATATTTTATGGACGGAGCAATAATGCTACGTTAGTAATTACTGCAACAGGCTCGCATCAGGCTGAGGCATTTTTAGCTGCGTCAAAATCAATTACCGAGCAGCTTTCAACGCTTTCGAGCAACGTGGCTGTTACGGATGCCAACTCCAATAAATATTTATTCAATATCAACAGGTCGAGCGAAAACCTGGAGTATGTTGATACAAAGAACTCCCTTACCCGGTTCTGGGATACTTATAACTTGTACATACTGCTGGGCATACTGGTATTAATATTACTATCATTCCTTTATGTACGTTCAAAAGTTCAAAGATCGCAGGAATTATATAACGATTAAACTTTGTTACCAGGTACATTATTAATTACATAAGTAACCCTGGCAAATTAATTTGCCAGGGTTATATGATAAATTGTTTTAGCATTTTATTGAAACTAAAGAAACATGTCAATCCCTGAACTTTTGGTTAATGATGGTTTTATCACGCGGCAGGATCGGGAAAAGATTGATGATTTTTCAGCCAGGTCGGGGCTTTCGTTTATTAAAATAGCGCTGAATTTTGGTTATATATCCCGCAAAAATTACGAGCGGTCCATGCTGAACGCCGGCTACACTTTTCACGAGATACGGGAGCTTCCTTTTGACCAGGAAGTACTAAACAAAATAGAACTAAAATTTGCCGATCAACACGTTGCTATACCTCTACGAATTGAGAATAACCGGGTTATAACCATTATGGCCGATCCCGGCGACCAACTGTTCATTGATTTTATACGCTTTACTTATGATTGTGAACCCGAAATAATTGTAGCATCGGATCTTGACATTGTTTGGCTGAGCCATAAACTGCTCGGCGATAAATATGTAAAATCGGCAGTTTATGAGCTATTGAACCGTGATCCTGCCAACTCGGCTTTTATAACCTTTTCATCAGGGCAGTTGATAGCCATTTTCTCATTTCTGGCGCTGATAGTTATTGGTATGATGGTGAGTTTTAAAAACACATCTATCATTATCAATATCCTGGTAAGCGTATTTTTCCTCGTGGCCATATTGTTTAAACTGTTTTTGGCCCTGGTAGGCTCGCGATTTGAATTACACCAGGCGGTTACCAGGGATGACCTAAAAGAAATTGTTGAGGCTGACCTCCCCATTTATACTATCCTGCTCCCTGTTTATAAGGAAGACAAGCTGATAAAGAAACTGATATGGAACTTGCAGGCTATCGACTATCCGCGCGAAAGGCTGGATATTAAGTTACTGATAGAGGAGGATGACGACAAAACCCTGAACGCCGTACGCAACCTTGACTTCCCCGCTATATTTGAGGTTGTTGTGGTGCCCTTCCTGATGCCTAAAACAAAACCAAAGGCTTGTAACTACGGTTTGCATTTTTCAAGGGGGAAATATTTGACCATTTACGATGCCGAAGATATACCTGATACCGACCAACTGAAAAAAGTGGTTTCGATGTTTGGTAAATTGCCGTCGAACTATATTTGTATTCAAAGCGCCTTAAATTACTACAACCGTAACGAGAATTTTTTGACCAGGATGTTTACCCTCGAGTATTCATACTGGTTTGATTATATGCTCCCGGGACTGGATACACTGGATATCCCCATCCCTTTGGGCGGTACCAGCAACCACTTTAAGCTGGAAAACCTCGTTGAACTTGGCGCCTGGGACCCTTTTAACGTAACCGAAGATGCCGACCTTGGTGTACGTGCTTACGCAAAAGGCTATAAAATAGCGGTTATCAACTCAACCACTTACGAAGAGGCAAATAACGAGCCGTTTAACTGGATACGCCAACGATCACGGTGGATAAAGGGATATATGCAAACCTACCTGGTACACATGCGTAACCCTGTTGCGCTTTGGCGTAAACTTGGCTGGAGGGGCTTTTTAGGCTTCAGCTTCTTTATCGGGGCAACGCCGCTCACTTTTTTGGTTTACCCGTTTTTGCTGGGCATATTTATCTGCTACCTGGTGTTCGATTTGTCGTCTATCCGCACGTTATTTCCCGACTGGGTGCTATTTATGTCAATATTCAACTTGATGGTGGGGAATATATTAATGATTTATATAAACATGATGGCCGTATTTAAAAGGCGCTTTTACGAGCTGATCCTTTTTGCCATCGCCAACCCTGTTTACTGGATTTTGCATTCTATCGCCTCGTATAAAGGCTTATACCAATTAATTGTTAAACCCTTTTACTGGGAAAAAACTGACCACGGGCTAAGTAAAGTTAACAGCCCGACAAATGTTGTTAAATGAGGAATTCATCAAAATATCTCCTGCTTATAACCATATTACTGGCGGTTTACTACGTGGTTTTTGGTATTTACCTAAACCACCTTGGTTACTTTAGCCAGGAAGGGCTGTTCTATGTCGAAAAAACAAAAATTATAGTCGACGGGCTGGGCAACAGGTTGAAAGTAATGGGGCTAACGTCGCCAATATTGCCGTTTTATACGTCATTTATTTTTTCGGCCATAAGCCCGGTTTTTGCCCCGGTAATAGCCTCAGCCGTTTGTACATCTATACTTTTTTATATGATGGCAAGCACCCTTATAAAAAGGGCGAATGATTTTTTCTACATCTTTGTATTACTCGTCATTTTTGCACTTCATCCGGGTATGTTGTATGCGGCAACCTCGGGTAAGTCAATTGCCATGGTGCTCATCTTTTTCTTTCTGTTCTTTTTTAACCTGCTTAAATTTTACAGGTCCAACACTACATTTCACGTTTCCATCGCAAGTATTTGCCTGGTGCTGCTCATATTTTGCGACTATAAATTTATCTGGCTAACGCTGTTTTTTATCCCGTTGGTATTATCTATTACCATACAAAGCTTAAATTTAAGTGAGCGGGAATCCATATTCAGGCTGTTTCAAAGTTTTAATAACCCTTCGTTAAGGCGTAAGCTCATCAATAAAACATTTGCGCTTTATATGATATTGTTTGTGTTGCCGTTGGCCTGCGTTGTTTGCTATAAACTGCTTAACCTCACCCACGCCAACGACCTGGATTATTTTAATCAAAGCCCGTATGCTACATGGACAGTACTGGCCGATAAGCTTAGTTTCGACCAGTTATCAACAAGCAGCGTTTATCAATTACCCGAAACTTCGATATTGATATCGGCACGGATCATCATTTTTTGTCCGCTGATATTGGTAGCTATCTTCCTGTTCAGGGACAGTACCTATCAAATTTTAACACTTTTAACCCCGTTTGCTTTTGTGGAGTTTTTACATATTAAATATGATAAAGTGTTTTTGTCGCAGCAGTATTACCTTATATTTTTAATACTGGCGCTGTTATGTATTTTGTATAAAGCCCAAACCATAAAAAATCAGCTGGTGCTAAAGTTGGTGGTGGGCATTTTAGCGTTTGTGCAGCTTTTTGCAGGATATTTTTACCTGCGCGATTCGTCGATCCCGGAGGAACGGGGGTTTGCCCACGTTTTATTTGACCGGGCTGCCGATATCCACCAGAATGATAACCGCGACCTTGCAAATTATTTAAACCATTTGCCAGAAGGTACGCACGTATTAGTTGACGATGCTATTGCCTACCCGGTTGTTGCTTTTACAAATGACGTTCGCAAACTAACTTTGCCCTACCAGGCGGTATTTTTAAGCGCCATCGAAGCCCCCGATAAATACGATGACTATTTACTGCTGGCTACCGAAAAAAACCAGGTGACCGGCTTTACCCAACTGAACAATAAATACGCACCCATTATTAAAAAGGCCAACAGTACCCTACGCCTCCGCCGGGTTTTTGAAACTGATGATTGGGTGCTGTATAAGGTATTCGACAATTAGGGATTGGTTAGGGGCTGATGATTAGAGATTAGGAGAACTTCCTGTACGATGGGCTATTCCCATCTTTAGCATATCACGCCCTTTCAGGGCTATAGCATTATATGTTCCCAGCCCTGAAAGGGCGATATACATCCCGCACAGGGCGCGAATCCCTGTGTATTGGTAAACGTGGGTTAAAGCCCTGAAAGGGCATAATATCGAATTGCCAGCCTGCCCGCGTGTAGGGTGGAGTAGCGTTTTAACTGCTCCTGATAGACTGCCCCCAAAAAGTTAGACACTTATTGGGGGCATTTTATGGCAAAAAACAGAAAGCATAGCGCAACATTCCGGCTACAGATTCTTAAAGACAATCAGCGAGGAGACTCGATCAGGTCTTTATCGAAAAAATGGAACATATCAACATCGTTGATAAGAAAGTGGATTGACCAACATTGTTCCGATGGAACAAAAGGCTTGCTGCCGAAGAACCGTGTTTATCGCACGAAGGAATTTAAGCTGAACGCTGTTAAGGTTTATAAGGATAAGGGATTATCTTTACGAGACTGTTGTCTGCAATTCAACATCCCTGCCCAGAGCACATTATCATCCTGGATATCGAAGTATGAACAACTGGGAGTAGAAGGTCTCAGAGAGCAGAAAGGCAGGCCTGCGACTATGAAAAAAGACAAACCGGCAGCAAAAAAAGCTCAACCTCTTACCAGGTTAGAGGAGCTTGAAAAAGAGAACCTTTATCTGAGGGCCGAGAACGATTTCCTAAAAAAGCTCGATGCCTTGACTCGGGAGAAACAAACACAGCAAAGCAAAAAGCGTTAGTGGTTTGTGAGTTAAGGCATCAATATCCATTGGATATTTTATTGAGTATATCAAAAACTGCCAGAAGCAGTTACTATTACCATGTCAAAACAAGTTCCGTATTGAATAAGCACGAAGACGCTAAAAAAGAGATCAGCAAGATCTACAATGACCATAAGGGACGGTACGGATACCGGAGGATAACCCTGGAAATGAACAACAGGGGAACCCTCATCAATCATAAAACCGTGTCAAAGCTGATGTCCGGTTTAGGCCTTAAGTCACTGATCCGAAGGAAAAAATACATCTCCTATAAAGGAGATACGAGCGAAGCAGCGCCTAATCTGTTTAAACAGGATTTCAAGGCTGAAAAACCTTTTCTAAAGTGGGCTACAGATGTTACAGAGTTCAAGGTTAAGGATAAGAAAATTTACCTTTCTCCTATTATAGAATTGTTTAATGGCGAGGTCATTAGCTACAATCTTTCTGAATCGCCTAACTTTAAACAGGTGTCGGATATGTTGGAGGAGGCCTTTAAAACGCTTAATGGGCATGAAAAACCAACATTACACTCTGATCAGGGTTGGCAATACAGAATGACTAAGTATAAACAGATGCTAAATGAGCAGGGTATAATACAAAGCATGTCCCGAAAAGGGAACTGTTATGATAATGCTATCATCGAGAACTTCTTCGGAACCATCAAATCCGAGTTGTTCTATCTTAAAAAATACAGCTCGATTGAGGAACTGAAAAACGACATTAAAGAATATATCAGGTATTATAACAACGACAGAATCAAAATCAATCTAAACGGAATGAGCCCGATAAAATACCGGGCTCATCATTGTAATTAATCTTTAAATTCGTCCAACTTTTGGGGGGCAGTCCATTGTGTTAACGGGCTACTTGATCCGCCATCTGGGCGGACACAGTAAGATTTGACGCCGCACTACTCTGCCATCCGTCTTTCAGCCGGACATTACCATCGGCCCTGGTCCACAGGACTCCCCTGGAGCGAGTATAACTTCCCTGTTCGGAAAGTTGTAAAACAAGAAAGCCCTTGTTCGTTAGAACAAAGGCTTCTTTAAGATTTGGCACCGACCTACTCTCCCACATTTTACTGCAGTACCATCGGCTCTGGCGGGCTTAACTTCTCTGTTCGGAATGGGAAGAGGTGGACACCGCCGATATAGGCACCTGAATTTCTTTTAGTCATTGGTCATTGGTCATTAGTCATTGGTATTTGCATACGGTTTAACTTTTGAGCCCTGGAGCCTATAACTTATTTTTTATTTTGTTTACTGTCTTTATCCGCCTGCTTAGTACCAATGACTAATGACAAGTGACTAATGACCATAAACTTAAACATAATTGAAAGAAGTAAGTAGATTGAGAAAACAACAGTATTTAGTCTGTAGTTGATTGAGTTTTTTGGGGTGATTTGGTTTTGCAGTTTTACAACCACTCACTTAATCAACTTATTCCACTCAATCAACCAATTTACCTGCTATGAGAAAGCTTCGGGCGATTAGTATTACTCGGCTATGATGTCACCACCTTTATACCTGTAACCTATCAACGTAGTAGTCTGCTACGACCCTCAATGGAAGTCTCATCTCGTGGCTAGTTTCGCACTTAGATGCTTTCAGCGCTTATCTATTCCCAACGTAGCTACTCTGCAATACAGCTGGCGCCATAACAGATTCACCAGAGGTTAGTCCAACCCGGTCCTCTCGTACTAAGGTCAGCCCCACTCAAACTTCCTGCGCCCACAACAGATAGGGACCGAACTGTCTCGCGACGTTCTGAACCCAGCTCGCGTGCCACTTTAATGAGCGAACAGCTCAACCCTTGGGACCTTCTCCAGCCCCAGGATGTGACGAGCCGACATCGAGGTGCCAAACCTCCCCGTCGATATGAGCTCTTGGGGGAGATCAGCCTGTTATCCCCAGCGTACCTTTTATCCTTTGAGCGATGGCCCTTCCATGCAGAACCACCGGATCACTATATCCGTCTTTCGACCCTGATCGACTTGTCTGTCTCACAGTCAAGCAAGCTTATGCTATTGCACTCCGCGTACGGTTACCAAGCGTACTGAGCTTACCTTTGAAAGCCTCCGTTACCTTTTTGGAGGCGACCACCCCAGTCAAACTACCCGCCAAACAATGTCCCCCGCTATGCAGGGTTAGACACCAGATACAGAAAGGGTGGTATTTCAACGTTGACTAACTGACTCCTAGCGAAGCCAGATCACAGTCTCCCACCTATCCTACACATCCTGTAGCCGATTTCAATGTTAAGTTGTAGTGAAGGTGCATGGGGTCTTTCCGTCCCGTTGCGGGTAACCGGCGTCTTCACCGATACCACAATTTCACCGAGCTCATGGCTGAGACAGCGCCCAGATCGTTACACCATTCGTGCAGGTCGGAACTTACCCGACAAGGAATTTCGCTACCTTAGGACCGTTATAGTTACGGCCGCCGTTTACTGGGGCTTCGATTCAATGCTTCGAATTGCTCCTAACATCCCCTCTTAACCTTCCAGCACCGGGCAGGTGTCAGGCCATATACGTCATCTTTCGATTTTGCATAGCCATGTGTTTTTGTTAAACAGTCGCCTGGGCCTTTTCACTGCGGCTCCATTGCTGGAGCGCCCCTTCTCCCGAAGTTACAGGGCCATTTTGCCGAGTTCCTTAGCCATGATTCACTCGAGCACCTTAGGATTCTCTCCTCGACTACCTGTGTCGGTTTACGGTACGGGTATTCATAACCTGAAGCTTAGCGGGTTTTCTTGGAAGTCTGATTACCTGAACTATCCTCTCCCCCGAAGGTTTAAGGTACTATCAGCTTTCAGCAAGAGTCGCGGATTTTCCTACGTCTCCTATACCTACGGCCTTTAACGAACTATTCCGTCAGTTCGCGTCAGTTTCACTACTCCGTCACCGCATCGCAGTTATAAATAGTACTGGAATATTAACCAGTTGTCCATCGGCTACGCCCTTCGGCTTCACCTTAGGCCCCGACTAACCCTGATCCGATTAGCGTTGATCAGGAAACCTTAGTCTTTCGGTGGGCGGGTTTCTCTCCCGCCTTATCGTTACTTATGCCTACATTTGCTTTTCTATAACCTCCACAGTAACTTACGTATCTGCTTCGCCGGCAATAGAATGCTCCCCTACCAGATGCATTACTGCAAATCCATAGCTTCGGTATACCACTTGATGCCCGTTTATTATCCATGCCCGATCGCTCGACTAGTGAGCTGTTACGCACTCTTTAAATGAATGGCTGCTTCCAAGCCAACATCCTAGCTGTCTGTGCAATCGGACCTCGTTAGTTCAACTTAGTGGTAATTTGGGGACCTTAGCTGATGGTCTGGGTTCTTTCCCTCTCGGCCCTGGACCTTAGCACCCAGAGCCTCACTCCAGCGTATATTAATAAGCATTCGGAGTTTATCTGGATTTGGTAGGATTTGACTCCCCCGCACCCAATTAGTAGCTCTACCTCTTATTAACTCAACCGCCAGGCTGTTCCTAAAAACATTTCGGGGAGTACGAGCTATTTCCCAGTTTGATTAGCCTTTCACCCCTACCCACAGATCATCCGGAAACTTTTCAACGTTTATCGGTTCGGTCCTCCAGTACCTGTTACGGCACCTTCAACCTGTCCATGGGTAGATCACAAGGTTTCGCGTCTACCTCCACTGACTATGCGCCCTTTTCAGACTCGCTTTCGCTTCGGATCCGTGTCTTAAACACTTAACCTTGCCAATGAAGAGTAACTCGTAGGCTCATTATGCAAAAGGCACGCCGTCACCCCGATAAATCGGGGCTCCGACCGCTTGTAAGTACACGGTTTCAGGTTCTATTTCACTCCCCTGTTCGGGGTTCTTTTCACCTTTCCCTCACGGTACTGGTTCACTATCGGTCTCTCAGGAGTATTTAGCCTTACCGGATGGTGCCGGCAAATTCCCACAAGGCGTCTCCGACCTCGCGGTACTCAGGATACCACTATCCTTACATCCATTACCCGTACGCAGCTCTCATGCTCTATGGCCGGGTTTCCCATCCCGTTCCGGTTTTGTTTGTATCTCATGTTGTGGTCCTATAACCCCCACTATGCCGTAACATAGTAGGTTTGGGCTTCTTCCCTTTCGCTCGCCACTACTCAGGAAATCACTGTTGTTTTCTCTTCCTATGCTTACTTAGATGTTTCAGTTCAGCACGTTCGCGCATTTATGCAATTAGTCTTCAACTAATTAGGTTTCCCCATTCGGAAATCCGCGGATCAATTCATATTTGCTGATCCCCGCGGCTTATCGCAGCTTATCACGTCCTTCATCGCCTCTGAGAGCCAAGGCATCCCCCGTGTACCCTTTCTTACTTTCTTCTACGATACCGCCTTTTGCTCGGTATGTATGCTTTTTTGATTCTTGTTGCGTCTTCCATATGTTTACACATACTTCCGAGCCTCAACAGTCCTCTATACTGTTGTCTTCTCTTTCAATTTACTTCTTCCAATATGTCAAAGAACGTTTTGCTGAGCTTAAAGCTTAAAGTCTAAAGCTGAAAGCTTTTTAAGGGCTTTGTGCTTTTCGCTTTCGGCTTTTAGCTTAACTTGGTGGAGAATAACGGATTCGAACCGTTGACCCTCTGCGTGCAAGGCAGATGCTCTAGCCAGCTGAGCTAATCCCCCGTTAGATAAGTCTTAAGTCCTTAGTCTTAAGTTCTAAGTCTTAAGTCTTTTTTGACTTCCGACTTCTTACTTACGACTTTAGGCTTAAATGTAGTCCCGAGCAGATTTGAACTGCTGACCCCTACATTATCAGTGTAGTGCTCTAACCAAACTGAGCTACAGGACTGTCTTTTCATTTACGATTGCAGATTTTAGATTTACGATTTGTTCCGTTTCCGATAATCGTAATTCGTAAATCGTAATTCGTAAATTCCTTACAATCTTGCTCCTCAGATGTTTTGCACCATTACCTATGGCTTCATCTTTTGGGTTTTCCATTTATTAATTATTGATTGATTGATTGAATTACTGAATTATTGATTGGGTTCCCCTTATTCTATAATCCGATAATTCATTAATTCAATAATTACAAAAAAGAATAGAATCATGCAGCTAACAGCCACGGCTGTTATGCTTTTTTTGACGAGAGTGGCAAAGGCTTTCAGCTTTCGCCTTTTACCTTTCGCCTCTTTTGGATACTGCTCCAGAAAGGAGGTATTCCAGCCACACCTTCCGGTACGGCTACCTTGTTACGACTTAGCCCCAGTTACCGGTTTTACCCTAGGACGCTCCTTGCGGTTACGCACTTCAGGCACCCCCAGCTTCCATGGCTTGACGGGCGGTGTGTACAAGGCCCGGGAACGTATTCACCGCAGCATTGCTGATCTGCGATTACTAGCGAATCCAACTTCACGGGGTCGAGTTGCAGACCCCGATCCGAACTGTGAACAGCTTTTTGAGATTGGCATCCTGTTGCCAGGTAGCTGCCCTCTGTACTGCCCATTGTAGCACGTGTGTAGCCCCGGACGTAAGGGCCATGATGACTTGACGTCGTCCCCTCCTTCCTCTCTATTTGCATAGGCAGTCTGTTTAGAGTCCCCACCTTAACGTGCTGGCAACTAAACATAGGGGTTGCGCTCGTTGCGGGACTTAACCCAACACCTCACGGCACGAGCTGACGACAGCCATGCAGCACCTAGTTTCGTGTCCCGAAGGACTGATTCGTCTCTGAATCATTCACTAACTTTCAAGCCCGGGTAAGGTTCCTCGCGTATCATCGAATTAAACCACATGCTCCTCCGCTTGTGCGGGCCCCCGTCAATTCCTTTGAGTTTCACCCTTGCGGGCGTACTCCCCAGGTGGAATACTTAACGCTTTCGCTTTGACGCTAACTGTATATCGCTAACATCGAGTATTCATCGTTTAGGGCGTGGACTACCAGGGTATCTAATCCTGTTTGATCCCCACGCTTTCGTGCCTCAGTGTCAATAAAACCATAGTAAGCTGCCTTCGCAATTGGTGTTCTGTGACATATCTATGCATTTCACCGCTACTTGTCACATTCCGCCTACCTCTAGTCCATTCAAGCCCATCAGTATCAAAGGCACTGCGATAGTTAAGCTACCGTCTTTCACCCCTGACTTAATAGGCCACCTACGCACCCTTTAAACCCAATAAATCCGGATAACGCTCGGATCCTCCGTATTACCGCGGCTGCTGGCACGGAGTTAGCCGATCCTTATTCTCAGAGTACATTCAACTCATTACACGTAATGAGGTTTATTCCCCTGCAAAAGCAGTTTACAACCCGTAGGGCCGTCTTCCTGCACGCGGCATGGCTGGTTCAGGCTTGCGCCCATTGACCAATATTCCTTACTGCTGCCTCCCGTAGGAGTCTGGTCCGTGTCTCAGTACCAGTGTGGGGGGTCATCCTCTCAGATCCCCTAAACATCGTAGCCTTGGTAAGCCGTTACCTTACCAACTAGCTAATGTTCCGCATGCCCATCTTTATCCTATAAATATTTGATGAAATCACAATGCTGTGTCTTCATGTTATGCGGGCTTAATCTCTCTTTCGAGAGGCTATCCCCCTGATAAAGGTAGGTTACATACGTGTTACGCACCCGTGCGCCACTCTCATTAGGAGCAAGCTCCCAAATCCCGTCCGACTTGCATGTATTAGGCCTGCCGCTAGCGTTCATCCTGAGCCAGGATCAAACTCTCCATTGTATAATGTGTTTGTTTGTTCACTGACCTATTATTAATAATAGAATCTGTAAAAAATTATTCTTTTTACAGTATCCATTCTCTCTTCTTTTCATAACCCGCCTTTCGAAAGCTTAAAACTCAAAGTCTAAAGCTCAAAGCTTTTACCTTTCTGCTTTCAGCTCTTAAAGGCTGTTACGCTACATGATTTTCTATACTTTTTAAGAACTTTTCATCTTCCCCGTCACGGTTCAGATTTTATTTTGTTATCACCTTTAACAATGATTACTTTTTCAATTTTTAATAACGAAAATCGCTTTCGTCATTCGCTTCATTTAGCGCCCCTTTCTTTTGGGACTGCAAAGGTAAGAACCTTTTTTGTTACTGCAAACTTTATTTTTTTTTATTTTTCAGCTTGCTTTTAAGAACAACCCGCTATCTCGTTTGCGGGCTGCAAAGGTAAGCACTATTTTGTATTTTTCAAATGCTTTGTAAGAAATAATGGAGGTGTAGGTTTAACACTTTGATAATAAGGTTGAAAAAGTTTGCAGTGGGCGGTGAGCAGTGGGCAGTTTGAGATTTTCAGGTCAATAATGAAACAAAAGTTATAACAGCTACCACCTTATATATAGGCGTAATACCATAACGGCGAAACTGCAACGGCCAAGGGTTGATTGCAAATCACCCTCAAGCTGTTAAAAGATGTTAAATCATGCCTATATATATATAGCAGGTAAAACAAGCGTTATATATTAGCCAAAAATTAGAGCGCTCCCATCTTGAAACGGAGAAATGGGCGCATAAATTCATTGCTAAAATTATAATTGACTGTTTTATATTATTCCCTTATCTTTGCAAAATGTTTAAAAAACAACTAACGTTATTAGCCTGTGTATTTGCTTTATTAATTATTACACTGGGCAGTTGTAAAAGTAAATATGAAAAACTGCGTACCAGTAATGATAACGCTAAAAAATACTCCGAAGCAATAAAGCTCTACAACAAAAAAGAGTACTCGAAAGCTTTAGGGTTATTTGATGACCTGGTAACACGTTACAGGGGCCGTGCGGAAGCTGAAGACTTGTTTTACTATTATGCTTATACTAACTACAAGCTAAGGGATTATACTTCGGCAAGGTATCACTTTAAAACATTTGCTGAAACGTATCCTTCAAGTGCGAGGGCCGAAGAGTGCAGGTTTATGGCGGCTTATTGCTATTATCTTGATTCCCCGATCTTTTCGCTTGATCAAACCAATACAAACAGTGCGATTGACGCGCTGCAGTTGTTTATAAACTTGTATCCAAAGAGCGATAGGGTTGCTGAAGCAAGTAAACTGATACAAAACCTGCGCGATAAGCTGGAGGAAAAATCATACGCCAACTCGAAGCTGTATTTAACCATCAGTGACTACCAGGCGGCAGTTATTTCATTTGGCAATACATTACGTGATTATCCCGATACCAAATACGCCGAGGAAATCAACTTTCTAACTATTAAGGCTCAATATGAATATGCTTTTCATAGCCGGGAAGACCACCAGGAAGATCGCTACAACCAGGCTATCGCTTTTGCGCAGCAGTTTGTAGACGGATATCCGAATAGTAAATATTTGAAAGACGCTAAGGATTATATTAAAGAAAGCAACCAGGGAATAGTAAGAGCTAAAAGTGTATTAGCTGAGGCATTTAGCAACCCAAGGATTGCCAAGAAGATTGAGTCAAAAAAGGATACAGTATTAGGAACGCCGCTTAAACAAAACAATAAAAAACATATACTAAGCGCTTTCATCCTTTTATAAGTTCAGTAATTTTATAGCATATATCACGGGCAACCTCTTCTTTACTTTTAAGGCCGTAAACGGTTTTTTGCAAATTGCAGTCTATAATGGTTATTTTATTGGTGTCTTTCTTAAAACCAGCCCCTTCATCATTTAGCGAATTTAGCACAATAAAATCAAGGTTTTTCTTTTTCAGCTTTTCAATAGCATTTTTTTCTTCATCATTGGTTTCTAACGCAAAGCCCACCAGTATTTGGCCCTCTTTTTTCTGCGACCCCAGCAAACTTAAAATATCAACCGTTCTTTTTATTTCGATACTCAGATTATTATCGTTTTTTTTAATTTTTTGCTGCGCGACAGTCGATGGGGTATAATCGGCTACTGCGGCACTCATGATACAAGCTTTTGCAGTTTTAAAATGAGGCACACATGCATTAAGCATCTCGGCTGCCGAAGTTACGTCAATACGTTTAACAGCCGATTGTTTACTCACCTGCGCCGAGGGCCCCGCAACCAGCGTAACATCAGCGCCCAATCGTGCCAGTTCATCGGCAATGGCAAAGCCCATTTTGCCTGATGAATGGTTACCAATAAAACGTACCGGGTCAATAGCCTCATAAGTTGGGCCGGCGGTAACCAACACTTTTTGATTAACTAACGGTAGTTTTTTTTTAATATTTTCGGTTATAAAGGCAATTATCTCTTCAGGTTCGGCCATACGTCCCTCGCCATGAAGGCCACTGGCCAGTTCTCCATTACCAGGCGGTATTAATATATTGCCAAAAGATTGAAGCTGGCTGATGTTTGATTGTGTAGCGGCGTGTTTCCACATGTCCAAATCCATTGCCGGGGCGAAATACACCTCGCATTTTGCAGAAAGGTACACCGCCATCAGTAAATTATTACACAATCCATTAGCCATTTTAGCCAGTGTATTTGCACTTGCAGGTGCAATAACCATAAAATCAGCCCATAAACCCAACTCCACATGATTATTCCATTCACCATTTTCGGGCGTAAAATAATCAACAAGCACCGGGTTTTTCGAAAGTGTGGAAAGTGTTAAGGGGGTGATAAAATTCGTGGCGTCGGGGGTCATTACAACTTGTACGTTAGCTCCTGCTTTTATTAACAGCCTAACCACTAATGCTGATTTGTAGGCCGCTATACTTCCGCAAATACCTAAAACAATGTTTTTACCTTCAAGCATATGCCACCTAACCCCTTAAAGGGGGATTTATAATTTAAAATTAACAAAAAACTCCCTATTGGGAGTTTTTTTTATTATATAACTTTTGCTCCTCCGCCACACGGTGGAGGGTGGGGTTATTCTTTTGTAGGGTTGCGATAATAAACTTTATCCTCCAAAAATTCCTGGATAGCTACCAACGAAGGTTTAGGTAGTTTCTCGTAGTATTTGGATATTTCAATTTGCTCGCGGTTTTCAAAAACTTCTTCCAGGTTATCATTTGATGATGCAAATTCCGAAAGCTTTTGGTGCAATTCTTCCTTTACATTGTTTGATATCTGGTTAGCCCTTTTCGACATAATTACCAGCGATTCATAAATGTTGTTGGTTTTTACATCT
>Ga0207014_1025_pt1 | contig 37805 bp, 48 predicted proteins | sample Alteio_BWMinCont_56_FD_153495 | JGI IMG/M metagenome (GOLD analysis project Ga0207014, IMG submission 153495) | Enriched cells from forest soil in Barre Woods Harvard Forest LTER site, Petersham, Massachusetts, United States -... | ecosystem: Environmental > Terrestrial > Soil > Temperate forest >...
CAAGTTTGCGCCGTTTGTTCGCCTTTTGCGGGACAATGAGTGCAATGGGGATTTTTCGCCAATTGATCTCCAGTGTGTAGTCTTCCGAGTTGCCACCGATTCGCCCGCGAACCGGACTGCACGGACGACAATGGGGGGATAGCTATAGAGGCCGGGAAAATCCGGACACCCCGGTCGGAATGTCTAGCGGAGGGCTTGGGATTGTAGGCGAGCTAGGGGAGGGCACCTTGAAGTACCGTGCGCCCGATGGTGCTGCTATTTCGTAGTCTGGGTGGGTGACTTCTTGGCCGACGTGTTCTTTGGCGAGTGGAAGTCTTGTGTGTAGCAGCTGGGCTTTCGAGTGACCCAGTCAATCCCACCAAATCGTCGAAGGACTACCACGTCGATTGGGCCGTGAACCCTTTCTTTGTCTTCGCCGCTCACGTTGTCGACAACGAACTGAACGGCCTTCTTCACAAACTCGATGTCGTAGGATAAGTCGGGTGCGGCCTTGTGAATCATGAGCGTTCCATACGCCTTGACTGCCCTCGGAGACTCTGCCTTTATGAACTCTACGACCAACTCAGGGTGAATCCCGCTGACTCCGATCTGTCCCTTCGCCTGGCTGTCTGGTTTTCTGGAGAGCTGGGCCGGCTCAGCTTTGAAGTAGAGGGTTTGTGAGAATGCCGCTGGATTCCTGTTAAGGTCGAAATTAATGAACCCTCCAGTTACTATCGCGCCGTCGGCGGTGGCCAAAGATCGTAGCTCGGTCACACTTAGTCGGTAGAAGAACGTCATTGCCTCGTTGCCCCAAGCGATTGAAAGAGGCTCTGCCTGACGATCTTTGCTAGCTATGTAAATCTCCCGAGCAGCCTGTAAGGACCTCCAAGGCTTTCCTCGATAAGTTCTGCTTAGGACATTTCCCGAATTGAAAAACACAGTGTTATCAAGGGCGATGACTTTGCAGGCTCTGTCACTCGGCTTCAGTTTTCCCATCGCATCGAATTCGCGACTGTCGGCGGCGAGGACGACATAGTCCCCAGTTTTGGAGACGACCCAGACGATTGAAGTCCCGTAACACGCCTGGACTAAAAAAGCCGACAGGATTATCCATCTGCACGCACTAAGGAGAAGATCAAGTGAAGGCATCATCGCCCTTGCGTCGGCGTTACGGCTAGGATTGACAATGGCTTCTGAGAGAACACTGTGACCAGGAATGGTTTGTTGGGAAGAAAAGCTGGAGCCTCGAAAGTTACAAACCATCTTCGGTTGTCGCGCGTATCGTGCCCGATGGACTGCATTTGGAATACACCACAGCAGACGGTTAAGTCCTCGATCTGCTCATCCGCCGTTACACCAATGAACACCGGCTGAGTGACGATATTGCTTTACACGCTGATCGCCTTGGCGAACTTGTACGCTGGGCTCTCAGACTTAACATCTTGAATGCTCCACGTGTACTGAAGAGGCGGAGGCGGAAGCGGTCCACAGTTCACCGTGGGACTCCCTCCAATAATATTCGGAGAGCAGTCGCCAGTACTGCTTTGACTTACGCCGGTGTGGTCTCCGATGTGAACTGCATTACCATGCTGGGGCTTAGCTGGGTTGGGCGGCGACTGATGTTTCTGGGCAGGAACTCTCGGTGAAGTTGTCGCGGGCGCAGATGTCGGAGCTTCTGGCTGAGGCTGCGATCTCGGCTGATCTATGACCGTGACTGAGGATGGCGTCGGCTTGTCGTAGTGGCGGCTTATAAGCCAACCTACGAACCAAACGATGAGGCCGCTGACCACAGCAAGTGCAACGATGCGCACCGGCCTCTCCGACCATTTCGTCAAAGTGGCCTCGGTCGGCGGCTTCACGCTGAGATCTTTCTTCATCGCCCTAGCAGCTATTATACCCCTAGCGAATACACGGCGAAAGTGCTATCGTGTCCCGCATGGGCGAGGGCCGCAAAACCTGTCATCGGCGTCATGGCAGCCATCCTTGCGTCCCTGCACATGCGCACAGCCGACGATCTGTTCGGTGGGCCGGAGGGCAGTCCGAGGACTGACAAGCTGATTGCGGCGAGCGTGCAATCGGCGCGGTTAATAATGGAGAAGGTGGACAGCGTGTGCGGGCGGCCTTGATCCCTTGGGTTGGCCGCGCGAGTCTGAGGCGTAAGCTTTACGCATGTACGAAGTGCTACTGCATTGGTATCCTCCGGTCGGAGTCTTCATCGCCATCCTCGGGTTACTGGGGATCGTGGTTCCCCTTATCAGGGACCTGGCGAAGATGGGCAAGTGGGAGAAGTCCGTCTGGACGTTCGTGATGTTCGCCTTAATGTTGCTGGAGCTCAGATCAATCTACTTGGACAGGCGAGCCCACGACACAGAGCAGGCCAGGGCCCGAGCCGAACAGCTCCAGCACTTCAAGGAGATCGGTGAGGGGATCAAGGCCAGCATTGCAGACAGCGACCGCAAATTCGCAGCAACGATGGGGAAGGAGAACCAAGTATTAGAGAACATCACTGGCGGCAATTCGTTTGCGATTGTGACTCCCCAAGTCTGGGCTGGACTCGCTCCGATTCCACTAAGTATCCGCAACCAAGGGAAGCAGACGCTAACGGGAGTGACCATTACGATTCGGAATGCTCAGAACTTCAACCTAGACAGACCAGAATCTTTTTACGAGACACAGACTATCGACGTTGGGACCTTGCACCCCGGAGAATTGCGCCTGCTAAAAGAAAAGCTGACGCCCAGCGAGCACGCCTTTAAGGCAGAGGATGGACTGCCTGTGGACCTGTTCGACTTAGATATTGCTGCTCAGAATTTTACAGCGGAAGAACACTTGATCTTCAAAAAGGGGGATCGGATTCCGTGGGTCTTTAAGTATCAAGTCACTCAGCAATACATTAAATCGAGGCACGGGAAAACAATCAAGTTCGGTTACAACGTGCTGGCTAATCAAAAAGAATGGCTCGGCGAGAAGTGATTTTGGATCTGGATCATTTCTGTGTTCTTCTTGCTAACTTTCACGTCTTCACCCTCCGCTATCATCCAGCGGGGGTCCCAAATGAAACACATGTCCGGAGTAGTCCAGCAGTTGAAGAAGGAACGGGACCAGCGCCTGCCAGTGCCTCGGATGCGGGCGGTAGCCCTGGCGAATCCGGCTCGCGTCCCAAGCGGGAACCTCCTATGCGTAATCGAATGACAGATGTCGCTACCTTCGAGAGTAGCGGCTGAATTCTCTGCGAGAACAAGTCGGGGTTGAGCCATGCTGGTTGGCTGGATGTCCCGTGCCGAGCGGCCCTGGAATCCCGAGGTGGCGCGATCCTGGCCAGTCTGCACATGCGTACCGCCGACGATATCTTGGGCGGCCCGAAGGCAGCCCGAGGACGGACAAGCTGATTGCGGCGAGTGTCCAGTGGGCCGAGCTGATAATGAAGAAGGTGGACAGTTCGAATTGAGTCGATCTGAAAGTCTGGCCAGCCCCCCTGGCTCTCCCGTAAGCGCCCCCCTCCACCATCGTGCCCTTTGCATAACCCCGCCCTCAGGTGTACAAACGACGCGTCAGGACGTGGGTCCCGCGGCCAAACGCCGCCGGACCCTTTTTGTCTTTGCAGCGCGGAGGGACGGGAGGTACCCGAACCTGTTCCGGAAATCCTGACGTGGCTCGTCGCATAAGGGCAGGCCCGCTGCCAAGTGGTCCGGTCGGTGCGGAGGAAGGGGAGAGAGCGGCGAGACTTGCCTACATTCAGTTAACCAGATAAGGGTTTTCTTGCAAGGGCAGCGGTGAGGATAAACGTTTTTCGGTTGTGACAGCTCAAGTCTGGTGGTATTCTGCGCTCGTATCGTCGAAGCACAAGCTGTACCGGTGGAAGCCGGGGGTGCCGAGGCGAAGATCCCGCGCCTGTACGGCGGGAAATCTTTAACCGGAAGGTTAGGAGGTTGGTTATGCCTACCAGTGGTGATTCTCTCGTCAAGAACGTCGAATCCTCGTATCGCAAACTCTCCACAGTCGCATCCGAACTCAACTTCGTCTCCGACGAATTAGGGAAGCATGTGTCGGAGCTGGATGCTGCCCTCAAGAAACTTAATTTGGGGATTGAAGTATGGGTGCCTATTCGAGGTGAGGGCACCGACGAGAGGGGTGATTTTTGGAGCGAAGATCTGGGATATGCAAAGATAGGCGGCAAGTGGGGAATCGCGCTTCGAAGCAAATCGGGAAATGATCTCACTGACGAGGTGAGTGTGGAGTGCTGGCTTTTCGGTGATGCGCCGCGCCCTCTACGCCTCGCATCGATCAGTAAAATCGCGGAGCTACTAGAGAAGCTAAGTGCCGAAGCCAAAATAATGGTTGATCAAATTGACGGCGGCCTTGCTGAAGTAAGGGAAGTGGCTGAGGTTGTGAAGAAGGCAGCCGAGGAACCAGTGAAACGTATTATTGCTCGGGGTGTGAGCGTGAAGCCAATCGCGCTTGGGGGTCCGGTAACCCAGGAGCTGAAGAAATGACTACGTCTTTCGTTCTCTCCGCGGTGCCGTGGAATGTTTTTGTGTTTCTCGCAATTTGTCTTTTGGTGGTTGGTGGTCTCGTCTGGTACGCCCTGCGCACTAAGGGAGACGTACGGGCTGTCTTCTCGCATGGGAAGACGCTTTTCGAACTGGAGGCGAAGGAACGAAATATACGGCGCAAATGATCGCTGTCCGACCGGGAGATGCAATGTTAGCCATCCGCCGCCGCCTGTCTCTGGCTCGATTGGTGACCCACCCTCGCACGTTAGTGCCGGTGAGCCCATCACAGGAATTCTGTTCCTAACGGCGGATCGCGGTGGCTGTGCGCGTCGTCACGCTCTCTCACGGCACATCGGAGTTAACAGAAATGCCCCAAGTCTTTAGCAGCCACTCGGGGATGTAACACTTGTTCCGATTGTCCTGGCACCAGCGGCGCAGTTCGCCAGATTCCAAGTAGGTCGGCGCGGTGAGTCCCAACTCATCGACGCGCCTTTCGAACGCAGATGGTATGGCGGGTGGAACGGCGGCAGGTTGCCCGCTCGACCAACCCAAGTTTCGATGTCTTGCACTCATTGTCGTCCTCACTGTTCGCACAGATGTTCACACTCGCCTGTGCTGATGTGTTTGACCCGCCTATCGAACGGACTCAGGGATTCTCAACAAGTGGACGCCGCCTGTCTCTGGCCCGATGGTGAACCGACCTTGCACGTTGGTGCCAGCGGCTCGACCAGCGCCGATGTCTGCCATATACTTCCAGCCGGGGAGCGCTGGAACCGTTGAGGGGTGAGTGCGGTCGCGGCTCCAGTGCTCCCCTCTCTTTACTCTCAACGTCCGTCGAATGCCGTTTGTCTGGAGTGCGGCGTTACATGAACTGGGAATACAAATTTGAGAAGCTCACGCTGGAGTATCCTTCGGCTGGAATCATTCCGCCAGAGGAGATCCTTAACGAGCTCGGCAAGGACGGCTGGGAAGCCGTGGGGATGCTGCATAATCCAGAGCCGCGCGAAAAAGGAGACAACGCGGACACCATTGTCCTCTTCAAGAAGCCGATCTAAAGGTAGCCTACTACTTGTTCGGATACACCGTACTCGCTGAAGTAGGGAACGACCTTGCCTCTGCACTCCCCAATCAGCAAATGCCACTGGAGTTTATCCAGCCGATCAACAACCTGCTTCGGGCCGGAGGGAAGGGAGGCGCGCGGCAGGAGTTATCCTGTCTTCGTTGTGGTGCTGGGTCGGGGCGCGATGCGCGAACACTGGCGATCCCCTCGCATTCGGGACCGAAGGCCGTGGATTATTTAGGGGCAGGATTTACAGGGACGTCGACGATAATTGTGGTCCCCTGCCCTGCCGAGCTTTCGACAGTTAGCGCGCCGCCCAGCAACCTTGCTCTTTCTCGCATGCTAACCAGGCCCAATCCCGCATCTTTGGACGGTTGAGCCGGATCGAACCCGATGCCTCGATCTGAGACCTGCAACTCCACGTGTTCCCCGGCCCGTGCTAGGCAGATGCCGGCCTCTTTCACACCTGAGTGCTTCCATATGTTCTGCAATGCTTCCTGAACGATTCGGAAAATGCCGAGTGTCGCGTTGGCGGACAGGTCATCGAACGGACCTTCGGCTTGTACCGTGGCACTCACTTCGGTAAGCGACTCGAACTCGACGCAGTATGATTCCAATGCGGCTACAAGCCCCGAGTGTTCAATGATTGCAGGATGCAACTGATGTGACAGATGGCGGATGCCTTCACCGATTGCCAATACTCTGTCGTAAGCACGCTCCGCTTGTTCGCGAGCTTCGAGGCGGTCTTCGGGAATCTGGCGTTTGATATTACTGAGTGCGATGCCGAGGACTGCGATTTGCTGGCTGAAGTCATCGTGTAGCTCGCGGGCGATCCGCGTTCGCTCCTCTTCTTGCGCATTGATCAGACTCACGCTCAGTCGAACGATCTCCGCTTCGGCCTGGGTCCGTTCCGCAAGCTCCTTCGTCAACTGGTCGTGAGCGTCCCTGAGTTCCCGTTCCGCTCGCTTGCGCTCGGTGATGTCTTCCACCATGCCAACCGTATAGTCGGCCGATGCGCCGTCTTTATCCTTAACTCGGGAAACGGTTAACTGCCCCCACATTAATTGACCATCCTTCTTGATATAGCGTTTCTCAATCTCGTACTTGTCGCGCTTCCCATCGACCAGTTCGCTGTATAAGCTCCAGTCCAGGTCTATGTCGTCAGGGTGGGTAAACTCTGTGAACGCCATGCTTCGCAGTTCTTCTTCGGTAAAACCGAGCATCTTCTGGAGTGCCGGGTTGCATTTGATGGGGTGTCCCCGACGGTCCACCAGCGCCGTACCGAGTCCCTCATTCTCGAAAATTGTCCGAAAACGCTCCTCGCTCTCGCGCAACAATTCCTCAGCCCGCTTGCGCTCGGTGATGTCTTCCACCATGCCAACCGTATAGTCGGCCGATGCGCCGTCTTTATCCTTAACCCGAGAAACGGTCAAATGTCCCCACATTAATTGACCATCCTTCTTGATATAGCGTTTCTCAATCTCGTACTTGTCGCGCTTCCCATCGACCAGTTCGCTGTATAAGCTCCAGTCCAGGTCTATGTCGTCAGGGTGGGTAAACTCTGTGAACGCCATGCTTCGCAGTTCTTCTTCGGTAAAACCGAGCATCTTTTGGATAGCAGGGTTGCATTTGATGGGGTGTCCTTGACGGTCCACCAGTGACGTGCCGAGTCCCTCATTCTCGAAAATTGTCCGAAAACGCTGCTCACTCTCGCGCAACAACTCCTCGGCCCGCTTGCGCGCTGAGATGTCTTGAACGACGCCTATCGAATATGGGGCGCGTCCGTTCGGGAGCAGGAAGACGACACTGGTGCGTCCCCACACGACTTCGCCGTCTTGACGGACGTATCGCTTCTCCAGTTCGTGTACATGAGCCCGGCCACGCTGGATTTCTTCCAAATACGCTTGGGTCGCCTCGCGGTCTCCAGCATGGGTGATTTCCAGTATCGACCGTTCCTGCAATTTGTCTTCGGGAAACCCTACCAGATCGCAGAAGCCCTTGTTGGCGCGGAGTATTTGCCCGGACGCGTCGCTGATCACCATGCCGGCGGCGCTCCTCTCAAATACCTGGCGGAATCGCTCCTCGCTTTCTTCCCGGGCGGTTTCTGCCATCTTCCGGCTCGTGACGTCAATCATCATGCCTGTAAGACGCGCGGGACCGTGCGGAGCCATCTGCACACTGACCACGTCGTGTAGCCACACGGTCCGGCCGTCTGCCGCGATCATGCGGTATTCGAATTCGTGATCCTGCCCTTGCTCTGTAGCCTCCATGCAGAATTTTGTGCACCACTCGACATCGTCGGGATGGACGTGCTGGGCCCAGAACCCGGGGGACAGCCACTGCTCCGCAGGGTAGCCGAGCATGCGCTCCGCTTGCGGACTGACGAACGAGAACTCAAAAGTTCTGGCATCCGCCTCCCACACAATGCAATCCAGAGAATTGACGAGTCTGGAGTACAGTTGTGTTCTGCACAGCGCTGCCTCCTCCGTGAGTGTGCGCTCCGTGATGTCGCGGGTGATACCAGCCATGCGTCCGGAGTCGCATCGTCCGTTGGGCGGGCTGCTACTTGTTCCCTTGCTGACTTTTAGTTCCATACCCGACTGCTCCGCTGGTCGGCTTGAGTTGAAATCCTATGAAACGAGTTTGAGGCGCATGGCGTATCGGATCAGGTTCGCGGTTGTATCCACGCCCAGACTCTCCATCATGTCGTATTTATGTGTTTCCGCTGTGCGCCGGGAAATGTTCAGGATCGATGCGATATCCTTCATGGTTCGCCCCTCCGCGATTAACTGGAGGACCTCGCGCTGGCGTGGCGTAAGTTGAGATTTCCCAACGGCGAGATCGCGTTTGGCCTCTAACAAGACACTAATGAGATCCTTTGCAATCAGGGAAGAGAGGTACACTCTGCCTCGCAACGCCTCGTCAATCGCCCTGACCAACTCCTCTCCGGAAGACACCTTCAGAAGGTAAGCAGAAGCGCCAGCGCGGAACGCCTGCACAGCCAAGTGAGGATCGGCATGCATGGTGAGTACGACCACTTTGGTGCTGGGCAGGCTGACTTTGATCTGTCGAACGGCATCAAGTCCGTTCAGAAGAGGCATGGAGATGTCGGTGACGATGACGTCAGGTCGTAAATGATCCGCCGCCGCAAGCAGCGCGCGCCCATCACGAACGGTTCCCACCAGCTTGAACCGATCCTTGAGAAGCCCTTGCAACCCCTCGGTAACGATGGTGTGGTCGTCGGCAAGAAGCACCGTGGTCAAGACCATGACGGCACATCCCTTTGCGGTCTCTTCCGTGCTGCTGTCACGATAATCATACATCCTTCGGTCCCGCGGTGCGAGGGCCAACGCGCTGCGAGACGAATACGCCCCCTTGCAGCGCCACTTCAATAGCGGGTAAGAGTTCCTCTCCGGCAGTCGCCTTGAGAACGTACCCAAGGATTCCGGTGTCCAGTGCGCTTCTGACTAGGCGCGGATCGTCGTACATCGTCAGAAGCACAACAGCCTTGCAGGCTTTCCGTTGCAGGATGGTGCGGGCCGCGTCGATTCCATTGAGCCCGGGCATTCGAATATCAGTCACAACCACGTCCGGCTTCAGAGCTTCTGCCATCTTGATCAGCGTCAGGCCGTCGGTGGCCGTCCCTACCACGTCGAAATCGGTGGCCACCAACTGTTGAATCTCTCGCAATAATTCCGGGTGGTCGTCCGCCAGCAAGAGACGCCTCGTCGACTGCGGCACGGTGATTTTCTCCCGCTCTGATTTGTGTCTTTCGTGGATTAAAGACGTATGCTGCAGTGCTTGTGAATCCGTAATTTTGCGGAGGCTACATACGAGCCGATTTGCCTGGGAAGGCTACTGCAGCCTCGTAGACCCAGCAATTGAAGAAAACTGGCAGATGCTGAAGCACGTAATTAATACGAGCCAAAATCCGAAATAACTCGGATGTCACCGCCGCCGGGGGTCCGGTTACTCTAACTGCGGGCTTCCCTCCGGTCGTGGTTTTGGCAGGTTTTGCATTGCCGATGTGTCGGGAAATGGAGTCTCCGCCGCCCGGCAGCAACATCGCTGCCGTCCGGACTCTCCTTGGCGTTGAGCACGTTCCACGCTCTGTGTAATCAGAGCAAGAGGGGGAGGAGCAGGGCTCTTAATGGAAGACTGGGTGAACGACGATTTGGCGCCACGTAAGCCGGCCGAAGAGGAGATTCGTGCTTCTGAGGCCAGGTACCGTCGACTGTTTGAGACAGCCCAGGATGGGATACTGATTCTCGATGCTCACTCGGGTTTGATCACCGACGTTAACCCTTTCTTGATTCGTTTGTTGGACTATCCCCGAGAAGACTTTCTGGGCAAAACACTTTGGGACATTGGTCCATTCAGGCAAATTCAAGAATCAAAGGCAGCTTTTCGAGAACTGCAGGACAAAGAGTATATCCGATATGAGGATCTGCCACTTGAGACCAGGAGTGGGCGGCGCGTCAACGTCGAGTTCGTCAGCAACGTCTACGGAGTAAATGGCAAGCGCGTAATTCAGTGCAATATTCGTGACATTACCGCGCGCAAGCAGGCGGAAGAAGGCTTCGCCGCTCAGGCCAGGGAATTGGCCAGACAGGCAGAGGAACTCGGGCGCTCGCGGCAGTCCCTGGAAGACAAGACACTGATGCTCCAATCGGTGCTGGATAGTATGTCTGACGGGTTGGTTGTCGCGGATGAGCGGGGAAAAGTCGTTATATGGAATCCGGGAGCGGACAGACTGCTTGGCCTCGGTACAGCGAACATAGACATTCAGGAATGGAGCCACCACTACGGGTTGTACTTGCCTGATATGGTGACACCTTTCCCCTCTGACCAACTCCCATTGACCCGCGCGATTTACGGAGAGGCAAGCACATCCGTGATGTTTGTGCGCAATCCCGCGGTTGCCGAGGGTATTTTCGTAGAAGCCCATGCCAGCCCTTTGAAGGACAAGCACGGCATAGTGAATGGTGGCGTGGTCGCTTTCCGGGACATCACGGAGCGGAAGTTAGCGGAAGAGGCCTTACTCAAATCAGAAGAGAGGTTCAGCAAGGCCTTTCGCAACAACCCCCTGGCAATCACGATTTCGACGGAAGCGGAGGGGCGCTATCTGGACGTGAATGACGCTTTCCTCGATCTGCTCGGGTACAAGCGCCAGGATGTGATTGGCCACACCGCGGCAGAACTGCACTTTTGGAGCGAACCTTTGGATCGCATCGAGATGCTGCGACAGCTAAGGCATGACAAGCAGGTGTCAAAACGCCAAACCCGATACAGGACCACGAAGGGAGAAAGTCGAGAAGCAGAGGTGTGGGCGGAGTCGATCGAACTCGACGGGCAAGCCTGCGTGCTGGCGATCACCCGCGACATTACAGAGGTCCAGCAACTGGAAGCGCAGTTCCGTCAAGCCCAGAAGATGGAAGCGGTAGGGCGTTTGGCTGCGGGCGTTGCGCATGATTTTAACAACGTCATGAGCATTATTATGGGCTACAGCGACCTCCTGCTAGGTCTGATTGCGCCGGAGAATCCGATGAACCGCTACGTGTCGGAAACCAAGAAGGCCGCAAAACGGGCTGCATTGCTTACAACGCGACTCCTGGCGTTCAGCCGCAAGCAGGTTGTCTTCCCCAGACTCCTGGACCTAAACGACGTGGTTCATAACGCAACTAGCATGTTGCTGCAACTGGTCGGAGAGGACATTGAAATTGAGTTTCGCCCGACCGCACCGCTCGGCAGCATCAGGGCCGACCCGAGTCAGATTGAACAAGTCTTGATGAATTTGGTGGTGAATGCGCGAGACGCGATGCCCACCGGAGGGAAGATCATCATCGAGACAGGAGAAGCCGAACTGGACGAGGACTTCGTTTCCCGACACCCGGGTTCCCATGCCGGACAACACACTGTCCTGGTGGTGAGCGACACGGGGTGCGGCATGGATGAAAACATCAAATCGCAAATCTTCGAGCCTTTCTTCACCACCAAGGCGATTGGGCAGGGAACGGGTCTCGGACTCTCGACCGTGTACGGCATTGTGAAGCAGAACGAAGGCTATATCCTCGTGTACAGTGAACCCGGCAAGGGCACAGCGTTCAAGATTTATTTCCCGAGATTGTACGACAAGGCGGCAATGTTTGTGTTGTCCCATGAAGAACCCGAGTCTCCCCGAGGATCAGAAACGATATTGGTGGTTGAGGATGATAAGGCCATGCGCGAACTTACGGTCAAGCTCTTGCAGGATGGCGGCTACCGAGTGGTCGAAGCAGAAGATGCGGAGGACGCGCTACGAATCATGGCGGCTTCTCAACCGGAAATTGACTTGCTCTTGACGGATGTCGTGATGCTCGGAACGAGCGGGGTTGAGCTTGTGAGACGGGCTGAGGAAGGCCATCCCAAGCTCCGTTCGCTGTTCATGTCGGGATACACGGGCGATTTGGTTGGGCGACAAGGCGTGCTAATCGAAGAGGCCTATTTCCTGGAGAAGCCCTTCACCAGGAGATCGTTGCTCACGAAAGTTTACGCGGCCCTGCACGGCGAGTCTGCAAGACCACAATAACATTCGCCACCCTTTCACGGGGGTATCGTCTCCCGAGCAAAGATTAGCAGGCGTTCTCTGCACGTGCTTTGTTCCCCATGACCGCTTACGACTTCCGACCGCGCAACTTCTCCGTAAGGGTCGCTACTTGCGATTCCAGATTGGAGATATATGCTCGCTGCTCCAGCTCAAGGCTTTGTTTTTCGAGTGCCCGGCTAACCGTGTCGAGCAATTGCTCATGCTCAAAGGGCTTCATCAAACAATCGAAAGCGCCGTTGCGGATGGCAGACAGTGCCACGGAGACATCGTGCTCTCCCGTCACTATGACCACGAACATGTCGGGATACTGGCGCTGGGTACGTTCTAGCAGGGCGAAGCCATCGAGATCAGGCATCAAGAGGTTGGAGAGCATGAGATCGAATTGGTCCCCCGACTCCAACATCGCCAAGGCTTCCAGACCTGACGCCGCCTCTCGACACCCGTAGCCCGCCGCGACCAGCATCGTAGTGATAATGTTGCAAATCTGCTTTTCATCATCAACGACAAGAATGCGCTTTGGCCTGACACCCTTCTGGGTGCTGCGGTCGGTCATGGACTACTCCGTATAGATGGGGTTCGAGTTCTTACCAGCTTCCTTGCGGTTGAGTCGCCGGTGCCGTGCTGGCTGAGGTTCGAGTCGTCGGGTAAGAAAATGTGACCAGCATGTACACAGTAGGGCGAGAACCCAACGAAACCCGTGTTTTGCATCACCCCGCATGGTGACCGAAAACACAGTTCCCAAAACACGGCTTCGGCGGCAGGATCGGCATCGGAAACGGCGGCGAATCGTGGACGCATCGGCAGAGTAAAACGGCAAGGGATCGGCGGCTAGAAGAAAAACTCACCTGCCCACCAGCCGATTCCGAAGGGCGCTGTACTCACAACCCCACCGGCGGCTCGACTTTGGGTCGTTTGAGGCATCCTCCACTTGGCTTGCGGGTCAGCCCCGCTGGGAAGTCCTGTGCTCACGCTTCGGCGTGTCGATGTCAGGCAGAGACTCCCCGTTCTTGCGATGCGAGAATGTCATGCTCATCGGCGGGGGCGAGGCTTTCCGCGTTGTTCCGCCCGGTATTGCATGTAAGCCGTCAGCAACCTACTGTGTCCCGGACCATTGAGCACTGCGGGAAACGTGACGATGCGTACCAGAATCCAGAGGGGCAGAAGTACATCCACGGCGATCAGCAGCCACCTGTCTATGCTCATTTGTTTGTGACCCTCAAAGCGCCGATGCTACCTGGGGCGCTACGATTATGCGGGAACGCTAAAGGCTACGCTGCTCGCGTCTGGTTTGAGAGGGTGCAGCCGGGAGCGATGCTTTTCCTTCATTGGCTCTGTCAAAACAACTCTGCTTCCGAGACGTGCGAGTTGCCCAAGCTCGTGCTGGATTGCTTGTAGCCGTTCACTCCTCTGTCCGTGAGCGCCTTGAACACCTGCTCCATTCTCGCCGTTCCGCCGAAGCCGGCCGTTCAATTTCTGAATGTCAGCGATCTCCTCTCGGAAACGCCTGATCTTGTCCCGGAGAACTCCTAAATAGTCCATATCGTCACCTTTCGAGCTTTCGTGATCTCCGACTGACTTAGTTCGGGCAAGCTGAGCGATATAGCAAGGATGCATCACTCCACCCGGTTGCTGCATGTGGGTGGCCCCTCTGCCTTGACCGCGCAAGTTGTTGCTTCGATACGGCGCGGGAGGGGATTGGACGCGGAAGACTTAGGTTCCGCCGTGTACTTCTGTCGGAAAACGAGCACAAACCGCAACCGCACCATGGACGATTACGATGGGGACGAAGGCTACTCGCAGTAAACGCGATTTGCGGCTAGATGATTGACTTTAGATCACCCGGAGCGATCTATCTGCAGGGTACTGAGGCCGGCAACGTCGCTTTCAGGAACATTACGATTACGCCAGTCAGGTGATCTTGAAAGCTCACTGATACCAGTGATACCGTTTTACGCGGAACTGTAGGCAATAAGGGAAACTGTAGAAACTGTAGCGGAAGATAGGATTCGCTTGTAACTGCCTACAACACAGGGTATTATCGCGGAAGTGTAGGATTCATCGGCACTTGCTAGGAATGGCGGTATTAGAATCCCTCCCTCTCCGCCAGATTTTCTACGCTTTTATTTCCAACCACTTGCAGCGTAATTCCGAGCTAAAAAGCTCTGCTTACGGATTTCAAGGCATTTCCTCCAAACCTCGGTATTAGGTTCTGCGGAGGAAATATGGCGTTGTCGGTGAAGTTGTACAGGGTGGTCGGCAAAGGCAAGGATCGGCGCTACGTTCCGATTGACGTGGGACGGCGGGGTCGGCGCTCGAAGGAAGATGTCACGGGTCCGTTCTACCTGCGGTACGGGGTGAAATACGAATCCGTTGGCATGGACTTCAAATCTGCGGTTGAAGCCATGCAGCGCAGGCAGGCTACGCTTGACGCTGTGGGCAGCGGTGTAGCGGTCAAGCAGGATGGCGATCCCAATCGCAAACGAGTTGTGGACGAGGTTAAGAAATTCCTTGCTAAGAAATCCCTCCTCAAAGACCCCAAGACCGTGAAGACGTATACCGAGCGCCTGGGCTATTTCTTGGACTGGTGCGAGCGAAGCGGCATCAAGCATCTCGATCAACTCACACAGGGCGACGATCTGTTGCCTTACGTTTCCTTCCTTCGGCAGCGCAAGACCACCAGGGACACTCTGTTTGAACCCCGCTACGTCTACAACATCTTCCAAACGTGCAACACATTCCTCCGTGCCAACGGTATCCTCTTCGCTGGAGAAATTCTCGGGCAGTTCCGGCCTTCCAATAGATACTAAGCCGCTTTCTTTCCTTCCTGGAACTGTAAACCCACTCCGAAGAGTTCTCCGGCCACTGGCTGGCAGTAAACCACTTGAGCTGGTTTGGGCATCTCACCGCCGACAACAGACGTGACCCACAGCCATTCCCGGGGCTGTAAAGCGCGTCTGGTCAGGACCCGGACGCCACGAGAGCTGACGTTTTCGGTGGTCGTATTCTCAATAAGGTCGGCAAGGTCCGGGCTCTGCCCTCTGGAAATTTGGACTGGCATCTTCAGATGGGTTCTCTTCTCAACGCGTCCGGCTTCCGTAACCATTGCAGGATGGTCTCCCGTTATTCCACTTCTACCCGCCGGCTGCCTGACGTCAGACGAGGAAAGTGCTGGGTTTTCGCTGTTGTGTTTTGTGCTCGTGCATCGCCCGGTCCGCCTGGCACATCAATTGTGCGATGGAGGTTCCCGTTCGGGGATCGAATCGGACCGCTCCCAAACTAAAAGAAAGTTGGTAGCGAGGTTCCTTGCGGCTCACTGTTGCCAGATTTTGCCGAAGGCGACCTCTGATGGTGGCTTCACTAAAGGCCACCTCCGCGAACACGGCTTCCTCCCCCAGGGTCGCCTTCCACGAAGGTGGCACGCGTTTGTTTTCTCCCTGTCCGACGAAACGAATCGGACATTACGGCGTCACCATGCAATGTGGGTTGCCTCCGCGAGCACGGCGTCCCCCCCGAGATCGTCTTGCCGGGGAGGCACCCCCGATTGCTGGTTGCAGCATAGACCGCTAGGAAAAACAAACAAGCCAGTGATTCATCTATTTGGATTGAGTGGAATGACTGAGAAGGCACTAGGGGAAACCCTCGGAAAGGTGTTACGGCTGGACCAGGCCGCGGCGGATCGCGTAGCGAACTAAGCTGGCTGTTTCATGAATATCGAGTTTCTGCATCAGCCGGGTCCGATGAGACTCAGCGGTCTTCATGCTGACTCCCAGAAGTGTGGCAACTGCCCAGACGGGCCGCGTGAACGCTGTGCAAGATGCAGAAGGGAGAGCCTGTCCGCCAGTTTCTAGTCTAGAACGGCTGGCATGCTTGAACTGGTTACTGGGGGTCTGCACAGCTCGCAGTTCGTCAACTCAGCGTGCCTGCAAGGAATCAGCGCACGATGTGCCGCACCAATTTAACAGACACCGGCCGAGGACAGTTTCCGTTCCATACTATCCGTAGTCTTTAGGTAGGACGTTTTTCCCGCCTTCCCGTCTCTGGACCATCGACACCCAACTCCCTCCAACGGCTCTTGCGACCTTCAAGTCCGTTCCCTTCGTTTCGACGCCGATTTACTTTGTCTCCGGTCGCATTTTCAACGCTGTGGAGGCGCGGCTGCATCACGAACGACTGAAGGCGGTGTGGCGGCATTTGCTTCCGTCTTGACGAGGGGCTCCACCAGAGGAGCACTATTCTTGACCAAATCAGTTTTGATTTCAACCTTCTGAGTAGCGAGCGGATTAATGTCTGTTTCAAAAGTTTGGTAGCCGGGAAGGGCGACCTTGATCTTATGTGTTCCCGGAGCCACTAGCATCCCTCGACCCAGACCTGCAAACTCCCCCACGTGTCCCACGAAAAGGCCGTCCAAGAAAACTGCGGCCCTTGCTGGGTTGACAGTGATCTTCACGGTGGCCGTCACATCAGGAAGCGGTCCCGTAGGGGCCTTCTCCATAACTACGCGAACGACCTCCTTCTGTCCGGGCTGGACAAGAATTCGTTCTGTGAAGTCTTGGTAGCCATCCTGACGCACGGTAATTACGTGTTCGCCAGGTAGAAGAAGTACCTTCTTCGCTCCCTTGAGTTCTTTCAGATAGCCTACGTACTCTCCGTCCACCCAGACCCCAGAAGTTTTTTCGACATGGGATTTTCCCTCAAATTGAATCTCTCCCAACACATCGTTTTCAGCGTACATTGGGGCAGGTAGTAAGAAGGCAGAAACCACGAGCAATATCCACAGCAATGGATCTACTCTTCGAAGAATTGTTTTCATAGTGCCTCCATAACTCACGAACTCACGCTATTCGCTCCTTTGCTTCCTCTTGTGGTGGCATCCTGGCAGTGCGTCCACTATTGATTCCCTCTGGCCCGACTCGTTGGCCCGGATCGAAGACAATAGCTAAAACTGACCCGATACCCAGGCCAACCAGGAGGAACGTGACCGCAGAATAAAAGTCGTATTCACTTTTCATACATTGCACCTCTCTGTGCGCTCTTGCGCAATCCGCCGCTTGGCGGATACCGCGCCGGTTCTCGTTCAATGCTCGTTCAATGAATGCTCGTTCACTGACCGATTAGGCCTTTCTGTCCGAGGACGACCCTAGTTCGGAGGCTTGGACCGATCCCGGCTTGGTGGCTGTTGTCTCTGCTGCAACTTCTGCTGTTGCTGTTCGTGTTTTTGCTGCAATTGCTGCGTCTGCTGCTGGTGGCGCTGCTCTACCTGCTGCTTTCTTGCTGCGTCGGCGTTCTGTTTCTCCAGTTGCTGGTGTTCCTGTTCCTGCCTCTGCTGGAGTCTCTGCCGTTCCTGATCCTGTTTAGCGAATACCTTTTCCTGCTGCTGCTGGTACTTCTGGTCCTGCTTCGGGTTGCCGGTATTTGGAACACCAGGTCGTGCCGCAGGCGGAAGGTCGCGAGGATGGACGGGCGTGGTAGTTCGAGCAGGGTTGTACTCCGGACGCGGAGCTGACCCGTTGTTCCGCGGCTGATTTCCGCTACGATTGGCTGGGGGAGTAAAAGGTCCCCCTGCCGCTTTGGCCTGTACTACGGCACGGTCTTTAAAATCTCCGGGCCTCGGTGTAGCTGCGACCGCCGGCTTGCCCCTGTTCACCGAAGCACGTTGTTGCGGGTTGGTTAGCGCCGCCTGCGCGTGTTGTGTTTGCACTGCTACCGGCGCGATATGTCTCTCACGCGCCGCGGCTTCTTCTTCCGGTCTCGGACGACGGTCAATTCCGCCGTTGCCGCCGTTGTAGCTGACACGGGTCACCGTGGTGTTATGGATCACGGTAGTGTTGTAAACGTTGTGAATCTCGGTGACGTTCACATTGTTCACCGAGCGGTTATAGAAAAAGTGTCCGTTGTCCCAACGGCCGCCTTCGTAACCCTCGCCGAAATAGCCGAAACCGTAACTGATTCCGCCGTAGAAACCTACGTGCGGACCCCAGTAGCCTTCATAGAAAACAAATCTGTCACCGCCCCAACCCCAATAGCCTGGAGTCCACAGGAAACCGACTTCCGGCGCCAACACCCATGTGCCCGGCACCCAGTAGTAATCGTCGAAGTCGTCGCTATAGGCCCAGTAGCCGGGCGTCCAAATGTAACCATCACCCGGACAAAGAGGCTGCTCATAGACAGGCAAAGGGGGCGGGGCGATCGTTATGAACACGCCCACGCCGAGTTGCGCAACCGACAATACCGGCATGCACAGCATGACCAGTGCGAATAATAGCGTACGAATGAAACGGATATGCATTGCGTTTCCTCTTGCCCATCATCCCTCGTTTGCCCGGTGCTGCTCTACTGCTGCGGGTTTCGTGGATTGAGGGGCGGGTTGCCGGGCGGCGACGTTTGAGGTCAACTCTTGAAGCGTCTGTCCTGCACCGAAGTTGATCTCGCGTCCAGGCCGCGACTGCAGATCACCCTGTAGGGTTTGATCGCGACCGGTCACGAGTGAAACCATGACCGGCCGCGCCCAAAGAAAGCGAACTATTTCCGATTGTCCGTCTTCTGATGATCCTCTGGAGCTTGTTCTCTGGCTTCTTGCGCGCCAGCTTGGTGACTGATCTTTGCCACCGCTCGCAGGAAGGGCGCCGCCGAGGTTGGTGCTGCAACCTCGCCCAGCAAAATCTCCTTGAAGGGAAGGTCGTTGCCGTAAATCGCCACCGTGGAATCGGCATCCTGCTCGATCACCGCACCCTCCAGAGTCAAGCCGGCGAAGATCCCGCGGGAACGGGAGTAGGTCAGCAGTTCGCTGTTCAGTTTCCAGTCGGTTCCGGCGGAAGCATGGCGTCCCACCGGCCCGGCGGCAGCGGAGCCTTCGCCGGTGATTTCAAACTTGCTCGAAAGCAAATGCCGCAGGCCACTGTCGTTCATCACCAACATGACCAGATCCACGCCCTCTGCGCCGATCTGCAAGCCCGCGCTTCCTCCGCTGACGCTGACGAAAGCCGGCGCGCTCCATCCTGCACTGGTGCGGCACACAGCGACTCCGCGCCCGTGCTTGGCACCGACGATGAAACCGCCTTTGACCAGATGCGGGATTACCACGATGCATTTGGAATTCTTCAATACTTCTTCTGGAATGCCCTTATCGGGGGCAGCGGAGATTTCCTTGAGAACGTCGGCTGAACTCTGCAGCCGCTCGGTTGAGTCCTGCCGGGCCGAGCCCGCCCACGCGAGATTTCCCAACATTGCTGCCGAACTGAGTACGACTACTAGAACCGGATGTCGTTTCATGCTTGCTCCTTTGCACAAAAGATTTTTTGATTTCGTACAAGCTCACGTGATCGTGACAAGGCCGAAGCTTCATCATCGAGGAATGCATCCGCAGGTGTATGAACCTGCTCCGGGGCATTAGAACTAACCAAGCCCCAGCATCCATGAAAGCTCCCGGCTAAGCTGCCGCAAGTTCACGTTGTGCCCGCGCCCTTTTGACGGGGGCGAAGCTTAGCCTTCCGGCTGACGTCACGTTTGCCATGGCCTTCATTCACCACGTCGTACAGCTGCTTAAGGAGGTAGACAAACTCCTTCGGGTCACACTCTTTGCGAGCTGCTTTCGACCGTTTTCGCTAGTCTTTTGTAACCAGGGCCCTAGACATCGGAGTTCCTCCTTTCGGGTCTTCGTGATTTCTCAACTGTTGCAGTTCGCTTGCCAAAGAGATCAATGACTGGGTTTTCAGAAAGATATGAGACCTAGCGACGAAGTTTGCTCCTGGGAATTTTTGCCGAACGCTGAGTAGTTTGTTCAGGACCCAGATTTCTCTAAAACCGCTCCTTGGGGCGGCTCAGTTTTGGCGTACAACCTCCGAATCGGCTGCCGCATCTCGGAATTTTTTTCCCGGTTGGGGCTGGGGAAGACGTGCAGGGCCAATTCGCCGCATTTCCGCAAAGCCAGCGCGGGCTCGCACCAGGCCGGCTCGCGCTCGAATCATGATGAGATCCGCCTGCGCTTTCGCGCTGCGATGCTTCACCGGATACAGCAACTCGGGATCGATCCGGGCCAACCGCGCCAGCGTCTGCGCATCCAGACGATCGTCGCCACCGCAAGAAAGCTCGCGGTGCTGCTGCATCACCTGTGGGTGAGCGGAGAAGCGTACGAACCATTGCACAACCGCAACCGGACGACCGTGGCGGCAGCCGCATAGAACGAAAGACAAAACAAAAAACCAACACCGTTCCAGGAAGAGAAAAGACAAAGCCCAAAGCCGAGTTCCGGTGACTGCGTTAATGGCCTGGCCCGGGTCCCACTCGAAAAGAGCAGAACCCAAGGGCGATAATCAGATGGCAGCACCGGCTGAAACGAGAACGCCCAACCTGCACCGAGCGAAGAAAATCGCTCCTCGAGAGTGCGGATGGAAGCATGGCGACAGTGGCCACTCGGCGGAAGAACTTTGCCCAACGAAAAAATGAAACAACCCACTTGACTCCGACCGGCCTTCTCATGGAAGGCCATTAGACTCAAAACCCCTGCCTATGGGCACGATGAGCGCTATGAGGATGTTACGCCAACCATCCTTTTAAAACGGTGCCAACCTTTTCTGGAGCCGCGGAATCGAAAGATCGCGGCTATGAATACCACCTCCGTTGATCGGGAGTTTCTCCAGAAGGTGTTGGCGAGCGCCTTTACGGTACAGCAGAGTCAGATGGATGCTCAGTCGCTCTCTGCCATGCTCGAAGTCGAACTGTCGCAGATGGGGGGAGAGCCCGTGGATGGGGCTAAGCCTCCGGTCGCCGACGGTACGATAAACGTGGTCAACGCCAGTGGAGTAGCAGTCGGTCGATTCGCTGTCGCTCCGCCGGGTGGAGTACAGACCTTGCCTGGCCTTGAAGAGGATGATCGAAGTTCCGGGGCCTCGCTGGCGCATTTAGCGAGCGTGCTATCCGGCGGCGGGGACGAGCCGCCAACTGCTGCCGATAACGAGGATGCGTACTTTAAGGCATTCCGGATGGGCCCGCCCGAAGTGAGGAATGCTCCACTCCCGCCTCCTCATCTGTGGACACCGTCGCTGTTGATTCTGGTGATTGCTCTAGCAGTGTTGCTGGGCTGGATGCTCGGCAGAGTTACGTTGCGGCGGACCGCAGACATGAAAGGACCGCCGCCACCGGTCAGGGCAACGCCTAATGCTGCTCCTTCACAACCCAAGGAGACTAGTCGAGCCGACTCTGACCTTCCGCTGCCAGTCGCCCAAAAGGCAGGAACGCCCGAGACACCCTCCGGCGGCTTGGTAGTTTATCAAGACGGAAGAGTTGTGTTCCGGCTGAAATCGTCGGAGAACGTGACCACGTCCAGTCTGAAACCTGCAAAGACCATGCTAAGTCGGCAGACTATCGCCAGTAAGAACATCAATCTCAAGCCCCGGGCGAGCACCGCGGTGATGGTCTCGCTTTTGATAACGAACGGAACTCCAGAGTCCACAGTCGAAGTTGATGGCAAAACGATAGGCAGGCTTGAAGCGAATGGGAGTCTGGAGTTGCCCAATGCTCTGACGGAGGGACAGCATTCGATTGTCTTAGCGAAGGCAAACTTCGAAAGCCGCGAGTTCCCGGTTACTGCAAAGCCCCCGGAATTTCGACTCCCGGATGTCAAGCTTACTTCATGGCCAAAACTGACGTTTCAAACCACTACTCCGAACGTTACGGTGAAATACCAGCGATCTGGCGATTCGCAGGTGCATCAAGCGCCTGCTTCGGAGGTGCTTATACTGCAGCCTGGCCAGTACGATTTTACGGCTGAGGTACCCGGATTTCAAAACTACACCACCAAAGTGAATTTGGTTCCCGGTTATGAAGGGAGCATTCCGCTCAAATTCGATCCCGTCCCAGCCTATCAATTTCAGGATGCGACGCAAGTAGTTCACGATGGCCCCGAGTGGTTCAAATCGAAGGACGCTCACGCGTTTGTACAGTTGAAGTCCGGGTTGTTGCATGAGACCCTCATTTTTACCAAACCGGCGAAGACAGCGGTTTGGAATAAGAAAATCTTTAGCAAGCCGCCGAAGATAGTGCTTGGGAGCAAGAAAATCGAATGGAAAGTCGAAGCTTCGGATAGATCGGCAGGCGTCGACTATATCCTGGACGGGCAGAAAATGGTGAGAAAGCTAGTCAGCGGAGAATCAGCTTCCGACGTAAAAGAAGCCAAAGTCAACCTTACGGCGGCGACTCAGGCGACCTCGCTGTCCGTGCACATTGACGTCGATGGATCTCGTGTACAGATTCGCAATGACAAGGGTCTGGTTCTTGACAGTTACACTGCGCCGCAGAACAACTTCTCAGGCGGCAGAATTGGCATCAAAACAGAGTCTCTGTTCGTCGTCAGGGATAAATAGCTGATGCTGATAGGGAGGACAGCCGGAGAAAAATTTCCCTGCGTCGGTCGTCTGGGTACGCCGCCCAATAGCCTTCAAAACAGGTAGTCTGCCTGTACCCAAAAGCATTATGCGTTGGGTTTGGTGGACTCGAACCAGCCGTTCGAGGGCAAACCAGTTTCTAGCAGGCTGCTGAAAAATTGATGGATTCGGTTGTTTTCTTTCTGTTGCTCATCGTTGGTGATGTTGAGCGTCTGAATTTCTGGGGTTCGTGAGTTTCTCTGTCTGACTTCATGCCCAACCAAACACACTTCGGTCCGAACCTACACCGCCGGAACTGCTGCGAGATTTCGCATGCGCACCAGATTGTAGGCCGCACAGGCGAAGGCGAACACCCAGTCCGCCTTGAAAATCCCGCGATGCCGAAGCTTGCGCAGCAGCGCGATCGTCTTCAGCCAGCCGAAACATTCTTCGATTCGCTTCCGCTTGACTTGGCTGATGCGATAGCTTTCGTGCCGCGTCGTCCGCGCATCAATCGCGCTCCCGCCCCGTCGCCGATCATTCTGCGCCACGTGTGGCGTGACTCCCAGATGGCGACACTCAGCCACGAAATCAGAAGTGTCATAACCCTTGTCTCCGCCCGCCGTGACCAGCTTGGTGCCGGGAATCTGCTCCAACATCACCAGCGCCGCGTCCCGCTCTGCCGTCCCGTTAGCCTCGAACACTTCACTCGACATGATCAACCCATTGCGATTTTCCACCAACAGATTCCCGCTGAAACTCAACTTAGCTTCCTTGCCCGGCCCTTTCCGCGCCAGCTTGGCATCGGGATCGGTCTTCGAGGCATGCGTCTGATTGGATCGCTTCTCCCCGTGAAAGTTCACCGTCGGGTTGCCTGGATCGTCCGGCGGCGATTCTTTCTCGTCCTCGCGCTGAAAGCTCTTCACGCTCGCCCAAGCTTCCAGCAGCGTGCCATCCACCGTGAAGTGTTCGTCCGAGGTCAAGCCTTTCTGGCGCGCCTTAGCTACCACTTGCGCCAGAAACTCCTTGGCGACGTCGGCCTGCAACAGTCGGTCGCGGTTCTTGGTAAAGGTGGTCGGATCCCACACTTCTTCGTCCAAGTTCAGACCCACAAACCAGCGATACAGCATGCTGTAATCGATCTCCTCCATCAGCAAGCGCTCGCTGCGAATCGAGTACAGCATCTGCAGCAACTGGGCCCGCAACAACTTCTCCGGCGGAATCGAGGGCCGGCCCGCGCTCGCGTACATCTGGTCAAATCGGCGCGACAACTGCCTGAGCACCTCGTCCACCATGGCCCGGATCGCGCGCAGCGGATGATCCTTCCGCACCCGCGTCTCCGGCGACAAATAACTGAACATCTGGCTCTGCTGATGATCTACGCCTCTCATGCTTCCACTCTTAACACGACTGGCTTGTGGACGAGGAGTACTTTTTCAGCAGCCTGCTAGAGCATCGACCGAAATCGCTCTTAAAGCCGTGCATGGTTGACGTGACCAGAGATATTTCACCAAATGACTGGCATGTGGTTCAGTCAGTATCCGCTCTTAGGCGGTTGACACCACGCCAGTTTGTTCTGATCTGAAACTGAGGGATGCTAGAAATAAGAGACCCGGGGACTACTTGGGCTACGATTTGCAGCCGACCTGCCCTTGACAGCCTCGGCTCTGCGGCCGTCGAGCGTCTCGGCCTCAATCTTCCGGATTAACGATGGCCTCACTCAAACGGGCCGGGAGTGGCCCCCCACGAAACCGCAAACACAGCGTCTCGCGAGAGTCAGGGAACAACCACTTTGACAGGGGACGTCTTGCGGCTCTCGTGGCCTTCTATATCGACTGCCGTCGCGGCATAGTAATAGGTGGAACTATTCGCCACGGTTGAATCGCTGTACAGCGTCGGGCCAATCAAGCTGACGTTGATTTTCGTCCAGGTCGCGGCGTCAGGACTGCGATAGACGTTATAACCGACGACGTCCGTTGAGGTGGAAGCGTTCCAGTCCAAGCTGACGACATAGTTCGCCGTGCTCTGGATGACGATTTTGTAGGACGCTTGCGAGACACCTCCGCCGCAGCCGGTGGCTTTCACGACGAAAGAATCGGTAACCACCTTGGTCGGTATTCCAGTTAAGTTAAAGGACATCGTGTTGCTGGACGCCCTGGCGGTAATGCCGGTTGGTAGTGTGCCGGATACGATTGTCCATTTGTAAGGAGTGCAACCGTTGTTGGCCTTGATAGCCGCGGAGTAGGCAGTGTCCACCGTGCCGTTGGGGACCCTGGAGGTGATGATTGTAATGTTCGATGCCAGGCATTGAACGCTGAATGAAACCAATAGGGGGAAGAAAAGCCAAGACTTCATAATCACTATGCTGCCGTGATTACGCGATTCTCAACAGATGTCGGAGGTTTGCGGACTTCCTATTTTGCATTTCGGAGTTCAACTGAATTACGGCTTCTTAGCGGTTTATCCATGTACCGCGGCAAGCGTTCGGGATAGTTGATGTAATCACTGTTTCTCGCCAATCATCCAGAGTACTGTGCTGTTTTGAAATTTCCGTTAAGTAGAGCGTCTCTCGGGATGGCAATCATTTCCTCCCCTGACAAGTTTCAGAATGGCCACCCTGCCTGAGACGCTTAGGATGCTGACGCAGGGCGGACTTAAGGTCTTCCAGGATTGCCTCCAGTTCGGTCCCGCGCTATCAGTGCCTTGGCGCACAGTTCGTGGACGCGCTCTTCTAAACGCCTGAGCACGAGAGCCGCCGTCATTCCCGCCTTACTGCAGAAGCGCAACAGAAGGCGCGCTGTTGCAACCTGGGTAGTCAAACCCCTGACCAAATGCTTCTGAGAAACCTTCAACCACCGCTTTCCCGCCTCCAGCTTTGCGATCTCAGCTCCAATCTCGGACCGCCTCTTCTGCCGAGAAACGTGGGCAGCGTTGACGCTGCGACTTGGATTCGGGTCGAGGTCGTAAATCCTGTCGAAGACCGCCAGAGTCTCCAATTCTTCGTTCAGGCGAACCAACTTCCCCTCTCTCACCCACACAATGGCCTCTCTTGAGGGTTTGTGAATCTGTCGCACCTTTACGAAACGGCAGTGTCGGAGGCTGTTGTCACCGCAGTACGCGAAATGTTATGTGATCACAGAAGGAGCAAACGCATACTTCGAGTTCGCCTTTATGCACGAAGCTCCTTCCAAATTATTAGCACCGGTTCCGCACAAACTAGCGTGGTTTTCAGTCTCTTAGATCGTAGGTCAACCCCTCAGTCTGAAGTGAATAAGGCGTTGAGCGGCGATTTTCAATACTGTGAATACCGGGTTCGCCAATACAGTGAAATCCTGGGTATGAGTTTGTCTGTCCGCTGCGAGAGTCCTAGGGACGATTCGCGTCTCCGTCGTAGATGGTCGCCTGTGCTTGACACCCCCTAGGTGGATCAAGCGAAGATGATTGATCGCATGCCCCGGCTCCTCTCCAGAATCGCGGTCCGAGTTGGTTTGCTATTGTGCTTTCTGCTCACACTGGCCCAGACCTCCATCAGCTACTCGGTTTTGACTCACGAAGAAATCATTGACCTGCTCTGGGCGGACCATATCAAGAAGCTGCTCGTGGAGCGTTTTCCTGACGCGACCGACGACCAGCTGAAGGAAGCCCATGCCTATGTTTATGGTGGTAGTGTCATCCAGGATATGGGCTATTACCCATTTGGCAGTAAGGAATTCAGCAACCTCGTCCATTACGTCCGCAGTGGAGATTTCGTGATTGCATTGATTGGCGATGCCAGCGACATCAATGAGTATGCGTTTTCTCTGGGTGCACTTTCTCACTATGTAGCCGACAATGACGGGCACCCGGCGGTGAATCAAGCGGTAGCAGTGGAGTATCCCAAGCTACGCGCCAAATATGGTGATCAGGTGACATATGGCGACGATCCGAAGGCTCACATCAAGACGGAATTCGGTTTTGATGTGGTAGAGGTGGCAAAGCGTCGCTACGCCTCCGACGCTTACCACGACTTCATCGGTTTCAAAGTCGCGAAGCCCGTGTTGGAACGTGCGTTCCGGCAGACCTACGGCATCGAATTGAAAGACACATTCGGTAGCCTGGACTTGGCCATTGGAACCTATCGCCGGTCTGTAAGCAAGATCGTCCCGGAGATGACTCGTGTAGCCTTGCTGAGCAAGCGGGCTGACATCGTGCGCGACACACCGAACTTCTCAGAGAAGAAGTTCCTTTACCGCCTTTCCCGCTCCGAGTATCAGCGGGAGTGGGGCACAGATTATAAAAAGCCAGGCCTGGGCGCCAGGATACTGACCTTCCTTTTCCGGCTCATCCCGAAGGTGGGGCCTTTGAAGGCCATTGACTTCAAGATTCCTACCAAAGCAACCGAAAGCCTTTTCATCAAGAGTGTCGACAGCACAACAGATCAATACCAAACGTTGGTTGACGAACTGCGAGTGGGCCCGATCCACTTGATCAATCGTGATTGCGACACCGGCAAGCCCACCAGGCCGGCACAGTACAAGCTGACCGATGTGGCCTACGCCCAGCTTCTCCACCGCTTGTCGCAACGTAACTTCGATTTGCTTACTCCGGACCTTAAAGAAGACATCGCGAACTATTACACCGATCTTAACGCGCCCTTTGCCACCAAGAAATCGACGGATGGGTGGCAGATGACGCTGCAGGAACTCGGCAAACTGAAGGCAGCCCAGTGAAACTCGCGAACTGACGGGGCGAGAATGCACCCGAGAACCATGCCGTCGGCCGCGTTCCACGTGTAGCGCGTGACGTCGTTCCACTCGGTCCCGTGCCGCGACGCGAACACGTAGCTGATCGCGCGCAACATGGGTTCGAACAGGACAATCGCGGCGCAGAGACGCAGCAGATTCCTCATCGTCATATGGCGCACGATCATCGGCCAGACGAGGTAGAAGTGCTCTTCCACGGCCAGCGACCACAGGACGGCGTACGCCGTCGTCACGCCGAAGAGCGGACTGAGATTGGCGAGAAAAACCGCGCTGAAACCCAGAAACGCTCGCGGCACATGACGCGTGATGACCAGCAACACAAGCGTGGCGTAGAACGCCGGCAGAATTCTGGAAACGCGCCGAACGTAGAAGCGCCGGAAATAGTCGGCACGCCCCACCGAGTCAACTAGGAGTCCGGTAATCAGGAAACCGGACAACACGAAGAACAGATTCACTCCCAGGCGCCCGAACCTCGTCACGTCGATGAACACGGCCATCGCTCGTGGTATTGCGTCGGCATGTTCGTATCGCAGAAAGCCGTGGAATACGAGCACCATCAGGATGGCGAGTCCGCGTAGGCTGTCGAGCTCCGGCATCCGGGGCCGAAGCAACGATTCGTCGCAACGACTCGACAGGACGTTCGATTCGATGCGTCCGTAGATGTTCCGTAGCAGATTGGCGAGTTCTCGGCGGCCGCCTGCAAGGGAACGCGTCGAGAATGCTCGACATCCCTGCTCTGGCTCTGTGCGATGAGACTCTTCAGTGCACGATTCCAGTGGACGGCCGTCTGTGTGGATCGCGTTCATTGGCTGATAGCCTCTCGACTGCAGACAGCATAGACCCTGCGTCTTTGAGTCCAAATCCGGTGAAATACGCATTTCGTATGCGTGGAATGACTGAAAGCATCACCTGCCGATCGCGTCGGAAATCAACCAGCCTCTGGAAGAACAACGTTCCTGGTTGGACGCAGCGTTCACGCGGCCCGTCTGGGCCTCGAAGAACTGTCAGGATTCTTAGTTCGCGTTGCTTCGGCACCACTGCGCAGTACCCGCTGGCGCATTCTCAGAGCAAGGTTAATCCTATTCACAATTTGGGACAGCGTATCAGGATCCTGCTCTGACACGGCGGCTCGGCAGAGCGTTCGCCAATTCAGCGATTCATCTGTGAAACGAGAGTTCATCAAGACCCTCCACAACAACGGATTTCACTCATCTCGCTCAGCCGGAAAGTTGAGCGCTCCTGACTTGTTCTGCTCCAGCGTGACATTGTCGGACCACTAAATCATCAGACGGGTCCGTTTGTCGCCTGTTTTGCGACGCTTGGCTCATAGCGTACAGAACAACTTCCACGCGACTGGACACCCCGAGTCTGTCGAAAATCCTAAAGACGTGGTTCTTCACGGTATGCGCACTCAGTTTCAAATGTTCGGCGATTTCCCGATTAGTCATTCCTTCAGCTATCCCACGAACCACGTCCTGTTCCCGCTTGGACAGCAGGGGTTTGCCGCTAAAATCGACCAGTTGCGACGGCAATACGGTTCTCAGCGCATCCAGCACCAGACGGAGATCATCGCTGCTGGCCCACACTTGACCTCTATGCACGCTGCAAATGCACCTCTTGAGAATATTTAGCGATGCACCTCGAGAGAGTACGCCGTTGGCGCCGGCTCGAAATGCTTCCAGTACTAATTGGGGTCGGTTAGATTCCAGCAAGATAACTGCCTGGGTTTGCGGATGCCGGGCACGCAGCTGTCGCGCGATATCGGAGCCTTTCGACGGTTCTCTATCCGATCGGGCGTCGATTACAGCAACGTGAGGTCGATAATTTGGTAGTGCCGCGGCCGCTTCTTCGCAACAAGCTTCAAACGGGTCGAACCTCTGATCTTGTCTCAGCGCTCGAGCGAGCAATTGCGTGTGTATGCGCATCCCTACGATCAGGACGCGGATGCTGTCGGCTGTGTCGTCACATGGAACAGCGCGATCGACGGTCGGCGCGCTAGCAACGTCTCGATTTGTGCTCATGATCCCGGTTCTGACGCCCAACTGAATTCGTCCTCCTCTAAGAATTGAGATCGGCAGCCTGCCGCGCTTGGGAGCTATGCGTGGCAACCTGGCGCAGGGCCGTGATCATCTCGCGAACGCTCGTGCCTTTCGCCAAGAAACCGTCGGCCCCGCAGTCCGCCGCGCTTTTGCTCCGCGCTTCGTCCGCTAGGAAACTATCAGGTACGGATGGCCGACTCCATTGCCATCAAACACGAGGTGCCTGACAACGCGAAGCTATGCTGGCAGACGGTTACACGCAATTGGGACTGTACCTGCATTGCCCAAGAAAAGTTCCACGCATCCCATTTGAGGTAAAGACCCTAGTCGGCAAGGAATCAAACACCGCGGGCGTAGGGGAGCGACGAGAACAAGCCGCAAAGGACCGGCGAGGCGGATAGCAGGGCGTACAGGCGAAGAACTCTTCGGCGAGGGCCTATCTCCTTACGAAATGGCCCATCGGGGATTCCGGGATGCGTTTCGGTTCTTCACCGAAACACCTTTCCGAGAGGGATGCCTCTAGCTCTCTCTCAGTGATTCCACTGAATCCAAATGGATGATTCACCGGATTGATTGTTTCCCCTGGCAGGCTAGGCTGCATCCTAGCGATTTCGGCTCCCGCCTGCATGGGATTGTTGCTTTCGTTTATCGGCTCATGAGGCGGCGGGGAGGGTAAGGATGGTCGACGAGGTGGCAGAAAAATCCTGGGAAAGCTTTGACCCGGAACAATACTGGGCGCCGGTGAGCCACCGCCCCTGGCACATCATTCTGATTCCGCTGTTTTTGGGCTGGTTGGTGGTGTGGATGGCGGCTGTGTTCATTGCGGGCATGCTATGGCTGGCGCGAGAAATAATGCGGGGCATTCTTGGCACAAGGGAGCGGCTACAGATGAGCGCGGTCGGCAGGAAACAGAATGGATGATCCACGGCTCGTCGGTTTTTTCCCGGCCAGTGCTCACGAGCCGCGCCGATCGAGCGAATCGTGACACGATCGGAGCGGGTTTCTATCTCCAAAATCAGTTTGCGAGGCCGCTGGGAAGGTAAACATGGTTGAAGATCTTGAAGAGAAACCCACGGAAAAGTTGGACCTGGAACAATACTGTGCGCTCATTAGCCGCCACCGCTGGCACATCCTGATCCCGCTGTTCTTGGGCTGGCTAGTGGTATGCGGGGCTGGTTGGGTCCTGCCTTCGGTTTACAAATCGGGAACGCTGATCCTGGTGGAGCAGCCGATCGTGCCGAAGGATTACGTAGTGCCCAACATAAGCGACGATATCCAAGACCGCCTACAGAGCATCACCCAGCAAATTCTCAGCCGGACCCGCCTGTTGCGCATCATTGACGAGCTGAACCTCTATGCCAGCGAACGCAAACGGCATACGCCCGACGAAGTGATCGAGCGCATGCGGAAGGACATCAGCATAGAATTGGTGAGGGATGACCGCAGCCACGAACTAACTGCATTTAATGTTTATTATTCCTCGCACGACCCACACGTTGCTCAACGGGTCACTAGCGAACTGACCGGCCTATTCATCAGTGAGAATCTGGAGGCACGGCAGCAACAGTCAGAGGAGACCACCAAATTTCTCGAAAGCCATTTAGAAGAGGCCCGCAAGACTTTGGCTGACCAGGAAGAAAAGGTGCGGGAGTTCAAGGACCGGCACCCGGGCGAACTGCCCGCGCAGTTAGGAACCAACCTACAGATTCTTAGCGGCCTCCAGAGTCAGCGACAAAATGAGGAGGACGCTCTTAATACTGCCAAACAGCAGAACGCCTACCTGCAGTCCTTACTCGGGGAGTACGAGGCCCACCGGGGATTCGGGGAAGATCCCGAATCCACAGGATCACCCTCTCTCGGGAACCTGAAAGCCCAACTGACGGACCTCCGCTCCCTCTACACCGATCAGCATCCCGATGTTCGTAAGCTAAAGCAGCAAATAGCCAAGATTGAGGAGCGGGAGCACGCGGCCGCTGAAAACGTTAGTACCGGTGACACGAAAATCGACACGAACGCGAGTACCCCGCCCGGGCAAAATGCGCATCTACGGCGTTCATCTTCCGTGGTTCAGCTCGAAGGTCAGCTGCGCGCAAACCAAGTTGAGATCAAGAACCGAAACCTCGCCATCGCTTCGCTACAAGCAAAAATCAATCAGTACCAGTCACGTCTCGGCCAGGAGCCCGTGGCTGAACAGCAGTTTGCGGAGTTGAGCCTTGGTTACGATCAATCCAAGGCAAACTACGATGATCTTCTAAGGAAGAAGAACCAATCGGAAATGGCCACCAGCTTGGAGCAGAGTCAGCGGGGGGAACATTTTCGGGTTATTGATCCTCCCAGCCTGCCGGTGAAACCCGACTTCCCGAATCGTCTCAAACTGTGCGTCATTGGATTGGTTCTCGGGCTGGCCTTGGCTGGCGCGGTGGCGGGCGGAGCCGAGCTTCTGGACGACCGTCTGCACAGCGGGAAGGCGCTGAAGGGGCTTTTGCCTGTGGCTGTTCTAGCAGAAGTTCCTGTCGTCGCCATTCAGGAAGAGGAAGAGGCCGAAAAGGAGAGCACCACGGCGGCATGGGCAACCGCGGGCTTAGTATTCGCCTCGATATTAGGAGGATTCGCGCTCAGCTATTTGCGAGGATAGCTCGTAAAACCAAATGTGTAAGGCTTTCTCGAACTTGAAGCGGGTTCCATTCGAGGTTGTTCGATTCGTACCTGATTCCCGTACCGCGGCGAGGGCTTGCTGGCGTTGATATGACTGAGTGGCCGGTCGCAAGGCTACCGAGGAAGCGATCAACCGGAGTCCAAGCGCTGTGGCCTGGCCACACTCGAAGAGGTTAAGCATGAGCGGCATATTTGAGGCACTGCAGAGGTCCGAGTCGGAACGGCTGGGCGTCGCTACCGAGCAGCTAGCGCTGGCGGACCTTCTGCAGGGTGCCGAACGCGGAGTCCCGAACGAAGAGAAGTGCTTTGGCCCCATTGACCTCGGCCAGTGTCGGTCGCTGCCAGTTTCTCCGTCACCACACAGCCGACTCGTGTGTCTCACTGCGAACGAAAGCTTAAGCGCGGAAACCTTCCGCTTTTTGGGCGTTCGCTTGCGGCACCTCCAGCAGAGCCGCCCCATCAAGAAGCTGTTGATTACTAGTACGATGCCCGAAGAGGGCAAAAGCATGGTCTGCGGAAACCTGGCGACGACTCTGGCCCGGCGCCGGCAGAAAGTCCTCCTCTTGGAGGGCGATATACGGCGCCCATCGTTAGGCTCGAAATTCGGCTTGTGCCAGGTTCCGGGTCTCAGCGAATGGCTGCGGGGTGATCGTGAACGGATTCCGAACATCTACCGTCTCGAGGGCCCCGGATTCTGGTTTCTACCCGCGGGCTCACCGGCCGAGAATTCTCTCGAATTAATGCAGTCCGGACGGCTTTCGGAACTGATAAATCATCTATCGGCCTACTTCGACTGGATCGTCATTGATTCTCCGCCGGTACTATCTCTCGCGGATACCAGTGTCTGGATGCGTTTGACCGATGGCATCCTCCTGGTCACGCGGGAAGGGACAACCGAGAAGCGGCTGCTGCATCGAGGCTTGGAAGCGCTGGAATCATCGAAGCTTGTCGGGGCAGTGGTGAACAGCTCGAAGAACACGGATGACACTAGGTACTATAAGTACTATCAGGGCTGCCGCCCAACGACGGCAAAGCCGCAGCGGGATGTCCGACAATGGTGCAACTGGAGTCAGCTAATTAAGCTTCCCTCTTTGCTTTCTTCTTTTGTTTCGCTCGCTCCAAAACTTGCAGGTATCGGATCAGCGTCGCGATTTGGAGAGGATGTTGCGTTCAGAATCTTGAGGAGTATCCGTCGAGTCATGGGAAAGTGTCATGCAAAGCCTAGTGAAATTGAACGCTGACGCAGAAACTCGATACGGACCGTTGGAAAGGGCTACGCTTGGAAATGATCTGCGGGGACTGGCAACAGCAGGAGTTTCTCGGGGGATTACTCGAGTCGATCGATGCCTTCATCAACCACTGACTGCTTAAGTCATCACAAGCCATGATTTGTTGAGCTTCTAGCTATCACAACACCTATATGGCTTGATGGCTTTGGCTAGCCCTCAAATTTTGCCAAGGCGGCTCGCCGAGGTCACGGTCTCGCAGATCCCCGCGTCCGTTTTCGCTCGGCTTCTGCGGCTTTGGCCAGCAGCTTTTCGATTGTATCGATCCGCCACTCCAGGTCCGTCGCTTCGACTGCCCGGAGCTGCAAACTCAGGAGCGGTGCCAGACCGGCCGCAACCCTGGGATGAAGTCTGCCCGCGTAAACATCCGCAATTAGCTTCTCCACAGCGTCTCGCACCGCACTCCCCTTGTCAAGGACTCCCGCCGGACGACGGCTCTTTTTTCGTGCCACCGATCCGGCCCAACTCAGCCGCTTTGTCTCGGGTTGGATATTGAGCAATCCAAACTCCGACCTCAGAATGCTCATGTGTGCGGTACATTCCGAGGCAACGGCGCCGGCCCTCCTCGACGCGTCCCGGCAACTTTCCCGCAGTTGCCAGCCGCTGGCAAAACCTAGGCATGCCCTCGCGAGATCCGTGTTTTGTAATGGGAGCCGAACCGCCCGCGGGTTGCAAGTCTTTGCAACTGTTGCAAGAACAAGCATCTTGACATGACTTGCGCCGGGGTCTTTAATCGACACTTGAGCGGATTCCTCCTCCCCCCTGCTTGGTAGTCCACTGACGTGCTGAAAAGATGATGTATGCGTCGCAGGGAGTGGAAACATGAATAAAGTTGCGCGGAAATGGCTTCTTGGGGCGTCCCTTTTACTGTGCCTAACGCCTCTGTCCTCTGCTCTTGATCGGGATCCTGGCAAGCATCACGACAAATGTAAGCCCCATGACGACTGTTATCAGGCGGTGCCAGAGGGCGGCTCGGCTGCGATGTACCTGCTCGCAGCTGGTCTGACTTGCCTGGGTGCTGTGTTCATTCGCTCTCGGTCCTCGAAACCGGATATTTCGTAGGCTAGTGCAAGATCGACCCGCTCGCGAGACTCGGTCTTGCAACGCGGGCATCCCCGGCGACTTCTCCGGCCGGAGTCGCTCGATGCCTTTCTGATGCCTTGATGGCTTTGGCTCGCCCTCAAACTTTGGCAGGGCGGCTCGCCGAGTCACGGTCTCGCAGATCCTAGTTTCCGTTTTCGCTCGGCATCGGCTGCTTTGACCAACAGCTTCTCGATTGTATCGATTCGCCACTCCAGGTCCGTCGCCTCGACTGCCCGGAGCTGCAGGTTTAAAGAGCACTTTGCGATAGTCCTGATGGCTTCGATGGCCTTCTCGGATGCTACGCCTTAAGGCATCCCAAACCATGTTCATTGGAGAATCAGCCATATTCCAAGGCAGTAGCCTTCATGCCAATCCCACATTCGCAGACGAACTCGATGACTTGTCCTCCTTTTCCGCCAACAGTTGTTGCAACTTTGCGAATTTCTCTTCAAGATCCGTATTCTCAATCGCGCGCAGCTGCAAATTCAGTAGAGTTGCTATACTGGCGCCGATGCTGGGGCGAACCTTGCCCGAATAGAGATCTTCAACGAGACGGGCTATCGTGTGTCGGACGGCAATGGCCGTGTCCAACGTGGGCAACGGATCACCCGCTCCCGCGGCTTGGCGCCTGCTTCTGCCTCCGATCCGGCCGAGCGCAGCAGCCTGACTCGGGTTGCCGTGAAAGAAACACAACCCGCCGGCCGTGGCTGCTGCGCGACAGGGTTTGCCGGCTTTGGTCCGACCTTGACAACGATTCTTCCTGACGTCGTTTTTCATGTGAGAGATCACCTTTCGTTCACTGTTACCAGTACGCTCTCCACGCCCTTCTGGGGAGGTAGCGACCTATCCGGATTGGTCGAGTTACGGGAACGGCTGTCTTCTGCAGATAGCGGATATTGGCTGATGTCAGATCCCCTATTTCTACGAGAGGCTTGACAGCTTCGACGGCCAACTCGTGCGCCGTCTTTTCTGCCGGTTCCGGATGGGACATGAGGAGATACTTGCAAGCGTCGGTTGCGTGGTTGTCTTTGTCCACGATCGCCTCCGACGTATTCCGACTGAGGAGTTGCTGGGCAGTCAGTTTCACGCGCCTGATTCGCATCATCTCCCAGAGCAGGTTGGGCGAATCCCAGTTGTGCAATCCATGTTGTGGCCGCTCCGAGTAATTGCGACAGGCGATCCTGAGAGAAGGCTCGCGATGATCGAGATTGCTCCAGTGTGCCATTACGCGCGCGGCGAAGCTGACGTCTGATCGGTCCAAGGAGAAGGGTGAGAAGAGCTCAATCCCTTGCTCCCCGTAGAGTTCATTGATGGACTTGGCGCGCTCTTGCGGCTTGCCGGCGGAATAGGACTGCTGCATGGTCATGTTAAAAATTGTAGGATCCGCGTAACAAGCGGCGACTTTGTCGATGTCCGCCATCTGCCGAATCACCGGGGTGTGCTCCCACACTTCCTTGTCCGGCATGTAATACTCGCCGCAGAAATAGAGCGTCCCAGAATGGTCGATGTAGCAGCGCTCCAACGCTGTCGGATTCGTCTTTCCATGATCGAAGCCCGCTTCGACCCGCCAGCTCGGGTCCGGGCGCCAGGCGGGGTCAGTGATAACGATCTTGTTCCAATACGTGACGAGCGTCTCGCCAAATACAAGCTCCCCTCCGCCGGCCTCGTCCATGATTTCCTGTTCGCGATCCCAGGAAGCTTGGGAGGTATACGCCCTGCGCTCCGCTTCCTTCCATGCCGGATTCAGCTCGGGATCGCGGTGAGGGTCGGCGGTGTAATGAAGCCGAACCACCGGAATTCCGCCCTTGGTTCGTCGGACGGAGAGACCACGCCTGATCGGAATGACTGTCTGGGACGCGGCCCCGAGGGTTGCATGGAGTGCTTCTTTTACTCGGCTCACTCTTCTTCGCTCCTGATAATGTCGCGGCGTGCGTCTGCAAACCATCCGGGACCGGCCGAGCTATTGAAAATGATCTTGCCTTTTACTGCCGAGAGCGCTTCGTTGAAGCAAGATCCGGCGTCCGGCTGAAAACTCGATTCATCGTTCAGATAAGCGTAGGGATGGTAGCTCCTGATCTGGTTGGCGCCGCCCGGGATTCCAACGATGCAACTGCCGTTAGCGAAGTGCAGTTCAAGTGCCGGCTGATCGGCAATGTCCTTTTTCACTGGAAAGGCCGCTTGGAGGTCGGGCTTCTGTCTGCGATACAGACACTTGGCGTAATCCACCAGTTGGATCGCCTTTTTCTCCGTCTGCGTTTGGAACAGCGCTGTACGTTGTGGCACCTTCATCACGTTAAGTTCGAGGTAAGCGACGCAAGCCCAAGAGAGCATCATGTCGCGGCTTTTTTCGATCCAGGTGATGCGCTCGGTCTCAAAAATCTCGAAGATGTCGCGCAAGTAGGGAAGTTTGGGGAACGGTTCATAAGGCGAGGGTCGCCGTTCCTCGACCCAATGATCGTTCCACGTTTCGGTGTGCTCGGTGACCCAAGTGTACGCATCACGGGTGGCTTGCTGCACCTGGCTATCGGTACTCGACCGTTGTAGTATTGTCCGCTCCAGTTTCTGTAACTTGCTAATCAGACTCCGTCGCTGCATAAACCATTCCAGCCTTTGTACAGTTTCATTGCCGCATCGTGCTTAGCGATCGCCGATCCATTTGTAGGTGACATTGCGCCCCTGTCGCGTAGCCTCCACGCGGCCACTCGATGCCAATCTACGCAGGGTGGCCGAAACAGTTGCGAGCGGCTGAGAATACTCCGACAAATCGAAACCCTGCCTCTCAAGCCAGGTGCGCACTTCGTTGGCGCTCATACTATCGTGCGTCGAGCGCAGAAAATCGGAGACGCATTCCGTCAGCCCTGCGGGTTTGCGGCGGGCTGCTTCAATCTCCTTCAACACCTCTTCACGCTCTTGCTTGTCCTGAATCCCACGAGCAAGACTATTGAGCGCCATATTCACATTGGCCAACTGCCCTTCAATAAATGCCCGCTCCTTGCAAAGCCTCTGCAGGTCCTTCCGCAATTTCGAAATCGTCTCTCGCGGATCCCAGGTCATTATACATCGTATTATACATAATTAATCAGTGAAATCAATTGCACGTCATGTTTTCATTGGTCTCGTAGTCCTAGAGTCCGGAATACTGCGCGGGAACGCGGTCCCGGCAGTACTTACCGAAAGCAACGCTTTTGACCGCTCTTGCCGGGACTCTTGAATGCTAGAGAACCGGCTTCGAACGGAGCGACTCTAATTTTGCTTGATTCCGGGCTCGGCCGGACCTTGCGGACACGTTGTGTTGCCATCCGGGCTCAGCCGGACCTTGCGGACCACCTTGTGTTGCCATCCGGGCTTGGCCGGACCTGTGTGGACCTGGCGACCGACTCGTTTTAGATATCCGGGCTTCGCCGGGCACCGGAACTCGAGCGCGTATTACAACATCACAGGTACTTGCTGTCACTCTGGAAATCTTGGCAACAAGGTAGCTGACTAACTCATTAGGTGCCGATCGCTCCAGTAGGTTGCCAATC
>Ga0207014_1026_pt1 | contig 37697 bp, 38 predicted proteins | sample Alteio_BWMinCont_56_FD_153495 | JGI IMG/M metagenome (GOLD analysis project Ga0207014, IMG submission 153495) | Enriched cells from forest soil in Barre Woods Harvard Forest LTER site, Petersham, Massachusetts, United States -... | ecosystem: Environmental > Terrestrial > Soil > Temperate forest >...
AAGTACTCGCCGTTGTTAAACACTTTTGTATCCACTTTATTAATAAAGGTATTGAAGCCCTCGTCCATCCAGGCATATTTACGCTCGTTTGAGCCTACCACCATCGGGAACCAGTTATGACCAAACTCGTGGTTGGTAACTTCCCATAATGCGCCGGTCTGGTTATCCGATCCACAAAATACAATGCCCGGGTATTCCATCCCGCCAACTATACCTGCAACATTGGTAGCAACCGGGTAAGTGTATTCAAACCACTCATTGGAGTATAACTCAATACAGCCTTTTACATATTCTGTAGAGCGGCTCCAGGCTTTTTCACCTTTGGATTCAATAGGGTAAACTGATTGTGCCAATGCTTTTTTTCCGCTTGGCAGGTTTATCCTTGCAGCATCCCATAAAAACGCTTTCGAAGCAGCCCATGAAACATCACGCGAGTTTTTGCAAAAGAAGTGCCAGGTAAGATTTGCTTTTGCAGGATAGGAATCGGCCTGTGTCAGGTCAACAGAATCTTTTACCATTACTGTTTTATCGCTGTTTTTTGCGGTTGCCAAGCGGCCTATAATCTTTGGTGATAATACTTCGAGAGGGTTCAGCAATTCGCCCGATCCTACTACCACCAAATTTGCGGGAGCCGTAATGGTATAATCAAAATTGCCATATTCAAGGTAAAACTCCGAAGCACCGAGGTAAGGGATCACGTTCCAGCCTGTAACGTCATCATAAACTTCCATGCGCGGGTACCATTGGGCTATTTCGTAAACCCAGCCGTTTTTGTATAGCTTGCGGCCCATACGGTCGGTACCATACTGAGGCACATCAAAACCATAATCAATTTTTATTTGAATTTTGCTGCCGCCGGCACGCAGGGTGTCGTTCAGCTTTATCTGCATGCGGGTATCGGTAACCAGGTAATCAACCTTTTCTTCTTTACCGTTCTTTATAATATAAACGCCTTTTATCTGGTCGCCATCGGTAAACGATTTATTGTTAAAACGACCGCCTTCAACCGGGCTGGTAGCTTCGCTGCGCGAATCAGGCTTATAAATATTTTGTTCAACCTGCAGCCATAAAAACGAAAGCGGATCAGGGCTATTGTTGGTGTAAGTGATCACCGTAGTGCCGTTTACACTATGTTTTGCAGTGTCTAAAGTAACATTCAGCTTATAGTCTGCATGGTTTTGCCAGTATTTATGGCCTGGTGCGCCACTTGCGCTTCTTGTTTCAGTACCGCTTACCGGGTAAAATGTTGCGGGAAATGCTTTATGCTGGTCGTATTTCGACCGCGCAGTGTCAGTATTTTGTGCGTTTACAGCAAACGCACCAATACACAATAATAGTGACAAGGTAATTCTGTAAAAATTCATAACGGGAAGATTTTTTAATTTGGATGGCAAGTTAGGGAAATTAGTTTATTTGTTGATAGTGTGTTTGAGGTAGCGAAATAAATAGTTAGTTAGTGTACTGTTAAGACGGCGTTATATTTAATAATGTTACAACCCAAATGATAAATGTTATAAAAACCAAAAACCGGCCAGAATGTTCTTTGGCCGGTTAAATTTTGAAAAACTTGATACCTTGCAGGTATCCTGCTCAGATCTGTCGGTTTGGGTTACTGATCTCGCTGCTAATCATATTAGCTATTACCACGCCCATATTTGCCAGCTGTAACAGTGCCGACCGCCGCACCTCATCGGCAGTAATGCTGCCAAGTATTTCGTGTTCAATGCCGCAGGCGCCTGTTCCCGCAGGGTCAATATATACTGTTAGCCCGGCCATAATTGCTTCCCGCGATGTTGTTGACACACAGCCGTGCGTATAAAACCCTGCTATTAATACTTCATCAACACCATTATTTTGCAGCCATAAGCCAATATTGGTACCAGTAAATGCGCCGTAAACATCTTTTTTAAATTCCTGTTCGTTTTCCGCACCAGGCCTTGGCCCAAAACCCGGCACAAATTCAGCGCCCCAGGTGCCGGGCACAAACGCCGGCGATTCTATAGGCTTATTAAAATGCCTTACCCAGGCTATAGGACGTTCCTCGTTTCTTGCTTGTTCTACCAATTGACTGATAACCTCAATAGCTTCTGCCTGGTTAGGTACAGGCCGTTTGCCCGTTTGTGAAAATTCATTTTGGGCGTCGATAATAATTAGTGCTTGCATAACAAATAATATTTATGTTTTTAATATTGTTATGCAAATTTGCCTTGTTAATTAGAGGACGGCAACCTGATTCTTGCTGAGTATAATAAGTTATCAAGGGCATCGTAAAAGTTTGTACAGGCTGCTGTACTGCTGCTTCCTATAAATAAAGCAGGCTCTATCAGTTCCAGTTCCATCAAATAAAATCTGCCGTCGTTTCCAACAATTCCATCAACCCTTGCATATAACAATGGTTCATCAATGGTACTCAATAAGGCACCGGCATGGTTTATTACACTTTCATTTGGCTCAAATACCTCAACAGTACCACCAAATTTTGCCTGTATCCTAAAATCCCCCTGCCTTGCACGTTTCAAAACTGCATGACTGAATTTTTTATTGAAAAACATTAACGACAATTCCCCATTAGTGGTAATTTCATCCATATATTTTTGAACGATAACGTCACCGGCCCGTAGCATATCCGCAAACTTCTGTTCGTCAGCTACGGTAGGTGAAACGGTTGTTATCCAGGTATTAAATGACCCGCCAGAAACCGCAGGCTTAACCACTGCCTTTTCCCAGCCATTGGTTTTCATTATTGCCGGCAAGCTATCTATGGAATTTTGGACGCAAAACTTAAAAGGTGGCAAAAGCGCACCACTAACCGAAATATCCTCCAAATATTTTTTATTCAGGTTCCATCTTACCAACGAAACCGGATTTAAAACCTTACAAGCTAATATTTCAAGCCGATTGAACCATGCTATAAATTTGTCTGTTTTGGTATGATAATCCCACATGGAGCGCAGTACAATAGCATCAAATTGTTGCCAGTCAACTTCATCATCATCCCAAATGACCGCTTCAGTGATAATATTTTTGGTTAACAGGTATTGCGTTAATAATTGGTCATCCCTTGTTAAAAGGGGTTCGTCATTACAGGTTACAAAACAGATGCGCATGTGTACGTTGTTCAATGCATTAAATAAAAGTCCTTATTTTACTACGAAGGCTTCGTAATGAACTACATTGGGTTCAAATTCAAGTAAAAAGCTATTATCTTCCGGGTAATATCTTGCTTTCTCAATATCCTCTCCGGCAAATGCCTTAATGCTTTCTTTGCTGTCCCAGGTCGAAACAGTCCAAAAGTGCGCTACATCCGCTTCTATATTTCTCCATATTTTTACTTCCAGGTTACCTGGGGTAGCTTTATAATCCTGCACGCCTGTTTCCAATAAAAAATCTAAATACTTGTCGGCGTCAGCCGCTTTAGTCCTTCCATGCCAGATCCTTGTTATCATTTTTTGATATCTTTATTCGCTAACAGCTTATAAAACATACTTCTTAAATTTAAGATTTACCCCGCCAAATCAATCACCGTATTCCTGCCCATCTCCCATGCTATCATTACCTGCTTCCTCACCTTGCCATGATCGAAGTTCCCTACCGCGCCATTTTTACATATAATACGGTGACAGGGTATCAGGAACGACACCGGGTTTTTCCTCGCGGCCGATGCAACAGCCCTTACACTTTCGGGATGCCCTATCTGCTCAGAAATTTGCTGGTACGACCGTACATTCCCAAAAGGGATATTAACCAGCGCCTCCCACACCTTTACCTGGAAATCGGTTCCCTGCACCAGTAAATTCAGCTTTTCGCTATTTGTGTTGCCGGGTTTAAACATCCGCAGAACATAGCTTTGCGTTATATCCGGTCGGTGGTTCAATTCAGCAAAATGCCACTTTTGTGAAAAGAGCAAAAACTCATCCCTTGTTTGGTCTTCATCAATAAAGTGAAGTTCGCATATACCGCGTTCAGTAGCGGCAATAAAGCACATGCCAAATGGCGTGGCGTGATAACCGTAATATATTTGCAGGCCTATCCCGGATGATTTAAACTGCTGCGGACTTACCCCCTCGATATTTACAAACAGGTCGTACACCCGCGACTGGCTCGAAAGCCCCGCCACGTCAGCGGCCTCAATAACATTTTGTGTTTGTTGTATCTGGCTTTTTAAATGATCAAGCGTGAGGTATTGAACAAATTTTTTAGGTGTCAGTCCCACCCAATCTAAAAACAACCGCTGAAAATGAAAAGGGCTGAGATTTACCTTTTCGGCAATTTCATCGAGGTTGGGCTGCGATTTGAAATTAGCAGTAAGGTAACTTATAGCCTTCTCAATACGGTAATAGTTTACGGTGATATCTTTATTCATATAAATGTGAAGTTAAAGATGACCGTTTTATTCGGTACTTCTTTTATATAACTAACAAGCCTGAGGTTTTAACAAAGAAACAGAGGAGGCACAGCTTTACTATTTCTCAATTTTATCTTCTGTGTCCTCTGTGCCCCCTTAGCGATCTCTGTGTTAAAAAATCTAAACCATGCTTTTTAAACGGGTTATTTTTCCGGGAAATCAACACTTTATTTTACCTTAACCCTTAAAATCAATGCAAAGCTTATCAGAAATAAAAGCTTTTACAACCTGATTCTTGCGGAATGTTTGATTTTAATTAATCACAATTTCAACCACTCACCTATTCCAACTCAATCAACCCAATAAACTAATTTTTTTATATTTTTGCGCACCAATGGATATATCAGTAGTAGTCCCCCTTTACGATGAAGTAGAATCGTTGCCCGAGTTAACCTCGTGGATCAGCCGCGTAATGGATGAAAACAGGTTTACTTATGAAATTGTGCTGATTGACGATGGCAGCAGCGATGGCTCGTGGGAGATGATCCGTAAGTTGCAGAAGAACAACCCTTTTATAAAAGGCATAAAATTCAGGCGCAACTATGGTAAATCGGCCGCGCTGAATGTCGGGTTTGACGCAGCGCAGGGCGATGTAGTAATTACTATGGATGCTGACCTGCAGGACAGCCCCGACGAAATACCCGAACTATACCGTCGCATCACCGAGGAAAAATACGACCTCGTATCAGGCTGGAAAGCAAAACGGCACGACCCGCTAAGCAAAACCATCCCAACAAAAGTATACAACGCAGCCACCCGCCGCATGAGCGGCATACATAACCTGCACGATTTTAATTGCGGTCTGAAAGCTTACCGAAAAGCCGTAGTAAAAAACATCGAGGTTTATGGTGAGATGCACCGGTATATCCCAGTTATAGCTAAGTGGGCAGGTTTTGTAAAAATAGGCGAACAAATAGTTGAGCACCGCCCACGCAAATACGGCAAAACCAAATTCGGTATGAGCCGCTTTGTAAACGGTTTGTTAGACCTGGTTTCGATATTTTTTGTAGGAAAATTTGGCAAACGCCCCATGCACTTTTTTGGCACAATGGGCGTACTTAGCTTTTTTGCCGGGACGGTAATTACCATATGGATGATTGCCGATAAACTGCACTCTATAGCCAAAGGCTTAAAATACCGTGATATTACCGAACAACCACTGTTTTACATAGCCCTTGTAGCTGTAATATTAGGCTCGCAGCTTTTTTTAACAGGCTTTGTTGCCGAACTGGTAGCCCGCAGCGCCCCCGAACGTAATAAATATCAAATTGAGGAGGTGGTTTAATTGGTTGATTAGTTGATTGAGTTGGATTGAGTTGATTAAGTTATTTTTAAATTTATTTTATGATTTTCACTTACTGCCCGCTTCATCAACCCAATAAACCACTCACCCAATCAACTTAATCAACTACTCAGTAACTAAATGTACTTTTCCATCATCATCCCCCTATATAACCGCCCGCAGGAGATCAAAGAACTGCTGGAAACACTTGTTTTGCAAACGTATAAGCAATTCGAGGTTTTGGTTATCGAGGATGGATCTGTTGATGATGCCTCTGAAATTGTACACAGCTTTGCTGACAAACTGGATGTTAAATACTTTGTAAAAGAAAATGCAGGCCAGGGCTTTGCCCGAAACTTTGCTTTTGAACGTGCCAAAGGCGATTACTTTATCATTTTCGATTCAGACTGCCTTATTCCGGAAGATTATTTGCAAATAGTGAATGATTCCCTGGCAAGAAATTATTTAGATGCCTACGGCGGCCCCGATGCTGCACATCCTTCCTTCACCCCCATTCAAAAAGCCATTAGCTACGCCATGACGTCGCCTTTTACTACCGGCGGCATAAGGGGCATGAAAAAAGGAATTGGCCAGTTTCATCCCCGCAGCTTTAATATGGGAATATCGCGCCAGGTTTGGGAAAAGGCAGGCGGTTTTATCATTACCCGTCTCGGCGAAGACATAGAATACAGTATCCGCATCCACTCCATGGGCTTTAAGATCGGCCTGATACCCGAAGCTAAAGTTTACCATAAACGGCGCACTGACTTTTACAGGTTTTATAAACAGCTCCATTTTTTTGGCCGGGCGCGCATTAATGTTTATAAGTTTTTCCCAAATGAGTTAAAACTGGTACATTTTTTTCCTGCTGTATTTACCCTATCGCTCTTATTTACAATCGTTTCTAACATATTTCAATGGCGAATAGCATGGCTATGTAATTTTATACTGGCATTTATTATTTTGTTGATATTTTTTCATGCGTGGAGTAAAAACAAATCAGCAAAAATCGCATTTTTGAGCTTAATTGCTTCCTTCATTCAGTTGATAGCCTATGGGTTAGGATTTATGCAGGATTTTTGGAAACGGGTAATATTAAAAATATCATAAAGGCATGTATCATCCTTTTTCTATAACTCAAACAATTGCTACTGCCTGGACGGTTTTAAGGAAGAATTTCGTTACACTGATTGTCTATTCAATCGCCTCATTAATGGTTTATGAAGCTATTGACTTTTTCAATAATTTCATTTTTGTAGGTGATGACAAATGGAGTCAATTAATAGTCGTTTTGGTCCAAATGGTAGTGCAGGCTTATTTAGGGTTAAGTTTTTACAAATTGATCTTAACGCTCATCGATAAGGAATTTTACGAATTTAGTTTCCGTGATATACTCCCTTCTCTTAAAATGACTTTTAACTTTGTAGTGATTGCGTTGCTATATGGGATTTTAATAGCTATATTTTTATTTATTGATTTATTGGTGGAAAGAAGCCTCGGGATCGGGCTGATCTTTGAAATATTAGAATTAATTGCGATAGCCTATTTGTCGTTGAAATCTATATTTTGCGTTTGTTTTATTGTAGATGATAATTCTAATCCAGTTGAATCGTTAAAACAAAGTTTTGAAATAACCAAGGATAATTTTTTTAAAACGCTAAGCATTTTCTTAATCATTATTGTCATAATGATTATTGTATTAATCCCTGTAATTGTTTTGATCAACCTATTTGGACTGGATAGGCCTGAGTATAGTTACATTTTCAAATTGGCTTTTTATTTATGGTTTTTGCTCACTTTTCCTTTTGTACAGGTGATAATCATGGTAACCTATCGCAAACTTGTTTACAGCCACCTGGATGTTGACGATGATATTACCGAAACCGTGTAACCTATGGGACTTAAAGCTGCATTAAGCAAACCTTTTGCCGCTATAGTTAATGGCCGGTTAAACAAGCTCCGCAAAAACGCAGTGGCACTACAGCAAAAAACTTTCAAATACCTCGTCAACCACGCTAAAGAAACAGCCTTCGGTAAAACACACCATTTCGATAAGATCAAAAACTACGATGATTTTAAAAGAAATGTGCCTGTTTATGATTATGAGGATTTGCGTCCATTTATTGATAGGGTTATTAAAGGTGAAGAAAACGTACTGTGGCCGGGCAAGCCTGCCTATCTTGCCAAAACATCAGGCACTACATCGGGCGTAAAATATATTCCCATCTCCAAAGAGAGTATGCCCGAGCATATCAAAGCTGCCCGTAATGCGTTGTTAAGCTATATCTACGAAACCGGTAATGCGGATTTTGTAGATGGTAAAATGATATTTTTACAGGGCAGCCCTGTGCTTGATGTAAAAGCGGGCATATCAACAGGCCGGTTATCGGGTATTGTGGCGCACCATGTGCCCGCCTACCTTCAAAAAAACAGGTTACCATCCTATGAAATAAATTGCATAGAAGACTGGGAGCATAAGGTTGATGCCATTGTAGCCGAAACAAAAGACGAGGATATGCGCCTCATCTCCGGCATCCCGCCCTGGTGCCAGATGTATTTCGATAGGCTTTCTGCAGTATCCGGCGGTAAAAAGATAAAAGATATATTCCCCAACTTTAAGCTTTTTGTACATGGCGGGGTAAATTTTGAACCTTACCGCGCCCGCATGGAAGAAAGTATTGGCTTTGCCATTGACGCGATAGAAACCTACCCGGCATCCGAAGGATTTATCGCATTCCAGGATTCGCAAAAAGAAAAAGGATTGTTGCTGATGGTGGATTCAGGCATATTTTATGAGTTTATACCGGCGGAAGAGTTTTTTAACGAGAATCCAACCCGTATTAGTCTTTCCGGCATTGAACTTGATAAAAACTATGCCCTGGTATTAAATACCAGCGCCGGTTTATGGGGCTATAGCTTAGGCGATACGGTGAAATTTGTATCGAAAAATCCCTATAAAATTGCAGTTACCGGGCGCATAAAGCACTATATATCAGCATTTGGCGAACATGTAATTGGTGAAGAAGTTGAACAGGCCTTAATGGGCGTTGCAAATGAGCAAGGCATTGAAATAGTTGAGTTTACAGTTGCCCCGCAGGTAAATCCGCCTCAAGGTCAATTGCCCTACCACGAGTGGTTTATTGAATTTGCCAAAGCACCAGACAACCTCGAGCAATTTGCCTTGCGAGTGGATAAAGCACTGCAAAAGAAAAATATTTACTATTTTGACCTTATTGAGGGTAACATTTTGCAGCCTTTAGTTATCCAAAGCATGAAAAAGGATACCTTTATAAACTATATGCGTTCAGAAGGTAAATTAGGCGGCCAAAATAAAGTGCCCAGGCTTGCGAATGACAGGAAGATTGCGGACGGATTGAAGGAATACAAACTATAAACAAAAGGGGTGTCACTCCTTATAAAATATAAGATTGACTAACAAAAAAAACATAGCCATACTTGGCTCAACAGGAAGTGTGGGTACGCAAACGCTTGAAGTTATTGGGGGCAACCCCGATCTGTTTAGCGTATTCATGCTTACAGCAAATTCAAACGCCGATTTGCTGATAAAACAGGCGCTTGAATTTTCGCCGGAGTATACCATCATTTGCGATAAAACCAAATACCAGGAAGTAAAACAAGCCCTTGTTAATACGTCTATCAAAGTATTGGCGGGCATCGATGCTATTATTGACATGGTTACCCACCCGGATATCCATATTGTATTAACGGCTATGGTAGGCTTTGCCGGGCTTGAGCCAACAATTGCTGCCATAAAAGCAGGTAAAGACATCGCGTTAGCAAATAAAGAAACTCTGGTTGTGGCCGGCGAACTGGTAACAGGTCTTGCAAAAAAGCACAAGGTTAAAATTTTACCGGTTGATTCGGAGCATTCCGCAATTTTTCAATGCCTTGCCGGTGAAGAAAGTAATCCAATTGAAAAAATCATCCTTACTGCTTCAGGTGGGCCATTCAGGGGCAAGTCGCTTACGTTTTTAGAAGGCGTTGTGCGAGAAGATGCCCTTAAACACCCCAATTGGGTAATGGGCGCCAAAATAACTATCGACTCCGCTACGTTAATGAACAAAGGGCTCGAAGTGATAGAAGCCAGATGGCTGTTTGATTTAACTGCCGACCAGGTTGATGTAATTGTACACCCGCAATCTGTCATCCATTCCATGGTGCAGTTTGAAGATGGCTCCATCAAGGCCCAAATGGGCCTGCCGGATATGAAGCTGCCCATACAATATGCCCTCGCCTATCCCGCAAGGTTAAAAAACAATTTCAAACGTTTCGACTTTATAAACTACCCGGAGTTAACTTTTGAAAAACCGGACACTGATACTTTCCGTAATCTTGCATTAGCGTTCGAAGCTTTAAACCAGGGCGGCAATATGCCCTGCATCGTTAACGCCGCAAATGAAGTTGCGGTAGCCGGGTTTTTGAATAAAAACATAAGCTTTTTGGCTATGAGCGACGTAATTGAAAAGTGCATGCAACAAATTGCCTTTACCACAAGTCCTGTTTTGGACGACTATTTGAATACTGATAAAGAAACACGCATCTTTGCGCAAAATTTAATACAAAAAATCCCTCTTAAGGGGACTACAATTTTAACATAACATAACGAATGAGCATAGTGATCATGGTGGGCCAGCTAATACTGGGCCTTTCAATTTTAGTAATCCTTCACGAGTTTGGGCATTTTATAGCTGCCCGGGCTTTCGGTATCAAAGTAGAGAAATTTTACCTGTTTTTTGATGCATGGGGCATCAGCCTGTTTAAATTTAATTATAAAGGTGTTGAATACGGTATTGGCTGGCTTCCGCTTGGCGGCTATGTTAAAATTGCCGGTATGATAGACGAGTCGATGGATACCGAGCAGCTTGCAGGTCCGCCGCAACCCTGGGAATTTCGTTCAAAGCCAGCCTGGCAGCGTTTAATAGTTATGCTTGGCGGCGTTACGGTAAATATTTTCCTGGGGATACTGATCTTTTGGGTGCTTACCATAAAATACGGTGAAACTTACATTCCAAATTCCGAAATCAAATACGGTATTGTGCCCGGTAAAATAGGCTTAAAAATGGGCCTGGCAATCGGCGATAGGGTTACCGCTATAAATGGTAAACCTGTGGTACGATTTGAGGACCTGACAAGCCCGGAGGTATTAATGGGCAATGCCGACCTTACTGTAAACCGCGATGGCCAGGTATTGCACCTTAAAGTGCCCGCCGGTTTATTAAATGATCTTTCGGATTACGGCCCCGACCAGTTTATCAACAAAATTCCACGCGCTAAATTCTCAGTTGACTCGATAGTGCCGAATAGTAACGCTAATAAAGCTGGCTTAAAAGTTGGTGATAGCATTGTGGCAGTTAACGGCACTAAGGTTTTATTTTTCGATCAGTTTAAAGCACAGATCGAGCCATATTCAAACAAATCGGTTGGGCTAACCATAAAACGTAACGGCAACCTGGTGCAAAGCACTTCGCAGGTTGACAAAAACGGGGCATTAGGCTTTTTTGCAAACTATGACCTTCCAAAAGAGAAACGCTTAACCTATAGCTTTTTCGGTTCATTCCCTGTGGGCGCTACAAAAGCCTGGGGTAATTTTACCGACAACGCCAAAGGCATAGGCAAAATATTTAAAGGCGATGTAAAATTCAGCAAAGCCGTTGCAGGCCCGGTAAAAATAGCCACCCTGTTTGGTACAACGATAGATTGGGTACGTTTTTGGAGCCTGGTTGGCTTCTTATCCATGGTGCTGGCGCTTACCAATTTACTGCCAATACCTGCACTGGATGGTGGCCATGCCCTGTTTTTAATAATCGAAATGATAAAAGGCAAGCCGCTGAGCGATAAATTTTTAGAACGCGCCCAAATAGTAGGCTTTGTTATCCTGATAACCCTGATGGTATTTGTTTTCGGTAATGATATTGTGAAACAGGTGATGAAGAAGTAAGTCCTAAGTCGAAAGTCTTAAGTCCAAAGAAGAAGAAAATAAGTTCGACTTCTGACTTAAGACTTTCGACTCAAGACTTTACTACCGGAATGGTTTAAAAAACGCCTTCGTAGCCAGCGCCAGCATGGCTTCATCGCCGCTGGTATCGCCATAACAATAAATCTCATCGTATTGCGAAAGATCGTAAGCGCTCTTTATTCTTATAGCTTTTTCGTTCCCATTGCAATTTTTGCCTGCTATTTTTCCGGTGAGTATATCGCCGGCGATTTCAAGTTTCGTGGCTATTAATTGCACACCTATTTTATCGCTCCATTTTCTTATCCAGTTTTCTGCTGACGCCGATACTATTACCACCTCAAAATCAGATGCCTGTAGCTTTTTTATTTCCACTGTAGCGTCGTCACGAATTATAGATGGCAGTTTATTTGCAATAAAAAGATCGCACGACTGCTGGAAATCCGATAACTGCATGCCTTTAAAAAAGTATTGAAGCACCTTTTCTTTTGTAAACTGGTTGGGTACAAGTTTTAGCCTAAGGGCTGCCATAACCGGCACGTTTACTAAAAAACCAATATAAAAGCGGGTTTTGCCCTTTTGATATTTTATAAATTCAAAAAGTGTATCGTTTGTTGTGATAGTACCGTCGAAGTCAAAAAAAGCTATCTTCTTCACAGCTTCATTTTTTTGAATTGAAATTCAGGTATATTTTTAATAATGAGCATGATATACCGCCAGAACCATTTGACATAGATGACATTTTTCTTTTTCTCAAACCCGCCATAAACAATATCGGCCACTTGCGCGGTTGTTGATGTAAGCGGTTTTGGTAAAGGCATATTCTCAGTCATCCGTGTATATACAAAGCCCGGTTTAACAGTCATAACATGCACGTTTCCTTTGAAACATTTATTCCGTAGGCCCGCTAAGTAGGCGTTAAATGCGGCCTTTGAGCTACCGTAGATGAGTTTGCTTGCCCTGCCCCTATCACCCGCTACTGAACTGATGCCAATTATAGCCCCTTGTTTACGACCGATGTAATATTTTGCCGCGATATTAAGGATGGATACTGCACCGGTATAATTTGTATTGATCATGCGCTGCGTAAGCTCCCAGTTATTAAAGGCATCTTCTTCCTCATCCATTATCCCGAAGATGGATATGGTGATATCGGGTTTCGGGGCCAGGCCTTCAAAAAACAAATTATGGGTATGGTATTGCAGCGCATCAAAAGCGTGTACGCTGCAATCAACGCCATACCTGATTTTTATATCAGATTGTACCGCTTCAAGCTGTTCGGGTTTCCGCGCAGCGAGCTGTATATTATATTTTTGGGACGCGAACTTCTTTGCTATCGCGATGGCGATGTCAGAAGTTGCGCCCAGGATCAAAACTGTTTCCATGTATATTATTCAGGGGTAGTTAAATGTAAACGATCAGACTGGACAGACCTTATTTTTCCGTCCGGGTTGTATTTTTTTATAATTGATTTAAATTTTTCCAATTCCGGGTACCCAGCCTTAAGTACTTCGGGTTTCATGCGCGCATCTTTCGACATGTACAACCTGCCCTTATATTTTAAAACGAGCGCATCAAGCTCGTCTAAAAAAGGCATTAAGCCTTTCCGCACGGGGAAATCAAGAGCCAGCGTATAACCTTCTTTGGGAAATGAGATCATGCTCTCTTGCTTGCCAAAAACTTTTAAAACTGCCAAAAACGACCCCAGGCCCTCACTACTTATGCGCTGTAATATTTCTATTAGTCCTTGTTTGGCATCTAATGGCAGTACAAACTGGTATTGTATAAAGCCATTTTTGCCATACCCGCGATTCCAGTGCAATACTTTATCAAGCGGGTAAAAAAACGGCTCATACGAAACGATATTATTGATCTCTTTTTTAAAATTCTTGCCGTAATATAGAAAATTAAAAACTTTTACTGTAAACTTATTTAATACCCACGATGGCAGGTTAAATGGAAATGCTATCTGCTTGTTTGCCGGCAGCTTCAACGGATCTTTCTTTTTTTCCTCATCAAGTTCAGCAATTAAAGCATGCTCGCCAAGCATTAAAATACTGCGGCCAAAGTGTTCGCCTTTTTTTAGGCAGTCTATCCAGGCGACGGAGTATGTGTATTTATTGTACTCATCAAACAGGCCTATCAGTTCCTGCAAGTTTTCAGCCTTTATTTGCTTTTGGCGGATATACGACGTTTCAATTTTTTTTAATCTGAACTTCACGCGGCTTATAATCCCGGTCAGGCCCATACCGCCAAGCGTGGCCTCAAAAAGGTCGGGATAGCTATCAAGCGAACAGACAATTATTTCGCCACTGGCAAGTACCACCTCCATTTCAATAATATGACTGGAGATAGAACCATCAACATGGTGGTTTTTACCGTGAACATCGCTACCTAAAGCGCCACCTATGGTAATAAATTTAGTGCCTGGTGTTACAGGCAGAAACCAGCCTTGGGGAACAATTACAATTAATATCTGGTCAAGGGTAATCCCACTCTGGCATTCAAAAACACCTGTATTGGTATTAAAAGATAGTATCTTATCAAATTTAAGCGTGGAGATCGTCCTTTCGGACAGCGACGCATCGCCATAACAACGACCGTTGCCGCGGGGTATAAAAGACTGTTCTTTTTTTACCAGTTCCGCCAGTTGATCTGCAAATACAAAGCTTTCCTCCTCACTTTCCATAACCGGGTAATTGCCCCAGTTGGCGATCTGCTTCTTCATTTAATAAAAATTGGCGATTGTGGTAAATATAATAACACAAAGATACAGGCGATCCATAACAATATGGTAACCTGGATAAAATGGTCTTTATAAAGGATATCTGTCGGCGAACCCGACTGCTTTTTTACAAAAACAACTTGCAGGTAGCGCATGATACCGGCAATTACAAAAAGACTTGAATAGTATAAGCGATAAGTGCCAAGCCTTTCAACAGTGTCATCGGCAACTGTATAATTTATATAAGCTACGATAATAATAGCGCTAAAAAGCCCCAGCATGGTATCAAGGAAATTAAGGTTATATCCGTTTAATGATTTCCGCATGGTACTTCCCGAGCTATCCTGCAATAGTATATCATCACGGCGTTTACCGATGGCCATAAACAGGGCGAGCAGGAACGTCATAATGATAAGCCATGCCGTACTTTCAAGATTTGCAATTATGGCCCCACTTTTTACCCGCAGCACAAAACCGGCGGCGACAATAAGCATATCTAAAATGGCAATATTTTTAAGGCCGAACGAATAGGCCAGGTTCATGAAAAAATATACACCTAAAATAAAAAGGAACCAGCAATCATGGTTAGCCAGAATGGCAAGGCCGGTACCCGCCAATAACAGCAAAATGCAAATGACGATGGCGTGCGATGGTTTTACCTTACCCGAAGCCAGCGGCCGCTTTGATTTGACAGGATGTTTGCGATCGTCTTCTATATCGCGGTAGTCATTTATAATATAAATGCTACTTGCAAAACACGAAAATGCCACAAACCCGGCTAAAAGCATTTCAATTTTCGACAGCACAAAAAAATGCCCCGCGAAAAATGCCGGCACAAACAGGAACATGTTTTTTGCCCAGTCTTTTGGTCGTAATAGCTTTATATAATACTTCATCAGTAAAATCAGTCTAATATACGCCCTGTTACGTTAACCGCCGGGAATTGTTATATATTTAAAAAACTATAATAGGATGTGCCTGTAAACAAGAGGCTTTTTTTGCTAAGAATTAATTATATTTCGCTTAATGACACTTAACCATTCACCCAGTCAATCCAATCTAACTTAATCAATCTTCCTCCACTTAATCAACCAATTTCATAACTTTGCAATAAATTCTTACAACAACACCAATGAAGATCGCCCTTTTTCCAGGCTCATTTGATCCCGTTACCAAGGCACACGTCGATATTGTTAAACGGTCTGTAAGCCTGTTCGACAAGGTTTATATCGGTATTGGCGTTAACAGCACAAAAGCAGGTTTGCTAAGTATTGAAACCAGGGAACAAATGCTTCGCGCGGTTTTTCAGGAGGATCCCCGCATCCATGTAATAGCTTATGAAGGTTTAACGGTTAATTTTTGTAAAAGCATAGGCGCAGGCTATATGATACGCGGCATCCGTACTGTATCAGACTTTGAGTATGAAAAAGCGATAGCCCAAATGAACCATTCGCTCGATCCTGAAATTGAAAGTATTTTTATCGTGAGCAAGCCCGGTTATTCGTCCATCAGCTCGAGCATTGTGCGCGAAATTATGCGTTATAACGGCGATGTAAGCCAGTTTATACCCAAGGAAGCGTTGGCCTATTTATAAGAAAGTGTTAAAAGCAAAGAACCGGGGGTCAAAGATAGAAGGGATCAGATGCTTTTCTCTCCAGTATTTATTTTTTTTGTCTTGGTTCTTGGCTCTTAATTCCTGGTTCTCAACTGATAGCTACTGGTTCTCCATTCCCAACAAGCCCCTCTTTTACCAAAACATCCATAATTGAAGGGAAAGTATTTTTTACAATAGGTTCAATATGGCCTTTTTTAAACCAGCGGGCATCCGTTATACCCTCTTCTTTTTGCGGCTTTAATTTATTTTGCGCTTTGCACCGCATTTTATACCAATGGGTTTTCTTTAAAACCACATCCCCACGCATAATATATACGTGGTAAGTTTTACATATCTTCTCCTCAAGGCTGCTTACTTTTATGCCGCATTCTTCCTCCACTTCGCGGACGGCGGCTGTTTTAACAGCCTCCCCTTTTTCTATTTTTCCTTTCGGGATATCCCATTTACCTTGCCTGTAAATGAATAAATATTCTTTATTTTCATTTTTTACAAGGCCGCCGGCAGCTTCAATAAGGATAACATTTTTGGCAACGGTTTTCAAAAAAGCTTTTGCATCGTTGCTCAAAACATAAAAAAGTTTGCTTTGATGCGCTAATATCCAGGTATATATTATTTTAAGATCGAAAACATCAGCATCTATTCTTACATAGCTTTCTTTATTTTTAGGTTCCGATTCTGTTAAAAGGATAACCTTTTCGTTAATATAAATTCTGTATTTTTGAGCCATGTTTGACAAATTTGAGATAGAGCAACAAGTTGCCGAATTCCTGCTGCAAATTAAAGCAATAAAATTACAACCCAACAATCCTTTTACATGGGCTTCGGGCTGGCATTCGCCTATTTACTGCGATAACCGTATCACACTTTCACATCCTACAATCCGTACCTACATCAGGCAGCAATTAACTTTGCTTGTGCAGGATAAATTTGGCTCAGTTGGCTGTATTGCGGGCGTGGCTACAGCAGGCATACCGCAAGGTGTATTGGTGGCACAAGAATTGGGACTCCCTTTTATTTATGTACGCTCAAAACCTAAGGATCACGGTACAGGCAACCTGATTGAAGGCGATGTATTAACTGGAAAACGGGTTGTGGTAATTGAAGACCTTATATCGACCGGCAAAAGCAGCCTTCAGGCCGTTGAAGCCTTACGCGATGCCGGTTATGACGTTGCGGGCCTCGCAGCCATATTTACTTATGGTTTTGATGTTGCCGAAGATAATTTTAAACGCGCAAACTGCCCGTTTGTAACCTTATCAAACTATAACGCGCTAATAAAGTATGCTGGCGATAACCAATACATAGCCCCTAATGATGTTGAATTACTAAAACAATGGCGCGAAAATCCGGCTGAATGGGGAATTTAAGGGAAGTTGGCAGTCCCGATGGCTATCGCGATTAGTTGGCAGTGGGCAGTTTTGACGTAAATTATTTTAAAGCCCTGTTCTTACGCAAACTGCAAACCAGTAACTGCAAATTTTTTGTAAAAAGCGAAAATAATTAGTGAGCACTTTCTAAGGCCCCCTACTTTAGCGAGGATTTAAATGAGGAAATATTAAGGGCAGCATAGCCAGACCGACAAGCCGCCTGATGCCGTTTGCTACCTGCAAACAGCTAAATGTAAACCGCATTAATAATTACTTCGCCTTTGCAAATGGAGTAAAACGGTTAGTACATTTATCACAAACAACAATACAATTATTATTGCCATAACATTTTGTTAATTAGAGGTTAAAAACACCTACAATATATGAACGTAAAACATTAAATAAAAGTTTATTAATAGTTAACTCCAGCATTTTTATCAACAAAATAAAACAAGCATTTGGCGTGCCAAAAAACCGGGAAAAGCTTGTCCCTTAGCTATAATATAACATTCTTGTTACGCTAAGGGGTTGTTCATAGCGACAATTAACAAAAGGGGTGTTAATAAATATAAGTATTTAACGTATTTTTGCGGCAAATTAGAGGGGCAGAATGATCACGGTATCCAATTTATCTTTGCGCTATGGTAAGCGTACTTTATTCGAAGACGTTAACCTGAAATTTACCCAGGGCAACTGTTATGGCATTATTGGCGCCAATGGGGCCGGTAAATCTACGTTCTTAAAAATACTATCCGGCGAGATCGACCCGTCAAGTGGTTCATATAGCTTTACACCCGGTGAACGTATGGCTGTATTAAGCCAGAACCACTATGCGTTTGACGAATTTACGGTACTTGAAACCGTAATGATGGGGCATAAAGAAATGTATGCCGTAATGAAGGAAAAAGATGCCATTTACCTGAAAGAAGATTTTAGCGATGCCGATGGGCACCGTGCAGGCGAACTTGAAAACCAGTTTGCCGAAATGGACGGATGGAATGCCGAAAGCAATGCAGCAACTATGCTGAGCAACCTCGGCATAAAAGAAGAATTTCATTACCAACTGGTAAAAGATTTGGATAATACCCAAAAGGTGCGTGTTTTATTAGCCCAGGCCCTTTTTGGCAAGCCTGACATATTATTGCTTGATGAGCCCACCAACGACCTTGACATCCATACTGTAACCTGGCTTGAGGACTTTTTAGCATCATACGAAGCCATTGTATTGGTGGTGTCGCACGACAGGCACTTTTTGGATACGGTTTGTACCCACGTGGTTGATATTGATTTTGCCAAGATGACCATTTATACCGGTAACTATACGTTCTGGTACGAATCGAGCCAGCTGGCTTTAAAACAACGGTCTGATCAGAATAAAAAGACCGAAGACCGCGTAAAAGAGTTACAGGAATTTATCCGTCGTTTTAGCGCCAATGCTTCCAAATCAAAACAGGCCACCAGCCGGAAGAAAGCGCTGGATAAGATCAATATTGACGAGATACAACCATCAAACCGTAAATATCCCGGCATTATTTTCAATAACCAGGGCCGTGAAGCCGGCGACCAGGTATTGCAGATTGAAAATTTAAGCAAGAAATTAAACGGGGAGCTTTTATTTGCCAATGTGCGCCTGATGGTGAATAAGGGTGATAAAATTGCCGTATTGTCGCAAAACAGCTTAGCTACAACGGCATTTTACAACATATTGACAGGCCGTGATACAGATTACAAAGGCGAATTTAAATGGGGCGTAACAATAAACCCTGCCGATATACCTATTGATAACTCTGAATATTTTAAAGGTAAAGATGACAACCTGATCGACTGGCTGCGCGAATACTCCACCGGCGACAAAGACGACCAGTTTATCCGCGGCTTTTTGGGCAGGATGCTGTTCAGCGGCGAGGAGGTGCTAAAGAAAAGCAATGTACTATCGGGTGGCGAAAAAATGCGCTGCATGTTCAGCCGCATGATGTTGCAATCGGCTAACCTGCTGATGTTTGATGAGCCAACCAACCACCTCGACCTGGAATCCATCACCGCCCTTAACAACGGCATGAAAGATTTCCGTGGCACTATCCTGTTCACTTCGCGTGACCATGAGCTGGTACAAACCGTAGCCAACCGCATTATCGAAATTACGCCCGGCGGTACTATCGATAAGCTGATGACCTATGATGAGTATATCAACAGCGATGTAGTGCAGAAGCAAAGGGAGGAAATGTATTCCCTGGCGTAGGCCTGCGCTATTTCGGATTTGGGACGTTGGATTTCGGATTTAAAAAAAGAGAAAACGATTAATTTAAAGTTTTTACGGCATACTAATTCCGAAATCGAAATTCCGACTTCCGAAATCAAAAAAAATCCGTTTATTTGCAGCCCGGTAAAAACAATATGACTTGGTAGCTCAGCCGGTAGAGCAACTGACTCTTAATCAGTGGGTCGAGAGTTCGATCCTCTCCCAGGTCACAAAAGCCTTTCAGCGAGAGTTGAGGGGCTTTTATAATTTAAATGCAGGGTTAATCAATATTTTCATTGCTTATTGCTATATCGTCTTTTTGTCTGTGATTTTCAAACCAAGTTCCAATCGCCAAACAAGAACCACTTATTACTAAATTATTTTCCTCGTCTTCTAGTACACTTCTAACAAAAAGAATGGGGACTGCTACTTTATGCCCTGATAATGCGTCAAAACGTCCTGATGAACTAGTGCATTCCCAGGCATTAAAAACAAATTCTATTTTTATTGAATTTCCTTTATAATGAGCTTTTCTTAATTGCTGCTGTGAGCGTTCAAATTTGTCGATATCTGAAAAATAAAATCCAAGTTGAGCCGTAATAATCGAACCGGGGTTGACTATTGATTTTATAAAAGATATACTGAGATTATTTGTCAGATCGATTAAAGGTAATTTCTCAACAATTCGTTCGATAATTGTTTTTAAATAGTGCATATAATATATTCCACTTCCAAAATCGCATAAGTGCCATTCCGGTTTTTCCGGAATTTTCCATTCTTGTATTGGATGAGGGATACCACGCTGATCCAAAATATTCAAGTTCAACAATGTTAAATAAGATTCAATGTCATTATACATAATTCGTTGATTAATAAATAATTCAAACACACGCTTTATATTTATATAGTCCCATCTAGAATAATATTGCATAAGGCCAAGTACCACCTTTGCATCATCAGTTTGAACATATGAAATCCATTTTTCTTTAAAAGCGAGTAATTGGCTTTTAGATAAGTTTTGACTTAGATCTTTTTGAGTGTGTGCCTCATCGTGATGTTGAAGACAAAGGACTACAAGATTATTTTCTGAATGATCTTTAGAAATATGCCATTCTTCAATATGATGAATAATTATTGACCTTGAGTTGTCGCGACAAATACAACATGTTCTTTTTGATTTATATAAAAGAGTAATAACTGTTTCAGGAGGTATAGGGGGGCGATTTTCCTTTTGTATCGTTTCTATAAATGTATCCCTAAGATTTAATTTTCTTAAATCTTCTACTGAGAGTTGTTTTAGGGTTGTTAAGTTGTGTCCGATGCTAAGAAGTTGGTTAGCTTTATTACTATCTACCCCTCTAGCAATTAATGCATTAAATGTTGAAATACTCATTTATCAGAATCTACAATTGGTATTATTAGCTAACTTATGCATTAATACCTAAAAGAACAATAACATAAACTTAATAAAATAAATCATAATGCTACCTTAAGGATTTCAACGCCACAATCCTCTTACAATCCTCAATAAAAGAGTTCGACATATGTACTTTTGGGGTCACGAAAAGCCTTTCAGCGTTACTGGGGGGCTTTTTTGTTTGTCGCAATAGTTTAGTATTTTTGTTATATGGTGATTGAGAAAACAAATGACGAAATCATATTCCGCTTGCCGGCAGATATCGACACGACCGGATTTCAGCGAATAGTTAAATACTTTAAATACAAGGAAGCCATCAGAAAAAGTGAGGGTACTGAGGAACAGGCCAATAAACTCGCTGACGAGTCTAAAAAGCGTTGGTGGGCCGAAAATAAAGCAAAATTCATCAAGTGAATTTAATCGTTGATACTAACATTGTATTTAGTACGCTGTTAAATCCCCATTCTGCCATTGGCGAAATTTTGATGAATATACAGGATGAGTTTACGTTCTTTGCATCCGAACTTCTTAAGGAAGAATAAAAAAGATACGCCCCGAAAATAAAAGCTTACTCCAGGCTTGACTCAAAAACATTGTCTGATATCGAAGAATTGGTATTATCAGCAATAAATTTTGTTCCGGAAGAATCGATCAGTGACGCATCATGGATTCGGGCTTTTGCCTGGACAAAAGATATTGATGAAGACGATACCCCATTTATAGCGCTCGGGATTGAACTTAACGCGAAATTATGGACAGGCGATAAAGTACTATCCAAAGGTTTAGCTAAAAAAGGAGTTGATATTATCATAACAACTGCCGATTTGAAGAAGCTCATTAAATAAAAAGAGATCGCTCCTCTCTCAGGTCACAAAAGCCTTTCAGCGTTGCTGGGGGGCTTTCGGGTATAATTTATCCAAACTTCAGCCACCAAAAGCTGAATGGTGAAGCCAAGCCAAAACGCTATGCCAAAAAATTCATGCGGGGACAGTTTAGAAAAGGCAAAGAACATCCCAACAATAGGGCGCACGGTGGCAATTGCCAGGCCAATTGCAAACATCCGGATCATCCATTCGCGGTGAAGCGCTGCTTCATGCCTGCGGATGTGATAGAAACCTTTGCAAAGCGAAACCAAAAAGAGAACGGCAAAGACAGTAGTCGCCGCTGTTTCATTTGCACCGCCTATGGCCATTGTAAAGCTCATAATTAAAGCTGAAACGCCAATAATCAGCCCTAAGACCACCAAAAAAAGTCCTGACCATCGGTGAAACCAAAGGTAGTGTGAGCGAATTTTCGGTATAAATTGCAACGGCGCCAGTATTACAAATAACGTTCCGGGGACGATATGAACAAAAGTTAAAACAGGACGAATGCCAAAACCTTTGTCAAAAGCGCCAAACCTCGGGTTTACATAAGTCTTTATAACACCCGCAAGGCTCAATGCACGCCTCGTTGCAACCACAAGTGCAATAAGTACCAGCATAACTACAATTACAGTGATAGCCCGCATAAGCCCGGCCAGTACTTTTACTGTTGTCATGCAGTGCGGATAAAATAGTTTTGAATAATAGCAATTATGGCGGCCATGGTAGCTATGAAATCGCCAATTGTTTGTATCCACAAGCCAGCAAAATCGCCAAAGTTTACTGTACTAAACAAACGTACGTAGGCCCCGCTTGCAATAAGCCCTAAAACGAGAAATAATCCCGCAACAGCGATAACTATCGAAGTCCAGCGCCAGCGCCCGAACATTAACAGCGCTGCAGGTATCAGCAGGATAAAAAATACGGGCGGCACCTTTGGATAATGATGACCTGATGCAATTTGAATTGTCACTCCTGCAGCCGCAGTAATTAAGCCTATTGCCATCAATTTACCGGCAGGAGATAATGAAACTCTTTCTTTCATGATTTTATTCAGTTATATTAATTTATCCTATTAAGTTTCCAATTGATCTTATGACCCATGCTATTACAGGATCCTGCATTGTCCGTCAAAAACCCTGATGTTTTTTTCTATCACCTTTTTGTCCGACGTAACGTTGATAGTATAATCGCCGTTATCCAGTCTATTTAAAATATAATCTTTCTCCAATTCTTTGCCGGTTGACAGGACTTGCTTTAACATCACATTTCCATATTCATCCGAAATTATTACAACTACTTTACCGGGGGTGTTTTTTTCTACCTTCACACCAACGCCGCCATTTGATTGCAATAAAGAAAAATTGACCACATTTTTTGCCGGAGGATTTGGGTTGATTGGTTTTGCCTGGGCGCCTATCATAATTGTGCATACACTTACCAATAAGAGTATTGCTTTTAATTTTATTGACTTTTTCATTTTGTTAAATTTTAATTTTTAAACCTTTAGTTAATACGGCCACACGATCACTTAATTGGTTACAGAAAATTTAATCACTCCTGATTTTTGAAAGTGGTTTCTGAACCCTTTGTTAGTACCAAATTATCGCGATTATTAATACGAAAATTGGAGAGTAGACAGGATGGGTATTTGTTTCGACCAATGCCCGAAAGATGAAGACCGGGGCTTTTTTGGCAATGCCCGAAGCCTTAAAAACTCATGAATTCAGGGAAATTGAGCCGAACGAGAGAACTTATTTAGTGAGCCGTGATAAATTTTCTTTGTAAAAATCACTCACCGGAACTTCCTGGCTTCCAATGCATACAAAATCTCTTTTAATAATGGTTACCCTGTCCATCGCAACAATAAAAGACTTATGTACACGGATAAATTTCCCGGCCGGCAATTTTTCCTCCATCGCTTTCAGGCTCATTTTGGTAAGTACCGCTTTTGGTGATGAGGCCAGGTGTATTTTAAGGTAATCTTTCAATCCCTCTACAAAAAGGATATCCGAAAATGAAATTTTTACCAGGGTATATTCCACATTCACGAACAAGTGGCCGGAGGCTTGTTCTGTGGTTGTTTCATTCTTCAAATCAAATAGTTCTTTCGCTTTATTACATGCTTTTAAAAACCTTTCGAACGAAACCGGCTTAAGCAAATAGTCTACTACATTCAGGTCATAACCTTCCAGGGCATATTTTTCATAAGCGGTCACCAGGATGATCATTGGTGGGTGCTGTAGTGTTTGTATAAGCTGGAGCCCGCTAAGTTTTGGCATTTGTATATCCAAAAAAAGCAGGTCGATTTTTTCGTGTTGCAGTACTTCAATGGCTTCCATGGCATTTTTGCATGCCTTTACCAGGTGCAGGTAAGGCACCTGGCTTATATTATCAACCAACAGGTCAAGCACCAGCTTTTCATCGTCAACAGCAATACAATTCATCATTTTAATTGCAGGGTTAATTGAACATGAAACAAATTATTTACTTTTTTGATTACAAGCTCATGTTCTTTTGGATATAAAAGCGTCAATCTTGACCGTACATTTTCCAATCCTATGCCCGCCCGTTCATCTTTGCTTTCGTCCAAATCTGTAAATTTATTTTTTACATCAAATTCAAGCCGGCCATTATTAACCTGTAATTTTATTTCGATAAAGGGATCATCAACACCCATACCATGCTTAAATGCGTTCTCTACAAACGGAATCAGCAGCATTGGCTCAATGCTGAATTCCAATTGTGTTGGGGGCAAATCCATATCTATGCTTATTTTCATATCGTTGCCAAACCTTAATTTTTGCAGTTCGATATAACTTTTCAAATAATCGATCTCCGCTGAAAGGGTTACTCTTTTCTCATCAGATTCATACAACATATATCGCATTAAATCCGATAGCATAATCAGTGCCGGTTCCATTTGCTCAGATCGTTTCCTTGCTAAAGAAACCAGGTTGGCAAGTACATTGAAAATAAAATGAGGATTGATCTGTGATCGTAAAAATTTTAATTTGATGGACAACTGCTCGGCGATAATTTCTTTCTGCCTTTTATCATTCTCTATTTTATCGATTATAAGCCGGTATATGATGCTTACCACAAGAAAAATAAGTGTTGGAAAAAAGAGGAGCAGGTTGGCCCACCCATGCAGAATAACGTCAGGGTACCAATTCCGTGCTATAAATAGCTTTAAGTAAAATGATCCGACGATGATAGCCCCGATAGACAATATAAAGAGCCACCAGTTTTTTTTATTAAAAAACAAGGGATAAAGAACAAAGGCGGTAAAGTAAAATAAACCGACATGATAAATATTGGTAATAATAAAAAATGAACCCGGAAGAAAACCGCGTGTGACATCCCTGCTGCCTCCCGGGATAAAAAAATGCGGCAATACAAGCAGTATACACCACACTGCGATATGCAATAAGATGGTGATGTATTTTGTATTTAATTTAATTGCCATTGACCGGATCGATACCCAAAGATAGCAATAGGGGCTGTAAAGATTGCCCGGTGCAGACAGGAAGGATAAATGTGTAGATAAAAAAGATAAATGTGGCGATAACCCCGCACCGATCGAAACACTTTAGCCCGCTGTTTGTAACCTACAGTGTGCCATGAATATCCGTTGTAAATACATCCTGCTCAGCCTGCTGATATGCATTTCGTGCCGGCATAATAAACCGTTGGCGCCCTATGAAGCAGAGCATATTACCCATATTAAAACCGGGAAAACAAACCCGGATGAGCTGGTAAACTTCGCCTGCTCGCTAACCGGCACGCCTTACAAATATGGCTCCATCGACCCTAAGGAAGGTTTCGATTGTTCGGGTTTTGTGACCTACGTATTTAACCACTTTGGAATTATGGTGCCGCGAACGTCCTTAGATTTCACACCCGTTGAACACCCAATACCGTTGCAACAGGCTAAACCAGGTGACATAATCCTGTTTACCGGCACCGACAGCACCAACCGCATTGTTGGACATATGGGTATCATCTCCTCCACGTCCTGCGAACCGTTGCGCTTTATCCACTCCACTTCCGGGAAACACAGAGGCGTTGTAGAGACCGATTTTTATACGCCATACTATGAAGCCAGGTATATCAAAACGATCAGGATATTCCCGGATTGCCCGGCACAGTAAAAACATTTATGGCCTCGCAAGCCAAGAAATCTATTAAAAATAGTTAGCAAACAGTTGCAATATTGCAAAGAAGATTTAACTTTGATTAACATAAAAAGCTAATAATCAGGTTAGTTCAAGATTTATTTCACCCTTTAAACCTAAAAACATGCCTAAATATGTAATTGAAAGGGAAATTCCCGGGGCTGGGAAGCTCTCTGCAGACCAACTAAAATCAATTTCACAAACATCCTGCGGGGTTTTAAGAAACATGGGCCCGCAGATCCAGTGGGTTAACAGCTACGTAACAGCTGATAAAATTTACTGCATTTATATTGCACCCAATGAAGATATGATCCGTGAGCACGCCAGTCAGGGTGGTTTCCCTGCGAACAGTGTTAGCGAGGTAATGACAACCATTGACCCGACGACAGCAGAATAATAAATGCACCTTAGTTTAGGCCGTGAATTGCAAATCCCGGTCAACTATATTTGAGGAACCTTATTAGTATTCCCGCATCTATTAATAACTATACAATTTTACCGTCTGTATCCGATATTCCCCCGGGTATCCGCAGGTGACGGCCCTCATTCATCCATCTTCCGGGCAGCCATTTACCGTTTACAAATGTGTCTTCATCAATATGAAGGATGTCCGCGCGCAGGCCAGTTTTTTTGGGGTTCAAAAGTAATTAAGCAAATCAGTCCTGCAAACATATTTATTTCTATGCAATCGATTGCATTTTAACTAATAAATAAATAGCTTTGTTAGTAATCAATGATATAACAGAAACACCCATGGCAACGACGTTTTCTGACCTGATAACAACTAAATCATATAATGAAAATCAATAAACCATTGATCCTGCTACTCGCATTTTCCAGTTACGCCTTTGCACAGCAAAAGCCCGTTGATACAGCCACCTATCCCCCACTCGTAACTTTTACAGCGCAGCAAGACCATAACAACATGATGAAACAACTTGGCATCAAGGCGTTGCGCCCTGGGCCGAGCGGCGATAACAACGCCACCAACCACGCCAATTACGATGAAGCGCTGGCAACCCCCTACCCCAATTTACCTGATGTACTCACACTTAACAATGGCAAAAAAGTAACAACACCCGAAATGTGGTGGAAACTGCGCAGGCCGGAGATAGTGGAAGATTTTGAGCGTGAGATATACGGCCGCGTCCCTAATAATGTGCCTAAAGTTACATGGAGGGTAAAGATAACCGATAAAGAGTTTATGGGCTTCACCCCGGTTATTGCCAAACAGTTAATCGGCCATGTTGATAATTCGTCGTACCCTTTAATTGATGTTAATATACAGGCAACATTGGTAATACCCGCCAACGCTAAAAAGTCAGTCCCTTTGTTGATGATGTTTGCGCCAAGTGCCTTGCCTGCGCCGGCCCAGCCTTCAAAAGAAGAACTTGAAAAAATAAATGATGCGATGAAAGATGTGCTGATCAAAGCGCATCCCGAGTTAAAGGAGATATTTGACCGCTACCCGGCATATACCCCTATCGCCGCACAAAACTATGGTTACAATCCTTTTGCCCCGCATGGGCCCGGCGATCCGCCAACGGCGCAACAGTTGATTGCCGATGGATGGGGTTATATTTTGATAGAGCCCAACAGCATCCAGGCAGATAACGGCGCAGGATTGACAAGGGGCATCATCGGGTTGGTAAACAAAGGCCAACCGCGCAAGCCGGATGACTGGGGTGCATTACGTGCCTGGGCATGGGGAGCGGCAAGGGCGTTGGATTACCTGGAGGCCAACGAACCTATGGTTGACGCCAAAAATGTGGGCATCGAGGGCGTATCACGGTACGGGAAAGCAGCTTTGGTCACTTTAGCGTTCGAGCCCCGTTTTGCAATGGGGCTGATTGGATCATCAGGCGAAGGTGGCGCCAAGCTGCACAGGCGTAACTTTGGCGAAGCTGTAGAAAGCCTTACCGGCGGCGAATATTACTGGATGGCCGGAAACTTTATGAAATATGGCGCGTCGGAAGCCACATTTGGCCCTAAAACGGCCAACGACCTGCCAGCAGATGCACACGAACTGATTGCATTATGCGCGCCCCGTTTAACTTTTATCAGCTATGGTGTACCCGAACAAGGCGATGCAAAATGGCTCGACCACCAGGGCAGTTATATGGCTGCTGTTGCTGCGGGCCCGGTATTTAAATTGCTTGGCGCAAAAGATTTGGGCGTATCTAATGACTACCGTGCCGAAAAAATGCCCCTCGTAAATACCGGATTGCTCGACGGCCAGTTAGCCTGGCGCCAGCATGATGGCGGGCATACCGATGCTCCTAATGTTAAATATTTTATAAAATGGGCCGATCAGTTTATCGGGCATAGTAAATAACCGGTGCAATTGTCGGCCCGGCAACAATTTATTTTTCGATAATAACGAAATTGTTTATCCTAAACCCAGCCGTACGCTACCGCGAGTTTAGCAAAGCGTAACTCGTGGTGCGGCATGGCATCAGCTTTCAACTACACGAAAGCGTCCTGGTTAATGAGCGTTCAGCGTTCAGCGTTCACTTCACAACAACACACAAAGCAATTTATATGCAAATGCTTGATAATCAATGATTATATTTTGGCGTTCGATTAAAAACAGGAAAACTAACGCTTTATAAAAAACCAAAAATATGAGACGACGACAAGCAAACCATTTTCAAGCTGATCGATAAAATACCCCCGCATCGCTGCCGCGAATTTAGCCGGGCGTAACTCGTGGGGAGCGTATGGCCGCAATTTCCTGCTAAATGTCATTACCAAACAATTTTTTCTCCGATCCTATCCCAAATAAGGATATTTGCACAGCTATGTCTTTAATTAATGGAACATAAAAAACTGGCCGGCTCCATCAAACAAGTTTCCTAAAAAATGACTAACGAAGACCTTTCTTCGCTGGTTAGTTATGCTACAGGCCGTGAATTAAAAAAGGGTGAAGTATTATTAAATGAAGGTGAAGTGTGCCGCGCTTTTTACCTTGTTGACAAGGGCTATTTACGTACCTGGTATAATAAGAACGGGGCAGAGATTAATTTGAGTTTTACATTTGAGGGTGATTTTATATCAAATTTAAAAAGCGTTAAAAGTAAGCGGCCGTCGAACCTGATTATTGAAGCGGGCGAGGATACTTCTGTATGGGTATTTGATTTAGATAGCATGACCAAACAACCTAACCCATCCCCCGAGATCAACATATTTATACGCCGCCTGGCCATCCGCATCCTTTTAGCGGCCGAGGAGCATAGTAATTTATTTAAAATTTACACCCCAACCGAAAGGTACAGGCTTATCGAAAAAAATCACCCTCTGTTATTACAACGCATACCTCTTTCGCAATTAGCCTCGTACCTTGGCGTAGCCCGCGAAACGTTGAGCCGGATCCGCAAAAAAAACCATTGAATTGCCGTTTGTGATTTTGGTCACAGGCCATTGCCATATCTTTGTACCATCTTTGCAATGGTAAATGGCAATCAAAAAGACAAACACCTTCCGGGCATTTCGTAACCGTAACTATACCCTTTATTTTGCCGGGCAGGGCTTTTCGCAAATTGGAACCTGGATGCAGCGTACCAGTGTAAGCTGGGTCGTTTATACTATTACGCATTCAACGCTTATGTTGGGGCTTACCGTATTCGCGTCCCAGTTTCCATCGTTCCTGTTTTCTTTGTTGGGCGGCATCGCATCCGACAGGTATAACCGTTATAAAATATTGTTCATCACGCAAAGTGCTGCCATGGTGCAGGCCGTTTTGCTTGCCATATTAATATTTACAAACCATTACGCCGTTTGGGAAATCCTGGCCCTTAGCGTAATACTTGGTATCATCAACGCTTTTGACACCCCTGCGAGGCAACCACTGGTACACGAAATGGTAGGTGATAAAGCCGACCTGCCTAACGCACTTGCCCTCACCTCGTCCATGAACAACCTGGCCCGGCTCATAGGGCCGGCCTTATCGGGTATAGTGCTGGTAAAATTTGGCGCTGGTATTTGCTTTCTTTTAAACGCCGCCAGCTTTGTAACCATGATCATTGCCCTCGCATTAATGAAAGTGCCGCCATATAAACCTTCGCCGTTGAAAACGAAGGTGAAGGCAGAGCTTGTTGAAGGTTTTACCTATCTCAAAAGTACGCCCCCAATACGCATGATGATACTTGTGCTTATCCTGGTAAGCTTCCTGGTGTTGCCATACAACACGCTTTTCCCTGTATTTGCAAAAGTGGTTTTCAAAGGCGATGCCGCCACCTTCGGCTACATCAGCAGCTTTGTAGGTTTAGGCGCGTTGGCCGGCACTTTTTATCTGGCATCATTAAAACCAGGGACTGATCTTAAAGTTATAATGTTGATCAATACCATTATTTTGGGTATTTGTCTGGTATTTTTCTCTTACATAGTCAGTTTTCCATTGGCTATGGTGTTTGCCACTGTGACCGGCTTCGCAACCGTTTGTTTAACAACCATTTGCATTACTACGATACAGGTGGAATCCGGACCGCATATGAGGGGCAGGATGATCAGTTACGTTGCCATGGCTTACTTCGGGATGTTGCCTGTGGGTAGCTTGCTTATTGGTGTTATATCAAAGCATGTTGGCGCACCTGCTACCATACTTTGGCAGGGCATATTGGCCGTGATTATTGCCGCCATATTTTTTAAGTTTTTAAGTAAAGATAAACCTAACAAAACAACTACCGGACAGCTGGAAGAAGTGGAGGAGTTAGTGACCGAATAAATTTAATTGAACATTTATAATAAAAAATAAATAAAATGGAACAAAACACAGAAACTGCATTATTGGTAATGGATATGCAAACAGGGATACTCGGCATGTTCCCTGATGGCGCTGCGCTTTTAGGCAATCTTACAAAAGCCATCGCAAACGCACGTGCCAACAAAATACCGGTTATTTATGTAACTGTAGGTTTCAGGCCAGGGGCGCCCGAAGTGAGTATGAGTAACAAAAGCTTCGGTGGCGGCAAAGAACGGTTTGCACAAATGAATATGGATGAGTTTATGCAGGTACACCCTGATATAGCCCCACTGCCAGGCGAAGTTACTGTTATAAAACGCCGCGTAAGTGCTTTTACAGGCAGCGACCTTGAGGTAGTACTAAGGGCTTTTGGCACAAAACATTTGATACTTACGGGCATTGCTACCAGCGGAGTTGTATTGTCGACCTTGCGGGAAGCTGCTGATAAAGATTACCGCTTAACCGTTTTGTCAGATTGTTGTGCCGATGGAGACGAAGAAGTACACCGTATACTAACCACCAAGGTTTTCCCGCGCCAGGCAGATGTGCTTACCCTTGAAGAATGGAGTAAAATATAAAATAATTGGAAAGAATGAAGTTAGCAGGCGGCTACCGGGCCGCCTGCTTTCTATTTCAATTATTGATGCACCCTTAAAATGTTTTTAAACTTCAATCGTCTCAGCTATTAAATACTTTGGTAGAAAAAACACGATGGTAATTAAAAACAAAAAAATAGCTATTGTAGGCGGAGGCCCCGGAGGGCTAACGCTTGCAAGGCTTTTACAAATAAGCGGCGCAGATGTAAAGGTATATGAAAGGGATATAAATAAAGATGCCCGGATGCAAGGCGCAACCCTTGATTTGCATGAGGAATCGGGGTTAAGGGCGCTGCAACAAGCCGGGTTGATGGAGGCTTTTAAAGCTAACTACCGGCCAGGCGCCGAATTGTTGCGTATTGCAGATAAGAACGCAAATATAGTATTTGAAGATCAGCCTAAAACAGAGGATGAAATCTCCCGGCCCGAAATTGACCGTGGGCCTTTGCAGCAAATTTTACTGGATTCATTAGAACCTGGTACAGTTGTGTGGGATAGCCATTTTGATACACTTTCGCCGCAAGGGGAATCGTGGAAATTAGCATTTAAAAATGGCTCTTTTGCTACGGCAGATATAGTGATTGCAGCTGATGGGGGAAACTCTAAGATCCGCCCTTACATTACTGCTATTAAACCATTCTATTCAGGAGTTACAGCAGTTGAAGGGGCTGTATATAATTCAGAAACAGCAAGCCACAAAATGCATAAGCTATTAAACGGCGGAAAGATATTTGCCCTGGGCGATGAAAAAACATTGATCGTAAGCTCCAAAGGCGATGGCAGCCTGGTATTTTACACCAGTTTTAAAACGGATGAGTATTGGAGTCGTGAAAGCGGCATAGATTTCTCCGATAAAGCGCAGGTGCTTGCCTGGTTCAAAAAGGAATATGCCAACTGGGACAGCGTGTGGCTGGAATTATTTGAAAATGCCATTGTACCTTTTGTTCCCCGCCCGATATATAGTATGCCTTTCGACCAAACCTGGGAAGCCCTGCCAAACCTCACCATACTGGGTGATGCGGCGCACCTGATGTCGCCATTTGCCGGTGAAGGCGTAAATATGGCCATGCTGGATGCATTAGAATTAAGTGAATACCTTACCGGCGAAGGTTTTAATGATATACAAACAGCTATCGCAGCTTATGAGAAAAAAATGCGCAAAAGGGCTTCCGAAGCTGCAAAAGATTCATTAGCATCATCAGATGCATTGCATTCCGTTGATGCTATTCCTTTTATTACTAACGTAATCGGTTAAATATCCTTATAGTTTCAGGCCAAAAACAATCGGACTAACACTTTCGATTACAGACTTAAGATTTTAAAAGCCTGTCTATTTTAACCTGTATTGTTTGTTTATCGGCCTGGCTTTTCGCCAGTTGCAGCGCTTTTAATAAATTTTTTTTCGCTTTTTCTCCATCAATGTCTTTATACAATTCGCCCAGGAGTGTAAAATAAAAATGATTGCTGCTGAGGTTCAGCTTCTCGGCTTCTAAAATAGCTGCTTCATTCCCCCTAACTTTCGAAAGTGCATAGGTGCGGTTAAGGGCCGCGATTGGCGAATAAGCGCTCATTAATAACTGGTTGAACAAATGCAAAATATTCTCCCATTTTTCGGCTGTATCCTCTTTGATGGTGTACCAATAGGCTATATTTGCTTCCAGGTGGTATTTTGACAGGCTATCGCCTTTGGCTGCGCGGTTTGAGTAGTAAGCCCCTTTCGTAATCAATTCACGGTTCCAAAGTGATTCATCCTGGTCATCATATAAAACCATTTCGCCATTCTCATTTTTCCGGGCCTCAAACCTCGATGCCTGAAAACACATTAGGGCAAGCAGCGCGTTAACATCGGACTGATCGGTTTGTTTATTATCGATAAGCATATAGGTTAACCGCATGGCCTCCAGGCAAAGGTCGTTACGTAAAACCGTGTCCTGGCTTTCCGAATAATAACCTTCATTGAATAATAGATATAAGATGGTTAAAACAGGCTGCAAGCGGTTATTGATCTCATTTTCAGGGGGAAATTCGATAGCAACCTTTTCGCTTCGCAATTTTTCCTTAGCCCTGAAAAGACGCTTATTAATGGTTTCTTTGTTCGTTAAAAAAGCATTTGCTATCTCATCAATACCAAAACCGCAAAGGATACGCAGCGCCAGGCCGATCTGCGCCTCGACCGGGATGCAGGGATGGCAAATAGCAAACAACATCTGTAACTGGCTGTCGGCTATATTTTTTGCAGACAGGTCGATCTCTATTTCATAGCCATCATCACATTGTTGGATAAGCGGCGTAATTTTACCGTGAAAAACCTGGTTGCGGATGATCAGGTTTTTCGCCTTGTTCTTCGCGACGGCATAAAGCCATGCTACCGGGTTTTCGGGTACTCCCTTGTAAGGCCATGTCTCCAGCGCCGATAAAAACGTTTCCCCCGCAATATCTTCTGCAACGTTCACATTTTCAATACCAAACAGCTTACACAATACAGCTGTTATCTTACGAAACTCTGTACGGAATAAATGCGGTATTAATTCTTGCTCGTTCATGGGTTACTCATAAAAAAGTTACCACTAAGGGCACTAAGATTTCACTAAGTACACTAAGTTTTATGTTTTTTTCCTGGTGACCTTTGTGAAACCCTGGTGACCTTTGTGGTTAGTCTTAAATACAGGTGAGTTCAATGCGACCCGTCGTTTTTAGCAATCCTTCTCACTTCAACAGTGTTGCCTTCGCCAACTAAAACGGGGCTGCCTTTTGCAAATTCCACAGCTTCGTCAACCGAACCGGCTTTTACAATTATAAAGCCGCCAATGGTTTCTTTAATGTCGCCAAAAGGGCCGTTAGTAACCACATTATTGTGCCCTACCACCCTGGAATCTGCAAAAGGCAAACCTGTGCCGCTAACAAATTTGTTTTGCGCAGCAATGCCGCCAATCCAATCCATTGTCTGTTTCATCCAGATTTGCAGTTGTTCCGGTGATGCTACTTTTGTACCATCCTCGTGTCTGAAAATTAAAATGTACTCGTCCATGTTTTTTGATTTTAATTGTCCGCCTTTCGGCAGACACGTTAATAAATATTTGTTTTATACCCCAATAACAAGCGAGGCTTTTGGGATTGGACATTGTTAAAGATATTTTTTTAAATTCATATTTCCCGTAAACAAATTTACTACCAAAAGCAGCCAGTCCCGTAATTTCAAACACCCATCATCCATTTATTTTAATATTATTATATTGCAGGCCGCTTTATTATATTAAAGTTTCGTTCCTGATGGAGAAAAAAAAGGTATTGATTACAGGCGCCAGTAAAGGCTTAGGCTTAGCTATTTCAAAGAAACTTTCAGGCGAGTACACCTTGATTTTACATGCCTCAAAAAAAGAAAGTTTCACACATATTGAGCCCGGAAGCCACATTTTATGCGCTGATTTCTCGGACAATGAACAACTGTCCGATTTTTGCAAACAATTAAAAAAGGAACACGGCGATACCCTTTATGCAGTGATCAACAACGCCGGACTTACTTATGATAAACCACTAAATTTTCAACCTGAGCGCGAGATCGACGCCATGTTAAATGTAAATTTAAGGGCGCCGATAATGATATGCAAAACGGCGATGAAAATTTTCGGGCTGAGCAAAAGCGGGGTGATCATTAACATAAGTTCGGTAGTGGCCGAACGGGGCAACGCATTTCAATCGGTTTATGCGGCTGCTAAAGCGGGATTGATCGCACTTTCAAAATCACTGGCACAGGAGGCGGCAGCACTTAACGATACCCATAATATCAGGGTACTCAGCGTAGCGCCAGGTTATATTGAGACCGATATGACCGCCGGTTTACCCGACGCTGTCAAGGAAAAATACCTTAATTTGATCCCCGCAAAACGGTTTGGGAATGTTGAGGATATCGCCGATACTATTGCATTCCTGCTATCTGACAAAGCATCCTATATAAATGGAACAAACATTCATATCGATGGCGGGTTAACATGAAGTAAGGGTCGAGAATCAAGAACCAAGAGTCAAGAATCAAGTAAAAAATCGAAATTTGGATACCAACAAGAAATTTGAATAATTATCATAAATGAAAAACTTTTTATCTTTTCCTGATTCTTGGTTCTTAATCAGCATATTTATTTAAAAGCAATAATAATTGAATGGATAATTTTTTAGGCTGGGAGCCAAAAGACGTACTGGTAAAACATGGGCCTACAAAATTGCTTGTAAATAAATACCATTGGCACTCGCCCAGGGTAGGCATAGTCGCAAGCTATACCCCCACAGCGAGAGACGTGGAAGATCATTTCGGGGTTTTCAGGGGGGTCGACCAAATTGAGGCATTTGCCCAGGCGACTACGGGCACCTGCAACGTTTTTTTAGAATGCGAAAAACAAGGACTTACGCCGGTTGAACTGATGGAAGTGTTTCTGCCGCGATTCATAAGCGTTGGGCAGGTGATTTTTCATAACTATTTAGAGGTGGATGATACATTTATCAGCATAGGCAATATCAAGTTTTATAAATTCAGGCAAATGGTGTGCGATGGAAGAATTTACAAAGTGCCTGCCGGATTGGATTTAGATGATTACTTTAGCGACTTTAATGAAGAGCGGCTATTGGCATATGATATTAGCCCCGATTTTACGCTGATTGCCGACTTAAGCGATATAACCGGCAGGGCCATTAAAAAAGAACTTATTGATAAACTATCACAACTATAATGGAAAGACAAGAAATAATTGACGGCCTGGTTGAAATTTTAAAAACTGTAAGGACGATAAACCAGGAAAAATTAGTTGGCGTAACTGAGGATACAGATTTTATAAAAGATTTAAACACGCCGTCGACAGAAATGATAAATATTGTTGCTAAAACTGAACAAAAATTTGACGTTGAATTTGATGATGACGATATTGATGGTTTAGGCTCAAAGGTTAAGGATGTTGTTGACCTGATTATAAAAACAAAGGAAAAAGAACAATAATGCAAATACCAGGCAGAAAAGTGGCAGTTGTTGGCATGGGAGGGGCTTTCCCAACCTGTACCGGTTTGCCCGATTTCAGCAAAAAGCTATTTGCCAACCAAAGCTTAATACGGGAATGGGACAAGGCGCTGGCTTATGGTAAAAATATCCGGTCGTCTGTATCGGGTTTTATTACCGAAGAAGAAATGGGGCTGGAGGCTATTTATTCGCCCCTTGCTGAAAATAATTACCCTGAAACTTATATCGATAAGCTGAACCGGATACCCGATGGCAACCTGGCCACTGCTGACATAGGTTGCATATGGGCTATGTTAGGCACGCAGGAAGCCATAAAAATGGCGGGCTGGGATAGCAAAGAAGTGCAATCCGAACAAACCGGTGTTGTGATTGGCTCCGGCGGTGCAGGGAATGTTATTTTACGTATTGCCTGGCATAACTTTTACGAATTAGGCAAAAAAACCCGCCTGGCAGGTTCACATACTGTTGACCGTACCATGGTTTACCGCGAAGCTGCCAATGTATCATGTTTAATAAAAAACAGGGGCGTTTGTGAGGCGATCGGCTCGGCCTGTGCAACAGGTTTGGGAAACATCGGCTATGCTTATCGTCTAATAAAATTTGGCCTGCAAGACCGCATCATTGCGGGCGGCGTTGAAGGCACATCACTGGAAACATTTATCGGTTTTGATGGGATGCAGGTACTAAGCCGCGGATTTAGTCCCGAAGAGAGCTCTCGCCCCTTTGATGTAAACCGGAATGGTTTTGTATGCTCATTCGGCAGCGGCATCGTAGCCCTTGAAGAATACGAACTGGCAAAAGCCCGTGGCGCAAACATTATAGCCGTAATTGATGAATATTTTAATAATTCGGATGGCGATGGTGATATGTTTTACCCATCGTTCGCTGGTCAAAAAAGATTATGGAAAGGTATTTTAGATAGTTCGGGCAAAAAACCGGATGTCGTTAAGGTGCATGGCACCTCTACCCCCGCCGGTGATTCTATTGAATTATTGAGCGTTGTTGACGTTTTGGGAGAAAGTGGTTATCATATCACTGCGCCTAAATCACAGTTCGGCCATATGCTTGGTGCTGCGGGTTCGGTTGAGTTTATTACAGCTTTATTGATGCTGCAGGAACAAAAAGTACTGCCCTGCTTAAATTCCGAAAAACTAAACCCTGAACTGGAACCTTTTCAAAAAGCTGATAACTGGACCGGCCCTGAAAAACCGCTGGAAGCTTATCGGGATTTGATCCCGAAGGAAAGCTTTGCTAAAGAGATAAATACTGTTACTTGCCTCAATTATGGCTTTG
>Ga0207014_1027_pt1 | contig 37246 bp, 23 predicted proteins | sample Alteio_BWMinCont_56_FD_153495 | JGI IMG/M metagenome (GOLD analysis project Ga0207014, IMG submission 153495) | Enriched cells from forest soil in Barre Woods Harvard Forest LTER site, Petersham, Massachusetts, United States -... | ecosystem: Environmental > Terrestrial > Soil > Temperate forest >...
TCGAAAGGCTGGCCGTCGGAAAAGCGCAGGCCGCGGCGCAGGTTCACGGTGAATACTCGGCCATCCTTGGAGACGGTCCACGACTTGGCTAAGGCGGGCTCAGTCTGCTGCGATGCGCGGTTGATATGGATCAAATCGGCGGTCAGGCGGCCGATCACTTCACGCGAAGGCGCGTCTGCGGCGGTTGCCGGATTCAGCGTTTTGGGCTCACTGCGCTGGCCGACCGTCAGAACGCCGCCATAGTGTCCAACTTCATTGCCGGTGATTTGTAGTTCCTCGCCGTGTTGGGGAGGCTGCGGCGGCGCGGAAAACGCCAGGGAATGAACACCGGCGAGCAAGAGAAGGGCGAGACCACCCAAACGGGGCATATATAGGATCCGCAGCCTGGTTATTAGATTGAGCCAGATTGTAACTGCTGGTGAAAAGCATTCGCCACTGTTAGGTAACCAAGAGAGACAAGTACCAGAGCGAGTCCGGGAGCAAACATCCACCAGTGGGACACCAACACGTTGTATTGTTCGAAGTTCGCCAGCAGGTTTCCCCAGCTGGGCTGAGGCTCGCTGAGGCCGAGCCCGAAGAAAGACAGGGTGACTTCCGCGATCACGTATTGAGGAACCAGCAGAGCGGCCTGGGTCAGCACAGTTCCGTATGTGTGCGGCAAAACGTGGCGGCGGAGAATGTAGGCGTCCGACGCGCCGAAGCCGCGGCTGGCAGTGACATATTTCCGAGACCGGGCGCTGAGCACGATTCCTCGGACCAGCCGCGCCGGACGCGCCCACCCGATGGTGCCAATGACCGTAACCAACAAGAGAAACGTTTGGTAGAAACGCACGGACGGCCAACAGCACGTAGAGCCACGGCAGGACGAGAAACAGCTCGGCCAGGCGCATGGCAGATTCGTCAATCCAACCGGCATAGAAGCCGGAAACGCAGCCGACACACAAGCCGAGGAATAAAGAGATTGCTGTGGCGAGTAGGCCGGCGGCGAGGGAAATCTGCCCACCGTAGAGGATTCTTGAAAACTGGTCGCGCCCGTAGTTGTCAGTGCCGGCGAGAAAGACCTGGGCGGGAGCGTCGACGCCAAACAAATGCGTGTGGGATGGCAGCCAGCCGGCAATTTTATATTTGGAGCCGGAGACGAAGAAGCGCACGGGAAACTCCTGGTCGCGCGCCTCGGTGTATTCGTAGAGGCTGTCCGCACGGGCCACGGCTTGATAAATAAAGGGACGAAAGTGCAGGTGTCCGCGGGCATCTACAAAATGGATGCGAGTGGGCGGGACGTAGGGGAAATCTCGGTTCTGCACGGCGGCTTGGTAGGGTGCGACGAATCCGGCGAGCAATATTGCCAGATGCAGCGCCAGAAGAAAGATTGCGGCGGCGATGAGTCTTTTCTTGCCGTTCTTTTTGCTGGTTTTCATGCGTGATCCGTTCGGACGCGCGGGTCCGCGACCACCAGCATGACGTCGGCAAGCAGGCTGCCCAGGATCATGAACATGGTCGACGCCATCACCACGCCGATCACCACGTATATGTCACGGGAGAAGCATGCCTCGAGTAAGAGCGGCCCCAGCCCCGGCCAGCCGGCAATAACCTCTACCAATAACGACCCGCTCAGTAATCCTGCGACGGACAATCCGAATAAAGAAATCAGCGGGTTGGCAGCGGCGGGCAGCGCATAACAGAAGAGCAGCCTCGATCCGCTGATTCCGTGTCCGCGGGCGGCCTGGATAAACGGTGCCTGCAGCACTTCAATCATGCTGGCGCGCACGTGCCGGATGAGAGTCGGGAGACTCGCCAGCACCAGCGTGGCCACGGGAACGATCAGGTGTACAGCCAAATCACGGACCTGTTCCCAAGAGCCGAGGCGGTCGAATCCGGTGGAAACCATCCCTCCCACGGGCAACGCGTGCGTCCGGATGACAAGATAAAGAAGGCCCAGGGCCAGAACGAGTTCCGGTACGGAGAGAAGTAAAGAGGTGCTCGCCGAGGCCAGTTGATCGTCCCATCGGCCGCGGCGGCTGGCGATCCAGACTCCGATAGGGACAGCCATCAGCCAGGCCAGCGCCATGGCCAGCGTGGTGAGAAGCAGAGTATTCCGCGCTCGCACCATGAGCAGACTTCGGACTGGCTGATTGTAGGCAAAGGAATAGCCCCATTCTCCGCGGAGAACCGATTTGACCCAGCGGACGTATCGCACCGGCAAGGGTTGATCGAGTCCGTATTGCGATCGCAAGGCGGCGACGGTTTCCGGGGAAATCTGAGGATTCAACTTCATCTCATCGAAGAAACTGCCGGGGGCGAGGCTGCTGAACAGGAAAGACAGCAGGGAGGCGCCAAGCAACAGCAGGACGGCATGAAGCGCGCGTCGCTCGAGATATCGAATCGGCGACTTTACGCCGGAGGTCATACTGGGCATCATCCTCGACCCCCAGCCCGGGCGGTCTGAAAAGCCGCTTCCAGCACCCGGACGGATGCCAGCAATTTGCCAGTCTGCGGATGTTGTGCACTTCCGAGCACTTGCCGGGTTGATGCGCTTTCGACGATTCGTCCTTGATGCATCACAGCCACGAAGTCGGCGACTTGCCCCACGAGGCTTAGATCGTGCGAAATCAACAGAACTGTCAGGGAACGGGCCGCTTTGAGGTCAAGAAGAAGATTCAAAATTTGGGCCTGCGTGGACAGATCCAACCCGGAGAGCGATTCATCGAGTATCAACAAAGATGGTTTCAGCGCGATCGCCCGGGCGATTGCCAGGCGCTGGCGCTGGCCGCCGCTCAGCTGCAAAGGCGAGCGGTTTGCCCAATCCGGCGACAAACCAACCTCTTCCATCAACTCGCGGGCGCGCGCCCGCAAGGTTTGCCGGCTTTCACGGCGCTGGATTTCCAATGGTTCTTCGATGATCTGGGCCGCGGAGAAGCGCGGATCGAGCGATCCTGCCGAATCCTGGAATACCAATTGAATTTTGGGGCGAAGTGGCGCAAGTTTCCGTTTGCTCCAGTGCGATATTTCGTTTCCCTCAAACCAGATCTCGCCGCTGTCGGGCTTTCCGATCATTGCCAGACAACTCGCCAGCGTGGACTTTCCGGACCCGGATTCACCGACCAGCGCGGTGAGGCAGCCGGGAGCGATTTCAAAATCGACATTCACCAGCGCTTCAATCGCAAAACTTTGCCGGGAAAACGGCGTGCGCTGTACGTAGCGCTTGCCCAACCCGCGCGCTCTCATCAGCGCGGGCTGAAGCGCACGTGTGGCTCCTGCTTCAGTTCCCATAGTTGAAACAACTCACTCGCCGATCCGGTTCCGGCGCGATTTCCTCTGGCGATTCGATCTGGCAATTCGCGGTTCTTGCAGAACATCGGGGCTCGAAGGCACATCCCCGGGCTAGCGGATCGAACCGAGTTAGGCTTCCCGGAATTGCGGCCAGACGTTCCCGCCGCGCGAAACCTGAAATGTGACCGGAATGCATTACTGGCTGAGGAACCAACTGCAGCAAACCTCTGGTGTAAGGATGAAGCGGCCGGCGGTACATCTGAGCGACGGGGCCTGCTTCGACGATACGGCCGGCATACATTACCAGGACTCGATCGGCAAACCCGGCCAGCAGGGCTGGATTGTGTGTAATAAACAGGAGCGCCGATCCGTACTTGCGATTGATATCCAGCAGAGCGTTCTGAATCTCGGACTGCATGGTCACGTCGAGAGATCGTGTGGGTTCGTCCGCGATTACCAGAGCGGGCCGACAGACCAGAGCTTGCGCGATGGCAACACGATGAAGTTCACCTCCACTGAGTTGATGCGGATATGCCCGGTAAATTCGCTCCACATCGGCGATCCCGGCATCCTCGAGCGCAGATTCGACTTCCTGCTTGCGCTGCTTGCTGCTGCCGTTGCGGTGCGCGCGGATGACCTCGCCAATCTGATCTCCGGCACGCATCACGGGGCTTAGCGAGAGTCCGGGCTCCTGGAAGATCATCGCGATCCTTGCCCCGCGAACGGCCGCCCAGCGCGATTCAGCCATGCTGGACAAGTTTTCACCCTCGAGAAAAATCGATCCCTCAACTTGCGCACTCTCCGGCAGCAGCCCAAGAATGGAAAGAGCGAGCGTGCTTTTGCCTGATCCGGATTCTCCCAGAATGCCGACGATTTCTCCGGGAGCAATCTCCAGGTCGACCTGGCGCAGGGCCGGAACGGGCTGCTGATTGCGTGCGTCGTAATTCACGGTCAGGCCACGGACGCGGAGCAGCGCTGAGGCACACGTAGACGGCATGGAATTAGGCGTCGACACGACGACAGCAATCTCCCTACCTGACTTCAGATAGAACAAATTGTGACGGATGCAGTGGGAATTGCTTAATTACCGAGGTAATGGACAGTTCGCAGAAGTGGAAATTATGGCGAGGCTGAAGAACTTTGTGTCGGCCACCCTGGTCTCGGGCGGCCTCGGGGCCGTGACCAATTCTGGGGCGGAGGCCGCGGAGCTTTTCGCGGCGACGGCGCTGCTGGGTGCGGCGGGGAGTTCCTTGGCTGGCGAAACCGCGCTGAACATGTGTAGGGCCGTCAGCACGGCGATGGCGGAAATCACAACCGACTTTAGTCGTGAGCGAGGGTGTGCTCGCTGCTTTACTCGGGCTGCAAACTCGTGACCGGGAAATTGGGCGATGGAGCAGCTCAGTGATCGAGAGTTATGTGATGAAGAATGAGGAGCCGCCTCTAAAAGAGACTAGTTGGAAACACGTAAACTAACAATTGCTCATATATAACTAAATAGCAATCGTTCGGTCACCGGTTGGTGGTTACCTGGACGGCGTTGAGTGCACTCAGTTTTTTCGTCCGCCAGATGAATACTGGCAGAACCCGCCGTGCGGAGAAACGTGTTGGGCCGATGCTATGATTTCTGCCGACATGATGTGCAAAACCTAAGGGGACCAATCGATATGCCGGCGAGTTTTCTTGCACAGAATAAGCGCCAGTTTCGTTCAAGCTTAAGGTGGGTTCAACGGACCAGGCTTGCGGGGGCGACCTCATTCTTGGCCCGCGCGTGTCTTGCTTTCATTCTTTTGAGCTTCATCGTGCGAAGTGTTTCAGCGTCGGCGCAATCCGCTCCGGCGATCGTTCACGTAGACGCGACGCCGAGTCACATCATCAATTCTTTCGATCCCGACAGCGCTCTGGGCAGCTCGATCGATGTGCTCTCTCGCATGGACATCGACAGAGTCTACACGCCGCACATTATTCAAGAGTCCCTGTCGGCGGGCTGGGGACCAATCACTTACCGCAACAACACCGAGCTGCGCATGGCCGCATGGCACTGGAACGAAAACGGTACATGGAGCGACGCAGACCATCGCAGTGGATACTTCACGGGCAGCACGGAACTTAAAGATCCGATCCGCTACATACTGGCTTACGCTTTGCCGCACCGCGGCTTTGCCACCAGCGGAGATCGTCCGGTGCAGGGTCCGAACCTGACCTACTGGAAAAGCAATCCATACCTCACCAGCAAATTTACTGGCGAGAGCGACGCCCTGCATCCGCAGTGGGTGGTGGTTGACCTGAGGGCGGAAAAGCCAGTCAGCACTGTGCGCATCGACTGGGAGAGCCCCTACGCTACTACGTATCAGGTGGAATACTGGACGGGTTCGGACGCGCTTGATTTCGACGCAGGCCCGAAAGGCGAATGGAAAATCTTTCCGTCTGGCGCATGGAAGAATGCGCAAGGCGGCACGGTGACTCTGAAACTCACAGATACACCTGTCTCCACACGGTTTCTGCGCATCCTGATGACGGAGTCTTCGAACACTTGCGATGAGCACGGATCGAGCGACGTCCGCAACTGCGTGGGCTATGCCATTCAGCACATTGCGGCGGGCACCATTGACGGCAAGGGGCTGTTCGTCGAGGTCACGAAGGAACCACATGAGAGGCTGACGACATTCTGCGTCTCGTCAATCGATCCCTGGCATTCCGCTGCTGACGTCAATGACGGCGGAGGCAACCAGCACAGCGGCTTCGATATTTTCTTTAGCAGCGGCCTCACCAACAACCTGCCGGCGATGATTCCGGTGACGCTGCTTTACGGCACCCCTGACGACGCAGCGGCCGAGATTGCCTACATCGAACGGCGAGGCTACCGCATCGGGTACGTCGAAATGGGCGAGGAGCCGGATGGGAAACACGCCATGCCCGAAGACTATGCTGCTCTTTACCTGCAGTGGGCTACCGCCATTCATCAGGTGGACCCCAAACTTAAATTGGGTGGGCCAGTTTTTGAGGGCGTGAACGAAGACATTCACGTGTGGCCGGACGCGCAAGGCCGCACTTCGTGGATGGGCCGCTTCATTGATTACCTAAAATCCCACGGCCGCATCGCCGACCTTGCGTTCGTTTCCTTCGAGCACTATCCCTTCGAACCCTGCGACATTACGTGGAAGACTTTGTACACCGAGCCGCGGCTCATGAAGCACATTCTGCAGGTGTGGAGAGACGACGGTGTACCCAAGGACGTACCGTTGATGGTGACGGAAAACCATTTGGCCGCCGGTCTTACCGGGCCGATGACAACGATTTTTGCGGCACTGTGGCTGGCCGATAATGTGGGATCATTTTTTGAAGGCGGAGGGGCGGCGTTCTATCACTCGCCGATTCAACCGCAGGGCGTGCAGAATTCTTGTCTGGGCTGGGCGTCGTGGTCGAATTTCGTTTCCAACGAGCACTATGAGATCAAGGGATACACCTCGCCTTACCTCGCCTCTCACATGATCAATCTGGAGTGGGTGCAGCACCGCGCGGGCGTGCACTACATGTATCCGTCCTCTGCGGAAATAAAAGATGCCGACGGCAATGCGCTGGTCACTACTTATGCGGTTCGCCGGCCCGACGGGAACTGGTCGGTGATGCTGGTCAATCGCGACGAAACGAATTCGCACACGGTTCGCGTCGAGTTTGAGGACGGCCGCAAAAAGCGGGAGGCTTTCTTTTCCGGGCCGACTACCTTGGTGACATTCGGCAGCGAACAATATGTGTGGATCAACGACGGGCCGAACAGCCACGCCGATCCCGACCATCCCCCGGTGGCTTGGACGGTGGAGGCGGGTTCGCAAACCACGTTCACGATCCCGAAAGCGTCCATCACTGTGCTGCGAGGCAGGGTGACGGGGCTGGGGGAATGAGATCGGAAGTCGGTCTTCCGGAGCGACCCGCTTTCGGGCCACCTAGTCATTTCCAAACCAGGGTCGTAAGCGAGTCGTGATCCAAGGACACGTCTGCCTGCGCCCCATTCATTTGCAGCACGATAGATCGCGCGGCGCCGGAATTGGTGACTACCAGGACGCTCGAGCCACCTGGGTTTTGGAGCGCGACGTGGTGCAGATCGGGCGCTGTGCTTTGGGAATCGAATCGACGCGCGCCTCTGCGAGTGAATCGTCCAAAATGCGCCAACGCCCAGAACTGGCCGCTGCGCGTGACCGCTCGTGTGTTCGAATCAACCGTGACCACTCCCCCGCAGGGGAAGGGACCAATGTTTGGTTTTCCCTGCTCGTCGAGCGCAAAATTCCACGCGGTAATGGAGCGGCACCAGTGGCGCAGAGTTCCACTGAAGGTTGCTCCCCAATTTGTCCAGTCGGTTTGATAATCGGGCCTGGTGTAATCGGGGCCACCTTCGGTCCAGTGCATGCTCGCGTCGGGATGCACATCGTGAACTTTGTCGATCATCTCCACCTCACCCACGTATCCGTGCCACGCGATCGCGTTGCAATACTGGCGCAGGCCAGGATCATCGAGTTCGCACATTGCGCGGCCCCAGAGGTTGTAGTTGTGATCGAGGATCCAGATTTGCGTGTCCAGGTTGTTCTTGCGGAGCAAAGGGCCGAGATGATTGCGCACGAATCCAATTTCATATTCCTGCGGCCAGATGCAGGCCGGCATTCTGCCGTCCTGGTCGGTATCGACTTCGTTCTGCGGAGTCACACCCTGCACAGGAACATTTTCGGCGGCGTAGGCCTGTAGAAACTTCAGGAAATATTGCGCGTAGTTGGGCAGATAATTCTGGCGCATGGAGCCCCCCAGCATGGAGCCGCCGGCCTTCATCCATCCCGGGGGACTCCAGGGCGAGGCAAAAAGAAACAGGTCGGGCTGCATCTGCCGCGCCTGCCGGAGCATGGGCAGGATGTATGCGCGATCGTGATCGACGGAGAAGCGCTGCAAATCGGGATCGGGGGCACCGTCGTCGTAGCTGTAGAGGCTGGTCGAGTAATCGCTGGATCCAATGCAGATGCGGCACACGCTCAGCCCCATCTGTGACGGGTGGAGCATCTCGTGGAACAACTCCTCCCGCTTTTCTGGAGCGAGCCGGTTGAAGGTGTAGCAGGACGCGTCGGTGAAGGCGGCACCGAAGCCGAGAATATCCTGAAACTGTTTAGCGGGATCGAGCCTAATGGCCTGTGGGTAGGACGCTTCCGAGGCCGGCCGCCATGAGATCGTTTTGGAGCGAGCACAGCGCATCGCGCCGGCTGTAACCCAAACCTCGATCTCACCGGTGGGAACCGCAGACGAAGGTTGGGCTGCAAACACCGAAGAAGGAGCTGCGGTGGTGGCTGCCAATCCTAAAGCGGACAGCTTCAGGAATTCGCGTCGCGTAGGTGCGCTACACATTTCTTCGCTGTTTTTGACCATAGCAATCCCCTTTTGTTTCAGAAACCCTCGGACGATCACGCTGAGAGCGGACCTGGATCACCACGCTTGCGCCTTCTGCAGCAAGCCTTTCATCCCCGCCCAGCTTTGCCGCGAAGACTCTTCCGGAGTGCCGGCGCCGCGCCAATGAGTCTCCAGGCTGACTGCTAAGTGATAACCGTCGCGTTTCAGCGCCTGGAACTGTCCGAGCCAATCCACAATGCCGCCGCCCATCGGTGCCCAGTCGTAGCCCACGCCTTTCCTCACGGTATCCTTGCAATGGCAATGACCGATTCGCGCTTTCGGCAACGGATTGTAGCCGTCGGGAAAAGGCTTTTCGCCGCTGGCCGCCGCGTTGCCCGGATCCCAGTTCAGCATAAAATGCGGGGATTGCACGGCGCTGAGCACCTTCGCAGCTTCGGCGCCGGTGGCCGTGTTCAGCGCTGAATCGTTTTCCAGGAGCAGCGTGATTCCTTTCTTCCCTGTCTTGGTGGCCGCGTCCAACAACTTCTCGTTGATGGCGGCGCGATAGGGCGCCGGATCGTCCAGCCGCCAGAAATCGAAGCAGCGCAGGCGTTCCGCGCCGAAGGCTTTGGCCATTTCAATTCCGCGTTCCAACACTTCATCCTGCTGGTCGAAGGTGAAGCTCGCTTTGAAATCGTTCGGTTCGCTGTACTTCGAGCGGGGGGCTCCGGCCCAGTCCACTTTAAACAGCGGGCTCGCAATGTCGGTGACGCGCAGCTCGTATTTTTTGAGAATACGCTGCGCTTCCGCAACCTCCGTGGCATCGAGATTGACGATGTTCTTGTTCCACATGCCGCGCAGTTCGATCCACTCCATGCCAAACTCGCCGGCGGCCACTTCGCAGGAGCGGCCAAAGTCCTGGGAAATCTCGTCGTTGATGATGCTGACCCGGAAGGGCGATGCGGGAGTATGAGCTCGCGCTCCCCTCCCAGCAAGCGGAGAATTCATAACCAGGGCGGCTGCGGCCGTACCGCCCATCTTGGCCAAAAGCTCACGACGCGAAATTGGAGTAGTCATGACGATCCTTTCCGATTCTAAGCTGTCCCCGGCTCGAAGCGATGATGCCACACTCGCGCTGCACCAATCAGATTCGCGTCTTCTCCCAACGACGCCATGGTCAACTCGGCCTTTTCGAAGGGAACGAACCGGCATCCCCGACTGATGACCGAGCGGATGCCGTCCAGGAACAGAAGCGAACTCTTCAACACGCTGCCACTGAGCACGATCGCATCCGGTGTAAACAGATTAATCAAATTGGCCAGACCCAGACCAAGATAATAAGCTTCGCGTTCGACCGCACGGCGCGCGAGTTCATCGCCCTGCTGCGCCAATCGGCAAATGTCCCTGGCGCTCACAGTTTCGCGCTGCGGATGATCCGCCGGGGCCTGGCTCTTGAACCACGCAGCCATGGCGGGCCCGGCGGCCAGCGACTCCCAGCAGCCCTGAAAACCGCATGAACACGGCGGCCCGGAGGGGTCGACCACGTGATGCCCAAGTTCGGGATGAGCTCCATCGACGCCGCGATAGAGTTCGCCGTCGAGCACAACGCCTCCTCCGATGCCCGTGCCAACCGTCACGTAGACCAGACGCGACTTATTTTTGCCAGCGCCCCAACTTGCTTCGGCCAGTGCGGCCGCGTCGGCATCGTTTTCCAGTGCGGCGCGGACATTGAAAATGCGTTCCAGATCGGCGACCAACCTTTTCTGCCGCCATCCAGGAAGAAAATCAACGTCACCGAACTCCCCCGCGATAGGGTCCACCGGGCCCGTGGATCCAATCCCGATGCCTTTGATTTCTACACCGGCATTCTCGGCAGTATGGCGCAGCATGGCCGCGATCCGGTCGAGGCCGTCCGCGTAGCGCTCGGGATCGGTTGGCGACTCCATTTTGGACCAGACCCGCCCGTTCTGATCCACCATCCCAACTGCAATTTTGGTCCCCCCAATATCAACTGCGCCGATGGTCATTGGTCCCGTGGCCTGGTTCTTGCCCCGCGCAAATCATGCGGCTGCAGATTTACTGGTCAGAATGTTATACGAATTGCGAACTGCAGAACTCGCGGCATGTGCGCGTAGGCCGGGAACATAAAGTTCGCCGTACCTACGGAGTTGTTCACACCGCGCCATTGCGTGTGGTTAAAGATATTGAACGCTTCGACCCGAAATTGCACGTTGATTTTCTCCGTGGGCTTGAAGACCTTGTAGACCGACATGTAGAAATTGGTGCGATAAGGCGGGACCAGACTGTTTCTTCCCGAGTCGCTGAAAGTCAGGCCCTGGGGTTGCTCATACGAACAGGAATTGTAAAGCTGAGGACCCGGCGTGCCAGGATAAGGAACCGGGCAGGGGGTGGCGTGGGGATTGCCAATGACGTCGGCATAGGAGCCGTTTCCCGAAACACCATCGGCGACACCGGCGTTATCGTGTTGATGTTTCCCCCTCAGCGGCAGCTCATGGCGAAGTCCGCGAGGTACGGCGTCAGAACTCAAACCCTTAAACTCAATCTGAGAAACCAAGCTTAGAACTCAAACCTCACCCCAAACTGGAAGGAGCGCGGTGTTTCTCCTGTGGCGTCACTGCTAATTGTCCCGAAAAGGGGATCTCCCACGAACGAATTCGGCTGTCCGAAGCGCGGGTGATTGGTCAAGTTAAACATCTCTGCCCGCACTTCCAGGCGCATGCCTTCCTTGGGCACAAACGACTTGTAAAGGTTCAGATCCGCGTTGTGGATGCCGTCGACGCGCAGGCCAGGAAAATAGCGAGGAGCGTTGCCCGGATTCTGATCGCCAGGGTCTCCGAAGCAGAGGCCGTTGAAATAGGAAGGCGTGGCCGTCACACCAACGTTCTCCCATTGCAGGGCCACATTGTGCGTGGTGGCGCCGGGGGTCCTAAGCTGGGGGCAGATAACCTGGGGCCGCTGAGTGCCGTTGGCGAGGCGCGCGTTGGACATGCTGAGGGCCATCGGTTGCCCCGATTGTTGGGTGAGCAGAGTCGAGATCGACCAGCCTCCAACCACAGCGTCGACGGCCCGGTTCATATTGCCGCCAAGCCATTGCTTGCGGCCAACGGGCAGGTCCACGACCACGGCAGCGGCGAGCCGCTGTGGCGTGTCGCTGGCTCCGATACTGTGTTCCAGATTCAGCCGGTCGAGTTGTTGAGGAATGCCCTGGCCGAGCGACCCCACCCAGTTGTTCCTGCCCGCCGAGGATTCGTCGGTTGCCTTCGATATGGTGTAGCTACCCGTGAAGCTAACGTGATGCGTGGTGCGCTTGTTGAAGCGAATCTGGAGAGCGTTGTACCAGGAATTCGCGGTCTCCAGCACCAGGCCCTCGAAGTCGCCCGAAAATTGCGGATACTTATTCAACAGATTCCCCAGAGGCAGGGTCGCATTCCCGTAGTTCGAATTGGGTTCGTTGAAGCAAGGATTGGAAGGGGTCGATGTGCAAGGGGTATTGAACATGGAGTAAAACGGGTTGCCGACCTGCGTCTGAAAAAAGTTGCTCACGCAGCTATCCGTTTGGCAGGTCGGGTCCGTGGGAGTTACCGCCGCCGAAATCTTCGCCAGCAAAGCCGATGGGATAAAATCCCGGTTGTTGGTGCCCGCCCAGGGCAGATGCGTGCTGCGGTTGGCCGAATAGTCCACGCCAACCACGATCTGGCTCGGAAGTAGCCGCTGGATTCCCAGATTCCACTGGTAAATGTCGGCGTCCCGCGCCGCCGTCGTGCCCAGATCGTTCGGATCTTGATAGCCCCAATTGGCAAACTGGCCGTACTGCCTACCCTGCGGACCGGTAAAGCCGTTGGGAAAGGGATTTTCCAGGGTCGCGGCTTGAGTGGCAAAATCGTTGTTCGTAAAAAACATGTTGGCGGTCTTGAGGAACGCGGCGCCGGGATACTGGAAGTTGGTGGCGGGGCTCATTCCGAAATAGACGCCCGCCCCGCCGCGCACCACCGTCGACGGATCGATCTGGTAAGCGAACCCCAGTCTCGGTCCCAGGTCTTTGCGGTAGGTGGGAACCGTCCGCATGCTCGAACTGGCGAACTGAGTCGTGCCGATCAGCTCCTGGGAGGAAGGAAAATTCAAACCCACCGACTGCAGAGTCGCCTGGGTACTGAACGTACCCGGAGGGGCCGTCGCGGGGACAGAATTCAGTGGGATATTGACGCCACTGTCTGCAGTGAAATTGCTGAATTGGAGCTGGTTGCCGCGTGAGGTGTAGGGCGAACTCCACTGGTAACGCAGGCCGAGATTGATGGTGAGTTTCGGGTTCACCTTCCAGTCATCCTGGATGTAAAACCCCGTTTCCCCCGACCGGTTCGCCACCGAAGGAGTGACCCCCAGTTGACTGGAGGCGTTGATATTGTCGGCATAACCAAAAGCCAGACTGGCAAATGGGTTGCCGGTGGTATTTCCAGCTGCATCCGTGTCGTTGTTCGGAGTTGGCGATGTCACGTCATCCGTAAACGTCATGTAGCCGTTCGGGTAGTTCGGTTGCCAGAAATTGTTATAGAAGATTCTCTGCTCGCCGCCGATCTTGACCAGGTGCGATCCCCTGGAAATCACCAATTGCGACGAGTAACTCACTAGAGTGTGGGCAAACCTGGTGTAAATGCAGCATTGATCATAAAGGTTATTCCACGGCAAATTTCCCTGCATGAGAAACGTCGGCATGTGGTCGAGCCCGTTGGCCTGCTCGAACACCGACGGCAATCCTGGAGTGCCAGCCGGCAGGGAAGCGTTGAAACTGGAGATCGTGGGGATACCCGGCAGGGACAGTTCATGCACTCGGTCGACTCCCACGTGGCTGGTCCAGATGATCCGCGGGTTGATGGTCCGGCTATATTCGAACGAACCGTTTTGCGCCACCGTCACGGTGCTCGCTATTCCGTCGTTATTATCGAAGCCGTCGCCCAGGATGGTTGGAGTCGTGAAATTACTCCAGTCTCGGCTGTAGCGGCCGTTGATGTGGCTCTTGTCGTTGAGCTGGTGGTCTATCTTGACGTCATATTGATAATCTGGAGCATTCGACGCTACGGTCCAGTTGTAGTTATTGAATTCGTTCGCGTTGCTGGGCTTCGGATAAAGATTGAGGACGGCCATTCCGATGGCATCCTGTTCGCCGGGCGGGATCACATTCAATTGGCCGTTGTACTGCACCTGCGGCCGGGTTAGGCATGGATTTCCACACCCTTGCGCGGTCGGATCGTAAATATTATTCAATGTCCCCGAAAAGTTGCCTTGCCGCTCCCCCAGGGTCGGCACGGTCGCGACTCCGCTGGCCGCGCCGGAACTCTTCACCTTCTCAAAGTCAACGAAGAAGAAAGTCCGGTTTTTCCGGATCGGCCCGCCGAGGGAGAATCCACCTTGGTCGCGCCGGCTATCAGGTTTGGGGTTGGGCTCGGGGTTGAAGAAATCGCGGGCGTCCATCTGCGGACGCTGCAGGAAATACCAGCCGGAGCCATGGAATTGGTCGGTTCCGCTCTTCATCACCATGTTCACGACGGTGCCGCCGTTGTTGCCGAACTCGGCCGAGAAGCTGTTATTCTGCACGTTCATTTCTTGCATGCCCTCGACCAGGGGCTCGTAGTAGACGTTGGAATTCCCGCCCTCACCCTGCTCCGGCGCGCTGATCAGGGCACCATCCAACCGTATCTCGGCGGTGGCGTTGCGCTGCCCGTTGGAAGTGAAGTTCGTTCCCGAAGGATAGTTATCCGTGGTACCGGACCCTGCCACCTCGGTCACGCCCGCCGCCAGGAATGTCAGGCCGAAGAAGCTGCGGTTGATGAGAGGGAGTTCGTGCACATATTCGCTCGTGATGTTCGTGCCCAGGGTCGCGCTCTCGGTATCGAGCAGAGGTGCGGTGGTGGTTACCTCGATCGATTCGTTAACCCGTGCCGGCGACAATGTGAAGTTGAGTGTGGTTTCCTGGTCCACGGCAAAAACCACATTGGTCCGCTCGGACGTGCGGAAGCCCTTGGATTCCGCTTTCACCGAATAGGTGGACGGCCGCAGTCCAGTGAAAACGTATTCGCCCTTGCCGTCGGTGACGGTATGCGTGGCAATATTAGTGCCGCTATCGGTGATGGTTACGGTGGCATTCGGCAACACTGCGCCAGCAGCGTCAGAAACTACGCCCCGGAGTTGTGAGCGGTAGCTGCCTTGAGCCATAACCAAGGGAGAGCAAACCAGCAGAAACGCTAGCAAAAACAAAGGAAGAACTGGCGTGGCCAGTCGCATGGGACCTCCGCACTTTGTGTTGCACCTACGGTGTCGACGGCGTGGGTACAGCCAGCTTACGATTTATTTCGATTGCGATCTTATACTTACGTAACCCGCCCGTTGTCAAGGTCAATCTCAGGCATGAAGGAAACGCCGAATCGGCCTCCTGAATCCCTTGAGTTCGTCATCCTCGGGTAGCGAGGGTCACTTGCAAGCCTCGACTGGCAGCGGCTTCCAGGGGAGTTTCTCACGACGACTTCACAAGCCTCTTTGGGGCCCCGGCCCCTCCCTAGCGTGCGTACCAGAACACCCCGCCCTTAGAGATCGCCGGAAGCACAAATGTTTCCCGCCCATCTTTCTGCGTGCCCTGTAAGCGCTGCACATCGCCGAGGAACGGCAGAAAATATCCGGCGTTTCCCGGCACGGCCGGCAAGCTGACCTTCACATCCGTCTGCGGAGTTTGAATCGGGTTGGCCCCGCCGACCAGTCCGGCAAAATTCGCCAGGAAGACGTGAGTCACGCCCTTCAACTGCGCCACCGAGGCTGCCACCGATGGCGAGGCTCTGACCTCAACCCCGCGGCGGGTCTCCGGCAAGTTCTCCAGAAACTCCCGCTGCGTCTCCGGAGCTGCAAGGTCAAAGTTCTTGTCCAAAAGTGCGTTGTAGATTTTTCCAGGACAGTCGGCGAAGCGCTTCACGTTCGGCCGGCCGCCCAGTTGCATCGCGTCTTCGCCAGTGACGATCAGCTTGTTGCCTTGCTTCAAATCCTGCTTCAGATATTGTTCGATCCCGTTTTTCTCAGGATCGCTCCACACGCGTACATCCGGAAGAATCAGGGTTCGTCCATGAAACTCGGCGAGCGTCCGCGGAGTCACGACCTGAAACTCCCGATGCGCCTGCATCAGCAGAATCAGAATCCCGCGATACGAATTAATGAATTCGTCGGCGTAGAAATTTCGAGTTTGCGGCGAAAAGTAAACGCCGATGGGATCGATCGGTGCGCGCGGAGCATAGAAGGTATCTTCATGTTGTTTGATCCAGGCGAAAATCTTCACGCGCGTCGTCGGGTCGTTGGACCCCGCCATCGAATGTCCCGGCGCATCCCAGAAATTCGCACCCGCCATCACTTCCGACATGGCCAGATTCATCATGGCCTCGCGCTTGTCCACTTTCTGGTCGCCGTCCCAGGAATAATTGAGGATCCACGTCGCCTTGCCCTGCGCAAACGCGCGAAAGGTGTGTATCCCCACCTGATAACGGAACCAGTCGAGAGGGTTGCGCTCGGAGGCCATATGGCCGCTGTTGCCGAACGAGTACTCGTGCGCAATAGCGTCTACGACCGGGTAGAGGCTGTAAACATCGGCCCCTACGCGGACGGACTCTTCTTCGATGCCAGGATAAATTTCAGGAATGGTCTTGATCTGCGGATTCACCGACTTCGCATTCTGGTCAATCTCATGCATGAAGTCGGTGAAAGTCTGGATGCGGAACTCCACCCACTTGCGAAAGTTCGGATCGGAGAAATCGCCAAGCTTGAGATCTTTCTTGGCGTCGAGCCCAGTCTGCTTTTTGAAAGCGGCAACCGTATAGTCGTCGAAGCTGGCCCAGGTGTCTTCCCATCCATCAAAATGGGTCATCCAATAGGGGATGTCCACGTAGATACCGTCAATGCCGGTGGCTGCAATTTGCCGCACCCGCGCCATGTAGGTTTTCCGCCACTCGCTAGCGTAGGGTGAGACCCACACATCTTCATCGCCTTTCCTGATCCAGAACGCCGTGCCTCCGCCGAAGATTGCGGGCTCTCCGGTAATTTTGCGCTGCAGCCAATCGGGATGTTCTTTGGCGAGCGTGTGCGGCGTCTGATCCCCGTGAGCCGTGATGCATTCCGTTCCGGCGATGTAGACGAAGGCCCGGTTCCCGGCCGCATGCGCTTTTTCTGCAACTGCACGAATCGCGCGCAGCTTCTCCTCGGGATCCACGAAGCTTTCGTACCGCCCTGGAATGTCGTTGTCCACTTCGATCCCAAACACGCCGCCTTCCTGCGCATTGCGCACGATCTCGTCGACGCTGTTTCGAGACAGGCCATAGGCCCCAATGCGCACGTAGTTGGTCCAGTCCTGACCGGTTGCGCTGCGGTCGGCCTGGTCGCGTTCGCTAGAAGTCGGAGTAGCTGCTGTCCCAAGCAGCGCCACCGAAATAAGCGTGAGCAAAGGAAGAAGAGAAAAAACCAATCCGCTGATAAGCTTGTGTCGGTGCATGCCATCTCCTCGGCGCAAAAGCGAAAACGAGTATAATCCCGTCATGCCGAGAGCAGCCCTATTTACGCTGCTGGTCGTTTCCTTCCTGAGTGGGGCTCTGCAGGCGCAACGAGCCGGAGGGGGATTTCACGGCAGTGCTGCCGGGCCGCATTTTCGCCCTGGATTCGTAGGGCAGCACGGCTCCCAAGTCTCGTCTAGACCTGGATTCGTTCCATCCCGTCCTCACCGCCGCAACAATTTCGGATCCTATTTTCTCGCGTACGGCGATTCGCTCGACAACGATCTGCCTCGCTATGAAGAGCCGGATGGGGAAGCTGCGACGAGCGCCGCGCCTCCGCTGATGATTCCGCGCCCACCGGCCCCCCTCCCCCGGTCGCAGTTCATCGAGATTCCCAGCGCTGCGATTGCAGCCGCTCCCAAAATGCCGCCGCCGGCCGTTTTCATTCTGGCCAACGGAGAGCGACTGGAGACCCGGCGTTTCCTGCTCTCAGCTACCCTTTTGTCGCTCAGCATTGATCGTCAGCAGCGCAACGTTCCCCTGGCCATGGTTGATATCCACGCGACCCTCAGCGCCAATCATGATCGCGGAATTGATCTACGCATTCCCGATGACCGGAATGAAATTTCCCTGGGCTTCTGAAAAAGATCTTCTGAAGAATCCCCCGGATTTTTGTGGCGCCCCCGTCACTTGACGCAAAACGCAACCACCGTCCGCCCGCCCACTCCTCGATCCTTCTCCAACTTCACGAGCAGCTTGGATTCCAGATCTTCCGGATCGGCAACCATCTCGCAAGCGGCGATCTGCTCATCGGTCGCGCCGTGAAAACACAGTTCGCAGACCCCCAATCCCCCGTCGGATTGCACCGGAGGACCAAATGTGCGGCAACTCATGGGGCGCGCCTCGTAGAGATCGCACAACCCGGTTTTCGGGTCAAGCACAGGGCAAGGCTCGTCGTTGGCAAACTCCTCAAAACGCTGCTCCGCCTCTGGACCTTCATCGAGTACGCCAGTTTTCACGTTCCCGGGAAACTCCCCCGACAACCGCCCCACCGAAGCCCATGCCCGTTCGCGAATACGGCGTGCTCGTTGCGGGTCTGCTGTTTCCAGGTCGGTCAAGCCCTGCTGTAACCGCAGCGCATCCAGTTGGTGGATGGCAAACACTCCCACGCAGCACTGGGTGCATCCCGGACGGCATGCGAGCCATTCGCCGGCGTGCCGCGAAGCATCGGCCAGAGCGGCGTCCACAATCTGGATCAGTTTCCGGTCGCCAGCCGGTAATTGCCGCGAAGACATGCCGGAAGCATACCGCATCGCTATCAGTTTCTACGGACTGGCTGTTCACAGTTCTCGCTGTGAAGCCTCCCCGACTAAGAGAATCCCAAAAAAACCTCTTGGATAGTCGCCACAGATGAGGTATTTTGCCGACATCGAATTTCGGAGCAACGTCGGGTCCACCTAACCTAGATCGACATTTCAGTTTTGCGAATGGAAGACACCCCCTGCCTTCCGCAAATAGGTTCGAGGTGAGGTGGTCACGTCGGCTCCGCGAGAGGATCCAGCCATGAAACCTCCTCTTTGGGTCTGCGCCCTGGTCGTGTTTTCTCTTTTGAACTGCGATTTGTTCGCGGGTGGCGAGGAACTATCCCCGACCGCTGACTCAAAACACTCCGATGCGGCGACCGTCTCGTCTTCAGAAAACGGGACGCTCCCGGCTCCGCCGCAGGCCCTGATCCCGGGTCCGCAAAGATCCTTTCTGCGCATGGCAGGGGTCAGTCAGAAGATTGCGCCGGAAGAAGTCCTGCCTTTGTTGAGCCGGAATGTGTTCACCGAAGGCTATGACTCCACTCGCCCTACTGAGTTCCTTATCCTACTCCGGCGATACGTCGTACAGGCCAGGGAACTGTCGGACTTGGCTGCGGGCAGTGGCATGGTTATTCGGGTTGCGAATTGTGACGATGCAAAACCACTTCTGCGCATTCTCGGTTATCGAACCAGACCGGATTGCGGCACTCCTGGGACGTCCTTGCAGACGGACGACCCCGAGAGGGCGTTCCTGGCCATCGATTCCGGATTTCCCCTCCCCGAACTCGAACAAGCACTGCAAGGCGGTAAGCCGTTCGAGTACCCATTCGCTTCTTCCCTGGTGCCGGTGCTCTTCGCCGAAAGCGACTGGACCCAGGCCAGCGAAAAGAACCACAAAGAAAACAGCAAGGACTTGCTGGACACGATATTGAACGACTCAGGGGTCGCACGCCTGTACTGGGCCCTCTCCCGGCTCGACCCCGAAACCAGGAACTCTTTGCGGCAATCGATTGGGCTCGAGAAACTGGTGCCCTACGCCGCGGTCCTTGATTTTTACGGAAGGGAGCTCTGCATCAGCGGGGGCCGAGTCAACGTACCGGGAGGAACGGGTGCAGACGCTGCATGGAAGGACTTGGTTGGAGCCAGCCCGACATCCCCTGCCGCGTTCGTTCCCAGGTTGTTGGCCAAAGACAAGGGTTGGCTGGTCGCCTATTTCGACGCGCTTTCGCGGGCGGGTGGAATGCAGCAGGCATATTTTACCGACCCGCATCGGCTGCGGCTCTTTTATGGGGGCCTGCGCTCTCCCGATCCTTCCTCCCCCGCCACCAGAGGTTCTTTCAGACCGGCACCTGCACTGTTGCTTCTGGTCAGTCGACTTCAGTTTGAAAGCAGTGGTGAGCCGCTCGTCCCCGGGAATCTCGACGTCTGGAAAGACATTCTTCTCCAATGGCACAACTCTATCTTCACACGCAAGTTGGTAAGGCAGAATTTAGCCATGACTGGTCCAGATCAGCTTCTGCAAATTATGTTCGGCCTGTCTCGTGCCCCCACTGATAGTGGACCACTGCAGACCTACATGGCGATCGCGGAACTTGACAGCAGACGATCTCCGGGACATCGCCTGGCGCCCGCGACAGTCCGCTTGCTGGCGCGCAAGTTCGAGGAATTCAGTGATCAGTATCGGATCTTTTCCGAGTTTCCAGAATTGAACGATGAGTCCATCGCATTGTTTCTGGACGTAGCTCAGGGGCTGAATAGAGTGCCCACGGCTGTTCGCGGGAACGCTTTTGGAACCTTTCAGGCGAGTGTCGGAATCTGGCAGATTCTGGCGCGGCAGGGGCAGATTTCGAACCCGCAACTGAATGGCTCGTGGCAGCAGACGATCAGGCCTTATGCCGCGATTCGATCAGCCGCGCAGTTGTATGACGCAGGGAGAACTTCTCTGGGAGAACTATTCCAGTTCTCGACGGGCAAGGCTAGAGCTTCGCAGGACGAAATCATCGACTTGCTGGCGGGACCTCGGCAGAGTACTCCAGAGGGAAAGCAGATACATCGGGAACTTGCCGGCAGGGTCCGCTCCGTACTCGACGACCAGCGGCTGGTCTCGCTCGACACGATTCTGACGCTCGGGGATGCGTTGGCCGAAAAGGCGCGCGGGAAACAGCCGGCAGAGTGGTTGATCCACCTGGCTGCCCAGACTCGAGAATTTGAGATGCCGCGGCCCATCTTCACGAGCGGCGAGAGGTCCGAGTGGGCTGCAGGAATCTACAACAATCATCACACCGACGTGCAGATGCAAACCGACATACCAAAAGTCCTTTCGTCGCCGACGGCTTCGCTCGCACAAATTAGCGAGGCACGTGGTCAGCTCGCATCGTTTCTGAGAGATACGCTGGTTGGCTTGAACTATGCCTACTACGAGCCGCCGGGTGCGCAAGCCCTGCACAATAATCCGCTCTTCGTCCGGTCCCACGACTTTGCCGGAGAAACGGTCAGCGGCGTGAAGGGACTCTGGCAGGCCCCGGAGCTGCTGGGCCAGGGTTCTCCGGCGGGGGGAGGGGCCCATTTCGTTGGCTCACTTGCCGATCTGCCCTATGCCTTGGCCGATCTCGAGCAGGATTTCATTTCGCCAGACAGTGTTCAGGCACTCATCTGGAAGGAATTGGTGCCGGAGCTTTTGGCCAGCGCAACCCTGCCACGCTGGTGGGACGTCAGCCCATTGGAACTTCATGCGATCGCGCTCTATCAGCGGACCGGGGAAGAACTCCTGACCGCCTCCGCAAACGATGAGGCCTTGCGAAGTAAGGTCCTGACTATTTTGTCGAATCGGTTGCTTCCGCAGCGATCACGGCAAGTCGAGGACGCTCTGCGCGCAGGTCGCGTATCAGAAATGCTTTCTCAAATGATGCCCGCAGACACGTTCTATCTGGCGGCCGAGTTCCGGCATAAGTATCCCGAACAACCTCGTGTCGAGGGAACTGCAATGCAGGAGCTGGAAGAGTTGTCTCGACAGCACCCCGAACAGGCCAGCTGGAATCGCTTGTCGCACGACTTCGGCACGCCGCATCCCAGCTTGACGCAGAACTACGGTCTCGAATTGCTGAATATGGTGCCCATGCCGCCGTTCGCTGGATATTCCAGCCGTTTTCTGGCGGAATCCTGGGATTCGCCGAATTTGTTCTGGGCTCGCCTGGCCGATGAAGGAGGATATTCGCCCGTCATGCTGAACCACTTTGTCCCGCAGCTTACGCGGATGATGGTGGAGAAGATCTTCGCCACCGACTTTGAGGATTGGCCAGCGCTCCTTCGAGCGATGCGCGAAACGGGGGCAGATTTCCGGGAGGGTAAGTTGACGCCGTCCATCAAAGGTGCCGTTCGACCATGAGGTGTTCGTTCCTGCGAAGAAGCCAGCCGAGAATTCAGCGACCCCAGGCCGATGAGGTCGCAGATTAGGAATCTTGAAACCATGCTAAGGATGATATTGTTGCCGCTGATTCTCATTCCTCTGGGGGCCATACCGGGAGATGAAACTGGCATCGCAGCTCAGGAGAACCACGACTTTCGCGTTGTGGTCAACATGGTCCAGCTCAATGTGGCAGTGACGGACAAGAATGGAAACTACGTTACCGGACTCCGCCCGGAGGACTTTGCCATCGCCGAAGATGGGATTGTAGAAAAGATGGCGACCTTTGCAGAGGGCAATGAAGCGGCTCGCAGTCTCAGAGAATTTGCGGACCAGGACTCGTCTGCAACAGCTTCCGGAGACCTGGCTAAGAACCCTTCTGAAGGCGCCCTGGGTTCGAGCTTCGAGGCACAGGTGAGGGGTTCCAATGTGTTCGTCCTGTTTGATACCAGCAACTACATGTACCGCGGCTTTGTCTTCGCGCAGGATGCGATCACCGAGTTCGTGCGCTCGCTGGAAACCGCGGACAGGATTGCACTCTATTCCTACAGCCGCGACCTCTCTCGTGCCGCCCTTCTCACCTCCGACCGGTCGCAAGTCGTGCGGGCCGTGCGCTCGACGGTGGCCGGAGACGAAGCAGCGCTCTACAATGCGCTCCTGTTAACGCTGAAAGACGCGGCTCAAATTAAGGGCAGGAAAGTCGTGGTAGTGTTCTCGAATGGCCCGGACAATTCCAGCGTAGTGCCGCCCGAGGACGTCGCTGAATTCGCCCAGTCAGCCGGAGTTTCCATTTACATGATCAGCACGCAAAAGGCAAGACTGGAACCCGTGTCCACCGCGGTTTTTGATCGTATGACTGCCGCCACGGGCGGCAAGGCCTACTTCGCCAAGGACTGGAAAGATGAACACCGGGCATTTGCCTCCGTCCGTGACGATTTGGCCCATCTCTACTCGCTGAGTTACTACCCGAAGCCCAACGCCAACCGTGGCTGGCGGGCGATCAAGGTCAGCCTGGTGAGCGACCAGTTGAAGAAATGCAAGCTGCGGACCCGCAATGGATACCGTCCTCAACCGTCCCGATTCTCGGACGACGACAAGACCACATTGTCTGGCGTCGTGCCCGAATAGGGATACTGCCTGCTCCTTGACTCAAGTGGGTGCGACGCTGCCCTGGTTTGTCTCGCGGTCAGTCACCGGTCGGTGCGCAGTTTGCGCTAACAGCGATGACTCTTGTGGCAGCCTGCCTCTTCTGCGGCCATTTCAATTTTCTCTTTGTCTGAGTGACTGATCGCGGCGCCCGCGTGCAGTGGGCGGAGGAGTCTGTGTGGGCGGTCGTAAACGCTCCCGGGTGTCCTACCGCCCAGAAATTCGCGTCCGTGACTTCGTCGTCGGTTCCCACTCCGAATCGTTTTCTGAGTACCGCAGCATGGGCGCAGTCCCGCCACGGGGCGTTGCATTTTTATGTTGCAGTTGCAACACGTCTATGTTGTAATAGCAACATAGAGGGAAATCCAATGAGTGAACTCCTTGAAGCGCTCTTCCATAGGCGAGCAGTTAAAGTTTTTGATCGGGTCGAAATCTCACACGTACTGCGTGAACAAATCCTCGATGCAGCCCGCCATGCTCCCTCCAGCTTCAATTCGCAACCGTACCGGTTCTTTTGGGTGGAATCGTCGGCACGAAGGGCAACCGCGGCGAAACTCTGCATGGGACAGATGCCTGCGGCAACGGCGTCGGCCCTGGTGGTTGCGGTGGCCGACATCGGGTCGCTGGCTGCGACCTCCCAAGCCCAGTTGGAGTGGATGCGCAGGAGCCGCTTCAGTCCGGCCAAAATCAGAGACTACGAGCGGAAGGTGAAAATCGGCCGGATCCTGTTCATGCCAGGTCCGTTCGGCATTTTTGGCGCGGTCAAGTGGGCGATTTTCCGACTGGTGAATTTGTGGAAGACGATGGGGATGCCACCAGTGTTTCGACAGGACTTGTTAAAGTGGGCGACGAAGAGCACATCGTTGGCCTGTGAGAATCTGATGATTGCCGCCGAATCACTGGGACTCAACACGTGCCCCATGGAAGGATTCGACGGCCGGAGACTCTCCAGATTTCTCGGGCTGTCAACCCGGTATCATGAAATTGTGATGGTGATTGCGATCGGGAAGAAATCGTCTGCTTATGCGGAACCGCCTCAGTGGCGGCGACCTCTCGAGACCACGGTAACCGTCCTATGATCGTCGTTTCAAACATCATCGTCCCCAAAAAGGATATTCCTCAGGACATCCTAAGGGACTCAGTACTAGCCCACGTTGCTGCGGCCTATTTTTCCGTTGGGAAGAGACTTGAACGAAAAACTCGGTGCTCTGCGACTCGCGGCTTCATCCTATCCACACTGCGGGGCGGCGCCGCGCTCAATCAGAATCAAATCGCCACACTTCTCGGTCTCGACCGGACGGTCGTGCACCGAGCCATCAAGTCAATGGTTCGGGAAGGCCTTGTGTCGGAGAGAAAAGCAAAATCGGGCAGAGCAATTCACGTTGCGTTGACGCCCAAAGGCCACAAATACAGGAAACGCCTGATCAATGCGAGGGTGGCCGCCGACGATAAACTCCGAAAAGAACTCACTCCGGAAGAACGCACAACACTTCTTCGACTCTTGAAGTTGATTGCCGAATTAGAGTTTTAAGACCGCGCCGCCTCCATTGTGGATGGGTTGTGGCCTACGCGCGCTATCCGGAAATGCGTCGAGGACATTTGAGCTCGGTCCGGAGTCGGCGGAATCACGCTACCCACAAGCAGACTTCGGGACAAACTTCACGTCTCGTTCCCCGAAATCCACCGATTCGATTCAGTGTGCGGCGGATAACTTCCTCCTAGCCCGTGAGACCGAAGCCGCTGGCGCGGCAGAGGTGAGGTTCACCAGCGATGGAATTGAATGAGCCCGAGTTCAGTGCGTGGGCAAGAAAGCCCACCCCTTCCCGTGTCGGTTTAGAATAGGTTTCTTGGCGCGCAGCGGGGCCAGATTTGGACATCTGGGAGCGCGCCTCACGTTTCGGCGCTGGAATCGGAGGTCATCTCACGTGAAACGACCGAACCGCCTGCTTATTGGCCTCGCACTGACTTTTGCTGGCAGCACCGCTTTGGGGCAAAGCACCACTGGCGATGCGGTTGGCCAACGCTGGTGGTCACACATTCAGTTTCTCGCAGACGACAGCCTGGAAGGTCGCGACACCGGCAGCCGTGGTTACGAAAAAGCCTCCGACTACATGGCTGAGCAATTCCGTGTCGCAGGTTTGCAGCCTGCTGGCACTGAGGGTTACCGGCAGCCCATGGATTTTCACGTGGTACGGATTGACGAAACTCGCTGCTCGCTCGATTTGCTCCGCGACGGAAAACTGCAACCGGTGACACTCGGCGACGATGCTGTGCTCGGCGTCAATTCGCACGCGGCTGAGAATGTCGAAGCCGGGGCCGTGTTTGTCGGCTACGGGCTCACAGTCCCCGAACTGAACTACAACGACCTGGCTGGCCAGGACGTGAAGGGAAAAATCGTAGTGTTTGTGACAGGTGGCCCCGCGGACATGTCCGGCCCGATCAAGGCACACTACCAATCGGGTGAAGAACGCCGGAAGGCGCTTCTGAGAGCAGGAGCGATCGGCACCATTGCGATACCGAATCCCAAGAGCGCTGAGGTCCCCTGGTCGCGGCTTGCCGCATCACGGTTCCAGCCGAGAATGGAACTGCGCGATCCAGGTCAGGATGTCCCGCCTCCGCTTCAAGTGGGCATCGTGTTTAATCCCGAACGTGCCGACATGCTCTTTGCCGGCAGCGGCCACACCTTCCAGGAGATTCTCGCGGCGCTTAATGCAGATAAGCCTCTGCCCCGCTTTCCACTTGTTGTGAAGGTTCATGCGCGCGTCGGAATGACTCGCTCGGAAGCGAAATCCGAGAACGTCGTGGGGGTTCTCCCCGGCAGCGATCCCGACCTCAAGAAGGAATATGTTGTGATTAGCGCGCACCTCGATCACCTCGGGATCGGTGAGCCGGTGAACGGCGACCGCATTTATAATGGCGCGATGGACGACGCCTCGGGCGACGCATCGCTGATTGAAATCGCCCGGGCGATGAGAGATTCAGGAACAAAACCGAAGCGCTCGATTCTGTTTCTTTCCGTCACAGGCGAAGAAAAGGGTTTGCTCGGCTCCCAGTATTTCGCCGGGCATCCCACCGTGTCCGGCACCATCGTCGCCGATATCAATATGGATATGTACCTCCCGCTTTTTCCGCTGAAATACCTCGAAGTCCAAGGGCTCGGCGAATCCACCCTGGGCGACGATGTGCGTGCGGTTGCCGGACAGGCGGGTGTACAGGTACAAGCCGACAAGGAACCGGATCATAATCGTTTCATCCGCAGCGATCAATACAGCTTCATCAAGAAGGGTGTTCCGTCGCTTGCGTTCAAGTTCGGTTACATCCCCGGCACACCGGAAGAGAAAATCTTCAAGGCCTGGTATGCCGAGCGCTACCACGCGCCCTCAGATGACCTGAGCCAGCCTGTCGATCTCCCGGCCGCCGCGCAATTCAACGCTATCCTCGAAAATTTGGCGATGCGTGTCGCCGATGCAGATCACCGCCCTCAGTGGGAGCCCAACAGCTTCTTCCGCCGGTTTGTCCAGTAGCAGCGGTTGCGGTGAACCTACTCCATCCCGGGTCGTAGATTCGGTTCCTCGTACGAACTCGCCGCATTGCGGCTGCAAACAGCTGGGAATGACAGAACAAATAGCAGTGGCCGCCTACCCGGATGGTCCGAACAAGAAAGGCCCCGCTCGTGAGAGCGGGGCCTTCGACTCGCGCTAGGACGGTGACGACTATACGGAACGCTTAGCGCTTGCCGCCGTGTCCGCCGCCACTGTGACCTCCACCCCCGCTGTGTCCCCCGCTGGCATGTCCACCGCTAGAGTGTCCGCTTCCGTGCGAACCACCAGAGCCTCCATGCGAGGAGAAGCCACGAGACCCGCCGCGGTTGCTGCTGGAGCCACCAGCGCGCGGCGCGCTTGCTCCGCGTCCAGCGAACCCTCGTTCGCCGCCGGAGAATCCCCGGTTGCCTGCGTAGGCTCGGGTACCTTCAGCGCCCCGGTTAACGGCTGCCCCGCGATTGCTGCCGGCGAAGCCGTGGGACGCCCCCGCGTAGCCTCGGGATGCGCCCGCATATCCGTGACCTGCAGCTGCGCCAAACCCGCGCGCTCCGAATGCGCCATGCGCGGAAGAGAATCCTCGATAATTTCCGTGCACAAACGCAGCGTGGTTATAAAACGCTCCGCCACGGAAGGCATAAGGATGGCCGCCGAAGAAGATTCCACCGTGGAAGCCCCATCCGATACCCCATCCATGCCATCCCCAGCCGAAGCCGAAAAACGGCGCGATCGGGAAGCCAAAGCCGAACGAAATGCGCGGGCCGCCAAATCCCCACCACGGATAGAACCCAGGCCACAAGCCTACGGGATATCCGTACACATACGCCGGGTTGTAAGAGGGCACATACACCACATCCGGATCAGCCGGCTGGATGTCTACATTCGGCCCCTGCTCGTACACGCGCTCTTGCGGCGTACTCTGCAGATTGCCCGCGTCGTAAGCCTTGTGGCGCATGTACTGGATCGCCTGCGTCACGTCATCCGCCTGGTTCTGATAGGCCTGGCCCAGCTCCGAGGTCCACGACAAATCCCTGTCCAAGTTCGCCAACACGGTGGGAAACTCCACTAGAGACTTCACACTCGGGTCCCAATCCTGCCGGTCCACTTCCTCGGCCAGATCCCGTCCCTTTAGCCCCGGGTTCTCCCGCGCCATCCGGTCTGCCTCTACAATCTGCGTCGGATACGCGGATGCGGCCAATATCTGCGCCACCAGCGCATCGGGATACAACGCAATCGGAGCTACCAGCTTATTCAACTGCTCCGGAGGCAACCTTGTGTACTGCCGTTGATCCGGCCCCGTTGCAGGCGGAGGCGCTTGCGCCTGGTCCTGATATGTATCTTGATCTTGCGGCGATGGAGGCGCGACATCCTGAGGCGCGCCCTGGTCCGGCGCATTGTATTGCGGCGCAGTCTGCTCTGCCGCAGGTCCTTGATCCACCTGAGCCCGCACAGCCGCTGAGGGCTTGTCCATTGGCTGGTCCTGCGCTCCCAAAGAAGCGCCAGTCCCGAGTGCCAGTGCGCTCGTCAACACCGCGGTAAGAAGCGTTTTGGATAGTTTGGTTTTCATAAGGTCCCCACATTTCCTGTTACTAGATTGAACACCGGGAATCGGGGATAGTTCCGTTCTTTTGATTGACTTACACCGGTTGATTTCAGCCAGGCAGTGGTGGATTTCGCCCACTAAATACGCTCGCGAAGGGAGCAAACTGTAGTTTTTCTAACTTACGGAAGCTACCCGATCGTTTTGACTGCGCGGTCACTGCATGTAATCGGAAGGCTTGGATCGCCGATTCGAGTGTGGTTACTTCGGCAGACCGACTTTGCGCACGAGTTCAGCAAACCGCGGATCGGAACGCAGAGGGTCGAGCTCGGGGTTCGTGTTCAAAGTAATGAGAAGCCAATCGTGTTCCTGATAGGCAGTATTAAGCCAATGGAAGGTCTGCGTTTTGTCCCCCAGTCCGGCATACAGTTCGGCAATTTCAAACGCCGAGAAGTAGCCAGTCTTCCGTTGTGCCTGCCGAAACGCAATGGCTTTGGTGAGCGCGCCTTTCCAGCCTGACGAACGAAACCCTTGTTCCATAACGGCCGCGAAGTCAACATCGACCTGGTAGCCGGACAACCCGCCAAAGATCTTACGTTCCTCGATGACCTGCAGGTACATGAGTTTGCCCCAATACGCCTGGGCCAGGCAATCGTGCGCAATCGCGAATGTTGGGTTCTCGTTCGCCAGCTTGCTGCAAATTGCGATGGCTTCGTCGAATTTTCCCGCCGAGACGCGCACACCTCCGACCACCCTGGTGATGACCGGAGACAGCGGATCGAGTTCGTGTGCAAGATCGGCTTCCGCGAAGGCTTCCCGTTCTCGGCCGCCAATCTGGCCAATTTCGTCGCCGTACCACTGATGCGCCGTGGCATCGTTAGGGTCGAGGTCGAACGACTTCCTGAACTCAGCCTCTCCTCCGGCGAAATCCCAGTCGTACTGTATTTCGTTGCTGCCCAGAACGGCGTGAGGATGAGCCAAGGTCGGGTCCAATTCCAGCGCCTTGCGGGCGGCGGCGTTCGACTTGGGAAAGTCCTCGTTTTGATTACCGCCATAATTTGGCAGCACGGCATAGGCATCGGCCAGACCTGAATAGGCCAGAGCGTAGCCTGGATCCTTCGCGATGGCTTGATCGAAATAGGAGATAGCGGTCTGTAGGTCTCGAAACGTGCGCTTGTTCCAGGCGTAACGCCCTTTTAGATACAAAGAGTAAGCGTTCGCATCCTGCGTGCCTTGATTGATGACCTGCTGCCTGGCTGCGGGGCTAAGCGTGGAGCGCAACTTTCCTGCAATGTCGCTGGCGATTTGCTGCTGCAACGAGATGAGGTTGGCGCTCTTGCCGGTATAGCGGTGTCCCCAGATTTCGGTGTTGTCGCGAACATCGGTTAGCTCTGTACGTATTTCGATGGTGTCACCGTGCAGCATCACTCGCCCGCTGACCACCACCACAACTCCGAGATTGCTGCCCGCGGTGCGCACCTCAACGTCCTTTCCCTTGTAGCGAAAGACCGAGTCGCGGGACCGCACCTTAAGCCGGGGAACATGGGCGAGGTTGCCAATCAACGATTCGGTGATGCCGTCGCTGAGATAGTCGGTGTTGGCATTTCGCCGCTCGTTGGTAAACGGGAGCACGGCAATGGACTCCGGGCCAAGGTAGAGATCCTGGGTTTCCGCACTTGCCGGGTGACGGCTGGCGAGGGCTTTGTATTGGGGCCCGCTATGGCCGACAGAGAAATAGGTTACCAGCCCGCCGGCGAGCAGGAGGGGAACGATCCAGGCAGCAAGGCGAGACGGCGGCCAACTCCTTACGTCCGGGGCCGGCTGCGGAACTGGCTGGGGTGGAAATATCTGGGTTGGAAGGATCTGGACTGGAAGAACCTGGCCTGGAGTCTGGCTTGCGACCCGCAAGGGCTGAATCGTGACCGCTCGCGCGAAGTCCCTCTGAGCATCGGCAACTTCCTGGGAAACCGGATCCTCGATGTCCAATTCCTCGCTTCGCCCCTTCAACCAGTCGGCTAATTCGCTGGTGTAGGCGAACACGCTCCCGCGGGCGCCGCCGGGGACACGGTGGGCGGGCAAGCCGCGCTCCTTCTCCCAGCGGCGAACGGTGCGTTCGTCGCGGCCGAAGAAGGCGGCGATTTCTTTCCAGGAATCGAGGCGGTGATCGTGGGTTTGACGCGCGGGGCTATCGCCCATCCTGTAATGCCCTTTAATGTCCGTTGTTGTCCGTTGCCGGAAACTGGCAGCCCCCGGCATTATACGTCGACACCGAAGGCAGCCAAAATCCCCCTTTCTGGCCAGCCTGCGGCCCATTTGGGCCATGCGAACGGAATATTGTGGTTGCCACGGAAATCTCGTTAAATCACGGCTTTGGAGGATCAAGATGTCAACGCACTGCCCCTTCGTCACAGTTCTGACTAAGACTTTTACTTCTTGCGCGCAGCTGATGTTGCTGGCAGCTCTTACTGGTACTTCCTCTGGGCAGACTCCTACGCCACCAACGTTTGTGAACGGGACCCTGGTGAACGGGGGTTCCGTGATCGCTAACTACAGCCCGATTGCGGTCCAGACGGTGACCGCCGGCGACTTCAACGGGGACGGAAAACCGGATCTGCTTACGCTGGACGACAACGGGAACACCGCCGGAGTGGGAATCATGCTGGGCAACGGTGATGGCACGTTCCAGCCAGTCGCTTCCATTACCACATTTCCATGCACTTTAGAGGGCGGCCTGGTCACGGGCGACTTCAATAACGATGGTCATTTGGATTTCGCCGTGGTTTCCGGGACTAACGGAGGGGATTGCAACTTCAACCCGGGCACGCTCTGGATTTTTCTGGGCAACGGCGCCGGAGGCTTCACTTTGAAGGCTTCGTATGCCGAGCTGGGCGGTCCCGCTAACCATGACCTGGCCGGAGGACTGATAGCAGCTGATCTCCGCGGCAACGGCCATCTGGATCTGCTGGCGATCGACCCCAACAATGGTATCGACGTTTTTCTCGGGAATGGCGATGGAACGTTTGTGGTGCCGACTGCGGCGGTCGGGATTCCTGGTCCAGGCGCGTCCAATTCCGAGGCAGCGTGGGACGTCAACGATGATGGCAAGCTGGATCTGGTCGTCGCGTCGGAGAACAGTGGCGACGGCATCTATGTGCTCCTCGGCAACGGCGACGGCACTTTCCAGACTCCTGTGTTCTACCAGCAAGGGTCCAACTCGGGCGCAAATGCCGTCGCCATCGGGCAACTGATCAAGGGCGACAATGGCGACGTAGTGATGGGAACGGGAAACGGCGCCTACGTCTACATGAACAATGGCGATGGCACGTTCAAGACGCCGGTGCTCTATGGCCCGTCGTGGATCGATTATGTCGTGATCACCGATATCAATGGCGATAAGAAGAATGATCTGGTAGTGAGTTCCTACTCCTCTTCCGCGGTATGGACTATGCTGGGCGACGGTAAAGGCGGTTTCACTGCAGGAGAGTCATTCGCAACGGATGGGTATCCGAACAACGTGGTGGTCGCCGACTTTAATGGCGACAAGAAACTGGATTTTGCCACGTCCAACACCTCCGGCCAGTGGATCACCCTGGGCTTTGGCAACGGCGACGGCACTTTCCGCAGCAGCCAGAGCTACGGCTACAGCTGGAACGCCGCCATCAACGCCATCGCCGCCGGGGATCTCAATGGCGACGGCAATCTGGACATCGTGCAAGGCGGCGGCGGAACCGGGGTTGGCATTACCGTGATGTTGGGAAGCTCGCACGGTGTGTTCGGGCCGGCTACCTCGGTAGCGACCGGGTGCGGCGAGGCCAACCGCAGCGGCGTCAACTCGATCGACCTGGGCGACGTCAACGGGGATGGCAAGCTGGATGTGGTTGCCAACAGTCTCGACGATCCTTACAACTGCTTCGAAAACGTGATTGCGGTGCTGGAGGGCGAGGGCAACGGGAAATTCAAGGCCCCGGTCTACTATCCCACCGGGGTGACGGTGCAGTCCTACAACGTCACGTTGGCCGACCTCAGAGGTTTAAAGAAGCTGGACTTGGTGACCTCGAACGCAGATGGCAGTCTCAGCGTGCTGCTCAACAATGGCAAAGGCGTATACGGTACGGCCACGGTGATTGCCGCCGCCAGCGGAAACGGCGCTGGACAAATCGTGGTCGGGGACTTCAACAAAGATGGCAAACTCGACCTCGCGATCGCCAATTGGAACGGGCTGTCTGTTGACGTCCTGCTGGGAAACGGGGACGGAACGTTCCAGGCTCCGATCTCCAACTCCACGGGAGTGAACTCAAACGGGCTGGCTGTGGGCGACTTCAACAACGACGGCAACCTGGATCTGGCCGTGACCGGCCCGAACAACAACGGGACGCTGCAGATTCTTACAGGAAACGGCACGGGCATGTTCACGATGGGCGCCACGTACAAGTTCAACGCGTGGGTTCTGTGCTATCCCAGCGGGGGGACGAATCCATACTGGATCGGCGCCGGCGATCTCAATCAGGACGGCAAGACAGACTTGGCCATTGCCGTCCAGTACACCAGCTGCGGAACCGAATATAGCGGAGAACAGAGTTGGGGAGCGGCGCTGGTTTACACGGGCAACGGCGACGGAACCTTCAATTTGGATATCGGACCGTGGATGGGCGGCGTGAACAACTCGGGCATCGTCCTGGGAGACTTTAACAACGACGGCATGCTGGACCTGGCCGTGGCCGGCAATGCGTCGTGGACGAGCCAAGAGTGGGTGACCATCATGCAGAACAGCACACAGCCGGTGAGTGTTTCGCCACTCGCCATCGGTTATACCACGAGAGCCGTAGGCGCCAGCGGCTCGGAAACTGTGGAGTTTACCAATGATGAAAGCACGGCGCTGGCGATCAGCAGCGTGACACTCGGAGGAACCGACCCGGGAGATTTCAGCGCCAAGTCGGCATGCGGCAGCGACGTGTTGCCGGGCGCCCGCTGCTTAATCACGCTCAATTTCAAACCCACAGCCACCGGCCGGCGGACGGCGACTTTGTCCATTAAAGATGGCGCCGGGACTCAAACCGTGGCGCTGGAAGGAGCCGGGGAAGCGACCGTCCTCAGTTTCAGTCCGACGAGTGGTGCGGTGGGAACGGTGGTGACGATTACTGGAACCGAGTTCACCGGCGCGAGCAAGGTAACGTTTGGAGGAGTAGCCTCTACTGCCTTCACCGTCAACTCCGCGACACAAATCACGGCGACTGTACCCACGGGAGCGAAGACCGGGAAGATCGGGGTCACGACCAACGGAGTGACCGGGAGCAGCAAGACGAATTTCACGGTGAACTAAGCGCGGTGAACGAAGCATGAGCCGAGCTTCGGCCGTAGACCGGAGTTCGGCAACCGAGCGCAAACATAGCTGATGTGTGATGCGCTAACGAGATGTTGTGGATAGAATTCCAATACTGGAAGTGCAGGGCATCAACCGACGGAGCGGAAAAATGCAACGGGAAATTCCTCGAGCAAATTTGCGACTTTCAACGATTGACCGGCCAAGGATTCTCCGCCCGACTCTTCGTGAGTCATCACTTCATGGCCAGTAAGCACACTCTGCCAACGGACCGAAGAATCCGCGGGCAATACCACTTCGGCGTCTTGCCAGTCGCGCTGGCTTCTGGCCGAGGACGCGACTTGCGAAAGCCATCGCGGCACCGCCACCAGCACCTGATTTCCATTCCTCCGGCGCATGAAGCAGACAAGGTTTTGTCGGCGCTCTCCCTTTGTCACCAACGGCAGAAATTCACCCTCTTGGAAAAGTGCCGCATTTTCCCGCCGGAACCGAATCGCTTTCTGCACCAAGAACAACTTTATGCGCCCATCGTGCCAGTGTTCGAGCAGGTTGCCGATTAGGCCGACGGCATCAATGGTCTCCTCGCGCGCAAGCTGCTCCAGCAGCGCCGCGCGCCGCTCGAAGTCCACGGGCGCGCGATTATCAGGATCAACCAGCCGAAGATCCCACAGCTCGGAACCTTGGTAAAAATCAGCCACTCCCGGCGACCCAATCTTCAGCAGCATCTGGGCAAGGCTGTTCACCATTCCGTAATAAGCAATCTCGCTCTGAAATGACCGAAAATCACCCAAGAAATCCTGCGCGGCAGGAGAGAGAATTCGCGCAACAAATTGTTGTAGCGCCTTCTCATGCAGCTGATTGGGGCGCGTCCACCGAGTATGAACCATCGCTTCCCGCGTGGCCTTCACAAGATAGGCTTGCACGCGTTCCACCAGCGTCTCGCACGACCCGCGTTCCAGCGGCCAGACCCCCAGCAGAGTCTGGTACAGAAAATATTCCTCATTTCGATCCGGCGTCGCTCGCCCATCCACCTCTTCTTTATGCTTTGCGTTCAGTTTTGCCCACAACTGCAGGTGGCTCTGCCAAGCCTCTGGCATCTCGGAAAGCACGTTGATCCGGGAGCGCACACCTTCACTTCGTTTGGTATCATGTGTTCCCGTCGCATTTAGGGTGTGTGGCCAGTCCTGACTTCGTGCTCCGAGGAAACGCAAAAAGTCCTCGCGCGAACTCGCGTCGCCCGGTTCCGGAGCCCCGCCGACCTCGTTCAGCGATACCAGCGGATGATAGATGTACAGCGCCGTGTCCTCCATGCCCTTAGCCACAATGGGGCCCGTGAATTGCTGCCACCGCATCACGAACACAAGCCGCGCTTCCCGCTGGTCGGGGAGTACATGCGGAAGATTCTTCAGAAGCAGCGTCTCTTCCAGGAAATCGAAACAGGCGGAGCTCAGGCGCGGGGCGCGCCGTCGAGCTTCCTGCAGGGCTTCTCCGATGTACTTCATCGCGTGTTCGGCGATTTCCATATTCCGAATGTATGTGCGGTAGACGGAAAGCGTCGCCGTGACCTCGATCAACGCCTCGGCGAGTTCACCCCGAGACAATTCTCGTGCGTAGCGATCCTGGCTCGCGAGCTCCGCCAGCTGCCGCCCCAGAGAACGCATTTCCACGCCCAGCAGCGTATTCATGACGAGTTTTTTCTTTTGATACAGCACATCGATGAAGTTTTGTTCGCGTCCGATGAAGTCGGCGTAGATCTGCTTTACGCGAAGGCTGCCTTCGGGATGAACGAACACGCCATTTGCCTGATTCAGATAGTCGTAGCCCGTCGTTCCGCACACAGGCCAGTCCAGGGGAAGGTATTCGCCTCGCGCCAGAATCTTCTCCACTAGCAGATAAGCGGTCGCAGAATCTGGCGAATCCGCAGAGCCGAGCCGCTCTTGCAGCCGATTCAGGTACGCCAGGGGATCGCGAAGTCCATCAATGTGATCGACGCGAAGTCCCGTGAATGGACCCCGCGAAATCAGTCGCAATAAATGCGCGTGCATCGATTCAAAAACCACGGGATCTTCCACCCGAATGCCGACCAGGTCTGCAATCGTAAAGAAGCGCCGGTAGTTAATGCTTTCGTTAACGTTCTGCCAGTACACGAGCTTGTAGTTCTGTTCCGCGAGCAATCGCTGCAAGGTGCCAAGGCTGGCAGGATCACCTTCGTTCCCGTTGAAAGCGCGAATGTTCTCTTCAACGAAGCCGGCTATTTCCTGGTTGCTCTTTATTAGAGCCGCCAAGCGGTCGCGTGTGGCCTCAAAACGCAAACGGCGATCCGCGGCCGTTTCTCCAGAACGCCGGTCCGCATTGGACAGAGGCAGAAACGACGCAACAATGCCTAAATATTCCTGAGAAGCCGGCGAATCCTCCCCTAGCCACCTCGCCAACTGGTCGACACGATAATGCAGGATGCCCCAGTAGCTTCCGGGCGAGAGCGGAAAGGATGAGTCGAAATATTGAAAGTAGAATTTGCCTTCCTGGGATGTCAGCTTGAGCTCCCCGGAATCGAGCACTTCACCGAAAGGTCTGCCTAGAACGGGCAGAAGAATTTTCCCATCAAGACTTCGCGCCGACGGGTGCCAGTCAATATCGAAATAGGCCGCATAGGCGGACTGGGTGCCATTTTCGAGTACGTCCATCCACCAGCCATTTTCCATGCTCGCCGCCATGTGGTTGGGCACAATGTCGAGCAAGAGTCCCATGCCGCGCTTCCGCAACTCGTTCTGAAAATTCTCAAAGTCCTCTTCCGATCCCAGTTCGGGATTAATGCGCGTCGGGTCGGTGACATCGTAGCCGTGCCCGCTCCCTTTCCGGCTGACCAGGATCGGAGACACGTACACATCGGAGATCCCCAGATCATTCAGATAATCCAGAATCTTGCACGCATCAGTGAAACGAAAATCCTTATTTAGCTGAAGACGATACGTCGCACTCGGAATTCTTGTAGGCGGCATACTAAGGCCGTAATTCCAGCTGCGGTGCGCGGATGCGCAACTGCTCAGCCAGATGAACCAGGTTGTCGAAATGCTGTTGCAGCGCAGGATCTCCGCCCATGCCCCATCCGTTTTCTTCGAAAGCGTTGACCAGCGCGGGATAGCAGATGTTCTGTACCTCCCACAGCGTCACCGAAAACGGAAGCATGGGAATCAAGTCTAACGATTTCCGTAACCGAGCTGCGAGAACCGCATCCTTCGGGTTCGCTGCAAACTCCGTTGCTTCCTTTTCCAGCTGTCGCCGCTGCGCGTATTCCAAAGTCGTGGCATCGAGTGTAACCTTGCTGGCCTCGGCTTCCTTCAACAGCCCATGGATGCCTTCCGTATCAAACTCCGGACGCCCCAGGGCTTGCTCCAACTGGCTGTTCAGCGCAATCTCGGCTGCCGACATCAACACCTTCGGTACGGGAATCGACAATCCATTCAGAAAGCGGATCAACGGTGCTTGGGTCTCGAAAATTGTGCGGTACACGGCCACGGCCGAAGTCAGGGACTCGCGCAGAATCGTATTTGCAATTTTGCGCTGCTCGTCGCGGAACAGTTGCCTTAAAGAGAATGTTTTTTGGTCAAAGGTCTCGTTGAGAACCAGGATTGCCTTCGCCGTGTCCGCCCCCGAAAACGCCTCCTTCAATTTTTGATGAGCCTCGGCATTCGCGGTACCATTCATCGGCTTCACTCCGGCGGTGATATTGTGATCGCCGAGATGCAGCACCGCGAAATCGACCGCCGACGACTCCCGAGTGATCTCCGAACGAAGCCGCGCCGAACCCGTCGCCAGCCGCATCTTTCCC
>Ga0207014_1028_pt1 | contig 36620 bp, 47 predicted proteins | sample Alteio_BWMinCont_56_FD_153495 | JGI IMG/M metagenome (GOLD analysis project Ga0207014, IMG submission 153495) | Enriched cells from forest soil in Barre Woods Harvard Forest LTER site, Petersham, Massachusetts, United States -... | ecosystem: Environmental > Terrestrial > Soil > Temperate forest >...
CGTCCTGGTAAACCGTCGGTTGCCCCGCCCCGGTCACGACTTCCGCCAGGAGCTGCTGGAGGCGTAGAGACGGCGTGGAACCCGCCTGCCGCGAAGCGTCCACCACCGACTCGATGCGACGACTCCAGGCAGCCACCGGCTCGGCATGGTGAACGGGCTTGAGCGGATTGAGAAGACCTTGCTTGCGCCAAAGATCAAAGACCGGTCCTTGGAAACAAAGATAGGTCGTCACCCAGTAGGTGCCCGGCAGCGGATTGTAGACGTGGGCGATATCGGGAAACAAGATCAGCATGTCCCCTGGCCCGATATTTTTTCTGCGTCCGTTGGTGTCGGCATATTTGCCCCGGCCATCCACGATATAAACAAGCGCGAACTGCCCGAGCACGCGCGGTTTTCCAAGCGCCACCGATTGCCGGACACCGAATCCGGCGAGGGTGATCCGGCCCAGCGGGGAGGCGGCGGCATTTTGAAAAAGCAGTTCCGTGGGTTTGGTTGGGTTACGACGGGACATGGGGACTCGATGGAAACAAGCATCCGATCGATGGCCAAAAAACACAAGTTTTTGTTCCGAAGCGTCCATGCCCTTGCGAAGGAAAAGGCTTTAAATTCTTCTTCATGAAAACATCCGCCCACCTCACTTCCCGAGGTTTTGAACTCGATCTGCGCCCCGAGTCCTTCGGAGAATTGCTGCGCTCCGACGCCATCCTCAACGATCCCGACGCGCTGCGCGAACGGTTGGCGCAGGAGGGCTATCTCTACATTCCCGGCTTCTTTGCCCGTGAAGACGTCCAGGCCGCGCGGACGGAATTTCTCGATCGTTTGAGCCTCTATGGCGGCCTCGATCCGGCTCATCCCAAAGAAGACGCCGTCGCCTCCGGCCGTCTTTCCGTTCCCCGCGGCGGCCTGCTCAATCAAAACGAACCTCTGCGAAATGTCATCTTCTCACAGCGACTGATGAAATTTTACGAGCGGCTCCTGGGCGGAGAATGCCGCCACTACGATCACATCTGGACCCGCGTCGTGGGGCCGGGACATGGTACCAACCCCCATTGCGACCTCGTCTATATGGGGCGCGGCACGCACGACGTCATGACCGCCTGGGTTCCCTACGGCGACGTTTCGCTCGAACTGGGCGGCCTGATGATCCTCGAGAAATCGCACCTGCAGCAGAAACGGCTCCGCAGCTATCTCGAATCGGATGTCGACACCTACTGCGCCAATCGCGGCCCCTACAAACACAAGAACGGCCAGCTCTCCACCAACCCCGTGACCCTGCGCGAAAAATTGGGCGGACGCTGGCTCACCTCCGCTTTCCAGATGGGCGACCTGCTGACCTTTGGCATGAAGACGGTCCACGCCAGCCTCGACAATGGCACGAAGTCGTACCGGCTCTCCACCGACACCCGTTACCAACTGGTCAGCGAACCGATCGACTCCCGCTGGGTCGGCCCCGATACCGAGGAATACGCCGAAAAGAACCGCATCGGAAAGATCTGCTAGAAATTATCTCCGCCCATCGATTAGTTCCCAGAACTCAGGCACCCGTTGCAGCATCTCGTCCTCGGCCATGGGCAGCTTCGTGCGGAAGAGAAAATCCTTGATCGTGTTCTTGTGCAGGACGCGGTGGATGAGCAGGCCCGCCTCGGTGCGCTCGAAATAAATCCGGTACTCCTTCGTGCGGTAGCGGTACAAGTTGCGCTTCTCGCGATGGAGCTTGCCGAATTTTTCGGGATCGGCCTTGTCGAGGTCCTCGGGCAGGAAATTGAATTCGCTCAGGATTTGTAACTGGAGCATTTTGGGCAGGTGGGCCAGTTCGCCTGCGCTGCGGTCGTTGAATACAATTTGGAACACGATGAATAATTAGCCACAAAAGAACGCAGAGACCACAAAGATATTGAAGGGAGGCAGAGCTTCGGGGGATCGTCAGCTCCTTTTGAGTTCTTTGTGTTCCTTTGTGGCTAAATCGGTCAATTACCAGTCTCGCTCTTGGGCCGCTCGCCGTAGAGCAGGTAGGGGAGCCTCGCTTTCCGAAAAGCGGCCAGCCCCGGTTGCCAGGAAGTGATGATTTCTTCCGGCGTCCTGCCCGTTTGCAGCGCGATCCGCAGGCTGTCGCCGCCGGCGATATGGTCGAAGGCGTCCGGGCCCGAATCGCCATTGGCCGAGGGCCGGAACATTTTCGTCTCGGGCGAGTGATACGTCCGATAAAGAACCCGCACCGCGAGATTGCACAGGTTCACCTTGTTGCGGTCCGTGTAATAGATCTGCGCGCCGTTGATGAGCTGGTCCTTGAACACCCCGTAAAACGGCTTGAAGGTGACGGGCTGGAAATAGACGCCGGGCAGCCGCATCTGGTTGAACTGATCGGCGAGCGCGAAGGAATCGAAACTCGGATGCCCGAACACCGCGAAAGGCAGTGTGTATCCGATGCCGTGATTAACGCCGCCCGCCTCGCCGAGAAATCCCGTCGCCACATAATTCAGGGCCGTCTCCGCCGTCGGAATATGGGGCGACGTCGGAACCCACATCAGCCCCGTCTCCTCCCAGGTCATCGAGCGGTACCAGCCCTCCATGGGGACGATGCTCACGGGCGATCCCTTCTCCTTACTGAAAGGCTGCGCCTTATTGATCCAGCCGGGCGTATCGCGGATCATGTAGGCCAGTTCACCCGGCGTCAGACCGTAGACGTAGGGGATGTTCCACTCGCTGGTAAAAGAGCGAAACTTGGGATCGAGCATCATGCCCTCGACCCGGTTGCCGTTGAGCGGATTGGGCCGGTCGAGAACGTAAAACTTGATCCCCGCCTCGCCCGCCGCCTCCATGGCCAGGCCCATCGTGCTGATGAACGTGTAGCTGCGACAGCCGATGTCCTGGATATCGTAGACGAGAACGTCGATCCCCTTGAGCATCTCCGGCGTCGGCTTTCGCGTCGGGCCGTACAGCGAATAAACCGGCAGGCCGGTGTGCGCATCGGTGCTCGACGCCACGTATTGCCCGGCCCAATCGGCGCCGTAGACACCGTGTTCCGGGCCGAAAAGCGCCACCAATTGCACGCCCGGCGCCCGGAGCAGGACATCCACCGTGCTCGTGCCGTGGGAATCGATTCCGGTGGCGTTGGTGATAAGGCCGACGCGCTTGCCCTTCAATTCGGCAAACTGCCGCTCCTCCAGGACATCAATCCCCAGCTTGACATTCGCGGCCTGAAGCAACGGCGCGGCGAGCACCAGCCACGCGAGAAGAAAGGCTGTGCGGAAAAAGATCATGCGTCAGCTAATGGATATAGGAGAGGAGCCGGGAGCGGTCAAGGTGCTGCGCAAGCCAGGTCCTGTGGGTATCCCTGGACCGGGGGTAGCGAAAAGACTGAACCGGAGGTATGTTCTGAACGTCTTAAAGATTGAGACCATTATGAAAAAATTCTTACTGATGATTGCGTTGTTGGGAATATTAGGCTTCTCCAGCCAAGCCAATGCCGGAGTGCATGTCAGCGTGGGGATTGGAGTCGGGGGCGGTTATTATGGCGGCCCTTATTACGGCTATCCCTATTACGGGTATCCCGCCGCATATTATTACGGCGGACCTGCGGTCTATTACGGGCCCGGCTATTACCCGTGGTATCGTGGCTACTGGGGCGGAGGCTACTATCGCGGAGGATACAACCGTGGCGGCTATTACGGCCGTGGTTACCGCGGAGCCTATTCTCACCACTAATACCTGGAAACCGCCGCCATGTGGCGGCGGTTTCCCTCCTACCCAAACCCCTGCGGAGTGCGGAAAATTGGGGAACGAGCCGCCATGTACTGCGCGCACACGGGGCATGAAAATGGGTGATTTTCGGCAACCCCTTCACAGACCTCTGCAAAAGCCTCGTTTTCGAGTTCCGTCATTCCGGAGGAATGACCGAGAGTAGCCCGGCGATTCATCGCCGGGTCGGGAGGCGAAAAGGACTGCGTCCCATCGGGACGCCTGATGGGCCGCTCACGGACGGGTTTCATCCGTCCCTCTGGAGACCTCTGCAAAAGTCTCCGCTTTAGAATTCTGTCATCCTGAGCTTGTCGAAGGATGACGGATTGTTTATGGAAAGTATTTCGCAGAGATCTCCTCCGGGACGGGCAAACCCTTTCGCGACCACCCGGCGATGAATCGCCGGGCTACTTTCAAATGTTCCTCCGGGACTTCGATTCCTTGTCCCAATCACTGTCACAGAGACACCAAGAAGGCAACTTATACCCAAAAATCCCTTGGCATAAGACGTGCTAAAGCTCTGTCCGTGCATTTGGCGAACCCCAGAGCAATCAAGGATCGCAGGAGGAAATGGACGGGATTGGCTGTGGCGTTGACCGTGACTTTCACGGTTTGTGACGCGCAGCAAATCGGTTTATCGCCTGCTGACGGCTTTCTGTTGCCGAGCAACTATCTGGCCTCATCGCGAATGATGCGGCCTGAGCAAAAAGCACCAGCCGTCCTCGCGCCCCTGCTAATTTCCAATCAGGCCTACGCCAGTCGCAAACAGGCCCCCGGCGCCCCCCGCTCTTTCGGCGATACGAAGTGTTTCCGGTATGCGTTGATCACCCCGGCCTGCTGGCTGAGCGCCCTTTGTCTGCGGTTTAATTCATGTGAAAGCCCACGGGCACCCCCACGTATGGACCCACCTGTTTTCTGTTAGTCGCATAGGAGCTTTGCCCTCTAGCAAAGCAAAACATGTCAGCGTCTCTTAAACCAATTTTTATCCAACTTATTTCATTTATGATCAAACGTCTTTCTACCATCACCCGGTGGTCGGTGTGTGGTCTTGTTTTGGCCTTCGGGGCCATTCAGGCCGACGCCCAAGCCACCAATGCACCAGCAGCAGCAGCTCCAGCCGCCGCCGCCGCTCCTGCAGCACCCGCAGCCCCCAAACCCACCACGGATCAGCGTCTGTTTGACTTGGAAGCCTACGTCAACAATGCCGCCACTGGCGCCGATGCGGATACGACCGGCAAAACGCCGTCGAATCTGACCGCCTCCGGTCCCGGCCACAACGCCTGGATGCTCACATCCACCGCGTTGGTCTTGATGATGACCCTGCCCGGTCTGGCTCTGTTCTACGGCGGATTGGTCCGTCGCAAGAACATCCTCTCCGTCTGCGCCCAGTGCTTTGCGATCACCGGGTTGGTGACCATCCTCTGGTGGCTCTGCGGATTCGGCCTGGTCTTCGGCATCAACCATGCGTATTGCGATCCGAAAACCGGCGCGATGGGCACCTCGCCCTTGGGTGATCTCCAGTATGCTTGCTTCGGCGCCACCTCGCTGAACAAGACCTACACCGGCGATCCCCAGCCCCAGGTGGTCAACTCGATCCCCAACGGTGGTTACGGTTACTGGATGTCGCAGAATGTGTATGCGTGCTTCCAGCTGACCTTCGCCATCATCACTCCGGCCCTCATCATAGGAGGCATCGCGGAACGAATGAAATTCTCGGCCCTGGTGATCTTCATCGGGTGCTGGATGTTCATCGTCTACTTCCCGCTGGCCCACAACGTATGGGGTGTTGACGGTATGTTCAACGGTGTTTGGAATGCAAACGCCTACGTCAAAGGCATGGACTTCGCCGGAGGTACCGTGGTGCACATGTCGTCCGGTTGGTCCGGCTTGACTCTCGCCCTGATCGTTGGCCGACGCCTCGGCTGGGGGAAGACGAACTTCTCGCCTCACAGCACGGTGCTCACCTTCATCGGTGCCAGCTTGCTCTGGGTCGGATGGTACGGTTTCAACGCCGGTAGCGCCTGCGCCGCCGACGTGATCGCCGCCAACGCCTTCACCACCACGACGCTCGCCACCGCGACCGCCTCCTTCGTCTGGCCCACCGTGGAATACTTCCTCAAGGGCAAAGCGACGGTCGTCGGCTTCTGCTCCGGCGCGGTCGCCGGTCTGGTTGTCATCACCCCTGCCTGCGGCTACGTCAACCCGATGGGCGGCATGATCATCGGTGTGATCGCCGGAACGATTCCGTTCCTGACCACCACCTACCTCAAGCCGTTGCTCGGTTATGATGACGCGCTTGACGTCTTCGGCGTCCATGCCGTCGGCGGAATGTGCGGCGCGATCGCCACGGGCTTCCTCGCGGATCCCACCATCAACGCCAACCTCACCAACACCGGTGCGGGCGGACAGAAAATGGCGGACCTCTGCGACTGGAGCAAGGGCCACCTGCTCTACATCGAGCAGTTCAAGATCGTCGGATTCACCATCGCCCTCTCGGTCATCGGCACCGCGATCATCGGCTTTGCGCTGAAGTTCACGCTCGGCCTGCGTCCGACCCCCGAACAGGAAGAAGCCGGTCTGGATCTGTCCGATCACGGCGAAGAAGGATATATCCTCTAGCCAACATCGGTTAAGGCACTACATTAACTGGCGGCGCGTCGGACACAAAACCGGCGCGCTGCTGAACCAAGAAACATTTGGAATCCTATGAAAAAAATTGAAGCCATCATCCAGCCGTTTAAATTCGATGATGTTAAAGAAGCTTTGACCCAGGCTGGGGTCGAAGGCATGACCATCACCGAAGTAAAGGGCTTTGGCCGCCAAAAGGGCCACAAGGAAATCTACCGCGGCAGCGAATACACGGTCGACGTTCTTCCCAAGGTGAAAATCGAAGTCGTCGCCGGCGATGACAAAGTCGAAGCGATTGTCAAAACCATCCTCGAAACCGCGAAAACGGGCAAGATCGGCGACGGCAAAGTCTTCGTCCTGCCGGTAAGCGAAGCCTACCGGATTCGGACGGACGAAAGCAACGAAGCGGCCGTCTAGCCTCTTCTGACTCATTCTTTCGGTGCGAAGGGCGGGCCTACGGGCTCGCCCTTTGTCTTTTGTGGGTAGGTGGTGCCGCATGGCACTATTTTCTGACGGAGCTTTCCTGCCCTCCGCAGGAGCATATCTAGATTGACCCCAACACCTTCGACGTGTATTTATGCCCTGTGTCGCATGCCGGGCCCCCCATCTTCTGGACGCGTCTCATAGCCGTCATCTTCATGACGACAGGCCCGCTTCTCCATGCGGACGCCCCACCCGTGGCTTCCGCCGGGTACCAAATGGTCCCGATTAAATCTGCAGACGGCAAAACAACCTACATCCAGGTAAAAAATCAGAAAAATCCGTATTCAAAGCTTCCCTCGTCCGATCAGAAAATTTTTAGCCGCACGAGTTCATTCTCCAACAAACAGTTCGCGCCCGACGCACCTCTCTATTCCAAAAACGACACCAACTTGGAAGATGGCGGCCAGAGCAACTTCATCACAAAAGCTTACGCCGGCGACGCCTCGGCCCCCACTGCGCCGAATCTCAACGCCAAAGCCAGCTTCCCCACGACCGGCGCCTATAGCCGGAACGCCACCGGATTCGACAAGAATTACCCCACCTCGAACGCCGATGCCGGACAATCCCGGACGGCCATGCTCGCATCCGCCGCGTCAACCGAGCAGGGCCGCACGGCCATGTTGGGGGCCCACACCATCAGCACATCCGCTTCACCCCTTGCCGGAAAAACTTTTCAGGGACCCGAAGCCGACGCGGTCCACCACCACCTGACCAAGACCGACGATGGAAGGATTTTTATCTCGGACTTGCCGAACCGCGCGCTCACCATCGACGAAGTCCGCAACCTCATCAATCACGGCTTCAAGCCCAATACCGACGTCAAGCCGGAAGAACCGAGCAAGCCGCTCAACGACCCCACTTACAAACCGGACCCTTTGCGTGACACGCCTGCGCCAGCCAGCGACGACGACAAGAATGATCCCGTGCCCGCTCCCGGCACCATGGCGGCCCCTCCATCGCCCGAAAATTCCGAACCGTTGCCGCAACCTTAGAGCGTATCCCCTTCGGGTGGCCCGGGCTACTTGTTGCCCGGGCGCGCGCAGCGCGCAGGAAGCGAGATTCTACGGCTGCACCGTGATTTGCGCCGTGGCGTGTATCTCTGGGTAATTCGCCACCACCGTCTCGACCGTGTACATTCCCGGCGTCAAGGGCTGGCTCAAATCATCGAAATCGACCGTCTCCGTGTAGACCAGCTTGTCATCATTATTAACCATGGACGAGCCGACCTTCTTCTCGAACTCGCAATTGTCTGAATAGACATAAATCACCACACCCGCCGCGTTCAGGATCCGGAAATCCCAGCGCTGGGCCGTCGGAAAGGAAAGGGTATAGGTCTTCTTCGCGTGGTTATGCACGGAAAAAGTGATCTTGAGGCTCGGATTCGGAGTCCCCGTTTTAACGACCTTGAGCGACAAGGGATTCGGCGAAACCTCCACCTTGGCATCGAACGATTTCGGGTCCACCGCATTCGCGCGTTGAATCCTTTTCGGATCGCCGTTGAAAATGCTGAAACGATTCCCTCCGCCGCTCGACCAGAAACTGGGCGGTTGGTTGTTTTTGCTGGGATTGACATCAATGGCCCACGCCGCGTCAAAAGCCGCCACGCTGATCAAAGCCGCCAGGGGAAAAAGAATCCGTCGCATAACCGTTCATCCTAGGGCGTCGCCAAGCGAGGGCAAGCCTCCGTCGTATTTCAGTTTGGCAATCTTAACCCGCCTTATTCTCGTTCAACTCCAGCCGTCGGCTCAAATACCGTTCCGCCCGCATGATCGCCCGGAACTTCGTCAGGTCCTCCTCCATCGAGCCGCTTAAAATCGTATACTTATAAAGCCGCCACAACTTCGATTCCTCCCGCCCGGTCCGCAACCGCTCCTGCACCTGCTCCTCGGTCTCCGAGCCGCGCTTGCGCAACCGCCGCTCGAGCTCCTCGATCGTCGGCGGCATGATGAAAACATCCACCAGCGAATCGCGCACCATCGCGTCATCGGCCTTGCGGATCGTCGCCGCGCCCTGCACGTCGATGTCCAGCAGCACGTCCGTTCCCTGCTCCAGCGCCTCCTTCACCGTCGCCTTCAACGTCCCGTAATAATTGCCGTGCACCAGCGCGTACTCGAGCATCTCGCCCCGCTCGATCCGGTGCAGAAAATCGTCCTTCGCCAGAAAGTGATAATCGACCCCGTTCTCCTCGCCCGGACGCGGCGACCGCGTCGTGCACGAAATGGAATAGATAAAGTCGGGCGTGGCCCGCAGGTTTTCGCGCAGCGTCGTCTTGCCGGTGCCCGACGGAGCCGAGATGACGAAGAGAATCCCCTGGCGACGGAAGACGGGTCGGCTCATTCGATATTCTGCACCTGCTCCCGCAATTTTTCCAACTCTGTTTTCATCCCCACCACAATCTGGCTGATCGCCAGGAAATTCGCCTTGTTGCCGATCGTGTTCGTTTCCCGGAACAGTTCCTGGAGCAGAAAATCGAGCGTGCGGCCCACCGGCTCGTCCTTGCCCAGTTGCACGAAGAACTGGTCGAGGTGACTCCGCAGTCGCGTCAGCTCCTCCGAAATGTCGCTCCGGTCGGCGAAGAAAACGATCTCCTTCAGCAGCCGTTCATCCGACGCCTCGATCTCCAGCCCCGCCTTCGCCGCGCGCTCCAGCAGCGACCCGCGATGGTGCTCCATCACCTTCGGGGCCAGCACGCCGATCGTCTTCACGTTCTTTTGAATCGCCAGCGTCCGCTTCCGCAAATCGGCCGCGAGCGCCTCGCCTTCCACCTTCCGCATCTTCACGAACTGGTCCAGCGCGATTTTCAGCGCCTTGCGCAAGGCCGGCCACGCCGTCTCCGTCTCGAGTTCCAGGATCTCCGATTCCAGCACACCCGAACCGCGCAGCACCTGGTCCAGCGTGACCTCGCCCCCGAGCTTCAACAACTTCCGCAGCGCCTCCAATTCCTCGCGATAAGCCCTCGCCGCCGCGACATTGATCCCGCCATTGCGCGCGCTGCTTTTCGCGTGCAAACCCACGACCACCGTCAGCCGTCCGCGCGAAATATGCGCGTTGATCTCGTCCCGCACCCGCGGCTCCAACTCCAGCAACGCCCTCGGCAGCGACAGCGCAATCTCCGCTTGCTTCCGATTCACCGAACTCAGTTCCACGGCGATCTGCCGTCCTTCAAACGTCGCCGTCCCCCGGCCGTAACCAGTCATGCTTCGCATGGTTTCTTCTACTCCCTCATCCCGAACTTGTCGAACACGCGTGTTGCACGAGATTGCGGAAAAGGAGGACTGATGTTAGATTCGCAGCGTGACCGCCTTATTGAAAAAAGCCATGAGCCACGTCAACGCGCTTCCGCCGGAAGAGCAGGATGCGTTCGCATCGCTTATTCTCGAGGAGATCGAATCCGAAAAGCGTTGGGATGAATTATTCGCAAGCTCGCAGGGACAATTGGCCCAATTAGCCGGGCAAGCCATCGCAGAATACAAGGCGGGAAAGACCAAACCGCTCGATCCCGAACGTGATCTCTGAAATCACGGACTCCTTCCGTCTCGACCTCGGCCTAATGTCGCTCTCCTCCGGCAATCCCGCCATAAAGGAGCAGCCCTCCGGCAATCCTGAAAGGATTGCCATCACTCAGCCCAGGGTTGGCGTAGCAACGCCTACCCTGGGTGTGACGACCAAGCGAACTACCCTGAAAGGGTTGAATCAAACTCCTTTCATCTCCATCTTCGAATCATGGCTCAGTCGCTTTCAAAAATCATCGTCCATACTGTTTTCTCCACCAAAGACCGCCATCTCTTCCTGCGTGCTCCCGCTTTGCGCGACGAATTAAATCATTATATCGGAGGCATCCTCATTAAACTCGACTGCCAACCCATTATCGTGGGAAGCGTGGAGGATCATCTGCATTTGCTGTGCAGCCTCTCACGCACCTGCGAACCGGCGCATCTGGTCAAGGAAGTCAAACGAGGATCATCTCTCTGGCTAAAAACCAAAGAACCGGAATTGAAAGATTTCGCATGGCAAAGCGGCTACGGCATTTTTTCGATCGGTTTTTCTCAAATCGAATCAGCCCGTACTTACATTGCGGGACAGGAAGAACATCATAAGCAGGTTTCCTTTCAAGACGAATTCCGGCAATTGCTCCACCGATACGAAATCATCTTCGACGAACGCTATGTTTGGGATTGATCCAACCCCTACAGGGTTGTACCCCTACTAAGGAGTACCCAGGGTAGGCGCTGCTGCGCCAACCCTGGGCTGAGTGCTCACAATCCTTTCAGGATTGTTTAAATTAACGACCGTTACCCCGTCACTTCCCAGCCGTCTTCTTTCGCTCTCTCTAGCAGCTTTTCATAATGAGTTTTTGCTTTGGAAAGTGCTAGTTCAGGGCTTTCCATCCAACCGATCTCCTTCTCCCACCAAATATACAATTCACGAGTACTGGACAGGGAATTTATGTTTCTAATCAGTTCATCTGCCTCTGGGCCATAAGTCGGCAGTTTGTAATTAAGAATGTCTGTCAGGGGATGATCTCCAGGTCCTCCAGCGGGCATACAAATCTCCTACAACCCCAGCATCTGCGCCACCTGCTGCACGTCCTTGTCGCCGCGCCCGGACAGATTCACGATGATCGTCTGTTCCGGCCGCAACGTCGGCGCGAGCTTCATCGTCTCCGCGATCGCGTGCGCGCTCTCCATCGCCGGAATGATCCCCTCCGTCTCGCTCAGGAACCGGAACGCCTTCAGCGCGTCGTCGTCGGTGCAGAACGTATATTCCACCCGCTGCTCATCGCGCAACCAGGCGTGTTCCGGCCCGACCGCGGCGTAATCGAGCCCCGCCGAAATCGAGTGCGTATTCATGATCTGCCCGTTGCTGTCCTGCAAAATAAACGTCCGCGCGCCCTGCAACACGCCGAGGCTGCCGCCCTGGAACCGCGCCGCGTGCTGTCCCGCGAGAATGCCGTAGCCGCCCGCCTCCACGCCGATCATGCGCACTTGTTTGTCCTCGATGAACGGATAGAAAAGCCCGATGGCATTGCTCCCGCCGCCGACGCACGCGATCAGCACATCGGGCAGATGTTCCTCGCGCTCGAGAATCTGCCGCCGCGCCTCGTCGCCGATCACGCGGTGAAAATCGCGCACCATCATCGGATAGGGATGCGACCCGAGGGCCGAGCCGAGAATGTAGTGCGTTGAGCGCACATTCGTCACCCAGTCGCGCATCGCCTCGTTCACCGCTTCCTTCAGCGTCCGCTGCCCCGCCGTCACCGGCACCACCGTCGCGCCGAGCAGCCGCATCCGCGTCACGTTCAGCGCCTGCCGCGCCATGTCGACCTCGCCCATGTAGACCACGCATTCCAGCCCGAACCGCGCCGCCACCGTCGCCGTCGCCACGCCATGCTGACCCGCGCCGGTCTCCGCGATGATCCGCTTCTTGCCCATCCGCCGCGCCAGCAAGACCTGGCCGAGCGCGTTGTTGATCTTGTGCGCGCCGGTGTGGAGCAGGTCTTCGCGCTTCAGGTAAACCTTCGCGCCGCCGAGCCGTTCGGTCATCCGCGCCGCGCAATAAAGCGGCGTGGGCCGGCCCGCATATTCCTCCAGGAGAAACTTCAACTCATTGCGAAACGCCGGGTCCGCCTTCGCCTTCTCGTATTCCGCCGCCAGCTCGTGCAGCGGCGCCATCAGCGTCTCGGGCACGAACATGCCGCCGTAAGGGCCGAAATGGCCCGTCGCGTCGGGAACCTGGGTCAGAAGCTTTTGCTTTTGCATATCTGGATGAAATCGCGCAGCCGCGCGTGGTCTTTTCGCCCCGGAGAGGCCTCCACCCCGCTGCTCACATCGACCGCATAAGGTTGCACCGTTTCAATCGCCTTCGCAACATTTTCGGGGTTCAGTCCGCCCGACAGAATCAGTGGTTTCGTGATCCGTTTCTTGAATTCCACCGCGAGATTCCAGTCGAAAACCTGTCCCGTGCCGCCCCGCTCCTGCGATGGCGTATCGAGCATGAACGCCGTCACCTCATACTGCCCCGGCGTGAACGTTCGCGCCATGTCCGCCGGAAAAACCTTGATCACCGGCAGGTATTTGCTGACCGCTTTCACGTGAACGGGAGACTCCTCCCCATGCAATTGCGCAAGGCTGAAGTTCTTAAGCTGCTTCCTCCAACCCAGGTTCGTGAACTCCTTCGTCGCGTTTACCGTCACCGCCACCGTCTGCACAAACGGCGGCAACACCTCCACAATCCTGATCGCGTCTTCGATCGGAATGAACCGCTTGCTCTTCTCGAACAAAATAAAGCCCAGCGCGTCCGCTCCCGCCGCCACCGCAGCCTCGGCATCCTCCCGATTCGTAATCCCGCAAATCTTAACGCGCATCCTACTAATAAAGCCTGTCATCCTGAGCCTGTCGAATCTTGACCGTTGGGAACGGTCAAGATGGAATCGCCGTAGGCGATCCCACAGGGCGAGGTTTCGCGGGAGCGAACCGAGTCAACGATCAGTTCGGTCTGTAGCGGCGGTCTATGACCGCCGTCAGCGTTTCCTCAGCCGGTAGCCGCCGACGGCCCGGCGGCGTAGTCCCGTCAGCGACTCTCAAGTCAAAGGCACGTCTATCGGGCAGCTTCAACCGGTTCCGAGAGCAAACTATTTATCGCCTCCGCCAGGCTCTCAAACGTCTGCGTCTTAACTTGCGGGTGGAGGTGAAAGCGAGAAATAAGACCCAAACCAATGTCTTTATTGGGATCGGGAATCACTCGCACCACGGTTGATACTCCTCCCGCACTGAGCAGTTCCATGATAGCGCCAAGCTCCGGAGCACAGGATGCATCCATCGACTCGAGGGTGCTCAGGTCGGCCAAAAAAAGAAAACCGGGCTTAAGCTCATCCATGAGATCCCGGACTGTCCCCAAACAGCGCCTCACCTCCTCAACTCCGACGTGCCGGCTGTGAGTAATGGTCAGGACTCGTCCCGCCTTGTCCACGTTGCATACGATCATAACACAATAATATAGTGCCAAACTGGCGGGTTGCTTATGGAAAAAGACCGGGCAACAATTCTAGAGAAGCCGCCACCCAGCCTTCCGTCTTACCCGGACTTTTATCCCGACTCATGTAAAGCGAAGTCTCTTGGCGTCGCAAATGACACAGCTTCGTTATTATAAAGGCCGATAAAATCGTCCAGAGCGGAGATGACATTGGCGCAGTTGGGGAGCTTCTTCAGAAAGCGGAGGATTCCCAGCTTCGCTAGTTCGCGCCTCTTCGCCGGAGCGTCGGTGCCTGTCAGGACGATGACCGGCAAATCGTGAAAATAAGATTCCTTACGCAAGCGGCGCAGGGCGTGGACTCCATCGATGAGTGGCATTTTGATATCGAGCAGAACAAGATGAGGTGCCAATGCGCCTGTCGCATTCGTGTATTTGAAATAGGCCCAGGCCATTCCACCGTTCGTGAGATGGGTCAGTGGATACGTAAACCCTGCCTGGATGAGCGCGCCCCGCACCAACTCGGCGTCGTTTTCGTCGTCATCGACCAGCAAAATTCGTAGGTCTTTCCGAACTAATTTCATGGTGAAAAAAGGGTATTACTGACTAATAGAAACTAAACCGTCTCGGGCTTTTGGCAAACGCGAGGTGGTCTTGGCCTGAGCATCTCCACCCACAAAAAGCCGGGCGGCAACTCCACAGGAGCCACCACCCGGCCAAGGGAGGAAGGAATGAAACTTCCAAGAGGATAGACCCTGTAGGGGACCCCAATGTTCAAGCTTGAGCGATTACAGTTGGGTAACGTTCAAACTCGCCGCGAACTGTGCCGTTGGCCGCCGCCAAGCCCGGCGGCGGAGTCGCGTCAGCGAGTAAGGCTATTTTTTATCAAACAGTAAGTTCCAAAGACATCCCATAATTGGACTAAGCGCAGCACCGATCACCAAGAGAACAATGGCGTAAATTCTGTCATTAATTTCTCTCGGCTTTAGCTGATCCAGTAATTCTGTCGATTTTTCCACGGCTTGCTGCATGTGGGTCAAACTTTCTTTGGTTCCCTTGGAATTGCGACCATCAATGATTAGAGTAGCGATGTCCCTCAAGTCACTTGCAAAAGTTGTGCCTGCGGGTGGCGTCAAAAACAATAACCAGTATAGCCATTTCCCCTTCACCAAGATTTTTTCAATCTCCAAAAACCTTCTTTCGGCAAGCCACTCGTAAGGTTCTACGGCTGCTCTGCGTAAATGAGTAAAGCATTCCGCAAAGTGCCGCCTCGCTTCGGCAGGAGGAGTTTCCTCGCTCAAAGCAATAGAAACATGGTCAAAGGTATCTCGCAGCTCGTAAACGGCTCTCGTGCTTCGTTTTTTGGAGTAAATTTCCAGCATGATTATCGCCCGTTTTGCATGGGGATAATATTCCGTTAAAACACGGAGAGCCTCCGCCTGCCTATCAAACTCCTCGTCCGAAAAAATTTCGTCCGGGCAGTTCTTACTCCACATTCAACCCCATCCGCTTCGCGGATTTATTAAACTTAGCTCTGGTTTTCTCAATATCTACTTCACCGGGTTTATAAAACCGCTTTGAAGGAGGAAGTCCCAAATACCGGGGAGAAAGATCTACCACAGATTCTGTGATATTTTCTTCCTTTTCGATTTGAGATATCGTCTTCAAAAGTACGTTCGATAGGAGTTTTTTGAGCATGGTGCGGACGGTTACGCTAACTTGGGGTTAGGCGGGTCTATTAAAATAACAGATTTTCCTCTCTTAAAAACTTAAAAAGACTTTTTTATCTAAAGTAGGTTAAGAATTAAGTTAAGCTCAGATTGGTAATTAAAGACCGTCGTCAGGATACGTTCAAACCTTTTTTAAAAAAATATGTATTTTTCTACTGAGGCCGTTACCGGCTTGCTTAGGATGACAATCAGTCCTTTAACAACAGCTCCTTCAACTTCTCCGGCACGTTCTTTGCGCGCATCAGCGTCTCGCCGACCAGCACGGCATTGATCCCGCAGGCGCGGACGCGGCGCACATCCTCCGCCGTCTTGATCCCGCTTTCGCTGATGGCCACGGTGTCGTTGGGAATCTCCTCGGCCAGCGTCTCCGTTGTCGCTAGATCGACCTCGAAAGTCTTCAGATTGCGATTGTTGATCCCAATCATATCCGCACCCAACTCCAGCGCGCGCTCCATCTCGGGCAAGTCGTGCACCTCCACCAGCACATCGAGCTGGCACGCCTTGGCCAGGTCGTAAAGTTTGCGCAGCGTCGCGTCGTCGAGGCTGGCCACGATCAGCAGAATCGCGTCGGCCCCGGCGACCACGCTCTCGTAAACCTGAAGTTCGTGCAAAATAAAATCCTTGCGCAGCAGCGGCAACTCGACTTGCTCGCGAATCTGCTTCAGGTAAGCCAGGTCCCCCTTGAAATATTTCTTGTCCGTGAGAACGCTCAGCGCATGCGCCCCGCCGCGCGCATATTCGCGCGCCTGCGAAAGCGGATTGAAATTCTCCACGATATCGCCCGCCGACGGCGACGCCTTCTTCACCTCCGCAATGATCGCCACGCCCTCGCCGAGTTGCAGCGCCGCGCGGAACGGCCGGAAATCATTCCGCAACAGCGCCGCCTTGCGCAGCTCGTCGGCATGCGGCTCCAGCCGCTTGATCTCGTCGGCCTTGCTCGCGTTGATTTCGTCCAACTTATTCATGGTCTCTTTATCTCACAAAATCGAACCAGGCGGTAGTTCTCAAAAGCTTGAATCGGCTAAAGAGCTTAAAATTATAAGCTACGAAGGCTTTTTAAGCGAACCGACCTACTCCTCATCCGTGTCCGCATCCGACCGCTTCTTGCCGCGGAGGAAGGCCTCGATGAAGGCGTTGAGGTCGCCGTCCATCACGGCCTGGACGTCGCTGGTCTGTTCGCCGGTGCGGAGGTCCTTCACCATCTGGTAGGGCTGGAAAACGTAGGAGCGGATCTGGCGGCCAAAGCCGATCTCGCCCTTCTCGCCGTAATGTTTCTCCATCTCGGCGCGCTTCTTGTCCAACTCCAATTCGTAGAGGCGCGCCTTGAGCACGTTCATGGCCGAGGCGCGGTTCTTGATCTGCGACCGCTCGTTCTGGCAGGTGACGACGAGGCCGCTCGGAAGGTGGGTAATGCGCACCGCCGAGTCGGTCGTGTTGACCCCCTGCCCGCCCGGACCGCCGGAGCGGTACACATCCACGCGAATGTCCTTTTCCTCGATCTTGATGTCGATGCTGTCGTCGACCTCGGCGATGACATCGAGCGACGCGAACGAGGTCTGGCGCTTGCCCGCTGAGTTGAAGGGCGAGATGCGCACGAGGCGATGGACGCCGTGCTCCGCCCGGAGCCGGCCGTAGGCGAACTCGCCCTTGACCTGCAGCGTGGCCGAGCTGATGCCCGCCTCGTCGCCGGGCTGGATGTCGAGCATCTCCGTCTTGTAGCCCGATTTTTCCGCGAAGCGCTGGTACATGCGCAGGAGCATGTTGGCCCAGTCGCACGCCTCGGTCCCGCCCGCGCCCGAGTGGAGCGTGATGATGGCGTTGTTGCGGTCCATCGGGCCGCCCAGGAGCACGCGCAGTTCGAGCGCGTCGAGCGACTTGGCCACCGCGTCGAACTCGGTCTGGAATTCCTTCGCCGCCGCATCGCTGGCATCCTCCAGCACCAGTTCCTTCAGGGTGTTCAGGTCGGCAATCTTTTGCTCAAGGTCCTTCAACGGATCGAGCCTGGCGCGAATGGCGTTGGCCTCGCCAATGACCTTCTGCGCGGCCTGGGGCTCGTCCCAGAATCCGTTCGCGGCCATCGTGACCTCAAGCTCAGCCAGCCGGGTTTTCAGTGCGGGCAGGTCAAAGAAACCTCCGAAGCTGCGCAAGGCGCGTTTCGAGGTTGCCGACGTCGGGAAGAGGAATCGTGGCCATCCGGCGAGTCTACACAAAATTGCTACAGCAAAACAACATTGGCGCGAAACTTCTTCCCCTTTTCGCGCGTGAGAAAGCCGACGCTGAGCGGCGCGCCTTTGTTGGCCCGGCCCGCCGAGCCGGGGTTGAACAAATGAACGCCGCGATGCATCTCATCCGCAGGATGATGGGTGTGACCGAAAAGAAGCCACTCGCTCTCGGGCGGCATCCGCCGGGGCAGGATATGGATCAGGTGGAAACGTTCCCCTCCCCGTTCCAGATCGAGAGTGACCGGCGCATCGAGGCTGAAGTCATTATTGCCCAGCACCACCGTGAGTTTGGAGTTGATCGCGCGCAATTCATCGAGGATCGGCTCCTGGCAAACATCGCCCAGATGCCAGATCTCATCGACCTCACGGAAAAGTTCCGCGACCCGGGGAATCCACCGGTCGTGCGTGTCGGCGATGACGCCGATGGAGTAATTTTGTGGGGTGATCATACGAAATTTCCGCAGTAGCATCCGCAGGACCAAGCTTGACTAAGTCTCCATTTCCCGCAACAAGTCTCTTCTCTTATGGGACAACAGTCGAATAAAGTTCAAAAACGCCGCCGCCGCCTCGATTATAAAAAGAGGAAGAAGCTTCTCACCAAGACCACGGCAGCCACCGCAAAGCCCGTCGTCGCCGCCAAATCCACGGCCACACCGGCCAAAAAGCCCGCCGCCGCCAAAACGCCCGCCGCCCCCGCTGAAAAGGCCGTAGCGGTCGCCAAACCGGCCCCTGTAGTGGAAAAGCCGGTCGCCGCGGCCGCCGAGTCGCCGACGGTTCCTTCCGAGGCATAAACCGCCGGGCGCTTCGTCGCGATTTCTGCCATGAGCACGCGGTACCTGGTCATTGACGGGCATAGCGTGATTTTTGCGTGGCCCGACTTGCGAAAACTCCACGACCAAAACCGCGCCGCCGCCCGCAAGGCGCTGACCGACCGGCTCCAGCATCTGCATGACACGAGCGACTGGCGCGTGACGGTGGTGCTGGATGGCAAACTGGGAACCGCCATTTCTTCCGGCGAACGCAAGCCGACGGATATGGTGGTCAGTTACGCCACGGCGGATCAAACGGCGGACAGCGTCATCGAACGTCTGGTCGGTGCGTCAGGGGTGGCGAAGGACATCCTGGTCATCACGGCGGACGAGGCCGAAAAGCTGACGGTGGAATCCTTGGGGGCGGCCACGGCGTCCCCCTCGTGGCTTCGAAAGGAACTGGAGATGGAGGGAACTTCCTTCACGGACGAACTGGAACGGATCCATCGCTCCGCCCGATGGAAATAACGTGATTAATCAACGGAAGTTGTTGCTTTTACAAAGAAAAACTGTCATTTCCATTATTAGTGCGTAAGAATGAATTGACATAGGGTTCCCATTTATGAGATTTCTATGAGCCGTTTTAAGTCAACGACCTAGCCAACTTATCACATGTCCAAAACTGGAATCTTATTACTTTGGGTAGCGCTTGTGGGCGCACTTGTTGCCGTTGGAGTAGGAGTCGCGCTGGCATTACAGTACACTGGCACACGGCAGGACCTCCATCAAATAACCGACGCTAAGGTGGCGGACGACAAGACCATCGTCAAAGACAAGGCGGAAAATGCGGCGCTAACCGCAGCCAAGGCCGACACGGATTCAAAGCTGACGGCAGCCAACTCGAAGATCGACGATCTGAATACTCAACTAACCGCAGCCCAGAAAACGGCGACCGACGCCGCAGCCGGTGTAAAAGCCGCCAATGACGCCGCCCAAACCGCCAAGGACGCTCTTGACGCGATCAATAAAACTCTTGGCGGCAAGTCGCCGGCGGATTACGTAGCCGAAAAGACCAAGGCCGAGGCGGACTTGACGGCAGCCCAGAGCGAACAAAAGATTTTGCAGGATCAATTGCAGTCGTCCCAAACGCAAGTCGCGGATCTGAAAGACGCCATCAACCGAGCCAAGACCGGCACGCAGCCTCCCGGCATCAGCGGCAAGGTCACCTTCGTCGATCGCACCTGGAATTTCGTCATTCTGGATGTCGGTCTCGCCAACGGGGTTGTACCCAATGGCGAATTGATCGTCTATCGCGGACGGACCTTTTTGGGCAAGCTCAAGGTTACCAAGGTCGATTCCAACGATGCCGTGGCCGAAATCTTGCCTGATATAAAAGGCGATATTCAAATCGGCGACGCTGTGCTTAATTAGGCACATGACCCGCCTTCGTTCGATCCTTCTTCTTATCCCCCTGGTTTTGCTCCAGGTCGGCTGCTCCAGTTCAGCAACCACGCCCGCCGCTGAGAATGTCGATGCAAACGGACAGCCGGTTTCCGCTGTGCCTTGGAACAAACCCGAATCATGGGAAACAACCGGCCAACTGGGCGGCATGTCGCAGTAGGGTCTGCTTTACTGCCGTCCGCAGGACCGATCGACCTGGCGTAGCGCCTCGAACAGGACAATGGCGGCGGCCGTGGCCAGATTCAGGCTCCGCACGTGGGGATTGGGCATCGGAATGGTCAGACAGGCCCCCGCGTATTCTTTCAGCAGGGATTCGGGCAAACCCTTGGTTTCGCGCCCGAACACCAAAAAATCATTCGGCTCGAAACGCGCGTCCGTATAGGGACGGGACGCCTTCGTCGTCAGAAAATGAAATCGCGCCTGGGCATGGGCCACTTGGAACGAGGCCCAGTTGGGCCAGGTATGCCAGGTGACGACTTGCCAATAATCCATTCCGGCACGCTTCAGGGCGCGGTCATCCAGCTTGAACCCGAGCGGTTCCACCAAATGCAAGACGGTGTTGCTGGCGGCGCAGAGGCGGGCGATGGCGCCCGTATTAGGCGGAATCTCAGGCTCGACCAGGACGATCTGCAAGTGGTGGGGAGTGGGATTTATGGGACTCATGCGACGGATGGGTCGATATTTGTCCCGGAGGTCCCCTGAGTCACATAAGTCCTATTCGGCGGATACGTGACGTTCATCAGATAGAGGCCGCAAGCGGGCGCCGTCGCGGGCGCCTCGGAACGGGAACGGGCGCGCAGGATTTTCCCGAAATCGTCCACGGTGATCTTGCCCAAGCCGACCTTCGCCAGCGCGCCGACGAGATTGCGCACCATGCGGTAAAGAAAACCGTCGGCGCTGAAATGGAACACGACCTCCGCCCCGTCGCGCACGACGGACGCGCGCTTCATGATGCGCACCGTGGACTCCCGTTCGTAGCCGGGGTTGCTCGTGAACGAGGCAAAATCGTGCCGGCCCAAAAGCAGCCGTGCAGCCCGGCGCATGGCGGCGAGGTCCAGGGGACGCGGCACGTGCCAGTGGGTGTCGAGCGTGAACGGGTCCTGCACGAGCCGGTTCCAGATCAGGTAACGGTAGGTCTTTCCCCTCGCGTCGAACCGGGCGTGAAAAGCGGGCGAGACGAGGCGGCATTTCACAATGCGAACATCGCGGGCAAGATTCGCGTTGAGCGCGCGCTGTAAAATCGTAGCGGCATGGAGACGCGGCGCGTTGAAGGAAGCCACTTGGCCGAGCGCGTGCACGCCGGTGTCCGTCCGGCCCGACCCTTGCAGGCTGATTTTCGCACCCCAGATTTTTTCCAGCGCGGTTTCGATGCATTCCTGCACCGTGCGTTTGGCGGTCTGCCGTTGCCAGCCGGAAAAATCAGTGCCCCGGTAGGCAACGGTCAGCTTGTGGCCTTGCAACGCCGGATCGAAGCGATGGGGGCGAGCTTGTCGCAGTTCCTGTGACGTGGGCGACGTAGGAGGCCTCGCTGTCGATCCGGCCTCGCTGTTGGCGCGCGTTCCGGCCCGCTTCCTGCAATTGGCGGCTGGCCTGCACGGTGGAAAGGCGTTCGTCGATCAATTGGATGCGGATCGGCGTGGCTTGGCCGAGGAGTGCGGCGAAGGCCTGCACGTGGGCGGCGGCTTCTCCGATCGAGCCGTCCATGTGGCGCGGCAGGCCCAGCAGAATCAAGTGGACCTCCTCTTTCTTCGTCAGCTCGGCCAGTTCGCGCGCGAGTTTGGCATCGGCCTTCGCGGGCACGAACGGAAGCGGACGCGCCAGCGTCCCGGTCGGATCGCTCAGTGCGAGGCCGATTCGGGTGCTGCCGTAATCAATGGCCAGGATGCGCATTTTTTTGTTGGAGGGTCGGACTCCGTCCCGACCCCTTCTTTTACCGACAGTGACGGCGAGAGAGCACCGACGATGGTGCGCGCCTGCCGAGGAAAGTCAGGGGCGGGACGGAGTCCGACCCTCCAGACCCTTAATCGACAATCTTCACCGAGGTGATCTTGTCGCCTTGAGCGATCGCGTTGACGACAGCCATGTCCTTGGTGCGTCCGAAAACGGTATGCACGCCGTCAAGGTGCGGCGTCGCGACGTGGGTGATGAAGAACTGGCTGCCGCCGGTATCCTTGCCCGCGTGGGCCATGGAGAGCGTGCCCGGCGTATGTTTCTGCGTGTTGATCTCGCACTTGATCTTGTAGCCGGGGCCGCCCGTACCCGTTCCCTCCGGACATCCGCCCTGGATCATGAAGTTCTTGATCACGCGGTGAAAATTCTTTCCGTCGTAGAAGCCCTTTTTGGCGAGGGTAATGAAATTTTTAACGGTTCCGGGCGCGTCCTTGTCGAAGAGTTCGAGGTTGATGGTGCCCTTGCTGGTTTCCATGATGGCTTGCGGCATAAAAAATTCCTTTCGGGAAATGGGGGTTTGCGAGGTTGGAGAATACCCTCTGCCGTCCTTGACTGACAAGCAACTCCTGCGAACAGCTCTATTTTCCGGCAAAGCAATTACTGCCGTCCGCAGGACCATTTCATTGCACATCAAGCGAACGTGGGCATATTCATCATGAGTTCAAATGGAATGACCAATCACAGGTGCCTTGAAACATGGATGTGCGCGCGAACCGGTTTTTAGAGGCGTTTTCCCCCGGCGGGCGCGAGCGGCTCATCGGCCACTTGATTTATCAGGAACTGGCCGCGGGCGAGTATCTCTTCCACGAGGGCGATCCCGCCGAGGGAGTTTGCCTCGTGCTGGAGGGTCAGGTGGAAGTCGTCAAGACCGCCGGTGAGCACGAACAGATTCTCGCTTCTTTCCAGCCGGGCGATTTCCTGGGAGAGGTCGCCGTGCTGGATGGCCAGGGACGGAGCACCGACGCGCGGGCGCGGAAAGCCGCATCCGTTGCGTGGATTCCAACCGCCGACTTGCTTGGAGTTCTCGTCACGGAACCGGTCACCCTGACCCTGCACCTTTTTCAGAACGTGCTCGCCCTCCTGCGCAAAACGGACGATCTCTACGTTCAAGAAGTGGTGCACAAGGAAAAGCTTTCGCTGATCGGCGAGATGGCGGGTTCGCTCATGCATGATTTGCGCACGCCGATCCAAGTCCTTCTTTCCGCGATCGACGTGATCCGGATGAGCCATTCCGACGCGGAGACCGTCGATTGCTGCCAGAAAATGGAGCTTCAATGCGACCGGCTGACCGCCATGGCGGGTGAACTGCTGGAATTTTCGAGGGGGGAAACGAAGCTTCATCTGGTCCGCACGGATACGAACGCGCTGCTCCAGCAGTTTCTTTCCTTTAACGACGAATCTTTCCGCCCCGTCGGGGTCACCTTCAACGTCGAAGCCGACCCGGCGGAAATCGAGGTCGATTCCATGCGCCTGCTGCGTGTCCTGCAAAATCTGGTCTCCAACGCGGTGCAAGCCTTGAACTCCAAGCCGGGCGGACGCATCGACGTGGGGGCCAAGGTGGGCGACTCGATTTTATATCTGTCGGTAAGGGACAATGGACCGGGTATTCCGGCCGCGGTTCAGGATCGTATCTTCGAGCCTTTTGTCACTCAAGGCAAAGCAGGCGGAACCGGCCTCGGCCTGGCGATCGTGAAGAATGTCGTCACCGCGCATCGAGGGACGATTACTTTCGAAACGCAGGCCGGCCAGGGGACGGAATTCCTCATCCGCATTCCCCAGGATGCGGCCAGCAGGCCGGTGGAATAGGTCCTGCGGGTGGCAGTATCTGATCTTGCGCTCGTTCGACGTTCTCCACGCTGCTTGACAAAGCGGACGCTTTCCCGTACGCTTCGGGCATGACCTCGCTTCCTGTCACTCAAGCCCGATCCCGGCTCTACCAACTCCTCGACGAGGCCGCCGATTCGCACGAACCGATCCAGATTACCGGCAAGCGTTCCAATGCGGTTCTGGTGACTGAGGATGATTGGCGCAGCATCCAGGAGACGCTCTACCTCGTCTCAATTCCCGGCATGCGCGACTCCATCCGCAAGGGTATGGCCGAACCGCTCGGCAAGACCTCCACCAAACCCGGCTGGTGAGTTGGTCGATCGTTTACACCAGGCAAGCCCAGAAGGACGCCAGGAAGATCGCCTCCTCAAATCTCAAACCCCAAGCCCAGCGTCTTCTCGATCTTATCGCCAGGAATCCATTTCAGAATCCGCCTCCCTACGAAAAACTGGTGGGAGACTTGGCGGGCGCTTATTCGCGTCGCATCAACATTCAACACCGTCTCGTGTATCAGGTCTATACCGCCGAACATACCGTCAAGGTCCTTCGGATGTGGACTCACTACGAATGAGCCTCTGTGAATCCGTGATAATTGGAGGCCCAGCCTATGGCGCGGCGCCGCTCGGCGCGGGCTGGGAACCGATTTGGGCAAAGCCCCAGTTGAACAGGATTTGGGCATCGAGCCATTTGTTGGGGCTGTCGAGAAGGATGAGCAGGATTTGATGGCCGTTCTGGGTGACGGAGGCGGCGTAGGTGTGGCGGGAAGCCACCGTCCAGCCGGTCTTCGCGGGGCCCATGCCGGGATAATAACCGAGCAGCCGGTTATGGTTGCGGAGCGTGTGGGTTCCCGATGCGGTGGCGATCGTGTATTCCTTGGTGCTCAAAATCTTGGCCAGTTCGGGATAGACGATGACGTGCTGGAATATCTTCATCAAGTCTGCGCAACTCGTGTAGTGCGTGCCGGCCGGAGCGGGGAGGCCGTTGGGATTGTTGAAGTGGGTGTTGAAGAGGCCCATCGCCAGCGCCCGTTGATTCATCATTCCCACAAAGGCTTCGTTGCTGCCCGCGACGTAGCGCCCGAGTGCGCGGGCCGAATCGTTGGCCGATTCGATGAGCAGAGCATGGAAAAGCTTGTCCACGGAAATGGTTTCTCCGGGAACGACGGGGATATTGCTCGGCTCGGCCCGGTCGCTTTCCTGGATGGTGACGCTGCCGTTGAGCCCCTTGTTGTTTTTTTCATAGACGATGAGCGCCGTCATCAGCTTGGTCGTGCTGGCCGGCAGGAGACGCTTGTCGGGATTGCGGGCGTAGAGGATTTCCCCCGTCTGTCCGTCCACCATAAGGGCTCCGACTCCCTTGATGGCGTCGGGAGGGGTGAGCCGGGGATGGGGGCCGTAATCCTTAAAGTGAAATTGCGCCGAGACCGGTCCCGTCCAGCAAAACAGCCCCAGCCAGATGGTCAGGAGAAGTGAGAGGGAGTATGGCCTGAGGTTAAGGGTTGGGCGCGGAGCGTAGGTGAGCATTTTTCGCTTGCGCCTGAGCGGCGTCTATCCGGTTGGCAAGATCGCCGTTGCGGGGGTCTTTTTCGAGGGCACGGGTCCACGTGGCAATGGCTTCGCGCCTAAGGCCGAGTTTCAAGTACGCGTCTCCCACATGTTGTAAAACCACGGGGTCATTGTTGGTCATAAAGGCGGCCCGTTGCAAGTACGGTAATGCATCTTTTGCCTGACCCATCTGAAAGTAGACCCAGCCCCAAGTGTCGAGAATCGGCCCGTTGTCGGGATCAAGCGTGGCGGCGCGGCGGCTCAACGCGAGAGCTTCGGGGAGATGCTGGCCCTGATCGGCCCAAAAATAAGCGAGCTCGTTCATCAATTCGGGATTGTCCGGGTATCGGCTCTGGCCTTCACGCAGGACCGCTTCGAGCTGATCTTTTTGTCCGGCCAGATTCAGGGTCAGGGCGCTTTCGAGATAATAAGCCGGATCGAGCGCACCCGCTTCGTGACCCGAGGCCAGGGCGCGGACCTGCGCGAGACTGGCCAGGGCGGCGTCATAGTTCTTCTCGTACCGGTGTTGAATCGCTTCAAAAAAACAAAACCGCGTCGATTGGGGAAAATGGGCCTGCGCGGAGGCGAGGGTCTCGCCGGCTTCCTTCATTTCCTTGTGGTCCCACTGAAAAAAAACGAGCTTGAGGTAAAGACCGCCGAGCCTCTCGCTCAGCCCCGGCAGCCCCGGGTTCAGCGCATAGACTTTCTCGTAATCTCGGATCGCATCGGCTTTCCGGTCGAGATCGGACTCAAGATCGGCGCAACGGAGGATAAGATCGACATCGGAAGGTTCCAGCGAACAGGCCCGCTGGAGCGCTTTCAGGGCCTCGGCCTTGCGGCCCAGTTTGCGATAAGTATCGGCCAGAAGGGTCAGCGTCTCGACGTTCGGCGGCGACTTGGCGGCGGCTTGCTGCAAAATCGGCAGCCGCGTTTTCAGGATCACGTCGCCGGAGGGCGGGTGCATCCCGCTCCCCGCAACTTCCAGGTAGAGCCGGGCCAGATTCAGCCAGGCGGACGCGGGCACGTCGGAGCCGCCGGCCTTCAGGATATCTTCGATGTGAATCACGCCGCCGGCCAGGTCATCCTGATCACCCGAGATTTCCAATACCACCCGCATAGCCGCGGATTGACTCGAATCCCGGGTCAGGGCGTGGGTGCATAAATGGAGCGCTTCCTCGTTGTGTCCGCGCAGCCGTTGCGCATAGCCGAGTGCGACAACGATGGGAATCGAATCGGGATGGGAGGCCGAGGCCGTCTGAAGTTGAGCCAGGGCCTGATCAAGTTGACCGGATTGGAGGAGAATGTTGGCCAGTTTGACCTGGGCATCGGTAAAGGAGGGATCCAAGGCGACGATCTGGCGAAAGAGACCCAGGGCCTGCTGCTGATCGCCGGCAAGCCCCTCGGGCAACAGAAGGGCCTCGGCATAGAGCGCGTTGGCCTGACTCCTCTTCTCGGCCACCGGGCTGAGATGGCCGCTCATCAGCCGATCCTGCGCATCCGTGATGTGGACCGCTGGAATGGCCTCGGACTTCGGCGGCAGGGTGGGCGTCGCTCCGGCGCTCTCCGCGCGAGCTCCGGCCAGGGAGCAGAATCCAAGGCAGAACAGGACCAGCCCCGCCTTCCTGAATCCGGCGCTTCTCAGGAAGGCCCTCGCACCCGACGCAGCACGGTTGCGATGCGCGGCACGTGGGCACAGTTCTTCCCGCAAGTTATTCAGAGAGACTCCAGGCACGGCCTGAAGACTATAAAAACTAAGCCTTGTAACGCAACCGCTTCTTGTGCCGATTTGCCTTCATGCGCTTACGGCGCTTGTGTTTGGCGATTTTGGCTTTGCGGCGTTTTTTAATGGAACCCATAGAAAGTAGAGTCGGTCGTTGTAAAGGTGTTCCGCTTAATAGACAACCTTATTCAGCGGATATTCGATAATTCCTTCGGCCCCCAGTTCCTTTAACCGGGGGATCAGGTCCCGCACGACGGCCTCATCGATGATGATTTCGACGGCGGTCCAATCGGAGTTTGCCAGAGGAGAAATGGTCGGATTGCGCAAGGCGGGCAGCGTGGCGGAAAGCTTTTCCAGGACCGTTTTCGGCACGTTCATTTTCAGGCCCACTTTTTCCCGCGCATTCAAGGCCCCGATCAGGAGCAATTTGATGTTTTCCAGCTTCTTGCGCTTGTCCGGGTCGGCATAAACCGCCTCGTTGACGATCAACTGGGGGTAGCTTTCGATGATGGTTTCGACGATGCGCAGCTTGTTGGCCCGCAGCGAGGAGCCGGTTTCGGTCAGGTCGACGATGGCATCGACCAGCTCGGGGACTTTGACTTCGGTCGCGCCCCAGGAAAATTCGATCTCGGCGGTGACGTTATGTTCCGCCAGGTAACGCTTGGTCGTCTCCACCAGCTCGGTGGCGATGCGCTTGCCCTGCAAATCCTTCACGCTCCGGATCGCGGAATCTTCCGGCACGGCAATGACCCAGCGGGCCGGCAGGGCGGTCGCCTTGCTATAGGCGAGGTCGCACATGACCTCGACCTTGTGGCCGCTCTCCTGGATCCAGTCCTTGCCGGTGATGCCGAAATCGAGGAAGCCCTGGGCCACGTAGCGGCTCATCTCCTGCGGACGGACGAGGCGGGCATCGAGTTCCGGATCGTTGATATAGGGCTTGTAGCCGCGGTTGGAGGATTGGACCTTGAAGCCCGCCCGGCCGAGCAGTTCAGTGGTCGATTGCTCCAGGCTGCCCTTGGGCAAACCGAAACGAAGTGGAGTTTTCAGTGACATGGGGAAAGCCGGTCATTCTGTGCGATTCGCTTTGGATGTAAAGGCAATAGAAGCTGCCGGGGTTGATCCTGTTTTGGAAAGGACATCTTTGTGGCCAGGCCAAGTTTATGGTGGATCCGCGTTCTAATTCCGCGTAGATCACGACATGGCTTTGTCGGATATTCCAAAGGCGCTTCATAAGAGCTACGAAATCCATGAATGGCGACACGCCTCCGCCATTCTCATTAATGACTACGCGAATGAGTGGGGCGACGTGAAGGATGTCCTATCGCGCTTTCGTTTGAAAAAGTCGGACGTTCTTGCGCCTGGCGGTCGAAAATCGGCAATTTCAGAATGGATGGATAAAGAACTGACAGCTAAAGGCTGGGCAGAAAGGAGCTTTGACACTTCGATAAAAGTGGACGATGTCGAATATGCCTCACCAACTCACAAGGTTGACTGCTACAAGAACCGGGTCGGGCTGGAGATCGAATGGAATAACAAAGACCCCTTTTATGATCGCGACCTCAATAATTTCCGCCTTCTGTTCGAGCTCCGAACCATTGCGGTTGGCGTTATCGTTACCCGTTGCGATGAACTCCAAGAAATCTTTGACAAACTGGGAAAAGGATCGAGCTACGGAAACTCCACCACTCACATGAGCAAATTGCTTCCTCGTCTCGAAGGCGGTGCCGGGGGTGGATGTCCAGTGCTTGTCTTTGGCATCCGAAAAGTCTTATATGAAACAGGTGCATGATTATGACTGCCGCTGAGGACCTCATTTCTTCCGTACGAGGAAAGTTCGGAACCATCCTCGCCGATCCACCGTGGCGCTTTCAGAACTCTACCGGAAAGGTTGCTCCAGAACACAAGCGATTAGCCCGTTATCCCACCCTCACACTTCCCGAAATCAAAGAACTGCCCGTGGCCATGCTCGGCGCCGACGTGGCACATCTCTATCTCTGGGTTCCGAATGCTCTGTTGCCCGAAGGCCTCGAAGTCATGAAAGCCTGGGGCTTCCACTACAAAAGCAATATCGTCTGGTATAAAATTCGCAAGGATGGCGGGCCAGATGGCCGCGGCGTCGGATTTTATTTTCGCAATGTCACGGAAGTTATTCTGTTCGGTACCCGTGGAAAGCACGCACGCACGCTGGCCCCGGGACGACGGCAGGTTAATATTATCGCCAAGCGCAAGCGCGAGCACTCTCGCAAGCCGGATGAGATTTACCCGATCATTGAGGCATGTTCAAATGGGCCATATTTAGAACTTTTTGCCCGCAACCGCCGCAATGGCTGGACCATCTGGGGCAATCAAGCCCCGCATGAAGTTGAGCTTTTCTCCGGTCCGACCTACGGAAATGCCTACGGGCGAAAAGCTGCTTAATCGAGTCGGAGTTAAGAGAAAAGGAGATCAGGCGGCCTTTGGACGGCACTCTACACGTGCGCCAGAGGAACACCCCTGTTTTCGATCCTAAGAATGCTGGCAAATCTCTTTTGAATGCTCCATGGTTGGCGACCGATGAAAATCGCTGAAACCTACTCTCATCTCAACGGGCTGGAATTTCTCCTCGTCCATAAACCTAAACTTTGGAAGGAAATCAAATCGGTAATTCGCGAGGCGGACCCCGAAGCATACAAGATAAAAAAGAGCAAAGGAAAGGGAAGCGTGAGAGAGCTTAAATCTGCTCCAATCGAGATGGATAAACAGTTTTTTATGTCGCTTAAAGCTCTCGGATGGACGAAAAAAGCCGAGGATCAGAAAAAGGAAATTGTGGAGGCCGGGCACGTTCCGATCATGTCGTATAATCAAACGGACTTCGTTAAAGACCGCGTGGCCATTGAAGTCCAGTTTGGAAAATACAGCTTTGTTGCTTACGATCTTTTCGTGAAGCACCTCGCCTTTTACATTCAGGATGAAATTGATGTAGGCGTGGAAATTCTCGCCATGAAATCCATGCAATCCAAAATGAGCAGCGGCCCTGCCTATTACGAAGGCGAACTTTATAATGTTGTTCGTAACGGCAGAGGCGTTCCCGCAGTGCCTCTAGTTATCTTAGGCGTAACGCCCTAATCGAGTGGACCGGTTTTTCAGGCTGGTCGAAATAATAGCCTCGCACCGCCTCGCGCACATTGGCCCGCAACTCGTTCCAGGTGTTGCCTTCCGTGACGATGCTTTCAGTCAGGCATTCGGCACAATAGCCGCCGTCACCCTCCTGAGTGACCTCAAAGACGAGTTCGTTCATGTCCCGAGACTAAGGCACCTAGCCGCCCTCGGCAAGACTCGGCAATCGAGAAAAAGGAAGGAGCGCGTTTAGCTCCCTGCATGAGACCCCGCCCTAAGTCTTCGCCGCCTGCCTGACATTTTGCCGCGCCACCTCCTGCAAAAGCTGCAACACCTGGGGATTGATCGGATGAGGGAGGTCGAGCTCGCCACTGGTGATCTGCTCATCGATGACCGGCGCGTAAACCACGTAGCCATCGATCAGGACCACGAGGATGCGGCCCTGGTTCTGCGCGGTGACCGCACTCAAGTTGACCTGACCCACATGGTTAAACAGCAAATGGACGGCGCCGGAGGCATCCTGCCGCACATCGACGAGTTCGTGCTCGGTGATTTCGGGCAACGTGCGCACCTGAATTTGTTCGCCATTGGGCGGCACCGAGATGGTCGTGACTTCCATCGGCGACTGGCCCTCCCCTGTCGTTTGCACATGAACGCGCAAGACGACCTTGGGGGCGGAATGACCGGCCTGCGCCGGTAGAAAGGTGAGCAACAGAAATCCCATCAACAAACAAGTCCAGCGCATGAGAAGAGCATGGGCGTCTCTTCAAAATAGGGCAAGTCATAGGACTGGATGGGTTGCCTTATGTTGAAAGCAAAACCCCCTATTTCTGGCCCGAAAGCAGTCAAAAATCGTGAATAGTCAAAAAAATGGCTTTCTTCATGCTGGAAGGTTGATACCTCTATCCTGATGCAAATCACCGAACGAACCGAGCAGAGCATACCGGTCGTCTCGATTACCGGCGACATCGACCTGGAAACCTCTCCCCAATTGCGGGAATTCCTCAAGCCCAAGTCGTCCAAGAAAACGCCGTTGCTGCTGCTCGACTTCACCGGGGTGAATTACATCGACTCCTCCGGGCTGGCCACGTTGATCGAATATTTTCAGGCCGTGCAGGGCTTCAAGGGCAAGCTCGCCCTCGCCTCGCTCAGTCCCCGCGTGAAGAATGTCTTTGAAATCGTGCGGCTGGAGCAGATCTTCTCCCTCCATCCCGACGTACCCTCCGCGCTGAAAGCGCTCAAAGCGTAGCGGAGGAAGGGGAGGAGCACGACCATGCTGCTCGAGTACGCAAACTTGTCGCTGAGGGCCTTCGCGGCCATTTTCGCGCCTCTTTTCGGGCAGCGGGGCTGGCGTCTTTCCGCCCTCTTCGACCAGATGGTCAACATCGGCGTCGCCTCGATGCCGACCGTCGCGCTGGCGAATTTTCTGCTCGGCATCGTGCTGGCCATCCAGGGCGCAGGTCAATTCGAGAAACTGGGCGCGACGGATCTGGTGGCCAATCTCGTCGCCTTTTCCATCCTGCGCGAAATTGGTCCCCTCATCACCGCGGTCATCGTCATCGGACGTTCCGGCTCCGCCATCACCGCCGAGTTGGGCACGATGAAAGTCGCGGAGGAAATCGAGGCGCTCAACGTCATGGGCATCGACCCGGTCAAGTATCTCGTGGTGCCCCGGCTGCTGGCCATGATCATCATGATGCCCGTTCTCACCGTGCTGGGCGAAGGGGTCGGCCTGTTCGCCGGCTGGCTCATCAGCGTGACCAGCCTCCATCTCAACCCCGTTTTTTACGTCGCCAACTCCATCGACGCCGTCCAGCAAAAGGACCTTTTCACCGGCCTGCTCAAGGCGCTGATTTTCGGCGGCGTGGTCGGAACGGTCGGCTGCTTTTACGGCATCCAGGTCGAAGGCGGCGCCGAGGGCGTCGGCAAGGCCACGACCAAATCGGTGGTCACTTCCCTCACCTGCATGCTTGCCATGGACGCGCTCCTCACGGCAATCGTTTACTTCATCTTATGAGCGAATCGAAACCCAAATCGCCCTACGCCCTCGAAGTCCGCGGCCTGACCCGCAGCTTCGGCTCGCGCAAAATTTTGTCCGACGTGAGCTTCCAGCTCAAGCATGGCGAAATCCTCATCATCATGGGCGGCAGCGGCTGCGGCAAAAGCACGCTCCTGCGCCACATCATCGGGTCGCTGAAACCGGATGCGGGGGAGATTTACATCCACGGCACGGAAATCACGAAATTGAACGACGAGGAAATGTCCAAGGTCCGCAAACGCTTTGGCATGCTCTTCCAGACCGGGGCGCTTTTCAATTCCCTCACCGTGGGCGAAAACGTGGCCCTGCCCATCCTCGAATCGAGCGACGTCGCCCCCAACATCGCCGAGCTCGTCGTGAAGCTGAAACTCGAACTGGTCGGCCTGACCGGGTTCGAGCATTTAAAGCCCGCCCAAATCTCCGGCGGCATGAAGAAGCGCGTCGGCATGGCGCGCGCCCTCGCCCTCGACCCCGACATGCTCTTTTGCGACGAGCCGACCGCCGGCCTCGACCCGGTCATGACCGCCGTGATCGATACGCTGACCGTCGACCTGACCAAGAAGCTCGGCCTTTCCGCCGTCGTCGTCACGCATGACATGACCAGCGCCTTCCGCATCGCCACGCAGATGATCTTCCTTTTCGAGGGGAAAGTCCTCGCCGCCGGAACGCCGGACGAGATCAGGAATAATCCCGACCCGATTCTCCAGCAGTTCATCAACGGGTACGCGGACGGCCCCATCCCTTTCAAACTTTCCAAAGATGACTATTTCAAACGCCTGATGCAGTCTTAAATCACGAGGAAGAACACGCCATGAAAGAAAATCGAATCAACGCCACCATCGCCATCGCCACCCTGGTCGCCGCGGTGCTCATGTGCGCCGCGCTCAGCTTTGCCATCGGCAAATGGTCGTGGGGCCAGACCGGCTATCAACTCATCATCAAATTCCCCAACGCCACCGGCATCACCGCCAACAGCGAGGTGAAGTACGCCGGAGCCCATGCCGGACGCGTCAGGCAAGTCCGGCTGATCTCGCGCCAGGACCAAACCCCGGACCCGGAAACCAAGCTCTTCAACTGCGTGGAAGTCGTGGTGGAAGTCGACAGCAAACTTGAGATTGGCAAGGATGTCGCCGCGACCATTAAGCAGGACGGCTTCGGCATCTCGGCCAAGTATGTCCTGCTCACCCCCGGCCCGGATCACGACAGCCCGGCGCTGGTGGACGGAGATCACGTCCAAGGCGAGATGCCCTTCGACCTGTCCGACTTGATTCAACCGGCCGGTGATGCGCTGGAACAGGCCAAGTCGCTGGTCACCAAATTGCAGCCGGTGATGGACCGACTCGACGTGCTCAGCCAAAAGATGTCAAAGGGTCTGCCTCCGTTGATGGATCACGCCGACAAGTTCCTGCAGGACGGCGACAGCGTGATCGCGAATTTCAACACCCCGGCGGGACGCGAACGGCTCAACGCCATGCTCGACAGCCTCCGCGTCTCCACGGAAAATCTGAAGGTCGTGAGCACCAATGCCAAGGCGCTCACGGCGACGCTGGCGGAAAAGCCCTGGCGCGTTTTCTGGGGCGGCGAAACGGTCAAGCCGCCCACGGAGGACGCGATCTTGAAATCAAACCAGGTGATCCGCCTCAAGCCGGATGTGGATGTGAATGCCGACCAGTCTCCCACGCCCGCCCCGGCCAATCCCACGCCCGCCAAGAAGCCCTTCCCGCGGCCGTAGACGCCCACGGGCGAACGAAACCAACCCAGGGCCTGTTCACACTAATGTCGGTCGTCAGCGGCAACCCCAACGGGGTTGCAATCATTCAGCCCAGGGTTGCGGCGCAGCCGCTACCCTGGGAAGGATATGCGGAAGCTCCTACCCTGAAAGGGTTGAAGCGAGGTTTAAACGGATTCTCATCCCGGGCTTGTCGACGGATCAGTTCAGTTGTACTGATCAAGAGCATGCCGCTCGATTTCGCCCAGCCCGTCGTCCGTCGGGCGTGGCTCCGCCAATTGCTCGCCCCCATCGACGAGGCAAAATGGAACGATCTCGCCCGGGAACTCTTCGCGTGGCAATTCGCGCAGGTGCCGGCCTACCGCCGCCTTTGCCTCGCGCATGGGGTCACCCCGGAAAGCATGGCTTCCTGGCGCGACATCCCCGCCGTCCCGCAACAGCTCTTCAAACAAACCCTGCTCTACGCCCACGGCTCCGCGCCGCCCGCCGCCATCTACGTGACCAGCGGCACCACCACCGGCCAACCGGGGCGTCAACATCTGCTCGGCACGGACATCTATCGCGCCGTTACGGTCGAGGGCGCGCGCCGGGCCGGCCTCCTGGCCCGCGAGGTCGAGCTTCATTTCCTGACTCCCTCGCCGGCGGAAGCCTCCTATTCGTCGCTCAGCGCGATGTTCGGCTTCTGGCAAAAAGCCTTCCGCCAAATTTTTCCGCGCCCGCGCTTCTGGGTCCGTCACGGCCATTTCGAGTTCTCGCGCCTGCGCGAAACCCTCACGACGCAAATCAAGGCGCGCCGGCCCGTCGCGATTTGCGGCACGGCGTTCAGCTTCGTCCACCTGATCGACGCCTGGGCCGATCTGCCTCCCTTGCGCCTTCCGCGCGGGAGCTGGCTGCTGGAGACCGGAGGCTTCAAAGGTCGCAGCCGGGAAATCTCCAAGACCCGACTTTACTCGCAACTGGCCCGGACTTTTACCGTGCGCGATACCGCGATTTGGAACGAGTACGGCATGAGCGAACTCTCCAGCCAGGCCTACGCCCACGGCACCCATGGCCTGCATCACACGCCGCCATGGGCGCGCGTCCTGGTCTGCGATCCCGCCACGGGCCGTGAAGTCCGCGTTGGAAAACAAGGCTTGGTGCGCTGGATCGATCTCGCCAATACCGACTCGGTTCTCGCGCTGCAAACCCTCGACGTGGCCGAACGGACTCCGCACGGTTTCCGTCTCATCGGCCGCCTGCCCCGGACAGAACCGCGCGGCTGCTCCCTCAGCGCGGACGACTTGGTCGCCCACGGTGAATCTTCATCCCCAACGCCATGACCACCCGCCAGCGCCTCGATCTTCTCGCCCGCGCTTATCCGCGTCTTTTCCCGCGCACGGAATTGCTCCACCTGCTGCGCGACCAGCTCGGCCATGTCGATGCCCTCGACACCTGGATCCGCCGCGAGGACGTCCGGGTGCGCGCCCGCGCGCCGAAAATCATTTACCACATTTGCGCAGGGAATCTGGCCGTCTCCGCGTGGACGAGCCTGGCCCATGGCCTTTTACTCGGCGCGCACAACGTGGTGAAACTCCCCGGCGACCGCGACGAGGGCAATCGCCCTTCTTCGACCACTCGCCGTGAAATCCTCGCTTTCATTCGCGGCCTGCCCGCGCCTTTGCGCAAGCTCGTGGAGACGCATCGCGAGCTCGACGTCGATCTTCTGCATCAGGCCGAAGTCATTGTGGCTTTCGGTGCAGACACCACGATGAAAGGTTTGCGAGCCCTGATTCGTTGGGACCAAAAATTCATCGCCCACGGCCACGCGCTCAGCCTGCTCTGGCTGGCCGATCCGAACCGCCTCACTCCCCGCCAGGCCCGCGCCTGCGCCGTCGACATCCTCATCTACGACCAGCTCGGCTGTCTCTCACCGCAGGCCATTTACGTGCCGCCGGGAACCGATTTCTATTCGCTGGGCCGGAAGCTTGCGCACGCTCTCGAAGCGCATTGGCTCGGGCTGAAGAAAAAGCCTGCGCGTCCGCTATCCGTCGCGGCCCGGATCGCCGAAGCCCGCGACATGGCGCACGCCCTCGGCCACCGTGTCTGGCTGCCGCCGAAGCATCACCTCGGCTGGACGCTCATTCACAATCCCGATCCCGCGTTCCAGCCTTCACCGCTTCATGGCGTCATCACCCTGCGCGAGGCGGGCGAGTCGCGGCTCGGCGCGGCCCTCGCTTCCGTCGCGGGACGAATCTCCACTGTTGGCATCACAGATCGATTATCCGCACGTTTGGAAAACGTCTTTCTTGGCCTCGGCGTTTCCCGTTTTTGCGCGGCGGGCCGCATGCAATTTCCACCCCTCACCTGGCATCACGACGGCCGCTCGTCCCTGGCCGATCTGGTGGCTTGGATCGACTCCGAGAACTTCGAATGACGACCACTCCTCAGCAAAAAAATTCGTGGCCGCGTTGGGCCGCGTGGGGCTTCTGGCTCCTGATTTTTTTGGCCATCAATGCCGATGTGGTGCGCAACCCCACGAAACACACCACGATGCCCACCTACCGGCTCGCCTCGACGCAGTGGTGGGCCGGTCAGGACCCCTACACGTATAATGCCCATGCCGGATTTCTCTACTTCCCGCAGGCGGCCTTCCTCTTCACCCCGTTTAATGTCCTCCCTTTCTACGCGGGAGAAATTCTTTGGCGTGCCGCCACCTTCGGTCTCTTCGCTTACGCGCTGGTGCGATTAAACAACTTT